>Ga0209777_10000599_pt1 | contig 58129 bp, 55 predicted proteins | sample FrelakmetHBP12HB_FD_187147 | JGI IMG/M metagenome (GOLD analysis project Ga0209777, IMG submission 187147) | Freshwater lake sediment microbial communities from the University of Notre Dame, USA, for methane emissions studies -HBP12 HB (SPAdes)... | ecosystem: Environmental > Aquatic >...
TGGTGGGGATATCATCAATGGCTGTGAGAATGATGAACTCTGTATGGGGACGATAAGGTCTTGTTGATTCCAAAACCTGCAAACCGTCAATTTCCGGCATAAGCAGATCAAGAAGCACAATATCAAAATCCGTTTCTTTAATTTTAGCGATGGCATCCCTGCCGTTATTGCAGGTATCCACGTTCCTGATACCCCGCCATTTCAGCAGACGCTTCACCGAATTCAGGGCTACCTCTTCATCATCAACTATCAGGATTCTCATAATCTTTGCCTTCCTATTTCACGAATTATGTTTTGCAATTGCAGCATACTGAAAGGTTTTTTAAGGAGATAATCGGGTTTGCCCGCCATTCTTTCTTCCTGTTTCTCTGCCTGAAGATCAGAGGAATAAAGAATTACAGGTAAAAGCGGAAAACGCTCCCTGATTTTTTTTAACAGATCCCATCCGTTTATTGCCGGTAGATTTATTTCCGAAATGAAAATGTCCACCTCGGGATACGCCTCCAGATAGGCGATGACATCCTCGCAGATATCTTCGAAACCGCAGAGCCAATCAATTACGTCAACAAAGCTCATTTTGATTTCATTAAGATAAGATGCGTCACTATCACAGCAAAGTATTGCCGGACGAATATTTATTTGTGTTTTGGCATCAAGAGGAAGGTAGATGGAAAACCGGCTGCCTATATTGGAACGAGAAAGAACTCCTATTATTCCATGATGCTCTTTGATGAGTCCGTAAGAAATGGAAAGCCCCAAACCCGTTCCTTCCATGTCCCGACGAGTAGTAAAGAAAGGTTCAAAGACATGATCCATAACCTCTTTTTCCATACCGATGCCGTTATCTTCAATTTCAATCAGAATCGCGTTCAATCTTTCAAGACTTCTGGCGGTGATAATTATTTTCCCTTTTCTGTCGGGCGTAATGGATTGATGCGCATTAATCAGCAGATTAGCTATTACCTGCTCGATTTTCTGAAAATGTCCCTGAATGGTGGGCAAATCGCTGTCTATATAAAGGTCGATGCGGGAAACAGTTTTGCGGACCTGAGCGCCCACAATAATCAACACTCCCTGAATGACTTCCTCGATTTTAACCGGTTTCTTTTGTATTGTTTCATCCGCCCGGGCAAATTCTTTTAATCCCGTAATAACACGTTTGATTCGTTGAGAAGCTATTTTGAACTCCTCGATAATTTCTTTCATGTTTGTGCAGACTTCCACATAACCGATGCCCTTATCACCCCAATCCGGATTGGAGGCTCCATCACTTGCCAAAATCGGTTCAACGGCAGTCCACATTTCTTCCAGAAGAGTAATGTTGTTGGCAATAAAACTGACCGGATTGTTTATTTCGTGGGCGACTCCCGTCACAACTTCGCCCAGCGCTTTTAGTTTGTGGGATTGAATCATCTGCTGCAGACGGAGTTCTCCTTCCTGACGTATTCTTTTGTCCTCTGTGATATCCTGCCATGCTCCGACCATATAACTTCGGAAGCGATTGCTTGGTTTAATCAGGCGGCGATGATCGGAAAACCAGCGATAAGAACCGTCGGCAGTCTGAAACCTGTACTCAAACTGGTGAGTTCCTTTGCGCGTGGCCGATTTTAACTCTTTGAGTATTTCTTTTTGTTCGTCAGGATGGATGTGCTCCTGCCAAAAAGTTGGATTATCCGTGAATTGGGCGGGAGTGTATCCGGTAATTTCTTTGATGCGGTTGCTGACAAAAGTGATTGTTAAATTCTCATCGGCGTTGCAGGTATAGGAAACAATAGGAAGGAACTCGAGGATAAGGGACAAATGATCTGTAGTTTCTTTTAGGGCTTTGTTGGTTTTCGCTAACTTTTGCGTGCGTTCTTTTACTTTAATTTCCAGCTCTTCATGAGCTTTTAATAACGCCTCTTCCGCCCTTTTTGCCTGAGTTATATCTTCAAGCGTTTCTACTGCTCCAACAACGGCCCCTTTGGAGTTCCGGATAACGGCGGCGGTAAAGCGCAGCCATCGTCCCTTTTTCCCAAGTTCCGGAAAGAAATCGGTAGCCTCGTAGGCGCCGGCAATCAATTTTGACTTGATGAATTTACCGGAATACCATTGAGGGATCTCTTTCTGATATTTATCGACAAGCAAATCGGCCATGCAAGGTCTTGCCGTTTTATAAAATGCCCGCCATTGCTGTCCGGTACCTACTACCTCTTCGGCCTTGATTCCGCTTAGTTCTTCCAGAGCTTTATTCCAGTAGATAATCAGATGGTCCTTCCCGATTATAAACGCGGGAATAGGAGAGCTCCCCATAATGCTTTGCAGGGATTGCTGGCCGTTGCTGAAAACTTCCCGCACCCATACATTTTCGCTGTATTTGAGTTTCTTCTTTTTATCTTTGTACTGGCGATATTTATCTTCCATCTTCCATCTTCCATTACCCGAGAGAATTAAATATAGTCCTGCTTGGACAATTTTATGAAAAAAACCTGTAACTCCTAAAGAGCCGGTTCCTGCGGGGAAGATAATTTTATATAAGAAATTATTATCTTTAATACCATTTCGATTTCAAAGGATCAGCTTCGGCAAGAAAGAGGCGACGAGGCGTATAACCTAATAACCTGTAGGTCACACGAGGTCACGCGTGCACATACGTTAAGAAAGCCGACGACGTAGCCAACAAAGTTAGCCAAAGAAAGTGAAACAGTATAAGTTAACTATATTGAAGAAAGCGCTTGTGTGTCAAGGAAATATTGGCGCCATCAGATACTGTCTAACGGTAGTTTACTTCAACATTCTTCGTCAGGACGATCCGCAATGGATCGTCAATGCCCAAAATTCCGGCCATAGCCTCACGACCGTAAGATGACGCGGACTGCAATCGATGGACAGGCTGTGTACCTAACGCCCGGGGCTACCGGCCGTTTCCCGCAGGCATGACTCAACTGTCCGGACTGTTGCTTACGGCTTCAGCCACGATGTGACCGCCTTGTCGAAATAAATGATGTTGGTATTTACCACTTGAAATATTGAAATAAATCTGTTTATATTTAAAACTATTTTTATGAGGTTATAATCATGACCAGCTCTGATATGTCCCAAAACTTAAAATTCCGCCCAAATAGAACTTTTATTTGTAGTGTGATTTTTCTTGACATCGTCGAATATTCGAAGAAAACGGTTGAAGAACAAATAATGCTCAAGAAGCGTTTCAACACCCTTATTGCCGAAACTCTGACGGACATCCCTGTAAACGACCGCATTATTTTGGATACTGGGGACGGTGCGGCAATAGGTTTTCTCGGCGATCCTGAGGATGCCCTCTTTGTCGCAATGAATATCCGCGATGCATTGAACAATGAACAGGCGACAGCCATGCCTGATCTGCGCGTACGCATGGGCATCAATCTCGGCCCGGTAAAATTAATCAAAGACATTAATAATCAACTGAATCTTATCGGTGACGGCATTAATATCGCGCAACGTATTATGAGCTTTGCCGAAAACGGAGAATTGCTTGTTTCCCGTTCGTACTATGATATTGTATCCTGTCTTTCCCAGGAATATGCGCAGCTCTTTCAATATAAAGGAGAAAGGACGGATAAACACGTCCGCGACCACTACGTTTACGCGGTTGGGCACACTGGTTTGCTTTCTGTTCTGGCACATCACCAGCCGGAAGAAAAAGCATCTTCCGTAACTGTTGAAAACGAATTAAATGCCGCAAGAGAAACATCTTTAAAAAATATCATAAATAACGATAATACAGAAAATAACAAAATCGAGCAGATCCGTACCAATAAAAAAATTATGTTCATTGCCGTTCCAGTGATTGCTGTTATAGTTGTAGCCATGTTTATTTTTATACTTTCGGCAAAAGACAAATCGTCATTTTCAAAAAAATCAGCAAAAGCATCGCTCGCAAGTATAGAATCGAAACAAGTCGAGATGAAATCCAATGTTGGGTCTCTCAAAGCGGAACAAGCCCAGATGAAACCCAACGTCGGATCTCTCAATGCTGATGGAATTGATTTTATATATAACAGCATACAATCAACCGATGGTAAAGTCACCTTGTCAATTCGCATTCGCAATAATTCCAGTGTTGAGCAAAGTGTCGCCTTATATGATAACCATTTCACATGGCCAAAATCTAAACTTATCGATCATACAGGAAAGACCCTTGAAGTTACTATGGTGAATTTTATCAAAGGCTCACAAAAGATTACCAGCCAGGATGCCGGAACAAAGGGGGTATCCATCAAACCACATCAAACTATCAGAGCTTCTCTCGTTTTTAATAAAACCGGCAAAGGCATCAAATTAATCAATATACATCCATTTATATATCAAGGTCGTTGGCATTGGAAGGAGCATGACCTACCGATGATTTTCAGCTAGTAGCCAGAGAATACTTTAAAACAAGTTTCTATGTTAAGAGTTTGTCCGTAAATAAATAATTTCACAATTACAGTTCGGGATCGGAATAAATATGAAATCATTGTTGAATCAAAAAGCGTTTTAGCAAAAGCGGCAGAAACCGGTATTTAGCTGGTCAGATAAGGAGGAGCGTGTGAAACACAGAATTTTAACCAACATACCGTCAGGGTTAGCCGACAAGTTGGTGACCCCTGAACAGGCCATTGCCATCATCAAACCCGGTAGCAGAGTTTTTGTAGGTTCGGCTTGTGCTACGCCAAGGATATTGACGAGTACTCTGGAGGGTTTACAAAAACCAATTCCGGACCTCGAGTTTTTTCATTTTCTGACTAATGGTGCTCTGCCGATCATGGACGGAGTTCACACCTCCAAATACTACCACAAGGTGTTCTTTGTCGGTAGCGATGAACGCCAGCCAACAGCCAAGGGAATCGCCGATTACGTACCTATATCATTGGCCCAAGTACCAGCCATGCTCGATAACGGCCGCTTTATGCCTGATGTCGCCTTAATTCAGACAACAATGCCTGATGAACATGGCTACGTTAGCCTAGGTGTTTCGGTTGATATTACATGGTCTGTCCTGCAACGGGCACGGATTATCATTGCGGAAATTAACCCCAATATGCCCTGGACCATGGGTGAAACCACCATACCACTCGACCGAGTTCATAAGGCGGTGTTGGTTGATTCACCGGTTATCGAGTATTCTCACAACCTCCCGGATAATATTGCCGAACAGATTGCCCGTTATATTGCCGGTTTAATAGATGACGGCTCCACTTTACAAATAGGACTCGGGCGAATTCCGAATGAAGCCCTTAAATATTTAAACGATCACCATGATCTCGGTATACATTCCGATGTTATCACCGAAACGATTTTACCTCTGATCGAAAAAGGCATCGTTACCGGTCGCAAGAAGACAATATACAAAAACCGCATCGTTGCCAGTTGGTGCATGGGCTCCCGCCGATTCTACGACTTCATCGACGGCAATCCGATGTTCCATTTTGCTCCGATGGAAATCGTTTGCACTCCCCATGCAATTGCCGCCAACCACCGCATGGTTTCCATTACCCAAGCCTTTGCGATCGATCTCACCGGACAAGTGTGCGCGGATCAATTCCAAGGAGAATTCTATAGCGGAGTTTCCACTCAGCCGGACTTCTTGCGCGGGGCCGCCCTGTCACCGGGCGGAAAGCCGATAATCTGCTTGGAATCGACTACTGATGACGGCGATTCCCGCATTCGTCCTCTTCTCCAGGAAGGAGAGGGGGTGACTGTGGCCCGCTCCGACGTTCACTATGTGATTACCGAGTATGGCATCGCTTATCTGTTTGGCAAAAGCATTCGCGAGCGGGCCTTAGCGCTGGCCGGTATTGCTCATCCCAGCCATCGGGCAGAGTTGATCGAAGCGGCAAAAAGGATGAACTATGTGCCGAAAGAGCACATAGTAACCAATTTCAGCGCTTATGCCGTCGAAGAAGAACGGATTCTTTTATTAAAAGGCGGCCGCCAGGTTCTGATCCGTCCTTCGCGACCTGACGATGTAGCCATGATGCAGGAATTGTTCCACCGACTGAGTGAAAAAGACATCATAACACGCTTCTTCCGCAATATTAGTTCGCTATCCTATAACGAGGCGCAGAGGCTCTGTAACGTTAACCAAGAAAGTGATGTGGCCTTCGTTGCCGTTAGCGGTACGCGTGAAAGTGAAAGGATAGTCGGCACCTCATGCTACTTCTTGAACCACTCTACCAACTTAGCCGAAGTTGCCTATATGATATCACCTGATTTGCAAAGCAGCGGATTGGGCACCGCTCTGCAGAACCACATGATGGACCATGCTCGGCGTTGCGGTATTCGCGGCTTTATCGCCGAGATACTCGTTCACAACGCTAAGATGGCAGCGCTGGCCCAAAAGTCCTGCGCCAATGTTACCATGGTTAAGGAAGGTGATGAAATCACCTGTACTATGCTGTTTGACCGATAAGGATTCCGGTTCAGCCATTATTTCTACCGGTCTCCAGGCATACCAACATTGCAGTTTTTAATTATTACAGATTAAGACCTTTGCAAAACTGCATAAAACTAACAATTATATCTTCCTGGTCGCAGATGACCTCGTGTGACCTTCAGGTTATTAGGTTGCGAAGGCCGGCATCCAGTATTATCAAGCATTTCCTAGATTCCGGCTTTTGCCGGAATGACGAATAGGGGAATTTTGCAAAGCTCTCTAGTTATAAGTTTTTGAAATTTCAAAAAAAGCCCGGGACCTTTTTACATATATAGAAGAAACTACAGCAAAGAAAGAATATAAATCTCTTTTGAAACCTTATGAATTCAACAGGAAATAAAATTGTTTTAAAAGACGCGGCAACCGTAATTTTAATCCGGGCATCGAAATCAAGTGACTGGGAAATATTTTTAGCGCAACGCCATCATAAACAGGCCTTTATGGCCGGAGCGTATGTGTTTCCCGGCGGGCAACTAGAAGACACCGACAACGATCCACAACTAGAAAATTATATCAAGACAGCGGACATCTTTAATTCATGCCGGTTACTTCAGGATAGCAGTTTGCCCAGAAAAAAAGCACTGGGATTTTTTATCGCCGCCATCAGGGAAACTTTCGAAGAGACCAGAATTTTTTTGGGCGGTAAAGCTAGCGGGAATTTCATTTTATTAAACAACGAAGAAACTCTTCAAAGATTTAATCATTACAGGCGTCAGCTTAACGTCTCTCAGATTACATTGGCGGAGATTGCCCGAAAAGAAAATGTTTTTTTATTTCCCGAAACCTTGATCCCTTACTCTCACTGGATTACACCGGAATTTGAAAAGAAGAGATTTAACACCCGCTTTTTTCTGGCTAAGTTGCCGCCCGGCCAAACGCCGGTAGCCGATGCGGCAGAGCTTACGGAATCGCTTTGGGTAACGCCGCAAAAAGCTTTGGAAATGCATTGCCGGAAAGAAATTATTTTAATGCCGCCCACTTTAAAAACGATAGAAGAGTTGACCGCCTTTAGAGATATTGAAGAACTTTTCTCCGCTACCAGAAAAAAGATTATCTATCCAATCCTGCCGCAATTAACAGGCAACAGCCTCAAACTGCCGCACGATCCAGAATACAGTATTGATTCTTATAAAAGGCCGGTGAATTTAAGCGAACCGTCCCGGATATTATTTGAAAATGGTGTGTGGAAAACAGCTTTCTACGATGAAAATCTCCAGTATGAGTAATAGTGTTAACTCACGATCTTGTTACGCCAAGAAAAAGCCCTGAACATTTTTACATACAATGTTCAGGGCTGGATAGAAATATCACAAATTAAATTCGCTGCTAGAATTTAACCTTGACCGCTTCTTTTGCTTCTTTTGGCGCGTCAAAGAATGCTGCTTCTTTAAAACCGTACATGCCGGCAAGCAAATTGGCCGGGAATGATCTTATAGTCTGATTATAGATTTTTACCGCTTCGTTATATCTCATCCTTTCCACGGCTATTCTGTTTTCCGTTCCCGCAAGTTCATCCTGTAAGTGCATGAAATTCTGATTGGATTTCAAATCGGGATATTTTTCCACAACTAGAAGCATTCTGCTTAAAGCGCCGGATAGTTCGTTATTAGCCGTGATTTTGTCGGAAATAGGCGCATTAGCGGCTCCACCGACTTTGGCGCGGGCGTTGGTCACTTCCACCATAACATCTTTTTCCTGCTTGGCGTAACCTTTTACTGTTTCCACCAGATTGGGAATCAAATCGTAACGCCGCTGTAATTGATTCTCCACCTGCGCCCACGAACTTTTAACAGTCGTATCCAAGTTGACAAATTTATTGTAATTGCCCACAAAGAAAGAATAAGCGGCGATAGCCAGAAAAATAATTACTGCCAGCACAATGATTAAAGTTTTCTTTTTTGAATCCATTTTTACCTCCTGCATTATGTTAAGTTTATAAATTATAATTCATCAACTATGTTGCAAAGCTTTTCGACTTCGTGCAGATATTGTTTGAAAATATCCGCTACTTCTTCGCCGGAGAGCTTATCCACGCCTTCCTTAATGTCGGCACAAGATAAGAATACTTCCGCATCAACAGCAAAAAGCTTGGCCACTTCTTTTATTGTATCGCGTCTCTTATGCGGCGCCGATTCCTGCTTTAAGTAAAGCAGGGCATTGAATATAGAAATAAAAGCCGTAAATGACCGGCTGATCAGTTGTTTCAATTGACGTGCGTTCCCTTCAGTTTCCAGATAACCCTGACGCAGCAAAATCAGTTTCCCTTTCAACTCCTTTTCAATTTGCAGACGTAAATCTTCCGGCTTAAAATTTAATTTCTCCAAAACATTTTCACCATAAATTAAAATGTGGCGGTTTTTCATATTCAAAAATTCTATCGGATAACAATCCAGAGAAGTCTCAATAAATGCCCTTGTCATAACCAGAGGCACGGCTACACGGTACTTTTTCCAATGTTTAACCGTGGCCAAAGAATCTTCCAGCCTGTTGATCGCCTCCGTTGTCAAGACAACGAGCAGGTTAATGTCCGATTTTCCCTTTACATAAGAGCCACCGGCAGCGCTTCCGTAAAGAATAAGAGAGATCAGATCCTTGCCGAACGCTTTCAGATAGTCTTGAGTTAAAGGAACAAAAACATCTTGTGGTTTATCTGGTATTTTTGCCATTTCATACATCCAATTAATTGATTAAAAATCTCCACCGGCGCCGCCGCCACCGCTGCCGCCGCCGCCAAAGCCGCCAAAGCCCCCGCTGAAACCGCCGCCGCCGCCACCGCCACGGCCGCCACCCAAAAACATAAGCAATATCCAGGGAAGCATTGATCTGCCTGTTCTTGTGCCTAAAAGCAAAGCGGCTGCAATGAAGAAAAATATTAATCCAAAAACGTTAATGCCTTTTTGCTGGACCCGGGCGTTTGTCCGGTATGGTGCGGGCGATCCGCTCAACTGAACGCCGGCATCTTTGGCAATAATAGAGCTCAATACATACATGGTATCATACAAAGCCTGACCATAATTACCTGCTTTTAGTTGCGGTTTTAGATATTTATCTCTGACTTCGCCGACCAATCCGTCCGGCAATATTCCCTCTACACCATAACCGGTTTCAATCCAATATTTTCTTTCTTTAAGAGTTAAAAAAATTAAAAGTCCTTTGTCCACTCCCTTTTTCCCGATACCCCACGCTTTATAAAGGCCATTAGCATAAAGACTGGTTTCTTCTCCATCTCCGATAGTAGGGACTGTTACCACAACAACTGCCGTGCCTGTTTTTTGTAAAACTTCCCGCGCCAAGGCTTCCATTTTAACGGCGTTGTCCTGATCAATGATATTGGCGAAATCATTGACCGCGCCCAGCGGCGCCGGGTACTTTTCCGCTGTAAACGCAGTGTTGGCTATCAGCGCCATAAATAGCGCGACAGCCAGAACCAGTATGATTTTAACTCTATTATTAAAAGATTTAATTTTCACAAATTACCAAAATACTTTCTTATTGTTATATTTATTTTTTTAACTATTCTGCAAATATAACAATCTATTTAGAAAAAGCAATAAGCCGGTCAAAAGCGTTACTCCATATTTTTAAAAAAACTTTCTTTCCTGTCATTCCGGGCTTGCAGACTGTGTCGTAATGTCTTTGCAAGCGAGAGTAACGACTGAAGCAATCTCGCATCTAATCGACATCATAGAGATTGCCACCCAGCATGTGCCGGGCAAGCTGTTCACTGTCGTGCCTCCAAACGCTTTGCTCGGGGTTTTGACTAACCGCAATGACAAATAATGATTGCGACATAGTCTCATCGCGCGAGTGACTATTGCGTAAAGATCGCCACCTGTCAAGCGGCAAATATGAACTGTAAAATTGGCCTTGTGCAGGCAACAATTAGAGACTAAAGGGATAGCAGAAAAATAAAACGGTTTTTAACTATGTAACTTATGTCCTCAAAAATAATTTTAATCCATCCGCCAATTGCCAAATGTTCAGAACCGCCTGCGGGCATTGCCAAATTATCCGCCTGTCTAAAAGCAAATGGCGTTAACCATGATGTTATTGATGCCAATCTGGAAGGCATCCTCCACATGCTGAGGCATGTTTCCAATAACAATCCAACAACAGATCGCTGGACAACGCGCGCGTGTAAAAAAATGGAGAGCAATCTTACCGCGCTGCGGGACATCGCCACCTACCAAAGCCCAAGCCGCTACCAGAAGGCAGTTATGGATATTAACCATCTTTTAAATGTGGCGGGTAAATCATGGCGCGTTGATCTATCACTTGCCGATTATCACGATCAATGTCTATCCCCGGTAAAGAGCGCTGACTTAATATCCGCAGCCGAAAAACCGCAAGCCAATCCTTTCTATTCTTACTTTCAATATCTTCTGATGAATGCGCTGAAAGACAACCCGGATTTTATCGGCTTTTCTTTAAACTATCTCAGTCAGGCTCTCTGCACTTTTGCCATGATCGGCTTCATCAAACAAATTCAGCCGCAGCAAAAAATTATTTTAGGCGGATCGCTTATTACCTCATGGATTAAACTCGGCGTGCACAATAATATTTTCAAGGGATTTGTAGATGAAATGGTCGCAGGCGCAGGAGAACAAAGATTACTGGAACTTCTGAACGTTAAAGAAGGATTGACCAACTATCCGCCCGATTACAATGGATTCCCGCTTGATCAATATTTATCGCCCGGCTTGATTCTACCTTACAGCAGCGCGCGCGGCTGTTACTGGCATAAATGCGCCTTTTGCCCGGAAAAAGCGGAGGACAATGCTTATCTGCCTCTGGAAGTTTCACAGGTCATGCAAGATTTGCAAATCCTGACCCGGCAGATAAATCCTTCACTAATTCATATTCTGGATAGCTCTATCTCTCCTTCACTGCTGAACACTCTGGCGCAGAGGCCTCCTGGCGCTCCCTGGTATGGCTTTACCCGGATTACTCAACATTTAGCTGATGAAGATTTTTGTTTTTCCTTGAAGCGCAGCGGGTGTACCATGCTCAAACTGGGAATTGAATCCGGTGATCAGGAAGTGCTGGATAAACTAAACAAAGGAATTGATTTGCCGACAGCTTCAGCAGTTTTAAAAACGCTGAAAAGAGCAGGTATTGCCACATACTGTTATTTTCTATTCGGCACACCGCCGGAAACACAAGAAGGCTCGACCAAGACGCTGGATTTCGTTTGTCAGCATCATGATTGCATCGACTTCTTAAATCTGGCGATTTTCAATTTGCCGTCCCGGAGCGTTGAGGCGCAAAGCCTGGCGACGCATGATTTTTATGAAGGTGATTTGTCTTTGTATAAGAACTTTCAGCACCCCTTTGGCTGGCAGAGGCCTGTTGTACGCAATTTTTTGGAGAAAACTTTCAAGAAGCATCCGGCGATAGCTCCAATACTCAGACGCACGCCGGAATTTTTCACCTCCAACCACGCACCGTTTTTTTGTTTGTGAAACTCCAATACCGAAAGCGAAGCGCATAACCTGAAGGTCACACATGGGTAAGTTGTAATGAGACCCAAGCTTCAGAAACAGAGTACACTGAAGCTTGCAGGTCTAATTATCCCGCAAAGCGGAGGGTAATGAGACTCGCTGAAAACGAACGAAGTGAAGTTTAAAGCGTTAGTCAAATTATCCCGTATAAACGGGGTATAATACCCAGCCGCTTGTTTTGGGGTTTATACCCGTGATTGACAACAAGCAATAATGTTATAATTATAATATTTGTTACACATACAAACAAATAGAGTCATGAAGTTGGAAAAACTGAAAATTACCAATGTAATCAACACAATTCACGTCCGACAAACATCGATACTACACCACACATTTTGTAATCAATATTTTTATTACTTGATATTCTATTTCAAAAGATTTATAAATAATAACCGAAGCTCATGCTACTCTTAATTCAATAAACACCATTTCATTCATCTCAACTTCTTCATGAAGCACAATATTGAAAGTCAGTAATTCATATTAACATCGTTTTTTTGTACTATGTATCAAGAGCAATTGTTAAGTTGCCTATTCTCATTCGTGATTTAAGAAATATTTAATATTAAAAATCATTATAGGGGGAAGGGATAATGAAACTTAAATTGTTTGTGATATTGGCGGCAATGTTGCTTTTGGCAATTATGGCTTGCAGTAGTGGTGGGGGAGGAAGTAGCAGTAATAATTCTACCGGAAACTCAACGGGAGCCTCTGCAACCATAGGCCCGGCAGGTGGGGTTATTGAGGTGACAGATACATCAAGCCTCTTGTATGGAGTTAAAGTTGATATACCAGCAGGTGCATTAGACACAGACACTAGAATCAGTATAACTATCCAAACAGACGAACCTCCACTTCCAACATATCTTAAAAAGGCAAGTGTAATGGTATCACTGTCTCCGGAAGGAACATCCTTCAAAGTTCCCGTCACAATATCGATTCCATATAATTCAAATAATGTTAAAGATCCAAACATGCTTGCGGTTTATACCTTTGATACAATAGATTCATCCTGGGACATTTTGACACTAAAAGATATGGGTACCGGAGTGGCAGAAGCTATAACACAGCATTTCTCGACGTTTCTTGTCGGTGAGTACATCCAATCCCTTCCTGGTGATGGAGATTCTGATTTCACACCGAATAAAAATGGATTTATTATACCTAATTTTTATGACAAAAAAAATAACATAAAGGGACGCTGTTGGGGAATGGTTGCTTTTTCTGCTTGGTACTTTGAAAATAAAAAGACGGATACAAATCTTTATGCAAAATATATTAATTGTGAAGCAATAAGTGTGAGTAATGAAACTCAAAATTATATCGATGTAATTAGACCTGATGTTAATTGGGCTCTAGGTCAAAGTGCAGCCTATGTGAAAAATACATTAATGATGATGATAATGCAAAAAAAACCGAAGCCTTTAATTTTATCATTAGACAACAGTCCTAGCTATCATGCCGTATTAGTCTATAAGTATGTTACGAACCCTGATTCATCAGTTGATTTTTACGTTTATGATCCTAATCACCCGTACAATCCCCAAAAGCCGGATGATTGCGTGTGCAAAATCACTTATAAAGACGGTACATTTCAGCCTTACGTTCAAGATTACGGTTCTTTCAACAGATTTCAGCTTGTAAGTGACCTCGATAAACTTTCTTTATATGAGAAAATATATAATCTTGAAATGATGCCCAAAATTAACAACATTGTTACACCGGCATCGGGTGCAACTATCATAAGAACGCGACCTTATGATAAGATTACTGTGAGCAGTCAAGGAAAAGCTTCCGGAACAACATATGACCAAGATGGTAAACCTCATGCATATTCAAGCACTGGGGGGCAAAACGGCACGTTAACTCGCAACACTGTGAGAACTATTTCAGCCACCGTAACGCCTGGCAGAAATATTAGTGATAATAAAATTAGAAATATTGCTGTGTCTGATATAGTAATGAGTTTAGATAACAAGCCAATAGCCATTAGTGATATGATATACGAATATCCAGGTAATGGAGATATAAAGGTGTCATACGCAACAAAAGATGATTTAGTGTTAGGATCACTTACAGTTTATCTAGTTGCCACTGATGAGACTTTAAATGTAGCATGTAAGAAGTGGACATTCAATGCTGTTGATGGTTGCGCTGATATTTCAGGGCCATGGTTATATTACGGCAGAATGTCTGGGAGTAATACAACAGATGGAAACACACAAAATTTTGATGACCCTGTCAGCGGAACATTAAATATAGTTCAAGATGGTTGCAATATAGGGTGGTACTCGCTATCGTCAGAATCTTGTTCAACGCCAATGTATAGAACTGGCACAATAAATGGAAATACCGCGCAAGCCACAGGATTATGGACGTGTCCATGCAGTTCACTGGTTGAAAATATCCAAAATTACTCTTTGACCTTCAGTTATAAGTGATTCTAGGAGATCATATGACCTTTTCATGAGACATTTGTGGAAATAGAGTTTTTGAGAATCACTATCTTAACACCAGCTAGGAGGGAACAATGAATAACAAATCATGGGCATGGCTTACAGTAATATTATTGCTTTCAGTCGTTCTTTCCGCATGCGGGGGAGGTGGCGGAGGATGTTGATGGTGATTCAACAACTGTAGCAGCTACAATCTGGACATGGGGACATAATTATTATGGGCAGTTGGGCAATAACTAGACAACTGATAGTGATGTTCCTGTTCAGGTTAGTGGTTTAAGCGGAATGACGGTATTTGCGGCTGGTATCGAACATTCTATAGCCCTGAAGTCAGACGGTACACACGGCGCATGGTAGTAACCCTACAGTATGGTTTGATGATGTCCATGTCCAATAGAACCAAAGTGGAGGAATCTGAAACTCCATATAATGGGTACAATCGATAAATTGTTGTCGATTAAAGTTTATAAAGGAGGGAATGGTATGAGTACAACTCAATGTATCCGGGGGTGTGTTAGAATAATATCGGTCTTACTCACAGTAGTTTTCATAGCAGGCATAACAGGTTGCGCAACATTTGGCCCTAAATATGCTTCAGTAAAAAACGATATTATGTCCTTGCCCAAAGAAAAGGGCAGAATAGTATTTTATCGGCCGGGCGGCATGTATGGTTACGGAGGGAGGCCGGATATTATCCTCAATGACAACAAAGTAGGTATATCACGTCCGGGTACAATTTTTTATGTCGATGTCGATCCTGGGAATTACAAGGTGAGAGTCCCAGCAATGTTATATCCTGGTGAGACTTCAATTGATATTTCAATACTCCAGAATGAAACGGTTTACGTGAAAACTTCTATGGGCGCTAAGGCTACTGTCGGAAGGACGGATGTCGAAGTGGTTAAACCTGAACAAGCGATGACTGAAATCGGTAAGCTAGAATTTATGGCTGAACCTACAAAATAGAATAAGATATGTTTTGACGTTATGGTGAACTTCTAACAACGGCTTCAAATTGGATGCTTAATAATGCTAGTGTTGTGAAGCCGATTGTTTGCTCTCATATCAAATTATGGGTATATACATCTTATAGATTACGAATCACTATCTTAACACCAGCTAGGAGGGGACAATGAATAACAAATCATGGGCATGGCTTACAGTAATATTATTGATTTCAGTCGTTCTTTCCGCATGCGGGGGAGGTGGCGGAGGAGGCGGCAGCATCAACGACACTGCCCCAACGATAGTATCGAATATGCGTGATTACGCTGGAATCAATGAACCAATCAGCATCACGTTTATTAAACCGATGGATGCATCCACGATTAATGCATCATCTTTCCTCGTGAACAATGGCACGGGAAATATAACGGGAACTATTTCATACAATTCACAAAATAATACGGCTACCTTTATACCATCAACAAATCTCTTACCTTCAACAAAATATACAATCACGTTAACATCTGACGTAAAGGATGCTCAAGGCAATTCAATAGGAGGATATTTTATTACAAGTTACACAACGGGAAAAACAATCTCTGCGGGCACATGGCGTTCTATAGCAAAAGGATTGTTTTTCTATCCATATAATCCTTATGTATGGACAGGAACAGAAGTGCTAATTTGGGATAGAATTTCTAAATCTATTATAAGATACAAGCCTTCTACTGATACTTGGACAAAAACACCTATATCAGCGAACATAGATATTGATAAATCATCCGCCATTTGGACCGGCTCTGAAATGATCGTTTGGGGCGGGGAGCAGATGGGAACCAGTAACGACACAATATTGTTAAGTAACAAAGGTGTACGATTCAACCCAGCAACAAACACATTCACAGAAACGTCAACAACCAATGCACCATCTGCAAGGAGTAATCCTTCCTTATTAGAGAGATCAAGATATAATCCTATTACAATCTGGACAGGGACTGAGATGATTATTTGGGGTGGATCTGATTATTACGGTTATCTCAATTCAGGAGGTGCATATAATCCATCGACAGATACATGGCGAACGATTTCAAATCTTAATGCCCCATCTGCAAGATGTTCCTTCGTATTAGTCTGGACGGGTTCAGAGGTTATTGTGTGGGGTGGTGTGGACGCAAGTTCAAACATACTTCAAACGGGAGGTATATATAACCCATCGACTGATACATGGCGATCAATATCTACAATAAATTCTCCTTCAATCAATTCCACTTATCCTAGAGTAACATGGACGGGGTCTGAAATGATAGTGTGGGGAGGAGGCAAATACAACCCTTCAACAGATTCGTGGTCAAAGGTTTCTAATGTAAACGTCCCAGATCTGTCATGCCCATATAGTAATGCAATTTGGACGGGGTCAGAAATGATAATATGGGGCGGATTATTTGCAGGATACTCTTGGTGTGGTGGTAGATATACTTATTATCGATACTTGGGTGCAAGATACAATCCATTAACAGATTCGTGGATAGCCACTACAGTTACAACTGCCCCCTACATAAGTGGTTCTTTAAATGTTTGGACGGGGTCGGAGATGGTTGTGCTGCCATATTATGAAGATCCTAATCAGCCAGTAGCTGGTGGAGCCTATAAACCATAGAATGATTGGAATCTATAATCATTGAAGTCACCACATTATTTGTTTGGATATTGCAGATCACTTGATAGTATAGGCTGATTGGAGGCGTTACTCTATTTCAATCCGAAATCAATAGTGTTACAGAAAACCGATCATTACGATCGTAATCATTGCCCTAGAGAAATTATTTGACAAACGAGATAATAGATGATTTTATCCAAAAAAATTTCAAATCATCATGTACGTCAATTCCCCCATGGTCTTTTGTCCGTCTACATACCATTAAACCCCTATGAAGGTGATATAGATGCTAATCATAAAGTTTTTTTACGGGGTGTTATACCGCAATTTTGCAGTGTTTAGGTTATTATACAAGATACATATAAAAACACTGTTAGCCATTTAAAATGAAAGGAGGTGTCAGTTTTACTTTAGCTACAAATAGTTTTTTATTTTTAATAACTTTAAATAAAAGGAGGGGGCAATGTGTAAGAAAATTAGTATTAGAAAACTTTTCGTATTGGGTACTTGTCTTTGTTTATTATTTTTACTTTCAGCTTGTGGGACAACCTTAAAACATGTTTCTGGCAAGAACCTCAAAGGAATAACTATTCACAAGACTGTCAGTATTATGGTTGCAGATATTGGAGATGTAAGGGATGGAGAATATCCCAACAGAATTGGACAAGGTGTATCCTACTGGTTACCAATTAGTTATTATGCCAATGATGAGGCAGGGAAAGAGTTACCGGTATCATATTACATAGCCCAAAGTCTTAGCGAAGACCTCGGCAAACTTGGATATAAAACAAGATTGGCAAATGATGGTACAGTGCGCAAACCATTGTCACTTGATGAGTCCATTGCCATCGCTAAAAAAGAAGGCATGGATTACTTAGTAACAACAAAATTAAAAGACGGTAAGACAAATTATTGGGGGTTTTTAATTATTCCTCTTTTTGAACCAGTGTGGACGAGAATTAACTATGATTCTCAACTCATTAATATAAAGGCTGAAAAGGATATTATCCCTTTTAAAACATCCCATAAGGAAACCGAATGGTATTTTGCAAAAATAACGATTCTTGATGCAATATTTGATGCAGGGATTTTTGGTGGGCATTGGCATAGAACAGCATGGGGAGAAACAGTTGTGTCGGATGCTTTGGCAGAAACTACTCAGAAAATATCCGAAAAGATTCAATCGCAGAGAGAGACAGTTGCATTTGATGCTCTGCCAGAAACTACTCAGAAAATACCCGAAAAGATTCAATAACAATTATATTATATATAGCTAAAAACAGGGTGGAGGCGACGCGGTCAAACCGCGCGCCTCACCCTGAGCGTTGCATCTTTCAATTGAAAGAGAGTCAGAATTCACACAAGCTATCGTGAACTTCGGTGGAATTGCAGTGCATCGACCGATGTGATTGAATATCGGCTATATTATCTTTTCAGATTTCCATTTTACGGGGAGGGAGAATTGTTATCTTCCTAATTATCGGCCTTTTTAAAAATTTTCTGGCAAGACGGAATCCACGCATAAAAACCTAAATTTTATATCTCTATCTCAATCGGCCCAATCATGGTCACCATGATCGCGTGCAGCTAAGCGACACTGGCTGCATCTCCACCCTAATTGCCATCTCAAGCCACGCGGTCTGTTCCCGACGATGGGCAGGTAGGATCAATGACTGCTGACTGCTCAAGTAGGATATTCGTCAACCGTCCCTCTCAATCATCCATCAAATTGCGCGGACCATAAAGGATGGCCTCCATGACAGGCATATACTGGAAGAAAAGTGGTTTCGGACTCATGTTGATCTCTTGAAGCTTTTTGGCGATGTCGTGGTTGCCCAAAGTGAGTTGTGCCGCCTTCCTGCTCATGGATTGGCCGAATTCGATGGGATTCGTATAAACGTTTGCCGCCAGCGGCACGCCATCTTTGACTGAGTAAGTTTTATACCGGTTTACTTTTTCCGGCGCGGTTTTGAGCTTCTGACCTTTGAGAACGAGGATGTTTTTCCCACCTTCGGAAAGCGTACAACCGAGCATGTCGTTTTCTTCTTTAAATGTGATGTCGGCGAGGAATTTGGGATACCCGTACATGTCCACGCCACCCTTGCGCGCCCGTTCGGTCGTGACGGGGAGCTGCCAGACGTATGCCGTGAAATATCTCCTTGCCATCATTCCTAAGACGGTGATGCCCGGAATGGCCTTTTTCCGGAAGGTGATGGGAAAGGAAATGGAGAATTCGTTGTAGGGATCGATATTGGTCCTGCGGTATTCGAAAGCGGTAAAGGCAACGAGCGCCCTGCCGCTCATGGCCTGCACAGGGTGCATATCGGGGAGGGGAAGAAGATTTCTCACCTTGTCGGTGGAGGCGGTGTAGATCGCCGTCATGGACGTGTTGTCATAGTAGAAAACTGGGAATTTGGTTAGAGGCGAATCCTTTGTCATAATTTCCCACTGAATAACCCCTTTGAAAAAATCACCTCTGTTCATAGAACCTCCTTTCTCCTGAATGTTTGCCGAATTTTAATGGTATCCTTATTTGTTATTTGTTGGCGTATTTTTGTGCAATCCACCTGCTGAACAGGGTGGTCATGGTCACGGCGGTCACCGGGAAAAATCTGGTGAGCAGATCCATTGCCTTTGCATCCGACCCTACCAGAATGCGCCTTTTGTTGCGTCTGATACCGGAGATGATGACCTTTGCAGCATCGTCCGCCGTTGTCCGGAAGAATTTCTCCTCGTAAAGGTTTACGGCCTTTTCCTTGGTCAAATCGAACATGGCGCGGTTCATCCGGGTGTTGCGGGCGATGTTGGTCTTGATGCCGCCGGGATGGACGCAGCTGACATGGATGCTTGTCCCGTGCATCTCCTGGGCAAGGGTCTCCGTGTATCCTTTGACTGCAAACTTGGCGGAGCAATAGGGGCCGTTGTTGGGGTTCGGCATGATGCCGTTGATGCTGGATATGTTGACGACATGCCCTTCCGGGCGCTTCTTCAAATGGGGTAGAAAGGCCATGGTGCCATACACAACGCCCCAGAAGTTGATGCCCATGAGCCATTCAAAGTCTTCCAGGGGAACAGTCTCCAGGAAATCCCCCAAGGCAACGCCTGCGTTGTTGATGATGATGTCCACGCCGCCGTGGCGTCCGGCCGCCTCATCAGCGTATTGGAAGACCTGTTCGCGCCGGGACATGTCCACAATATGGGTCGTCACTTTCACCCCGTCGCCGACGAGTTTTGCGGTCTCCTGCAGGCCCGAAGCATTGATGTCCGCAAGCGCCAGATTGCATCCCTCATTCGCCAGATTGACGGCAAGCATCCTGCCGATGCCTGAAGCCGCCCCAGTGACGGCCGCCGTTTTATTTTTAAGAATCTTCATGCTTTCTTATTCCTTAATCGTATTGTTCACACATTGTTTGGGTTTGTGTTCGTCGCTTGACGGATGATGTCAAGTTTCTTGAAAGGCACTGGGCCGAGTAGCGCCTGCACCATGCGTGCGTCTCGGTAGCGTTTCTCCTGGCCGTAGTCCTTCATGTAGCCGTATCCGCCGAGAATTTGAATGCCGTCGTTTGTGGCATCGCAGGCCAATTCTGCGACATGCAGAGCCGCCGCGGATACATGGGGTTCACAACTGCCTTTTTTTTGTTCCAGTTCCAGACATGACTGATGAACACACATCGCGGCGACGTCGGCCTTGACAGACAGGCCCGCGAGCATCATAGCAACTTCGCTCCACTGGATAATCAGTCTTCCGCCCTGTTCGCGCTTTTGGGAATAGGCGAGGGCTTCGTTGTAAACGCCGCGGAGAATGCCGGCATTCATCGCGGCAGCAGAAGCATTCATTTCCGGTGATATCTTTTCAAAATAGTGATGCCCAGCGTTTTCTTTGCCGATAAGACGGGCCCGGACGCCAGAAAACGTTACGTCCACTGCCGGGCAGGCATGCAACCCCAGCGTAAACACCGGTTCGCTTTTTTCTACGTTTTGGTCATCAAGATTGACCAGAAAAAAACTGTAGGATGGCCCAATGCCTGAGCGTGCCGGAATAATAGCCTGACGTGCAAGATTGCCCAAAACCAGAAGTTCAATCCGTCCTGTGAGGGTGTAGTCACCCCCGTTACTTTGCGCCACGGGAAGCACATCGGTGGAAGCAGGGTTGGCATAGACGGGAAAGGCAATCAGACCATCTTTCGCGGAGGCAGCCTTGGAAAAAATATCCCGGGCAAGTTCCTGTGCCTCGGCCACCAGCAGAATTTTCTGGGAAAACGCCTGCGTGAAAATGATGCCGGCCGGCGAGGCATCGGCCTCGCTGAGATTCATCAGAATTTCACACAGCGCCGAAATGCCGAAGCCCGCTCCGCCCAGTTCCGCGGGAAGCGCAGCGTTAAGAAATCCCACCTCATGAATTTTCTTCAGGACGTCCTCATAAAATTCGCCGAAAGGGTAGCGGTCGTGTTCGGCAACTTTTCCGGCCAGTTCCTTGGCTGCAAATGACTGTGCCAAGTCGGCAAAGGGTTTCAGATCATTAGGGTTGAATTCTGGCATGGTGTCTCCTTATTCATCAAACACCTTCGCCTGCGGTGCCGCGGGCGCTATGAGGCACTTGAAGGCGTTGAGACGATTGAGTTGGTTGGTTCCCTCGTAAATCTGCAAAAGCTTGATATCGCGCAGCATCTTTTCGACGCCGGCATCTTGTCGCAGACCTCTTTGGCCCATGAGCTCGATGGCCATCTGACAGTTTTTAACGCCAAGATCAGTCCCAGCGAATTTTGCCACTGACGCCCAGCCTGAGCAGCAGTACTGGTCTTCCGGTTTCGGTATGTCAAATAAGAGTTTGCCCATTACTCTAGCCGAGATCTCCCAATTGAGCATCGGCGAGATGACCTTGTCAAACCAGAATCGCGGCATGGTCTTGAGATAGTAATAGGCCGGTTTGTTTTGCATGAACCGATACAAACCGCGATGGCTGTTGGCATTGTTGGCCTCGGTATAAGCGAGCCTTCCCAGGACGACATTCTTGTACATCTCGGCCAGATGGCACTGCACCCACTCGTTGTTGATGAGCAGGCGGTCGTTGACGCAGGTCGTGGATGCGTATCGCAGAGCTGCTTCAAACGCTCCGCGCGCGATGCCGATGCCGAAGGCGCAGACTCCCGGGCGCGTGGCGGATACTACATAGTCGAGATAGCGCTGGGCCAAATCCCTGAACGGCTTATTCGTAAACTTTTTCGCCAGGGCGGGGCTAAAGATCACATCCTCCTCCGGCATGAAGCAGTCTTCAAAGATAAGCACACTAGCCGGGCAAACCCTCTGTCCCATCTTATTTTCATGGCTGCCGAAGGAAAAGCCTTTCGTACCGGTTTTCACGACAAAGCCGATGGTCGTTTCGGATGGATGCTTTGTGTCTTCATAAGCGTAAAGAACCGTCCATGAGGATACGTGTCCCATGGAAATGAACACCTTCGTGCCGTTGACAATGTAGCCGCCTTTGACGCGTCTGGCCTGACAGGTAACCTTGCCCTTATCCACAAGGTCGACTTCCTCCACATCGGTCCCGGCGCCCGGTTCCGTCGTTGCAAGAGCTAAAGTGCACGGTTTCCCGGATCTTTCACCTTCCACGACCTCCTTCATGACCTTTTTGGCCAGGCGGGTGTTGCCCGAAGAGATCAGACCCGTCACGGCCAGATAATGAACGCCGATGACATTCATAATGCCGGCACAGACCGAGGCAACTTCTTCGGAAAAGCAGGATATGGATGGCAAGTTATAACCCTGGCCGCCGAATATTTTCGGTATCCACATGGTGTAAAAACCCCACCGGTTGGCTTCCTCTACCAGATCCCAGGGCAGGTAATCAGGATCTTCGTGGGTGATACGGTCGAGCTTAAGTGCAAGGGGGTTCGCCACTTCTTCGTTGAACTTGCGGGCGATGGCTATAACCTCCTGGGTTTCCTTCACCATATGTCCCGGCATGCGGGGAGCGTAGGACAGACCAATGTAAGAATCCTCAAATTTTGGAAAACGGGACAACATGGACGCTACTTCTGAGTTGGTCAGCATATAATCCTCCTAATTTATTCCCCGTCGATTCTGAGTCAGCATGCAGGATGATGAACCCTGGCACTGATATCGGGATAATGCGTATCGCTACAGGCATTTTTTCAAAAACCGGATCTGATCGCCGACGGTCTGTTGGAAATGCGGGGGAACATACACATCGAAGTGTCCGCACTTATAGACAATGAGTTCGCCTTTCGGCGCCTTCCCTGCCGCCTTAATTGCCGGCTTCACGGGAGTGGTAAGGTCATTTGCTGCAACCTGCACCAACCAAGGGACTGCCAAACGTTCCGCCAGCCTCCCAGGAAAATAGAGAGCCACAGATAGGAAAATGCGTGCGGCAACCCGTTCGTCCGGTTCGAACCCCGGGGGATAAAGTCTTTTCACTCCTTCCACCACATCGGGGGCCGTCATGGCGGCAAGATCGCCGGGAAAACCGATAGCAGGCACATAGCAAGGGCTTCGGCGCAGCATCATATTCGCAATATCACGCCAGGCGGCTGTCCCCAGCCGGATGTTCTGTACTAGGCCGGTCGCCGCCGCCGTCGCCAAGCCGTTCATGTGCGGCACTTGTGATATGACTGCGGCGATATCGGGGTCATGATCCGTTGCTGCTATCTCAAGGACATGGCCTCCGCTGAATGACGTCCCCCAGAGAGCAATCCGGTGTGAATCTACCCCGGGGAGTCCTTTGGCAAACCGGATCGCGGAGCGCCAATCTTGGTGCTGCTTTTTGATGTCGAGGATCCGTCTGGGCGTCCCCTCGCTATCGCCAAAATGCCGGTAGTCGAAAACCAGGGCATGGTATCCGGCTCCGGCGAAGGCTTCGGCATACGCGTCGAGGCGCATTTCCTTGACCCCGCAGAAGCCATGGGCAAGAATGACGCACGGGGCATTATCCATACCCGGGGCTTTGAAAAACCAACCCGCACATTTCAACCCTTCCGAAATGAATTGAATGTCCTGCCTGTCCCCCATGTGAGATCCCTTCCGCGACGCCACACAATATGACATTAATTATTGTAAGTTCAATACCAGATCTTCTTGACTTTGACAAGAAATATTGTCATAATTATTTTAATGAAAAAGAAAACAAACAAGAGCCGGATCTACGGCGGTGTCGAAGCGAACCTGAGGGAAGAGGAGCGGCGGAAAAAGCTTATCGAAGCGGGACTTGAGGCATTCGGCACAAAAGGCTATGCAAAAACCAACATCAAGACGATCTGTAAGCTGGCAGGACTGACAGAACGTTATTTTTATGAGTCGTTCCGTCATAAGGAGGATTTGTTGTGTGCCGTGTACCAAAAGTTGATCGACGAAGGGCAGCGCGATTCCATGGCAGCACTGGAAGACAGCAAGGCTTTTCCCCTGGAAACAGCCTCGCGGGCATTAAGGATGTTTTATCAACGGTTTCAGCAAGATCCCCGCAGGGCGCAGATACAGCTTTTTGAAATCCTTGGAGTAAGCAAGAATATAGATAGGGAATACCAAAATGCCATGCGCTTGCTGGCCGACATGGTGAGGCTTTTCTTATGCAAAGTCTTTCCGCATATTCATGAAGAAATACTCAACAGGAGTATGATTCCGACCGGTCTGGCGGGTTCGATCATCATGATCGCCCATGAGTGGATCCTCGGCGGTTTTATAACTTCTATGGATGACATCATTTCTCAGTGCATGGATCTTTTTGTAGCAGTGGGGAAACACATCGAGTCCAAGTCATGACTGCAAGCAACCACCTATTAACATGCCCTAAAGACTTGTACCACATGTTAAGTTAGTATTCAGCACTTTTTTATTTCTCAATTCAGGTGCGCCTCTGGTGCCGGAGGACGGTAATTCAAAGAACTATATGACCTGAACGTGTTGTATTCCATTCCTCACATTAAGGACATTTTTTCATAATCTTATCACCCTACAGTATCGCCTAACAATAAAATCCAAACTACACTTTTTCTGATGGATTGAATATCAACATAGCACTATTAATTTTTTTAAAAGAAGAAATTCCATAGTCTCATTGATAACGAATTGCAGTCTTGCATCTTAGTCACGGTTGACAATTTGTTTGTTTCAGGAAGAAACATTCGTAACGGAAATAAGTGTTGTGTTCTCTGAATCTTCTAATCCTTCACCTCCTGCAGGTAACTTCTTAACTGGACAGTTTATGTCTATAAGACCTGATATATTATGTGTTTCTAACATTATCTTGAATGACCCTTGCCCTATAGTCGGGTACTTATTATATTGTTGTAAGAGGTGAAATTATGAAAAATAGATATTCCCCCATTTTGATAATCATTTTGGTGTTTGGATTTGCATGGGTGTTTTTACTCGCGAGAGTCTCGACAGAGCGAGTGCAAGGAGGAAAAAATATGGATAAAAAAAAATGGTGGAAAATGCTAAAAAAAAGATGACTCCACTTCAGTGCGATGTAGCCTTTGGAAACGCTACGGAGGCTCCTTTCAAAAACGATTACTGGGACAACCATAGAGAAGGGATCTATGTGGATATTGTGTCGGGGGAAGCGCTTTTCAGCTCTTCGGACAAGTTTGATTCCGGTTCAGGATGGCCCAGCTTTACCCGGCCTATCGAAAAAAATGTCGTGTTGGAAAAGGTGGACAATAGTAATCTTATGAAGCGGATAGAAGTACGAAGCTCAAAGGCGGATATTCACCTGGGGCATGTTTTTAACGATGGCCCGGCGCCAATCGGTCAGAGATACTGTATCAATTCCGCGTCATTAAAATTTATCCCGAAAGAAAAAATGGTGGAATCGGGGTATGGTGAGTACCTATATTTATTTGCCGATAAATCCGACCGGAATACGGAAACAGCGATCTTTGCCGCCGGTTGTTTCTGGGGGGTGGAGGAGTATTTCAGCCGGATAAAAGGGGTAATAAAAAGTGAGTCCGGCTATACCGGGGGAACTAAGAAAAACCCCACTTACGAGGAAGTCTGCACCGGTAAAACGGGGCATGCCGAATCTGTTCGCGTCATTTTTGACCCAAAGGTGGTAAGTTACGAGAGGTTGTTAAAACATTTTTGGGGAATACACGATCCTACGAGCCTCAATAAACAGGGCAATGATATAGGCAGTCAATATCGATCCACCATATTTTACACTAATCCGAAACAGGAGAGAGCAGCCAAGGCTTCTTTGGAGAGATTGGCAAAATCCGGCAAGTATTCCCAAAAAATAGTCACTGAGATTTTATCGGCAAAGGAATTTTATCTGGCGGAAGAATACCACCAAGACTATTTGAAGAAGAACCCTCACGGTTACTGCCATATAGATCTGAGAAAAGCAGCCAATAAATGATTCTCAAAAGAGAGGTTTATTTTATCCAGTCCGGCGAAGGCTGTCGAAAAAAAGTGATGGAGTATACGCTGGTTTTGGAAACCTTGGGGGTCAGAAGACGAAGTTTTACCGTTATTCTTAGAGTATTAGATAAATTTTTACAGAATTCAGACAGAACTCTCCATCACGCGTCTTTTTCATGATGCGTTATGGTTGGATGTATTAATCCCAAGAGGAGTAGGGGTCGTAATATCGATGATTATTACAACTTGAAGTCTTGTATATCTTCGGTTAAATCAAATCTAACGCTCTCAGGAAGAAGTCGATTATCTGTTTACACATTATTTTCTAAAAGAAAGATGGCACATGATTTACCAGGAAATCCCCTGCTGTTTTAAATAATCTTGTGCCTTTTTAAGACCTAGGCTGGCTGCTATTTTCCAATCCGCAATGGCCTGATTGTGATTGCCAAATGCACTGTAGGCAAGTCCCCTGTTATAATAGGCAAGTGCAAATTCTACATTTAGCTCAGTGGCTTTGTCGTAATCCGCAATTGCTTGTTTGTAGTTGTCAAGTTTATAATAGATCGTTCCACGGTTATTAAAAGCGCCTGCATATTTCGGATTTAGCTTAATGGCTTTGTCGTAATCTGCAATTGCCAGATTATTTTTGTTAAGATTATCATAAGCAAGTCCACGATTATTATAGGCAACTGCATCCTTCGGATATAGCTCAATCTCCTTGTCATAATCGGTAATTGCTTGTTCGTAATTGCCAAGTCTACTATATGCGTTCCCACGGTTATAATAGGCATCTGCATCTTTCTGGTTTAGCTCAATGGCTTTGTCAAAATCCGCAATTGCCTGACTGTAGTTGCCAAGATTATGATAGGCAACTCCACGGTTATAATAAGCAACTGTTTCTTTTGGATTTAGCTCAATCTCCTTGTCATAATCGGTAATTGCTTGTTTGTAATTGCCAAGTCTACTATATGCGTTCCCACGGTAATAATAGGCAGATGCATCTTTTGGATTTAGCTCAATGGCTTTATTATATGCATTTAGTGCTTCGTTCCAGCGATTAGCATCACTAGCCTGACGACCTATTTCAGACCAATCAGTAGCACTGAAGCTTTCTATTGTTTTATTATGTGTACAACCAGTTGTTATTAATATTGCAGCTAAAAGGAATAGTAAGAAACTACAGCTAATTTTCATATGCGTATCCCCTTCTTATATAATCTACCAATTAATGGCCTAACTTTGTTTTCTCTGATAAATTTAGCATCAATTTATCACAACTGTTTTTTGATTAAAAGGAATACTTGTTGAAATCCACAAAATCTTAATGATCGTAGAACATGTCTCTTAAGGAAGTAAGAAGTAAAAAAATCCAATCGTAAATTTTTCAAAATCTCCGAACCAACGGAAGTGCTGACTTCACTACAAAGCAATAGATTCATAAAGACGGGTAAACTGAGGATTGCCAATTGAAAGAGAGTAAGGCTCCGCGTCAGTCAGAGCCCGCCTTATGAGTTATTGTCTGCATCCGTGCATTGGGCGTCCACTTTGAGAACCGCTACCTTCTGGACCAGACCTTCATGGATCCCTATCCCCGTAAACTCGTCGAGATCTCCGCTTCGGGAAATGGGAGAAACATGTAGACTGTCCCTTACTAGATCCTCGACGCGGCCCGAAGCTTTTTTTTGTCGATTTTCCCCACCGCCGTCAGCGGCATTTCCTTCACGATTTCAACCCTCTTGGGAACTTCGTAGGGCGCCAGTTTTTCCCTGGCAAACTTGAGGATATCCTCCTTCATGGCAGCCTCATCGCCGTCAAACTGATAGCTCGGATCTGGGGTCACGTAGACCACGACAAACTCGGAGCCGGGACGTTCCGGGTTGGGCACGCCGATGATGGCGAGCATTCCAATAGCGTGATGCTCTGTCAGGATATCCTCCACTTTCTTGGAAAACACCTTGTATCCACCGACAATGATCATGTCCTTCGTCCGATCGACGATGCGCAGGTACCCTTCCTCGTCCATGATCGCGACATCGCCTGTGTGGAGGTACCCGTCCGCGTCAATGACGTGCTTCGTTTCCTCCGGTTTGTTGAAATATCCCACCATGATCTGGGGTCCCTTTGTGCAGATCTCTCCTGGCTGTCCCACCGGCGCGATTTCTCTCGTGGTAGGATCGACCAGTTTGATGTCGGTGTTCAATAGGGGAAGCCCAATGGAACCTAATTTCTTTTTCCCCCTGGATGGGTTTGCTGTTGTCAGGGGCGATGTCTCGGACATACCATAGACCTCGAGTAGTTTTTTCTCACCCACGATACCCTCAAGCACCTTCTGGGACTCTTCAGGAAAGGGGGACGCGGCGGAGATGCATACTTTGAGGTTGGTGTGGTCCAGCTTGCTGAACTTCGGGTTGGCGATCAGCATCTGGTAGAGAGAGGGCACGTTGGCTAAAATCGTAGGTTTGTATTTCGTTATCTCGGCGCAGATGTGGTCGGTGTCACGCGGGTTGGCGATCAGGACCTGCGTCCACCCTAAGTAAATGCAATTTTCGCAGAAGAATAGCCCCGCTATATGGAAGAGGGGGAACGCTGACAAGGCCAAGCCCTTGCCCTTCTCCCAGTCGAGCCAGGTTTGGATTATGATAAGATCGGAGACCGCGTTCCGGTGGCTGAGCATCGCGCCCTTGGGGGATCCGGTCGTTCCACCTGTGTACTGAATGTAGGCGATGTCATCAGGCGTTATTTTTACGCCGGGATTGGTGTCGGGGTATTTACCTTTCTTGATAACGTCCGGGAAGAGGTGAATGATCTTGCCTTCCAGAGGAGTCACCTTTCCGCTGGGGATCTTTTTAAGCCACTTTCCTAGCGTTCTCTTGATGACGGGGAGGAAGCCGCCCACGCTCGCGGCAACGACGACCTTGAGGTCGGGAAGGGCGGAGGCAATCCCCGTAACCCGCGCCGCGAATATGGCGTCCAGCGTTATGAGACCTTTCGCCCGGCAGTCCTTCAACTGGTGCTCCATCTCCTGCGCGGAGAGGAGGGGGGAGACGCCCGAGACCGCGCAGCCGGCCCTTAGGGCGCCTAGCCACGCGATCACGTATTCGGGGATGTTGGGAAGGTTGATGCCTATTGCATCTCCTTTCCGAAGCCCGCAGGCGATCAGCATGTTCGCGAAGCGGTTGGCGTACTTGTCCAGCTCCGCGAAGGTGACCTCTACACCCATGAAAGTGAAGGCACTTTTGCCGGAAAATTCATCAAAAACGCTCTTCACTGCGTCTGTGTATGTTGTTTCCCACATCTTGGGGTCGATATCTTCCAAACCCGCGTCGTATGACTTCTTCCAGAACTTACTTTCGTAATTCATAAAGGCTCACCTCCAACGGTATGTTTGTATAGATTTTTTGTGTATATAAATGAATAAATCCAAGAATTTATTCATTTATATTTTTGAGTTGAGTAGATCGGTTTCTTCCGATACTACAGGTTGAGGTTTGTTTCTTCGTTTATCACCTGGTTTCTCGATCGTGCCACATTTTTTAACTATTAACGTTTGTAATGTTGCACAATTTTCAAAATTTATCAATTAACACTTTAAGGAAGAAGTCAGCATCACTCTCGACAATATTTTTTAAATATTATCCACAAATGCCGCTGATGGCGGTAACTGGTTTTTCCGGAAGGAGGATAAAGCTGGGAGTGATCGCTACGCCATTTTTGCCCATTTGCAGCATTTCATGGATTGCTTTCTGATTTTCCAGATTAAAGTCGGCATAGCCAGCTGAAAAGCGCCACGGCAAAAGAAATTTTCCTTCGCGGCGGAGATGTTGATTTAAATAATCTACAATCCCATCGAAGTCCTTTTTATCAATAATCTTAGGAGATGAGATTATTTTGTTATTCTTTGAAAAACAGTTGCACCAAATTCGTTTTCTAGAAAATATCCTTCTCCATATTGTTTAACATTCCTATAATTCGCTTTCAAATATTCAAATATTTTTTTGCATAATCAATTCCAAAACGGGCAGACCCATAGTCTGTGGCAAATCGGTTAACTATAATAACATAATCAACTTTCTTTGTATCAATTTCTTTTATTATTATTTCTTCCGCTTTATCATATGCCAGATCATGCGGCAATACATGGTAATAATATATGGGATTTCTTTTCGATGTGAAATAATTTAATATCACACCCTCCGGTAAAACCAACAAGGTATCACTTGGTTTTAAAACTTTATTTAGATAGGTGAGCAACTCGGAATAATCATTATAATAGGATAAAACTTTCATATCACCTTTATCAGTTTTTATAGAAGTCGGTCTGTCGGCATAAGATTTCCAATAAAGCTGCATATTGCTTATTGTAAAAAATATCATTAAAAACATGAAGGCATACTTGTAATATTTTTTTTCATAATTTGTATCGAAAGTTTTCGGTATGATTTCAAAGAAAAAATAATAATAACATAAAAAGCCTGCAGCTATTAGATAGAAGCCGTAATGTGATACTGATACTTTAAAAAAAATTCTCATACACGAAAAAAATGAGAATAAAGCAACAGCAATTCCAAGTACATTTTTGTTATTTGTAGGAATATTAACCCTGTAATTATGATAAATAAAATGTGCAAGACATATAAGTGAAATTAACGGTAATAAATTATACTGTGAAAGAGAATAAATCAAATTCCATTTTAAAATTCTCAATAAAAATATAAGAACAACAAAAATTACAATCGGAAGCATTTTGAAGCCAAACCGATCTATGGATTTCTTACTGATTAATGAAGCTGCCTTGATAACAACAACTACGATAAGATAGAATGCCAACGAAAAGCCCCATGACATTAAATTATAAGGTAAATCACGAAGTCCGCTTATAGCCCGACTAAAAATGATTTTATTATCTGCTTTAACAGGATTGAGAGAACTTAGAAATGAAAAATATACTTCAGGTTTTATAAAATATATGAGTATATAATTTCCGATTGCAAAAAATGTCGGGAGAATAAAATAAATAGTCGTTGTCCTTAATTTTTCTTTTAAAGTATTTTTTTGTGCCAGCCATGAAAAAATAATTGACGCAGAGAGGGCCACACCTATTTCGATTTTGGTTAATATTGTAACATATAAAAGTATGCTGGAAACGATTAACCTTGTTTTTGAAGGCTCATTACCGTAAAGGCACAAAATACAAAGCAATGCGAACATAGTTCCATAAGTCGCCGAATACGAATATGGAATAATAAAATTAAAAATGCCTATTGCATAGTCATATTGTCCAAATCCTGCAACAATTAGGACAAGGTCATTAGAAGAGAGATTCCCTTTGAAAAGAAATTGGTTCCGATTTTATATATGCAAAAACAAACAATAGTTAATGAAAAGGCGCCGCAACCAATGAATGTCGACAATTGGGTACTAAACAATTTGCGTATAAATGCATTTAGATATGGTGCAACCGGCCCGTAAGGATAAAAATAATCCAGATAAGGATGACTTCCGTTTAAAATCTGCTGTGGGATATAGAGTTCCCTCCCTGTGTCTATCAAAGGACTTCCCCATTTCAACCATGTAAATTTTAACATTAAAATGGTTAACAAGAATATTGAAAGCAGCGGAAGGAAATCATTTTCCCTAAAAAAATTAATTACCCATAATTTTTCTCTTCTCATTTTTTTTTATAACATTCTCCGAATGAGATTATCAATTAAAATGATCAAAATATCAAAAAACGAATTTGAAAATATTATCAGTGAAAATTTTCAATTAATTATTTCTCTTTTTTAATAAATTCTGACTTTACCCTAAGAGGAGCTATTATTAAAAAACTAGTTTCTGTAGGAATAATGTATATCTGAGAACTCTTATTCTTGAATACCTTGACAAATATCTAAGCCAACCTTTTTTAATAAGACATTGTTTCTAATGAAAGGAAGTATAAGAAGAACGGTCTTGTGTGTCAATAAAATATTAACCTATATTTCGAATGTGGTGCAGATGACTGTTTGTTCGGTGGCACTTGGATTTGCCGGGGAGGTACGTGTGTTTAAGAACGAAGCGAAGCGGCTAATTTTTTTTAAGTATTATCCACAAATGCCGCTGATGGCGGTAACTGATTTTTCCGGAAGGAGGATAAAGTCGGGAGTGATCGCTACGCCATTTTTTCCCATTTGCAGCATTTCATAGATTGCTTTCTGATTTTCCAGATTAAAGTCGGCGTAGCCGGCTGAAAAGCGCCGCGGCAAAAGAAATTTTCCTTCGCGGCGGAGATCTTGATTTAAATAATCCATAATCCAATCCAAGCCTGCGTCGGTCATTTCACTGGCCGTGGCATCGTAAACTACCGCCGCAGCCAAATCGTCCTTACTGGTTTTTTCTTTAATTGCTTCCATAATGGCGCTGCCTGCAGTCGAGCCCATGAGAACAGCTTCCCGGCAATCACGCAGAAAAGCGGACAACTTTTTACTGGTAAAGGTCAAACCTCCGGCCAAAATTACTTTCTCACCATCGTTATGCTTGATGGCAAGACGCAGTAATGATCCCTTAAGTGAAATAAGCAAGGAAGCTTCATTGATAAAATGGTCGGTTTCTTTTTGCTGGCTTGCCGGAATTTGAGTGGTTCTTTTTTTAAAGCCAAGACGCTGGTATATTTTTTCGCGGGGAGGATCGATTGATATCTTTTCCAGAAAAACGACAGATTCCATATTCATCCTTACAAGGGAGTTTTATAAGTCGCTTATTAACTTAAAAGTTTACGCAGGTTTTTGGCAACAGTATCGCCCATTTTTTTCGTGCCGATGAGTTTCTTGCCACTCTGATGAATATCCTGCGTCCGGAAACCTTCTTTTAATGTTTGCACGACGGCTTTTTCGATCAGACCGGCTTCCTGCGGCATGGATAAAGAATAGCGTAACATCAGAGCCACCGACAGAATTGTGGCTAGCGGATTGGCAATATTTATTCCGGCTATATCCGGGGCCGAACCATGAATAGGTTCATATAAGGCGGTATTTTCCCCCAGACTGGCCGAAGGAAGCATGCCTATGGAACCGGTCAGCATGGCGGCTTCATCGCTCAATATATCTCCAAATAAATTGGTCGTAACAATTACATCAAACTGCGCCGGATTACGAATAAGCTGCATAGCGCAGTTATCAACGTACATGTGCTTTAGGGTGACGTCGGGATAATTCCGCCCGACTTCTGTTACCACATTCCGCCAGAGTTCTGTACTTTCGAGCACATTAGCTTTATCAACCGAAAGGAGATTTTTTTTACGCGTTCGGGCGATTTCAAAGGCGCGAACGGCAATTCTGCGAATTTCATCCTCAAAATAAACCATAGTGTTAATGCCTGTGCGTTTGCCGTCTTTTCCTTTTGTGACGCCGCGCGGTTTGCCGAAATAAACATCACCGGTCAATTCGCGGACAATCATGATGTCAATACCATGAACGACTTTTTTCTTAAGCGGTGATGCATCAAGAAGTTCGTCAAAAGCAACAACCGGCCGCAAATTGGCAAAAAGGCCTAATTTTTCCCGCAAGCCCAAAAGCGCTCTTTCCGGCCTTAAACTATAATCGAGCGCCTCCCATTTAGGGCCGCCCACAGCTCCGAGCAAGATAGCGTCGCTTTGCAGCGCAAGTTCCAGACTTGAATCCGGCAGGGGGACGCCAAAATGATCGTAGGCGCTGCCGCCGACAAGTCCCTCAGCAAGTTGCAAGTTAATATTTTTCTTATCAGAGATCAGTTTTAAAATCTTTAAAGCTTCTTTCATTATTTCCGGTCCTACGCCATCACCGGCAAATACGGCTATTTTAAAATTATTTTGTTTCATTCTTCCCTCATTTTCTGGCAATATGCTTCATCAAACCGCCATCGGCAATGAGTTTTTCCATAAAAGGCGGAATAGGATTAATTGTAAATGTTTTATTTTCCTTAATGGTGGTGATAGTTCCCTTGGCGCTGTCCACCGTTATTTTTTCTCCTTCTTTAATTGCATTGCCAAGTTCTCTGGATTCAAAAATGGGCAGTCCCATGTTAAAGGCGTTGCGATAAAAAATGCGGGCGAAACTTTTAGCCACAACGCAGGAAATGCCTGCCGCTTTAATGGCAATGGGCGCGTGTTCGCGCGAAGAGCCGCAGCCGAAATTTTCTCCTCCCAGAATAATATCACCGGGCTTCATCCGGACAACAAAATTTGGATCAGCATCTTCCATGCAGTGAGCGGCAAGCTCTCGCGGGTCTGATGTAGTTAAATAGCGCGCCGGAATGATCGCGTCGGTATCCACATTATCTCCAAATTTCCAAACTTTACCTTTGAATATCATTGTAAAAAATCCTCTTTAATGAAACTCAAATATTACAAACATAGTGCAGTAATATTTGCCAGTTAAATTATCCCTTGTGCAAAGCATATAGGGATATCCCACTTGCGAAGCTAAGTGGGACTGTATGCCCGTTATTCCAATTCCGCAGGAGACGCAATTCTCCCTAATACAGCAGAGGCAGCCGCGACAGCGGGACTGGTAAGATAGACTTCACTTTTGGGATGGCCCATGCGGCCAACAAAGTTTCGGTTCGTTGTAGCGACAGCCCTTTCTCCTTCCGCCAGAATTCCCATGTGCCCGCCTAAACAGGCACCGCAGGAAGGCGGGCTGATTATGGCATCGGCGTTCATAAAAATCTCAATCAATCCTTCCTTCAATGCTTGCTTGTAGATCGCCGGAGTTGCCGGAATAACAATTAACCTTACATTGAACGCGGCTTTACGTTTTTTCAGAATCTGCGCGGCGATTCTCAAATCTTCAATCCGGCCGTTGGTGCAAGAACCGATGAGCGACTGGTCGATTTTTACCTTGCCCACTTTACTTATTCCTTTGACATTGGAAGGCAAATGGGGGAAAGCCACTTGCGGCTCAATACCTCCGGCATCGATTTCGATGATGTCGGAATAAACAGCATTGGTATCGGAAGAATAAAATTTATAATCGCGCTTCGCTCTTTTTTTGACGTATTCTCTGGTAATCGCATCAGGAGCGAAAATGCCGTTTTTTGCGCCAGCTTCGATAGCCATGTTGGCCATGGAGAATCTGTCGGCCATCGGCAATTTGCCGATGGTTTCTCCGGTAAATTCCATCGCCTTGGATAGAGCTCCGTCAACACCAATGCGGCCTATGATATGCAAAATTAAATCCTTGCCGGAAACCCATTTTTGCAGTTTACCATAAACAACGAATTTGATCGATGGCGGCACTTTGAACCAGAGCTCTCCGGTAAGCATGACGGCGGCAAGATCCGTACTGCCCACGCCGGTGGCAAATGCGCCCAGAGCACCGTAAGTGCAGGTATGGCTGTCCGCGCCAATAACTAAATCTCCGGGCAGGACGACGCCCTGTTCCGGTAATAGCGCGTGCTCAATACCCACTTGTCCTCCTTCGTAAAAATGAGTTACTTTCTGTTTCAGCGCAAATTCTCGCACGGTCTTGCATTGCTGTGCGGAGTTAATATCCTTATTCGGTGTGAAATGGTCCAGAACCAAAGCAACTTTATTTTTGTCAAAGATCTTTTTTCCGCCCGCCTTTTGGAATTCATTAATCGCTATAGGCGCGGTGACATCGTTGCCCAAAGCGATATCCACTCTGGCGTTGAGCAACTGACCGGCAGAGATTTTTTTCAGGGTGGTGTGTGCCATTAAAATTTTTTCCGTGATAGTGTTGCCCACGATTATGCTCCTTTTTGAAAGTAATACCAATTTGCTTTCTTTGGCTAACTTTGTTGGCAGCGTCGTCGCGTTATCCTTTGAAAGCGAAATGATATTAGAATTTTCCTTATACTGTTTTTAATGTTTATTCAACTTTAACCTTTTTGGCGTTATCCTTTAAAAATTCCAGACGATTCAGCGCATTGATATAGGCCTTTGCGGAAGCAACAATAACATCAGGATGTGCGCCACGGCCCACAACTGAGTGATCGTTATATTTGAGCTGAACAGCAACCTCACCTTGTGCGTCACTGCCGCCGGTTATAGCATTAACGACATATTTCATTAAGGGATAATTAGTCTTGGTGATGTTGCGAATCGCCGCGAAGGTTGCGTCCACCGGGCCGTTGCCAAATCCCGCTTCCCGCACAACGTTTTTGCCCACCTGCATTTCCATGGTCGCTGTGGGAATGGCCACATTGCCGCTGACCACATTCAGGTAAACCAGATTGTATTTATCCTCACCCCTGTAAATTTCTTCAGAAATAATCGCTTCCAGATCTTCATCATAAATGTCTTTTTTGACGTCGGCCAGGTCTTTGACTCTTGCCGCGACCTTGTTGATCTGCTCATCGCTCAATGTATAACCCATTTTTTTCAAGTGATGCGAAATGGCGTTACGGCCGGAGTGTTTACCCAGCACGATATGTGTATCGCTGATGCCGACGGATTGCGGCGTCATAATCTCATAAGTGATTTTCTCCTTAATCAAGCCGTCCTGATGAATGCCGGATTCATGCGCGAAAGCGTTTGCTCCCACAATGGCTTTATTCGGCTGCACCGATACGCCGGTAATCTGTGTCAACAGACGCGATGTCTTGTAAATCTGGTCGGTATTGATTTTTGTATATAGACCATAAAGGTCTTTGCGCGTTTGCAGCGCCATAACGATTTCTTCCATCGCCGTATTACCCGCCCGCTCGCCGATGCCGTTGATTGTGCACTCCACCTGACGTGCCCCATGTCTTATCCCTGCCAACGAATTGGCTACAGCGAGACCTAAGTCATTATGACAATGAGTGGCTATAATCGTGTCGCCTATATTTTTTACATTGGCGAACAGATAAGCAATCAAATTACCGAATTCTTCGGGAATGGCATAGCCGACCGTATCGGGAATATTGACAGTGCAAGCTCCTGCGTCAATAACCGCTGATACCATTTCGACCAGATATTTTTTATCCGAGCGTGTGGCGTCCATCGGAGAAAATTCGACATTTTCCGTGTAAGAGTACGCCAGATTGACAGCAGCGACAGCCTCTTTCAGTACCTGTTCCCGGCTCTTTTTGAGTTGATACTTCAAATGGATATCTGACGAAGAAATAAAAGTATGGATGCGCGGATGCGCTGCGCCTTTTATTGCCTGCCAGGCACGGTCAATATCGACTTTGTTGGCGCGGGCCAGACCAGCCACTTGAGATTTTTTAATCTCTCGGGCGATTTGGCACACTGCGTCAAAATCTCCTTCGGAAGCGATGGGAAATCCCGCCTCGATTATATCAACGCCTAGTTTTTCGAGTTGCCGGGCGAGAATCAATTTTTCTTCCGTATTCATGCTGCAGCCAGGTGATTGCTCGCCATCTCTTAATGTTGTATCGAAAATATAAACGCGATTTTTATCCTTCTTCATAATTTATTCTCCTTTCAATGAGACTCGAATATAATAATGACAAAAAGGCCGTGGTTTTTCCGCCCACGGCCTTTTAGGTAATCAGTTTTTTATAATACTAGTGATGACCTAAAAACGATGGGCAAGTAGCCTTAAGTAAAAGGCGCAACAGGGCGATCCCCAGAAGCAGGGGTAGAATGTTGATCGCTAAATTATGATTTCTCGCTCCGTCTGACATCGTTTTTACAGTCTTCATGAAAAAATGTAATTGATTCTAATGCAAAAAATAATTATTGTCAAAATATTTGTTCAATTCGGCAAAAAATCGTCACAGCGGCACAGTATTCGCCGGGTGATCGTTAGGCTAGATGAAAAGACGCTTTGAGGAATTCGAGGTATTCACTCAAGCGATGCAGGCCATAGGGATTTAACCACCTCTGGAACTTATCCCTGAAGGGATTCTTCCCGCTTGTCAGTCCTTCAGCAGATTTCTGAATTTTTATTTTCAGTCTTCCTAAAGCCTCAAATATTCTTTTAATGATTCGTAACAGAAACCGACAATAAAGTTGACGAAGGGTTTCTCTTTGCCCTGATGGATCATATTCAAGTTATTTAAATATTCGCGCCGCAATACCGGAGATATTACGGCTATAGGATAACCGGCTTACAGTAATGCAAGATTCATTAAAAGCCTTGCTGCCCGTCCGTTGCCATCAATGAAGGGATGTATCGTCACAAGTTCTTTATGAATGATGGCCGCAAATTCCACGGGGTGAAGATTTTTTTGGTAGGCAGATATATTGCCTGTAAAGGTTTTCATTAAATCCGGTATCCGTTCCCGTGATGATGACTTTATGTCTGAAGGTGTGACATGAAGATAAAGGCCACCGTCATAAAGCCTGTAAATTTTGGCCTCATATTTTGCTGTGCTTACTTCGGCTTTAGATAGGTAATCAATTTTTCTGTACATGTCTTTTTGTTTTGCGAGTATTTTAGGTAATTATACCCGCAAAATTGCTTGACGCTATTGGATTTTATAGCACATCACTGGACTAATAGCAGTACAAAAACCCGCTCTGAGGGGGGATCGAACTAATAGCTTAACAATTCTTAATCATTATGTTTCTTTATATGGTAATTTTCCGCATACCCCCAAATATACCCCCAAAACGTTTATTCCCACAAGTTAATGAACTTTTTCATATGATTATTTCTTGTCGCGTATGAATCCTTCAACAACCCATGCTATTCCTCGCACTAGACCGAACAGAGCAAAGAAACAAATAGGTATTCCTGCGATTACGATTAACCAAAGCCCTACTGAAAAAGTTAAGAGGCCTGAGTAGCCATTGGAACTAATAAAGACAAAGATTATCCAGCCTATACTTCCCAAAGTGCCAAGCAGAATTGATAACCGGCGTATACCTTCTGGTCTCATTTGCCCCCTTTAACATTCATTGCTAAACAGTATTTTGATAAGACTTTGTTTGTCAGTGTTTGAACTATAAGAAACACGGTCTTGCATGTCAAGGCATTATTGGCTAAAATGTCTCTTTTTTCTCTAGTTCCTTGTAAAATAGCACTCCCAGAAAAAGAAACTTCACGGTCATAGTAACTTGTCGTCCTTTTTTATAGTGTCCATTTTGTCCGTTTTTTGAAGGTGATTAAATATCTTGAAATAAGAAATGTTTGAGCGTAGATTTTAACATCATTGGAAAATTTGTGGATATGATACCAAAACTATAAGGGGGCTTATATGAAAAAGATGAATATTTCTATCTGCTTTGTTTGCTTTGTCTTATTGTTTATTAGTTGTGCTGGCCTAGACCTCAGAGGGTTTGGACCCGGGGGTTATAATGCAACTTTGACATTCGTTCCACCCGCCGACAAAGAAGGACGGTCTTGTATCCTTCAATGCGAACAATCTCAGGCCCTCTGCGTAGACGGCGTAAGGAAGGGATATACCGGTAAGGATATCCCACAATGCCAAAAGGAATACAGGATATGTTACCGAGGGTGTGGCGGAACGATCACGGGCGGCAAATGGGAATAAATCGAAACCTAATGATAATGAAAAAACAATTATTTATATTAATTCCGTTTTTAATTGTATTTCTACCGTCGATAGTTTTGGGAGCCGATTACCTTTTGAAAAGAGGTGAATATGTTTTTGATAGTCAATTTCAGATGGAACATATAATAAGTTTAGATAATGAAACGGGGGTAGGATATATTAACGATCAACTGGAAAAGAAAACAATAATTATAACAGCCAAAGATGAAATCGTAAGAATTATCGACTCTTGTTCATTTTGCAGAGCAAATATAGTGAAGGTAAAAGCAATAAACGGAAAGAGTTCCGGTTGGGTATTAAAATCAAATTTAATGGAAGTTAAAATTAAATAAAATATTTTGTAGATATATTTCCCTTAATCGAAAAAACCTCGGAGAAATCCGGGGCTTTTTTTATTCCCTAAAACAATAGTGGACTTGTGAAGTCAAGCATTGGCCTTTTTCTTTTTACAGCTTCTCATCATTGCGGCGTGTTGTCTGTCTTTTTCTCGATCCTCTGAACATTTCTTTTTAATTAATTCATCAACCTTAATCATCCAAAGATCAATCTCATGTATAAAAGCAAATGGCCGCCCGGTAATAGCTTGACGAATAGGCATGTTATAGTTAACAACCCATCGCCGCGCCGTTCTGCCTGATCGTCCTATATGGCGACCTATTTCCCGCCAACCTTGAATGATGCCTAAGCCTTGAATCATGTCTTGTGAAAATAATCCTTTTTTGCTCATATTAATGACACCTCAATGCCAAAATATGCTCTTTTTAAAAATAGCCTTCTTTTTGTTCATAACTCTATGCAAGCAATCTATGATTAAGAAGCAAGGCAAAGAGTATATACATGGCTATCATGTAAACACATACGGAAACGTTGCTCTAAAATGCAGTTATTAGGTTTTAGCAATTTCGTGTCTTAAATATTTAATTTAATAATCAGTTATGCCTAATTTTTATGGTTACGGTTTCGTTGCTCTAAATAGGCTTCTATGGTTACGGTTTCGTATGCGTGTATGGTTACGGTTTCGTATGTTGAGATTGTCTTTTCTTGTTGTTCTGAAATCCTTTTTTAAATACGTCTGGCCATGCTGAAAACACCTTGTTTTTTTTCCAAAGTAAATATTGATTAGACAAACCATAAATGCTTTGATCTTTCTGACACCCGCCGCCATGATGTTCTATCCTAATAAATCCTTTAGATAGAAGATCATTAAACCCACGTGTTGCCCGTGGTTGCGTTACGCCTAGCTTTCCTAATTCAATATAGCTTAATTTGATTTGATCTTCATTTACGCATATACGGGATTTATGTGTTTGCTTGAAGTCCCGCTTGCCTAAAATATAAATAAGCATTTGCGGCGCAATACCGCGCAATGCAATAAACGCCAGGGACTCAAACAATTCTCTTTCAACAAAAGTCCCTTTACCCCTGCCAATATGTTTCGGTTTGGGAAATTCATATTTTGGTTTATGAGTTGCCAAACATTCCCCTTTATGAATTTCAAGCCTTTCATTTAGAGTTATATTATTTAAATTTTCCATGAACCCTTATCTACCCCTTGCCAGATAATGTTATGTTGCTAAAACCCCTTGTTAGCAATATGCCAGAGCATTAGAATTGATTTTTAGAGCCGTGCCGCCCTCATCTTTTCCATGTGATCTTTCGGCATGATTCTTTTAAGAGTTCGCTTTTCCCGGTTCGCGTTATACGGCATAAAGGGAAACAATGAACAATGCGGCATATTGCAATCGTGTTTCCCGTCTGCGTAATATCCGGCGCAGTCGTAACAATGAGCATTGGCCGCCTGTCTTAAAGTTAGCCGCCCGCCCTCTAAATGTTTGATCAATTCCTTTTTGCCTTTGGCCGTCTTTCCATGCCGCTTAATTTCGGAAATAAGTTTTTCGTTCATGGCCGTTGCTCCCCTTCAATAATTTTTATTATGTCCTGCGATTTCCAGACTGTGGTTCTCTTTGAAAGTTTAAAGGGTTTGGGATAGCGGCCTGACTTTACCCCCGCCCACCATGATGAACGGCTAATGGGAATAAAACGCAAAACCTGATTAACTCTTAACAATCCTGTTTCGGGAAGATTTTTTAACTCTGGAATTTTGGAATCTTTTGACATGTAAAGCCCTCCTTTATAAAATTTTACTGTATTATAAAGAAGGGTTCTTGGACGTAAGCGGCTTAGTGACCAACTATTTTATTTTTTTTATTTCTTCCTTTGCTTTTGGAATATATGTTTTTCTTAATGCTGTAGATTCTATTGATATAAGTCTATATTTTGTATGATTATGAGTATCTGGATCAGCCCAAAATAAATTTTCATAAAAATAAAAATCCCATTCACAACCGTTATAATTTACAATTATGAGGTCTTTCCCCTTTTCAAGAAGTTTATTTTTATCAAGTTCAACTTTAAGACGTTCAGCGATTTGATTATTTGGTTTAGTTATATACTTTGGATTATTTTGCAAATATTGAATAATAGCTAGTAGAATTGGCTGTCTAATTTTGGGCTTTTTCCCGCCTTTACTGCTCGTCTTTTTATCTTGCTCCTTTATTGACAAAGCGTGGTATTTCGTTACGATCCAGTCAATATGATATTGATCAACCTTGCCAGATTCCAGAGCAGATATGCATGCCCTCAATAAGTCTAGTGCGTATTGCAAAAGGATTGTTTTTGGTTTTTTTTCAAGACAGAAAGTAACTGCATAATCAAAATCTTTCAGATTTACGCTTTTTTTATTAATAGGCTTTAAAATGTCAATTGCATGATCCCTTAAACGTTCGATCAAGTTAATCTTGTCAATATCTGAACGTCTGAAAAGCAATTTAATGCTCCCCGCTTCTTCCTCAGGTTTTGGTCTGACCATTTCGCTTTCCCACTCACAAGCCCCCTATGTTTTAACCGGGAAAGCGGAAAGGGGTTCTTCCGCTTATCGGCTGGCCTGCCTATCCCCGGTTGATCAATTCTTACCTCTTCGCCGCCTTGAACGGAATCACTTTTGCACCGGTCTTCAATCCGTCAAGATAGTCAGCCCATGTTTGCATCATTCGCCGCCGTTCGTTTAAGTGATGTGTCCTATTGTATGCGCGGCCTAGCGGGTCTCTGACTGCATGTGCAAGTTGATGTTCTATAAGCTCCGGCCTGACCTGTAAAACTTCATCAAGAAGTGTTCGCGCCGTTGCTCTGAAACCATGTGCGGTCATTTCTCCCTTTTCAAATCCCATGCGCCTTAGTGCCGCAACAAGGGCATTATCGGACATTGGCCGATCAAAAGAACGGGCTGACGGGAAAATATAGCGGCTTGAGCCGGTGAGTTCCTTAAGCTCCGTTAATACCTCTATTGCTTGTTTTGACAGTGGCACAAGGTGCGGTTCTTTCATTTTCATCTTGCCAGCGGGAATATTCCATTCAGCATTTTCAAAATCTATTTCAGACCATTCAGCATGACGAAGTTCACCCGGCCTGCAAAAAAGCAAAGGCAAAAGTCTCAACCCACACTTTACGACAAAAGAACCTTGATAGGCATCAATAGCCCGGAGTAGTTCGCCCACTTTTAGCGGTTCGGTAATGGCTGCCATGTGTCCTTCTTGTGGTGGTGGAATCGCGCCCTTGAGATCAACTGATGGGTCACGTTCAGCGCGTCCGGTGGCTACTGAATATCGAAAGACCTGTCCGCATGTGCTTCTTACGCGGTGGGCGGTATCCAGCGTGCCCCTTAATTCTATACGGCGCAACACTGCCAACAATTCAGGAGCCTTGATCTCTGCTATCGGCCTTGCCCCCATATACGGGAAAACGTCGCGCTCTAATCGTCTTAGAAGTCGTTCAGAATGGCTCGGTTTCCATGTGTGCGTATATTTAGCGTACCATTCACGAGCTATGATCTCGAAGGTTTCAGTTGATTCAGTCTTTGCTTGCTTTTGTGCTTTGCGAACGGCTCCGGGGTCAATGCTATGTGCTATCTGTGACCTTGCTTCATCGCGTCGTTTCCTTGCATCAAGAAGGCTAATTTCCGGGTATGTACCAAGAGCAAGTAGCTTTTCTTTACCATCAAAGCGATATTTGAAACGCCATAATTTACCACCGGCAGGTGTGATCAAAAGGAAAAGACCATTGCCGTCAAACAATGTTACCTGTTTTGATTGCGGTTTGACTTTCTTAATTTTCATTTCTGTTAGTGGTTTAATTTTTTTAGGCATGTTCAATTCCTCCATTTGGGTATACGGTGGGTATACGGAATTTTTTTGGGTATACGCTAACCCGGAATATATACCCAAAAATATCGGATTGTGTTGAATCTTATAACACGTCTTTGAACTAAAAGCAACAAAAAACCAGCTATTTCTAACTGGTTTTTGCACTTCTTTGGATTTTGTCGGATTGTCTTTTGGTGGAGATGAGGGGGATCGAACCCCTGGCCTCGGCGTTGCGAACGCCGCGCTCTCCCAGCTGAGCTACATCCCCAATATTTCAAATTCCCATAGGGAAAACGTGGGAGAGCATATATTATTGCTTGTCTTAGTGTCAAGAAATTGTTAATATGATACTAGGGTTGGCAAACTAATTGAGTTTTCTATATTCACAAATAATTTTTTATAAATGGAAATCTGGTAAAAAAAATATCTATGCGGTCATAAAATTTGCACCCGTTAAATTTTTTATTCTTTTCTCGCAAGAAAAATGATAGAAGATAGCTAATTTCCATCGAGGAGAAAAATACATGGCGAAAATTGATGCTTTTTTTCATCTTATGCATGAGCAGGGTGCATCAGATCTTCATCTTGTTTCCGGGCAACAGCCTGCTCTTAGAATCCGCGGCGATATTGAGCGGATTAAATATGACATCCTCACTTCTGATGCTTTGAGAGTGCTTCTCTACGAAATCACGCCGGAACATAAAATTAAAATTTTTGAAGAAACGGGTGACGTTGATTTTGCGTATGAAGTCCCTTCTCTTGCACGCTATCGCGTCAATTACTTCCGGCAAAAAAACGGTATAGGTGCCGTATTTCGCGAAATACCCGATAAAATTTCATCTTGTGCAGAACTGGGACTCCCTAGCGTGATATCAAAATTAGCTGCTCTCCCGCGAGGTCTTGTGCTGGTCACCGGCCCTACGGGCTGCGGCAAGTCCACAACACTGGCGGCCATTATTGATGAAGCTAACCGCCTGCGCAAGGACCATGTCATTACAATTGAAGATCCCATTGAATTTGTTCATAAGAGTCAAGGTTGTATCGTTAACCAACGGGAAGTGGGACTCCATACTAAATCTTTCGCTGCAGCATTGCGCGGAGCATTGCGTGAAGATCCGGACATTATTCTGGTTGGTGAAATGCGCGATCTTGAAACCATCTCGCTCGCTGTGGAAGCCGCATCCACCGGCCATCTTGTTTTTTCCACTGTCCATACAACCAGTGCAGCAAAAACAGTTGACAGAATAATTGAGGTTTTCCCGGCATCCGAACAGTTACAAATCCGCTCTACGCTAGCCGATGGTATACGCGCGGTTGTTTCACAGGTTTTGTTCAAGAGGATTGACATTAGAAATCGTTGTGTTGCTCTGGAGATTTGCATTGCCACTCCTGCGGTGCGTAATTTGATCCGCGAATCTAAAACCTATCAAATTCCTTCCATGATGCAGACGGGTAAAAAATACGGGATGCAACTTTTGGACGACGGAATTATGGATCTTTATAGCCGAGGTTGGATCGGCGCTGACGAAGCTTACCTCAAAGCGAACGAAAAAGCCAGATTCCGTCCGCTTTTGAAACATCCACCAACAGACTTTACGGAAGCATAAATCATTGCAAGGATAGATTATGAGAAAACCGGAAATAGATCATATACTGACGAGAATGTTAGAATCCAATGTAGAGATTTCCGATTTTATCTTAACCGTGGATAAACCTTTTCAGGTAGAGGCCGCCGGCCAATTAGTCAGTGTTGAGTTAAGGCCGCATTTCGAAAAACTTACACCATTTCAAACAGAAATTTTTGCTCTAAACTTGATTAATCAGGACCACCGGCTGCTAGAAATGCTGATTAAAGAAGGTTCCTGCGATTTATCATACGAGTTGCTGGATGTTGCCCGTTTCCGCGTGAATATATTTTCACAGCGTGGCTATTACTCTATAGTTTTAAGAAAACTTGAAACTAAAATTCCTACTTACGCAGAGCTGTTATTACCAGATGCTTATAACCGCGTCGCGTCTGAAAAGAACGGTATTGTTCTGGTAACGGGTGCTACAGGTAGTGGTAAAACCACATCTCTCGCTGCGGTTATCAATGAAATCAATGAAAAATATTCTTTGCATATAATTACGCTGGAAGATCCGATAGAATATATACACCCTCAAAAAATGGCCACTATCAATCAGCGCGAATTGGGTAAGGATTTTGATACCTTTGCCAATGGTTTACGCGCAGCTTTGCGTCAGGCGCCAAAGGTAATTTTTGTAGGTGAAATGCGTGACCGTGAATCTGTAGAAATTGCGCTAAATGCTTCTGAAACAGGTCATTTAGTGCTGAGCACTTTGCATACAATTGATGCCGGTCAAACGATCAACCGTATTCTTGGCATGTTTCCTGTGGACGAAGAAAACCAGATACGCACGCGTCTTGCTGATTCGATTCGCTGGATTATCTGTCAACGCCTTCTGCCAAAAGTTGGCGGTGGTCGTGTTGCCGCCTTCGAAGCGCTGTGTACAAGCCTGCGTGTCAAAGACGTCATCCTACACGGAGAATCGGATGGCAAAACATTTTCTGATATTATCCAGCAAGGAAAAACTTTTGGCATGATCACTTTTGACTATTGTATCATCGATCTTTTTGAAAAAGGCTTGATTACTGAAGATACGGCGATCGCTTATGCTTCGAATAGAGCTAACGTGAATCGTGGGATAGACTCGATAAAAAACGCCCGCGGTGAAAAAACCACCGATCTGGAGACACTTGAAGTTGACAACTTATATGGTAAAACTAAAAAAGACTATAAAACCAGCACGTGGTCTACATCTTGAAATTGACGAATTATATGGCAAGACTAAAATCGATAAATGGAAATAATAGTCACGGATATGAACCCAAAAGCAGGTGTTTCGCATCATATATAGTCCCACTTAGCTTCGCACGTGGGATAATTCAACTTACAGATATTACTTCGCTGTGCTTGTAATATCTGAGTTTCATTAAAATGATGATTAGAACATTAACATGAATGAAAAAAAATCAACATCGACTTCAGTAGCAGAAGAAATAGATTATTCCGGGCGGCCTTTTGGTTATCAATATATAAATAATGAAACAGCCATGATTTGCGAACATGATTCTGCCATCAGGCAAAAGATCAACAGCACATTGAAATCACTTGACTTTAACGTAATTGAACCAGCCACATTTAAAGAAGCTTTAAAATACTTAAGTTTTCACACTTTTAACGTCATTGTCGTTAATGAAAATTTTGATACCGGTACTGATGGAGTTAATTATCTTCTCGACCATTTAGAACATTTATCTATGTCTGTTCGTCGGCAAGTTTTTGTTGTCTTAATCAGTTCAACTTTCGCAACTATGGACTACATGCATTCCTTGAATAAAAGTGTCAACTTGATCATTAATAAAGATGAAATCTCGGAAATGGGGCTGATCCTTAAAAAAGAAATGGAGGAAAATGAGTATTTTTACCATGTATTTAAGGAATTTAATCGCAAATATGGAAAAATTTAACCTTATCTGATTTTTTTCACTTCACGTATAATTTTATCAGCAAGCCCCATACCTTTGTAAGCTACAGCTAAACTTAAATAGTAAGGCCGTGCAGAGTCGTGAGCTATGGCCGATTTAAAAGCCTCAACTGCTTGTGAAAAATGGTTTGTCTTCATTAGTGCGTGGCCTAACCGATTATAGTAAGCTCCAGCTCGGGAATTATCATATTGCACGGCCGTCTCATAAGCCTTCAAAGCTTTCGGTATTTGCCCCAGACCGATAAGGCTGTCACCTAATGAACAATAATATAATGGATTTGACGAATTCACAGTAATGCATTTATTTAATAATCTTTCAGCTTCTTTATGATTTCCCGCTTGCTGAAACAAAACAGCGATTTTGAAGTAATAATGATCAGGCTGACCAGGGTCAATTTCGCTGGCCAATAGGTAGGCCTGCTCGCTTTTTTGAATCAACCCGGCGGCAAATAAAGCTTCGCCCCAATGGCAATAAAAAGCGGGGTTATCATTTTCGATTATGATGAGTTTTTCATAAATGTCGCAAGCCTTTTTAGCTCTGCCTGAATGAAGATAGGCATTGCCTAGTTCAGCTAAAAGTCCGACATCTTCCGGTTGCGCAGTAACCGCCCGTTCGCAGATTTCCACCAATTTGTGGAAATTTTTCTCCTGCTTATAGATGCGCACGAGTTCATCAAAGGCAAAGCCCGTAAAAACCTTTCGCTTAAGCTCCCGCTCCAATAGTGTATTTAAATGTATTATGGCTTGCTTCGTGTCGCCGCTGTCATAATATGCCCAGGATAACATTAACAAGACGGATTCTTCTTCAGGATATGCCTTGTGAATTTCTTCACATAGAACAATTGCCTCTCGGTATTTTCCCTGCCGGAGAAGATTTTCAGCGGAATCAATTTTTATTCTGGTTTTGTCTTCTTCAATCATGATGTTAAAAAAAGGGGATGAAAATTCCCCCCCCGAAAAATTCTAGCAACTGCAACATGAGCCACAAGAGCCTCCAGCAGCAGGAGCGAGACTGGAAGTTAATTTAAATCCAGACCCGTGTGGCGTATCTACAAAATCAACATTGATCGGTTTTGCCTGATTATAGAGATCTTTATCAATGACAAATTTTGTTCCTTTTTCTTCAAACACTTCATCTTCATTTCTGGGATCATCCAGAGCCATGCCCAAAGCTGGCCCGGAACATCCCATAGACAATGTGATCCGCACAGCGGACTCCGCTTTCTTCTCTTTGATAAAGACTTTGATTACTTCCAATGCCTTTTCAGTAACTGTAAACATCAAATATCCTCCTTATATCGATGAATATTTTCCAATCCATCTTTGGCCTAAAATAGCCACACTTGACAATATGTCAATCAAATTCTGGAAATATTCCATATAATGATTTTATTATGCCTGAATGCGGGTATGTATTGCCAATAAAAATAGTGATTTGATTTAGAATTGGAATAATTGAAGCTCTCCGCGGCAAGCCGCGGAGAAAATTTGATTCTTAAAGAACAATATCATTAATTATTCGCTCACTTACGCCGAAGCAAGCTACAGGAAATTCACTTGCTACCGAATTCAAGACTTCCGATTCAGAAGTTCATCCAATTTTTTGTTGACGCTGCGGATTTGGACTTGAATGCCGAGAGTGATCAACAAGAGAAATATCACTATCAAACCTATAATATTTAGTTCCATAATCAATCCTCCTGCTTGAATTTCGTTAAATAATATCATGCTGGCGATGACAAATCAAATATTATTTTTGGTTGCACAGGCGGCGCGATCATATTAGTATAGTTATAAACGTCTTCTTTCTTGCTGCTGTCTCGATGTCATCTTTGATTTAGAACCGGTAAAGGAATCTCCATGGAGCATTTCTATGTTCATCTTTCGCATATTCAATGCCTATCCGTGGAGTTGTTATGATTGATTTAGCCGGAATTTTCTTATAATCCTCTAACCACAATTCTTTACCACAGGTTAAATCCCAGCCGTTTAAAGATTTGTCAATGCTCAAGGCCTGACAGAGTTTGGCTGGGCCATTGGTTAATTCCGGTCCTTTCCTTTTCCGGCGGGATTCCATTTCTTCTATTCGGGCAAGTGGCAGTATCGCGCGCACAAGCACGGCGCAAGGCCTGCCGGCGGTTTCAGTCACGAGATTGAGCATGTAGTGCATGCCGTAAGTAAAATAAACATAAGCATGGCCGGGTTCACCGAACATGACTGCATTACGCGGCGTCTTGCCGCGGTGAGCATGGCAGGCGCTGTCTTCTTCGCCGTAGTAAGCCTCGGTCTCCACGATCATTCCTTCAAGCTCAAGGCCATTGATTTGGCGCACCAATTTTTTCCCTAAAAGCGCACGGGCAACTTGTAGTGTATCGCGCCGAAAAAATTTTCTGTCCAATATTTTCATGATTAATTAAATCTTTATAATAATTTAATGAGACCCAAGTTTCAGGAATGTAGTAAACTGAAACTTGTAAGTTAAATTATCCCGATAGCACAGCATATCGAGATTAGTCTTTATTACCACGAAATACCAGAAACTTGAATCTGTTTTCCTTTTGATGTTATGAAACAAATTTGTATTTTAATTTTCTGAGAAATAAAGTATATTTTACAAAATTTTTTAAAATACCAAGTTGGTATATTAAATATTGTATGCAGGGAGAGAGCGTGCGGACAGCAACATTAAGGATGTTTCTGGTATTTGGAGATCCAAAACGATTAAGAATCGTTGAGCTTTCCAACTGGACTGGTAAAGCTGTGGCTGGACCTAGAAGTGAGTTTGAGAAAGTTTTAGAAAGAGAAGAATCTCTAAACTCAGGCGTCTATTTCCTTACGGGAATAGATCCTGACACCAACAAGAGCGCGATTTATATTGGTGAAGCTGAATGTATTAGAGATCGAATAAAAAGTCATTTATCAAAAGACTTCTGGAACAATATTGCCTTTTTTATAACGAAAGATGAAAATCTTACCAAAGCGCATATTCGGTATATTGAGGGCCGACTAATTGAATTGGCAAAATCAGCTAATAGATCAGTTGTTATTAATAACCAAAGTAGTGGCGCAAAACTTCCGGAATCAGATAGAGAAGACATGAAGGTATTTCTGGAAAAAATGCAACAAGTGTTGCCGGTACTTGGTATCGAGGCATTTGTTCAGACAACGTCCAAACCTGCAAGTGAAGCGGCAAAAGAAATGCTCACATGCAAAATCAAAAATGTTATTGCCTTTGGCTATCTCACGCCGAACGGAATAGTAGTCTTGGCAAAGTCAGAGGCAGTTCTCGATGAACGTGGGTCCGCCAAGAAATGGCCAAGTGTCATGGTTCAAAGGAACAGGCTTATCGAAGAAGGTGGGCTTGTTCAAGATGGTGACAAATACGTTTTTGTAAAAGACACAGAATTTTCAAGCCCTAGTTCTGCAGCAGCCGTCATTCACGGCGGCAGCGCAAACGGCCTTACAGCTTGGGTAAATGCGAATGGTAAATCTCTCAAAGATTTACAAAACGTATAACAATAACATCAAGCCGACGCCCAAAAACGGCGCGGCTTATGGGTGTTGTTAGGCAGATATACATTTTCTTTGCAATACCTGCTTTGGGAGGAATACTAGAAGGAGGCAAATGTAATGAACGTAAATGTAAATATTAAGCGCAAATTTAAAATTAACGGCAAGGAATACAACTCCATTGAGGAAATGCCTCCTGAGATCCGGAACGCTTTTGAAAAGGCGATGGCTTCAAAATCGGGTGAAGGACAACGGATAAACCCGGCAACGATGCAGACTAAAATTATCTTCAACGGCATGGAATACCAGAATATTGATGCGATGCCTCAGGACGTCCGCCAACTATATGAAAAAGTGTTAAAGGCGGCGGAAACAGGGACTACGCCGGCTAACATTATTACAGCCGATGACATCAGTTGTGTGCAGGCAGGGTCTAAAACCTACGGAACCACCAGTATGGGAAATATGGGGAAACCGGCAAAGATTGAACCAACGGCTTTCTCTCCGCGAACATTGATTATCGGTGTTCTGCTGATCGCTTTAATCATTCTACTTTACTTCGTATCTCAGGGCCGATGATGATGAAAGATTGGATTTAAAGATCTTTCTTTGAGGAATACGTTTAAAAATCTTATACCAATTCTAAATCATAGAGAGGGGGCAAGTGACAAATCGATGCCCAGATTACGTGTACTCCAGGCAAATATTGTTACTCTCGCGGTCGACGCTGTCGTCAATGCGGCAAATTCATCGCTTCTTGGCGGAGGCGGAGTCGATGGCGCAATCCATCGCGCCGCAGGTCCGAAACTGCTTGAGGAGTGTCGATCGCTTGGCGGGTGCAAAGTCGGTGAGGCAAAACTAACAAAAGGATATAAACTGCCCGCGCGATTTATCATCCACACCGTGGGACCGGTTTGGAGAGGTGGAAAAAATGGAGAAGCGGATCTGCTTGCGTCCTGTTACCGCAACAGTCTGACCATCGCCGCAAAGCAAGAGGTAAAATCAATCGCTTTTCCCAGTATCAGCACCGGGGTGTATGGATATCCAATTGATCTGGCGGCTCGAATTGCTGTTGACACTGTCTGTAACGTGGTTCAGAAATCGTCGAAGTTAGAAGAAGTGATATTCTGCTGCTTTTCGCCAAGCGATCTTGCCGTTTACGATTCTATTTTGCCGAAGAGTTGAACAAACGAATATATCTCAGGGAAGTATCACGCTTATCAATCTTTTGAAAAACAAACTATCGAGAATTCTGATACAGCAGAACCGGAATATCTAATAAGGATTGGTTACTACAGCTTCTTTGTTTTCTTACGAGTGGTTTTGCGAACGTTGCCTAATACCGGATGCCTCTGAGCGGCCATGCAGACAATGAGGCTGCCCATCTGTCCGTAACTGATACCGGCAACTTCAGCGGCGCACGCCATGCTGGCGTCAATGCTGATATCCGCGTTGGGATTGACATCCAGAACGTAAAAGATGTTATCCTGCAGCCGGATGTCCATGCGGGCGTAATCCCGGCATCCTAAAGCCACGTAAGCGCTCTTGCAAACCCGCTCCAGCGCCCCGGTTTCATCGCTTGTCAAGTGAGCGGGCAGCAAGGTTTCGATTTTTTCATAATGCTCAGAGCCGGGAATGAATTTGGAATCGTAGGTGCACAACCGGTCTTTGACATTGCCGAAAAATGAAAAGTCCATTTCCGCGGGGGGTAACACCGTCAGGGTATCGTTTCCCCAGACGGAGACGTGAAATTCACGCCCATCGATTAAATCCTCCACCAGGGCCGGTTGGCAATATTGATCCAGAACGAAGGATATGCGATTTTTCAATTCCGCTTGATTCAGCACTACGGCGTCCGGTGTAATGCCCATGGAGCAATGTTCGTTCATCGGCTTGACAATTGCCGGAAATATGTTCCAGTCGCATAGTTCGGGGGAATGAAAGATACGCCAAGCTGGCGTGGGAATGAGAGCCTGATCAAGGAGGACTTTTACACGGCATTTATCCTGCGTCAGGGCCAGCGTTTCGGAATCCGCTCCGGTGAAAGTAAATCCGAGCATCTCGAGCCGTTTTGCCACCAGCCATTCACTGTGCTCGATTCCGGGAAGGCCTTCGCACCAGTTAAAAACAATATGACCGGCGGGATCGAAGCAATCAAGATGGTTGGAGACATCGTCATCCGCAACGGGAACGAGAACCATGGGATGTCCCATATCCATCAGCGCGTGACCAAGCTGTGTGGTCAGATGGATCACTTCATCTTTTTCAACTTTTGTCCAGTCCGGATCAACACTATAAAGTAATATAACCGGAATTTTCGCGGGCTGGATGTCCATCGGCACTACGCTACCTCCACAATTTATATCGATGCCTTACTCTCTCCATACTCATTTTATGAGCTTCATTTTTTTATCACGGGTATGAACCCCAAAGCAAACTGCGGGGTATTATACTCTCCACTTCGCGGGATTGTTCAACTTACCAATTCCGCTATGCTGCGCTTTCGGAATTGGAGTTTCACAATAAACCTGTTTTGTAATATACATTTTTTTAAAAAATATTCCAAGAATGATTTTGTTTTTGTCGATTTTATTCATACAAAAAAAGAGTTCGCAAAAACCAAAAAGAGAATCAAAGATATGATGCTTCAGAAATAAACCAGACATCCAATAGAACTGAACAAAGCTTTGCCAATGTGCTGAATAAAAATACCCCGGCCTTCAGAAATAAAGGCCGGGGTCTCAAGATATAATTATTTAACCAGTTTCAGATAATTCTTAACCAGATACTCCGCAGTTTGCAGAGCACCTTTGGCCGCGCCCAGCTTGGTGTTGTGAGCGAGGCAAACATATTTGATTCCGTTTTCAATGATCGGATCTTTACGAATACGCCCGACAGTAACCGTCATACCGCCCCCTTTTTCTCTGTCCATCCGCGGTTGAGGACGGAAAGGATCGTCGGTCACATCAATCAGATGCGCCGGTGAACTTGGCAGGTGCAGTTCGGCAAAATTTTTGCCGTAATTCATCATCACCTTTTTGACATCTTCCGGTGAACAAGGTTTTTCTGTCTGTACGAATGCGCAAACCATGTGGCCATCGAGTACAGGTACGCGGGTGCAGGTCGCCGTAATACCGAAAGAGGCGTTTTTAATGGCTTTGCCGGTAAACTTTCCCAAAATCTTCTGCGGCTCGGTTTCCACTTTGGGTTCTTCACCTGGTATATAAGGAACTATATTTTCTGTCATATCCATCGCCGATAAACCGGGGGTTCTACCCGCACCGGACATGGCCTGCATTGAAGTCATTACCACCTGTTTTACTCCGAACAAGTCCTGAATCGGTTTTAAGGAAACAACAAGACCGGCAATCGTGCAATTAGGTTTCGGAGAAACAAATCCCTTCCAGCCGCGGTTCTTCTGCTGAACGGCAAGCAGTGCCGCATGATCCATATTAACGCCGCCAACCAAAATCGGTGTGTCATCTTCATAACGAAATGCCGAAGCGGTGCTGATAACCGGTGTTGTCTTGGCATACTTCGGCTCTAATTCTTTGGCAGCTCCCGCGTCCATCGTGGAAAAAATAATATCCACTGACTTGGCGTCGAAAGATGCCGCTTCTTCTACAACCATATTGGCGATATCCTCAGGCAGTTCTTCGGTGCACCACCAACGCGAAGAGCCGTTGGCATCTTTAAGAGCTTCCTTGTATTTTTTTGCCGCTGAGCGTTCCGAAGCCACCAGCTTTGTTATTTTAAACCAGGGGTGTCCGATCAGGCTGACAATCGCCTGCTGACCGACTATCCCGGTTGCTCCGACAATAGCGATTCTTAACATTGCTCACTAACCTCCATCTAAATTCTTTTGTTATTTGTTTTCAATATTCTTCAGCAAAATTGATCTTGCTTTTTCCACATCCACCGCGATCTGCTTCTTCAACATTTCGGGACTATCAAATTTGATAATATCCCGCAACTTCTCCACAAACTCAGTATTTAATCTTTTACCTCTGAGATCACCGGAAAAATCAAGCAGGTGAACTTCAAAAGTAAAAGTATAATCAGCAAAGGTCGGCTTCTCGCCGATATTTAAAGCCGCCATATAGCGTTTCCCTTCCACATCGACAAAGGCGGCATATATGCCCGCTGGCGGCAGTAATTCCTTTTCCGGATCTATGTTTGCCGTGGGAAAACCGAGCCCGACACCGCGTCCTCTTCCCGAAATCACAATACCGGAAACATTATACCATCTTTCCAGCAAATTAGTCACTGTTTTAAAATCACCTTTAATAATCAAATTCCTTACAAACGTGCTGCTGATGATATCTTCTCCCACTTTAAAAGCATCAACAACCTCAACCGCAAAGCCCATTTCGCGCCCGCAGGCAATCAAATAATCGCTGTTGCCTTTTTTGCCCTGTCCGAAAGTGTAATCATGACCGACAATAATTTTTTTAATTGCCAGCTTTTGCCCTAGAAATTCCCGGACAAATTGTTCGCCAGTCACCCGGGAATAATCCAGAGAAAAAGGAATCACCAGAGTGCCGTCAATTCCGCATGCCTCCAGCAATTTCAGCTTCTCCTCTAAAGTAGTGATCAGATAAAAAGGCCGGATAGCAGGATGAAGAATCATTTTGGGATGCGGATCAAAAGTAATAATAAGCGATTTTGTCCCGGCATTTTTTGCTTCCTCAGCAAGCTTGCGGCAAATGAACTTATGGCTTAAATGCACGCCGTCAAAGTTGCCGATGGTGACAAACGATCCGAAAAAATCTTCAGTTATGTTTTCTATTCCCTTAAATACAGTCATCATTTTTTACTAACACTTAAGATATTTAGCGAAGTAACATAACATTTTGGGGATTAAATTCAAGCTCATTTTATCTTGACAAGAAGATGTTGATCGGTATAGTGCACTCTCTGCGTGCCGAAGTGGCGGAATTGGTAGACGCGCTAGGTTCAGGGTCTAGTGGGTGTACGCCTGTCCGGGTTCAAATCCCGGCTTCGGCACCACTAAAAAATCAAGGGTTTAGGAGTTTACTGCAAATGCTTCTAAACCTTTTTTATTGCCCTCTTCTAACGGTTTTCTAACGGATAGAAAAGAATCTTCTAAAAGCTCAACTTGTTGTCTAGTGAAATCCATATCGTTAAACAAATGACCATAGCGATCCATTGTGATGTTAATGGATGAATGACCAAGTTGCGTTGAGAGGTACTTAATATTTTGTCCTGCCTGAATTCTCATTGAAGCATTTGAATGGCGGAGAGAGTGAAAGGAAACATGCCTTAGTCCTGCACGCCTGAGAACAGGGTTAAAATGGCTTTTTATAGCTGTGTTGTGAACTGTAAGCTCTCCATCTGTGTTCGGAAACACAAGATCATACTTATTGATAGGGCAGGCTAATTTCCATTTCTTCAATTCAAATATCAAGCTTTGGGGTATATCAATCTTCCGAATGGATGTTTTGGACTTAGGGGTTTGAAAATTACCACCCCATAATGATCGCCTCACATATATCTGACCAGCATTTCCGTCAATATCTCCCCATTGCAATCCCCAAAGTTCACCGGCTCGCATTCCTGTCATTACTGCCGTTTTAAATGCAATCCGATAAGCATCAGTTGAATGTCCTATCATTTTTTCAATTTCGCCCGGTTCAAGAATTTCGATTTCATTTTTTTCTATTCTTGGTCTGGTTGCATGTTCTGCTTGATTTGTTTTAACATATCCCCATTAATGGGCATGTTTGAACATTTATTTCAATAAAGCTATTTCGTTGCGTACAGTCTTAGAAGATACTTTTTTTAGCCTTTCCGATGCATACATTTGTATCTGAGCGGTCTTAATTCCTTCCAACTGATATTCACCCCATTGTGGAATTAAATGCTTGTCCAAGATAATGTTGTAAAGGGTAAGGGTAGAAGGTTTTAAATTCATATCCGCATAACCTTTAAGCCAAACCTTTGCATATTCCTTGAATGTTAATTTAGGGATTTCTATATAAGTCCCTTGATTCATCTCAGTCACTTTTTCAGCCAAGATTCTTTCAGCATCTTTCTTTGTACCACCACGAAACCATTTTCGCTTGCCTGCAAACGGAATTATGGCATAATAAGTTTTGCCTTTTTTCTGAATGCTACCTTTCATTGTTTGCCTCCTTTTTCGTTTTCTTCAATCATCGATAATAAAATCTTCAAAGTCTTGCTTGGTTGCCTCACCCCCTTTTCGAGATAGATGACATATCTTTCTGTTATCCCTATCATCGGTGCAAAATCCTTCTGATAAAGACCTAACCTACTTCTTAATGCTTTGATCTCTTCTGGTGTCCATTTCTTCGTCTTCATGGATTTAATATACACATGAACAATGTTCATGTGTATAGGGAGAATATAATTATTTTTGAATTATCGGACGGGTTTCGGTGTATTGATAACTTCCTCAAATCTTCAACCTAAATAAAAATGCAAGATTTCAATCCGCAATCAACAAAATTAACGCCCGACAAACATCAACACATCTCATTTTTTGTGGTCAAGATTACCTTGACATACAAGACCGCGTTTTTTATAGTTGACTCAGTAATAAGCAGTATTTGAAGGGAAGAGTAAAAACCGGCATTCTAAAAGTAGGAACGTATGGACGAAAGAAGAAGAACGCCAAGAATAAAGGAGGAGAATAAGGTTACGATAACAGTCATCTCCGGAGAAGAAAATATTCCTAAAAAAAATCAACTATTACCTCAGCAAAAATATCTCTGAGTCCGGCATCGGAATTCATGCAAACATATTTTTGCCAGTCAATACTCAAATCAAGATAGAAGTTACATTAAATGATCCACCCCCAATGATAACTGCCTTCGCAAAAGTAATATGGATAAAAAGATTCTCTACGAATGTTTTTGTGAGGCCGGTTTGAAATTCTTCAATACATCAAACGAAATGATGCAGCAACTGGAGGATTACATCTCGTCGAAAATATAGTTTGAAAGTCATAACCCCACTTGTCTAAAATGTCTTACTTCCTGAAGTCAATAAATATGGTATTTTCCTATATA
>Ga0209777_10000600_pt1 | contig 58031 bp, 60 predicted proteins | sample FrelakmetHBP12HB_FD_187147 | JGI IMG/M metagenome (GOLD analysis project Ga0209777, IMG submission 187147) | Freshwater lake sediment microbial communities from the University of Notre Dame, USA, for methane emissions studies -HBP12 HB (SPAdes)... | ecosystem: Environmental > Aquatic >...
TCTACTTTGTTCTTTGATCTTTTATCGGTGTAGAGATTATAATAAATACTCATCTCTCAGATACCTTTGATGTTTTTGGATTCCAACTCGTCTTCAACCTTCTCTACATTTGAATGATAAGCAAGCATATTTCACGTAAAAGAAATATATGCGACCGTATATCCGCTGAATTCCTGCTGTTTGACTTTCAAATCCGTAAATCATCCTAACGCTTGATACCCAAGTACAAGAACTATCAAAAAGGTAATGACATATACATGCCAATTCTTAATTTTTTTCATCGTTTTGTTTTTTTTATATAATTAAATTTTTGTTATGAATACTCTCTATTATATTTTTGTTACTGCTACTTTGCCGTCAGGATCGATACCTTTGATCTTCACCTTGATGACCTGGCCGAGCTTGAAATGCGCGGTGAGCGGCGTCGTATATCTCGCACCAAGATTTGATATATGACAGAGTCACATCTTTTTCTTCGGAAGTTCCACGAATAATCCGTAATCCTCTATCCTCTTGATCTTCGCGTCGAATTCTTGTCCGACTTCGAGGTCAGCGGCTATCTCCAAAATGATTGCTTCCACCTTGTCGATGACTGCTTGATCCCTGTGCCCGATATAACATGTTCCGTCGTCTTCGAAATCGATCTTCACTCCTGGATTCTTTTCGATGATGCCGTTGATCACATCGCCTCATTTTCCGATGACTTCTCTGACCTTTTCAGGCTTGATCTTGATTATTCTGATCTTAGGCGCATATTCTCCTACGGTAGCTCTTGGCTTATCAATGGTCTTGAGCATGACATCCATGATTTCATTATATCATTCGATCGCTCTATCTATAGTCTCGTGGATGATATCCATAGTGATTCATTTCAATTTCGTATCTAGCTGAATAGCGGTCACTCCGTCTCTGGTTCCCGCGACTTTGAAATCCATATCTCCGGTGAAATCTTCTGTAGCCATAAGGTCGTTCAATACGATATGTTTCGTGATATTGTCTTTGTCATCATGATCGGTCATCAATCCCATCGCGATACCGGCGACTGGTTTCTTCAACGGCACTCATGCATCCATAAGCGATAATGTCGAACCGCAGACAGATCCCATAGACGTAGAACCTCCTGAACCTAGACAGTCAGAAACCGCTCTGATGGTATATGGGAATTCTTCCATTGAAGGAAGCAATTTTTCTATCGCTTTTTCCGCTAATCTTCCATGTCAGATCTCTCTTCTTCCTGGTCCTCTCGTACCTTTCGCTTCTCCGACGGAAAATGGAGGGAAATTGTAGTGATGGAAATATCTCTGATGTACGCCATTATTTTCCATGTCGTCGAGAATCAGATATTCTTTTGGTCCTCATAAGGTGATGGTCGTCAATACTTGCGTATCACCTCTTCGGAATAATCCTGACCCGTGAACTCTCGGCAATACGCCTGCTTCACAATAAATCGGTCTGATCTCTTTCTGGTCTCTATCGTCTATCCTTTTTCCGGTGTCTAATGTACGATGACGAAGGAAATATTTGATGACGTTGAATACTCACATTTTCACTTTCATTTCTGTGAAATCCGTTTGTTCCGCATCAGCGATTTTTTCTTTGCAAAGCTCCAACACTTCTTTTTCTAAAGTAGAAGATATATCGTTGAACGGCACTTTGGTATTGCCGGTAAGCGCTTTCAATTTATCCTTGGTAAGGATATGATCGATGTACGCGATAAGCTCTTCTGATGGTTTATTGTAGACGATCTCTTTGAGTTCAGGTTTGAGCTTTTTAAGGAATTGCGTCTGGAATTCGCATGATTGATCGATGGCTTTCTGTCCGATTTCAAACGCTTCTTTGAGCAGATCTGCTGGAACTTCGTTCGCTTCAGCTTCAATCATATTGATGGATCATTTCTTTCCTGCGACTAATAAGAGGAACAGACTTTTTTCTGATTCCGGTCTCGTCGGATTGACTACGAATTTACCGTCGATATATCCTATCTGCGCTGCGCCTACGGGCCCGTCGAACGGGATGCCGGCAGCCATGATAGACATTGATGATCCGATGATTGTCGAAACGCCGAGATCGAATTCCTGGTCTAATGACAATGGCGTGATAGTGATAACCAGGTCATTGATCATTCCTTTTGGGAACATAGGCCTGAGCGCCCTATCGCTTAATCTGCAGTAGAGAATCGATTGATCGGAAGGTCTGCCTTCTCTTCTCCTGTATGCTGCTCATCCGAGTCTTCCTGCCGCAGAGAAACTTTCTCTGAAGTCGATCATCAAAGGTAAAAAATCTGAATCCGGTCTTGGATTCTTTTCCATGACGGTAGAACACAAGAGTACATCATCTCCGAATTGGATTTGAAGTGAGCAGTCTGCTTGGACTGCCAATTTTCCGGTCTCGAACGATAGTTTTTTGCCTTCTCGATCGAAGGACTGCGTGTGGAGATCAAACTCCTTTTTTTTAACTGGCATGAGAAAAAATAATGAGGGTAAAAGTTCATTCAGAAATTCAGCTGATTAGACAGATTAGAGCAGCTAATAGTTAGTTGCTATCGGCTATCGACTAACAACTATCGGCTCTTCTAATCTGTCTCGCTAACCGTGTAAATCTCTGGATAAGGGAAATATAGCAATTCCTGGCTCAATTGCAAAAGAATTGCATCTCAATTTTAAAAACCACGTAATCGCTACGTGGTCGTTATGATAGGAAATTTTTACTTGCTATTATAATGTAACATGCTCTTTTTCAAACTCCTCTCATGCTAACTCTTTGGAGAATACGATATATTCGGGAAGTAGAACTCATTCGCCAGGGAATTCTATTTGTTTAGCGGAAATTTTGACGGTGAGTGGATTGTTTTTCATCTTCTGGAATATAATATACGTGAGAATATTGCCTTCCAATTCTTCACTATTTCTCGTCAGCACTTTTCATACATTTATATTGTCTTTAGGTATTGCTGGTCATATGGCTTTGCTGAATCATGTTATTTTCTCTTTTTTTCTCCTATGCACCTCGCATGAAACTGTATTGTAGTCTTTCAACATCTGTACTATATCAGGTATCGGGAGATTTTCCTGATTTTTCTCAAATCGAGACAGAACTTTTTCATCTGATTCTTCTACAAGAAAATCATTTTCTCATAAAGGTTTATGAGTATCAAAAGATTGGATGATCTGTTGCTTTAAATTGTCAGCATAGAGCTCGTTGGGGTATCGTTTTCTGGTCTTAGGCACTTGATCCAGGTCATTAGATAAGATGTTTGGCTTATTCATGGTATATTTTTTAGAGAAATAAATTATAATTCTTATACATATTTCTCATTCAATGTCAAGCTTTATTTTTAGTTCTTTCCTATAAAAAAAATCAGCCCGGGAATACCGGACCGATCTATATTAGAATAATGTCTTTAGAAACTTGGTAATCTTTTTTTGCTTACTTCAATGAATTTGGCGAATTTATCTGCCTTTCCCATGATCTCTGCTGTCATATTGATACTACCTTCTGAGGTGGGTTCAATATTGATGTATGAAGAAGGAACGACATATCCATTGACTACCATATTATACTTAGTTTCTGACTTCTTTGACGAACATCCTGTTGTTATAACAATCAGGGAAATCATCACGATTGCTAATTTTACAATATTTTTCATTTGTATTTTTGTTTTTAGGTTTATTTATTTTTTTGTTATATATTTTATATATATTTCCTATAAAATGTCAAGTTATTCTTATATAAAAAATATCTATTATTTTTCGGCTTACTACCTAGGTTTTTTTCTAGTAATGATAGCTCTTTCACTGCCAGATGGTGGAAATTCTATATAACTGTTCCAGTAAGGTGACCTTCGCTAGGCCATGAGGCAAGGTGATACTGCCGAAAGAAAGTTTACTATCTATATACGGTGTCAATTTCGGTTCATCAAATCCATACGGTCCGCCGATGACGAAAACGATATCCTTATTTTTACATAAGGAAGCGAATTGCATCGTATCCAAAGATCTTCCTTCCTTGCTTAACAATATCTTCAGCGTATCAGAAAATTTCTTGAGCTGAGCGATGATATTCTCGGTATCTTTGGCGATGATCTGTTGAGTGGTACCGTTTCTGCTCGGCTTTATATTAACAATCTTCGTGGACTTGCCTAAGCGTTTGCTATACTCGTCTACGACTGACTGCCGATGCTTATCGGAGTCGCTAATACTCAATATTGTAAACATGTACTCTTAAAAAAATAAATATATTTTGTCTCCCTTTATAAAAGGGAGAGGTATCCGTATTTTACGGATGAGGGATTTCGTGTCGCACGACTAAATCCTCCCCCACTTCGTGGTTCTCCTCCTTTTACAAAGGAGGTCAATTATGGAATTCTTTTTATTAATATTGTATATATCTCGGTTGTTGTCCGTTATACGGACTCAACACTTTGAAGATATCGCCTTTCTGGATTCATCTGTTTTCAAATTCTTCGAGGAATCATTTCTGTCCCATCTGTTTCCAGAATCGTGCTTCTCATTCATCATTTCATCGTGGCAACTGCCGGACAAGTTTAGCGAATTCCTCGTTATAGATCTCCCGGACGTTGATATATTGAGCGTCGCCTGCTGAAATATAATTCTCGCTGACCAAAAATTCTTTTTCCTGCTCGCTGATGTTCTTGATATACTCGATCATATGTTTGGTTTCCGGATGCGGGATATTCTCCACATGATAGACTTCCTGCACATCTGTTTTTTTCAGCACATCGACTACCTTTTTCAATCGGTCGTCGATGCCGAAGTGGGTCGCAGCGGAGATAGTGAAGGTATATTCGTCGAGCAATTTTTTCGTGATTTTGATTCAGATCTTATTCTTTTTGAAGAAATCCAATATCTGTTTCCGGAATTGTGCTTTATACTCTTTCAAAATTTCCGGATCGTTGATGAGATCGTATTTATTGATGAGGAACATCATCCTTTTTTCGATGACCAGTTTCCCTTCCTCGTAGATAAACAAGGTGATCATTCCCTTATCTTCTCTGATCTGGATTTCCACCGCATTCGGATTTTTGCTGAATTTGGTGCGCGTGTAGGTACAGATTTCATCAAGCAATTCTGGAATTTCAGTAATTCATTTATCATATCTGGATATATCGCCTATCAAGCAGAACACTCTCGCCTTGAGGATATGACGCAAGAACGCGTTTCACAATCCTCTTCCTTCAGCAGAACCTTTGATGAGCCCCGGAATATCGATGACATTGAAATGAGTCTTCTGCACGGTGACCGAACCTAGATTCGGTATCAATGTCGTGAACGGATAATCAGCGACTTTCGCTTTGGTGTTTGAAATGCTATTGATGATGCTGGTTTTTCCCACACTCGGTGTCCCGATCAATGCCACGTCAGCGAGCAATTGCAATTCAAGCACAATCTCTTTTTTGTTGCCGGGTTCTCCGAGCAGACAAAATGTCGGATACTGATGGACAGCATCCTTGAAATGGATATTCCCCACTCCTCCTTCACCTCCTTCAACAGCTGTCCGTTGTTCTTCGTCTTTGGTGAACGTGTAGAGTATTTCATCCGTCTGTTTGTCTCTTATAAGCGTTCACACTGGAACCTGCAGAATCAGATTTTCCGCATTCGAGCCGTATTGGTCCTTGGATTTTCCTGGTTCGCCTGGAGTGGCTTTGAAAACGGATTTGTATCTATAGGTCTGTAAAGTATTTTCGTCTTTGGCTGCCTGTAAGATGACTGATCATCCTTTACCGCCGTTTCCTCCTGACGGTCATCAAAAAGCGACTCCTGCCTCTCTTCTTCAGGTAACCGTTCCATCGCCTCACTTTCCGGACTGCACGCTTATCGTCACTTCATCATAAAAACGCATATTTTTGCTTCGCAAATTAAAAATTAACAATTAAGAATGAAAGTATTGTCTTCTTATGAACTATCGTAGTGTAGTAAAGTAGGGCGTAAAGAAAAGAGAAAATATTTTTTCACTCTTGCAAACCCGATAAATTTTCTTATATTCGTAGCTAAGTGGGGGCTGTTTTGCCATATGTGCCACTGAGTTCGTCACGGCGAACGTAGGAGAATGTGCTTTCATGTACGGTATCGCTGGTTGTGATTAACATCGCAACATTGGTGATATGTTCTCCATTTTACATCCCTATAGGTTAGTATGAGCAATAGGCGCTCATCTTACTTAAATGGATGGTCGTCTCATTCCATTCAAGACGACCAACAACAATACCTATTAAAATGGCATTCAGCCACATCAATCTAGCCCCTCTTGCTTTTCTAGAGGGGTATTGTTGTTAGTGAAAAAAACTAGAATGGCAGATCATCTTTTGGTTCATTATTTGGCGCGGTCTCGGAATTCTGATTTCAAATATTTTCTTTCCCATTATTATGCTGTTTTTTTTCTTCTTCTTGCTCTTTTTTTTCTAAGTACAATATCTCTCGTGCAGGATAATTCTCCCATTTCGCTTTGGCGTTTTTGTATGCGTTCATGAAATCCCTAGGCACATTATCTTTTCCATATACGCCAGCGATATAATGATATATGCCGTCTATGACACTGATGATGGTGGAAATGCAAACTTTGTCTCAGTATCTTGCTTTGAATTTCTCTCTATAAAATTGGCTTATCTGACCCAATTCCTCTATGGAGAATTTGGTGAGATCTTTCAATATTCTCAGATATCGTGATTTCTTTTTCTTGTTTATACCCCTTTTTCACGTATGGTCAAACATCATGCCGTTGAGTTCTCTGTCGGTATTGCTCTGCGGTGTCCGGGTATTTAGCTTTTTGGTATTTAACTTCCATCATTCTCATCCTATTATTTCAAAGAGTTCGTCTACGATATCTCATATACGCCGCTGTGAATATTTGATCCTCTTTTTATACCCGTCCAAAACGCCTATATGGGCAAACTGTTCTCCTTCTGATATAGATAAAATTTTTATTTTATCTTTCATCTCTTTTAACTTTGTCTGCAGATAGGTAAGCTCAAAATTGTCGGTCACGGTGAAAATATCTTTGGAGAATTCATCCATTACTTCTTGTACTTGTTCTGATAACGATTTTTCGGCATTTTCTTTCTCTTCCAGATTTTGCAGATATTTTTCCATTCTCTCTTTGAGCACATCCATGGTGGAAAAATACGGGAAACTAATCGTTACATCATCGGCGTATCTGGAATATATCATATATGATCATGATAATTCGGGCAATCTTTTCTCTATCTTGGCATCAAATCAGGACATGACGATATTCTGTATCTGATTGCTGGTACTCGCTCATTGGGGAAGCTGGTCGTCAATCACACAGAGATGAGTTATCGCTCTTACAAAGAGTTCTTTGTCTTCCTCTTTTTCCAGAAGCGGGCACCGTATTTTCAACGGTCTGGTCAATGCTCATTGCAGATTTTTGTACACCCTATGGGTATGTATGGACGGATATGCATCCTTGATGTCCATAGTGATGAGATACGGATTGTATCTATGCAGTTCAGCGTTCTTTTCCACGTTGTCGCCTATCTTTCCGGCCGTACATGATAAGGAAACCGGAACAGTAGAGAGACGCTCTTTTATCGTCTGTTGGATTTTTTTCAAGTTGCCTAGAGGTTCTCTTATCAATCTTACCTTGCCGTTGACCTTCCTGAAATAGCTCTTGTATCCATACATCTCATATTTCTTTTTCGGGAGTCCGTGACGGGCTAGTCCGTCTCATTCGTTTCTCATGCGAAGTACATCAACCAATTCTTCTTTGGTGCACGCGCAAAAACGAGCCAAGCTATGAAGCACTATATTATCTTCTCTGGCAAGCTCTTGTAATAGATTGATCGGTAATATGCATCACTTTTCCATGCGTATATAGTAAGATAAATTATCTTCTTTTCTGTATCTCTTCCAAAACATCATCTCTTACCTCGCCTCTTAATTTTGTAGTTTTGGATATCCATTCCACGATGAGGTTCCTTTGATTTTCTGTAATATTCATACTGCATACCAGTGTAACGAATTCGTCACGATTGAATGAAGATGTGTAGTCTTCCAATATCAGTTCTAAGATATCTTTTTGATAGCTTCCTTTCAGATCCATAGCGAATATCGTTTCAATGAATTCCTTTTCTTGGAAAGTGCAGCGTGTATAATGCTTTATGATAGTGACCTTATCCAATAGGGTCGATAACAAGACTTGAGAGGTGCAATACTGGATATGCTGTTTCCTTCTCAAGAGATATCTGTCATGTCGTTCGTGATCAGGATCTTCTACTGATATGGTATTGAAATGTTTCCCTCCGTACATCTCCCGATACGCATTGTTGTATTTCCAAGCCTTGTTGAATCAACGCTTCTGTAAATCTACAGCATCTTCCTTCTTGAAGAGATACGCGAGTCGTTGTCTTATTTCATCATTATGTTTGCGTATAAATTCCTTATATTCATTGTCTATGTCGTCGGCGATATCAAAGATATTGTTTCCCATCTTTTCAAGATACTCTATCTGGATTTTACTTCATGCTGTCGTACTGGTCAAAAGGATGTGTAAAAGTTCCTTGGCGGAATATCTAGTCTGTATTGCTGCGTGAGAAAAGTCTCATTGTTCAAACTCTTGCATATATGAGTCTTCACAATGATTATCGGTTGGCACTTCTTTTATATCAATCTCTGGAAAGTTTAGTGTTAACTGCATAATAAATGGTAATAAATAATAACTAAAAATGTTTATATAAATAATTCTGAAAGTCAACATATAATACTTTCTTTAGTTAATATGAGAAATGTGAGTTTTTTGGCGATACTATAAGGAAAGACAATAAAAAAAATCTGAATTTTCATCAGATTGATTTTTTTTAGGCGTTCGGGGATTCGAACCCCGGACCTTGTCCTTAAGAGGGACCTGCTCTAACCAACTGAGCTAAACACCCATATCAAAGTTTTTATGGTCCAAAGTATATAAAAAAATCGATCAAAAAAGCAATTGAAAATTCAGGCTAAAATAAATATAGTTTCGCTGGTTTATTTCTTTTCGTCCTTATGCTATTTTTCGACTATCTCAAGAACCTCGACGCACACATCGCGTTATTGCAGAAAAAGATCAAAGACAAACACACCCTATTCTTAGTGGGATGATGTGTCAGAGATCCTCTTTTGTGATTGGAGAAAAAACCTACGGATATCGATTTCACGATGGCCGGCGATCCGAAAAAGATCGATAAACTGATAGATAAAAAATGAATGTCCTACTTCATGACGGAGAAATTCGGAACGATGACCTTGATAAAAGAACCGATGAAATACGAATTAACACCATTGAGAACGGAAAGCGATTATACGGATTCTCGTCATCCTGATATCATCAATCGAAGCAACGATCTGCTTTTGGATTCCCAGAGAAGGGATTTTACCATCAACTGCATGTACTATACCAATGCGCCTTATAAAGCCGAATATACCTCATTTCTTGATAAGAAAAATATCCATAAATATTCTGATGACGAAACTTTCCTCAAGAGACTCGACGACCATGGATATGTGTATATCAAAGATTTAGCCTTGCTCATCATCCAAGACCATAAGCATATTGCGAAGCTGTTTACTGAAGGGAAATTCCAGGCGGAACATCTGGTAACGATGCTGAAATCTGCTACCGTTTTCACTACAGGCAAAAAATCCGATGCGAATAAACAGTTAAGAATTTTAATCGATCCATACAAAGGAATCCACGATTGTATCCATAAAAGATTGAAAGCCGTCGGCAATCCTGATCAGAGATTCACGGAAGATGCCTTGAGGATTATCAGAGCAATTAGATTTGCAACCGTACTCAACGAAAAACTAAAAAAGAAGTGAGAAAAGTCAATCGACCAGGCAGGAAACAGAAGCGAGGAACAGCAGATGACTTTCGACTTCCAAAAAGAGACGTGGATCAGCGTCAAAAAGAATCATGCATTAGTGAAAAATGTCGCGAAAGAGAGAATCAAAGAGGAAATCATGAAAGCGTTTACGGTAGGTAATCCATTCGGTTTCGTGGCACTGCTTGATGAAGCGAAAATACTGGAGCATCTTTTTCCTGCGCTTTACGCAACAAAATATATCGAACAGCCCATAAGATATCATCCGTTTGATGTGTATACCCACACACTCCTCTGCCTGTTTGAATTACAAAAGATAAATAAGGATCCGTTAGTGAGATTAGCGATGCTCTATCACGATGTCGGTAAAGTGGATCAATTCGGCGCTTATGCAGATAATCTGAGTAAAGAAGAAATCAGAGAAATATTAGCCGGTCCGTTGAATCACAGAAGAAGTTCACCCGAATATGCGAAAAAAGATTTTCAAGCGCTCGGATTTTCTAGTAAAGAAATTAGTACTATCGCACGATATATCGCCAACCATCACAAGCCAGAAGAAATGTTATTCACCAAAGAAGAAAATGTTGAAAAAAAAGTAAGAACGTTTTTTAGTGAAGCTGGGTATGAAAAAGCAATGAATATCTTGGATATCACGATGGCTGACAGATTGGGGCAATATAATCCTCTGCAGAATAGCTCTAATATTTCCGATATAGACAAACTCAGAACCATTCTGAAAAAACTCCAGAAGCAGGAATGACAATTCACAATGAAACAGCTCGCCATCAACGGTTCAGATATCATCAAACAATTCAAACTCAAGCCAGGACCTACCATCTGAGTCTTATTAAAAAAAACGCTGGCGCGAGTCATGAACGACCTCAAAACCAGGAATACGAAAAAACAGATCTACGGTTTCTTAGGAACCCAGATGAAACATATAAAATAATTAGGAAAGTTTCCAAACTTTATAAGTCACATTAGGCCTAGGATTTTGTAGTCCTTCAGCGATATATCTGCGGAATCGGCTTCTCTGCTTTTTCGCTAATTGATGCGTGGTTATCTTGATACGATCTTCCATATCCTGATAATCGCATTTTCACTCAAGGAATTCAATCACTTCTTTGTAGCCGATTCATTGCATGGATTGCAGATTTTTGGTGTATCATTTTGCTAACAATCATTTCACTTCATCGACTAATCATCACTTCAGCATCTCTTTGACCCTTGCGTTTATTTTTTTATTCGTGTCTTCCTTTTCACGTCGGAGACCGAGCATAAGCAGTGGCCATTTCGGTGGCTGAGAAATGAACGTGTCGGTCTTTTTCTGTCCGCTTTTGTAAAATATTTCTAATGCGCGAACGATATATCTCGTAGACTTAGGATGCAGTTTTTCTGCTTCTTCGGGATCGAGTTTCATAAGTTCTTTATGCAATATTCACGGCTCTTTTTCTTCTTTTGCAAATAATTCGTCTCTAAGCTGCATATCCGGTGGAATGTCCGGCATGGAAAAATTTTTGTACACCGTATCAATATAGAGTCATGTTCATCCGACAATCATCGGGAGTTTTTTACGTGCAAGGATGTCAGGAATTATTTTGTAGACGTCATTTTTTCGTTGCCCTGAAGTATAGGTCTCGTCAGGATTCACGATATTTATCTGATGATGCGGAATCTGTTTGAGAATATCATTTGGCACTTTATCGGTTCAAATATCCATATATCTGAAAATCTGTCTGCTATCCGCAGAGATGATCTCTTCGTCGAAATATTCTGAGAGTAATACTGATAATTTGCTTTTCCCTGTGGCGGTAGCTCATCGGATAATCACTACTCCATCGGGATATTTTTTACGGAACAATTCGATTTCCTGTTTGGCTTCTAAAACTATGTCTGCTATTTCCATACCTATACGACTAAACGATTAAACGAATAAACGACAAAACGAAAGTATAAGCGTTTCATCGTTTCAACGCTTCGTCGTTTGGTCGTTTTTATTTATATTTGTCTGGATTGAAGAACGGCATAGTCGAACAGCCTTTGGTCACGCACATCAGTTTTCCTATTGTCCATGTATCGCCTTTTTTTATCAGCACCGTCGATCGCTCTTCGGTGAATTTCTGTTTGGTGCTTGCGAGCATATACTCGAGCGTATATGAGAAATTTTTGACATTCGGATTAGTGGAAGTAGTAGCTTCTTCCTTGATATTACTCACGACGATTTTTGGCGCGAGAATCACTGCAGAAAATTTAGACAACCGGTTTTTGCTGTAATATGTCGTAAACACATTAGACTGTTTGAGATGTGTATCCGCCATGGTATGGATGGTAACCGTATCTATCGTATTCACCGCTTGATAAAAATCTATGATGACCTGTTGTTCAGGAGTAAGATTCTGCACTGTCGGTTGAACAGCAGTCGTTGTATCTGCGGTTGTTGTAGAAGTTTCTTGCGGTTGAACTGTACCTGTCGTAGTCGTATAATCGATATTTCCTGTTTCGACATTTGTTATTTCAGCCATATCTGACGATGTAAGATTATTCGCTGTTTTGTCTCTCATAAAGGTGAAATACAACGAAACGACGAATAAGACAAATGATAAGAGAAACAACAACAGGATAATCATATCTTTTCTCTTGGAATCATCGACAGATTTTGCTACGAATCATGCGACAGCAGGCGAAACGTTAACGGCAGCTATCTGATGTTTCTGATCCTTTCTCGGTCTTCCTGGTCAGGATTTGATCTTGGTTTTGGGTTTTTTGGAGACGAATTCCTTTTTCGGTCTGCCTGGACTCTTCTTTTTGTTTTTTGGCATGCTACTTTATTTAAGAACTAAATTACTTGATTTATTAATTGCGAATTGCGGATTTTTTTTATTTGTCATTTCGATTCCGATTTTTCGGAGAGAAATCTTATATAAAGGCGTAGATTTCTCACTACGTTCGAAATGACCTATTTAGTCAGATTATTGAGTGCGTTTCTTGTCGCAGGTCCCATCCGTCACCATGTCGCTGGTCTGTTTTCGTATCCTTTGAGCAATCATTTGCTTAATTGGAATTGGTAGACAGCGTTCTTGGTCGCTTTGTTGTAGATGCCGTCGATCGCTCAGCTATAGAGTTGTAATGTTGTAAGAAGATTTTGCAACGCTTTGATATCTGGACTATATTGATTGCTCGTGAACGGTTTAGTGAAGACTACCGTTGAAAGCTTTTCTGTCGATGCAGTCGTTATTGTTCCCGTTGTTGTTGTCGTTGTTGTTGTCGTTACAGGATTGAGGGAAGCTACGAAATTTCTTAATGCTCCCTTGATATACTCTTTGAGGTAGGTGGTATATTCAGCATATCTTTGTTTGAATTTCTGGATATATAACGATTGGAAACCGCTATATAACTGATCTTTGAACGTCGTGCTTATTCCCTCACTTTCTATCTTTGCCAATCACGAATCGACTAACGTTTTCATCGTAGCGATTTTACCTGACAATGCGGTTCATATATCGGTTGCGGATAAAATACTTGAACAATTCAGTTGATTGGTCGTAGTATAAAATTTTGCCTTGAAACTATTCACCTCGTCCTTGAGTGCAAGGAATTGGCTGCGATTGTATCGGCTCTGAAGATTATTGTTCAGATATTCGTCGATGTCCATCTCATATTCACCTACTACAAACGTTTTCTGTTTAGTCAATTCGTCGATGAGATTCTGAAGTTTCTTATATATTCTGACATTAGTATCCACAAGCGGCTGAAGCGTTTTGTCCAGATTAGCTAATCCTTTGGTTTTGGTATCTTCCATCTTTTGGATCAATTCGTCCAATCCTGTCACTTTCGCATTGATTTTATTGACCGTAGTTTCTACTCCGCTGAACGCATCAAGCACACTTTGTACCGTGGCCATCTTATTTTGGATACCTTTGACCAGATCTTTGTTGGCAGCGCTGTATTGTAGGAAAGTTGAGAGGAAATTAGTATTTTTGGTCGTATAATCGGATTCAAAAGTGGTGATAAACCCTTTGTAGAGTTTGACTTTAGCGTCAATCAGATCTTTAAGCCTGGCTTTTTCGCTTTCGTAGGTAGTCCCTGCATCAAAGACATTCACATTATCATCGTCCTGCAAATCCTTTTTCTCTTCCAATGCTCAAATCTGGTTTTCCAGATCGATGAAATCCTTTTGGAACGAAGTGGTCAATGATGTTTTGTCTTTTTGGAGCTGTGATAACAACGATTCGTTTTTGAGTGCTCACAGACAGACTAGGGATTGATAATCGACACTTTTGAGGATATTGAGTCAGGTTTTGGCGAATGCGGAATAAAGTTTAGTATAGGTCGTAGTCAATGATGAGCTGATACTGCTCTTTTGGGTAGTGAGATACGTAAGTAATGGTCACGTATATGCTATTGTCGTACCTGTAGTCGTCTCTCCTGTGGATGCTTTGGTCGCAAACCCAAGAAACAGAAAAGCACAGATCATTAAAACTCCTGCAATTCTTGAAAAATTTTTCATGTCACTTTTTATGAAAAAGTAAAGACAATAAGCTAGATTACTCAATTTTTTAAACTTTTATTATATAAATTCAAGTTGATTTTGGTTGTTAAAATGACTAAATTGCCGGTAATTTCTTGCAAAACCCGTAAATTCGCATACAATTGGTAGTGTACATTTTACATTGTAAATTAGGAAAATGACGTTAATTCCAAGTGTTATCGAGAAAACTAAAGCTGGTGAAAGAGTCTACGATATCTATTCCAGATTGCTTGAAGACAGGATTATCTTCGTCGGAGAGGCTGTACAAGCGGGTATGGTAAATACTATCGTCGCTCAACTCCTCTATCTCGAAAAGAAAGATCCTGACAAAGATATCATCATGTATATCAATACTCCAGGGGGAGATGTCTATTCATGAATGGCTATCTATGACGTCATGCAATATGTAAAATGCGATGTCTCTACGATTTGTGTAGGACTAGCAGCTTCCATGGGATCAGTTATTCTTGCAGGCGGTGCTAAAGGAAAAAGATATGCACTCTCTCACAGCAAAATCATGATCCATCAGCCGCTCGGAGGCGCTGAAGGGCAAGCGACCGATATCGTCATCCAGGCAGAAGAGATTGTAAAAGTGAAAAATATGTTTATCGAGATCATGGCGAAGCATACAGGACAGAAAACTGCAACCGTAGCTCAGGATATGGAAAGGAATAAGTGGATGAATCCTGAAGAAGCGTTGAAATACGGCATCATCGACAAAATCATAAAATAACAATTGATAAATGCTCGTTCCTCGCGATAAATGTTCGCCTAGGCGAACGATAAAAAATAGACCAGATTTGTAAAAAATCGTATTTAAAAAAAGGTCCCGCAAAACGCGGGACTTTTTTATTCTTTTCCAGGACTTGGTTCTTGTTCTTTAGGACATAATTTCTTGTGATCTTCTTCAAGACCGGTTATTATGCGTTTGCCGCATTTTTCACATTTGCTGCAGCAAGCCACACAATGATGCATGCTTTTGTTCTCATGGCATTCACATGTACAGATAGTATGGTCAGATTCATTTGGTGTAGGAAACATGTTCATGATTATATGTTTTATTTGTTTTACCTACATGTAAACAAAAGTTACAAAAATACAATATTTTTTGGTATAAAAAAACTGACAGTGGAAACACTGTCAGTCATAATAATTTCCCTATTTTGAAGTCAACATTACAGAACATATGAATAATCCGCACACTATACCGATTATGACCGGAATATAGATTGATGAGGTATATATGCTCAAAACAATCGCCACAATAATTATCAGCATATCAGATATTCGTACAATAGTCTTTCTTCTCGTTCTCTCCTCTGATTTCATTTTTTTATAACACGCAAAATCGTAAGGCAGATGTACAAGAATTGTTACTACAAACGCTATCAAAAATACTATTATTTCCATATTTATTTCCTCCTTATTTTTTTATTTTAATAATTTTATTCATAATACACTTGAGATATTATTTTGGGAAAAACTCTATTTGATGTGTCATATCGATGGTTATCGTATATCATTGTTTTTCATAATCCTGAAGCATCCGCTCTACAAACTGATTAGAACAGGATCAATAACTTCCGGAATCATCATGGATATTGAGCATCTTCTTCTCATGATCCACATCCACTCGTGCTCATCAAAGGATATTTATTTCTCATGATCGTTTTCATTTCAATCACATCTTCTCTGCAATCTTTGCATGCTTATTGTCTCATGTAGAAACCAGGAAAATAACATTGGTATCTTCGTTTTTAAAATCAGGATTCGCAGCCTCACGCATAAACGGATGTGGTAATGAGGTTACAATAAATTTATACGATCCGCTTTTTTCTGGTAATATCACCTTCTTCTGGAGCGGCAGTTTATCAATATTACTATACACTACGAAAGATAATTTGACAAGGTCCTGCAATATCTTATTGGAGACAGCAAATCAATATTTCTTGGACTGCAGATATATCTCCGCGAATCCATCTATGCCTAGCGTAGTAAATAGCTCTTTGGTATTGGGTTTTAGCTTATCTTCTGATCAGAGAAAGAGTTCATCCATTCCGTCTCTGATTTTTTGGATAATCGGATCTTCTTCCATGAGAATACTATTATTATATAAAAATAGTATTACCGTATATAACTAAAATTCATAAAATGTCAATTCTTACCTAGCAAATACTGTTGTCGGAAAGTTACAACAGGTATAAAAAAAAGACCCAGAGAAATACTCTGAGTCCAATATTGTTTTTTTAGATGGTTCGTGCAGCGAGGAATTTATTCTCATCGTCGATACATTCCGTGATGGACATACCCAGTAATTTCATTCCATTTTCCCAAGTATAAGAAAGTTCCACAACCGTCTTTTTCTTGATAAAAAAATTTGTACATGAGATTTCCTTACCTTTCATATCCAGAAGCAATATGGTCTGTCCCATCAAGATCTTATCTTTGCCGATGATAGTGAAATATATCATACCGACCAATATACACTGACCCCTTTCTTTGAGCCGTTCGATATATTTGATATGGACCAGATTATCTTTCCGCTTCCTATTCCAGGAGATAGTGAAATTAACCTGATGCTGTTTGTTGAGGAGCTTGCTCACTCTGTTAAGCTCTTTTTCTAAAAATTTCTTTTTTTCTGATATGATTTTCATAATTTTTCCTCCTTATTTTTTTGGATTTAATTCTTCTATTTTACCAGTCCAGTGAACAGAAAAGGTATGTATGGTATATGCACTATCAACTGCTGCATAATGGTCAATTTGATTACCCTCTCTTACCTTAACAATATTCACACACTTAGGCACTCTTGCCTTTATTAATGTCTTAGCATTAGATTCATCATAAGAATCACAAGAGCTCAGTGCTAGCGATGCCAGCAACATGAGCACGATTACCATTTTCGTTTTCATATTTTTTTCTCCTTATTTTTTTAAGATTACTTGCATGATGTGATGTATATGTGGCATCGGAACTTTGTCTTCACGCAGAAATATTTTTTCTTCTACGATTATAAACTTCTTTATCAATTCATACACATCGGATTTTTTCTGATGATAATCAATCTCAAAATTCTGGTCGATGATCAAGAGATTGAAGTGAATGAAAGCATAACCACCTAGTTTGAGCGCTCTATGGATTTCTCCAATAACTTTCGGCATATCTACGTAGTGCATGACGTTGATACAATAATATGCCTGTTGGCTATTATCAAAATCAACTAAAAGCTGTATATCGCCACGATAAAAATTTAACCCAGGATAATTTTCCTTTGCGATGGTAATTGTTTCACTATTATCATCTAACCCGAATGCCGGCATCCCACATTGATTAAAATAATTAACATCACGGCCATTACCACATCCAAGATCAATAATCGTAAAATTTTTTGACAAGGTTTCTTTCGAATACGCTTCTCTCAGAAAGTTTACAAATGTGTTTGCATAGATTGTCGGATGATTTTCCCAATGGATACCGTCACAATACTTATCGAATAACGTTTGATTTTTCATGATTTTTTTCTCCTTATTTTTTGGTTTGTTTTATACTATCACACGGACATGAGACTTTTGGTTCGGTAATAATCCAGTAACCAACTATGCCATTCAAATCTCCATCCTGAAGATTTGGTGTCAATGATGATATCTTCAGTTCTTTATGGTAAGCTATAAAATTTGCAATAGCCGGGCCGAATTCATCGCGAATATGTACTGGCGAACTCGTTCCTTGAATTACATAATAATATACACCATCACCAAAATCGGTAAATCCATTATCATCTTCTTCAATGGGCACATAAGATTCTTTACCATCTTTGATGACAACTCTTACTACTCTCTTTTGATAACAACTAGTTGTAGCGAGCATTATGAGCATAGCAATACTCAATAAAATTTTTGTTTTCATGTTTTTTTTTTGTTTTTTAATATTAGTTAATGACTTTAGTTTAAAAAAAGACCCAGAGAAATACCCTGGGTCCGATAATAGCCGCAGGACTACATGTGAACAAAAAGATACCCGTTCACTGTGTGCGTTTCGTGCTGGTATCCCAACCCGAATAATCCCTTGATGTATTTGGACTCAAAATTCTTGAGCAGTCCTCCTTCACCGCGAACCAATTTCTTGGCTGCAAGGTCATATCCGGTGTCAGCATATAGGCTCACATTAGCTTTTTTCAGGATTTTCAGACAGAATATATTCGATACTATCTGATCCTGTTTCCAGACGAATGTGTCGTACACTCTTGCAACATCGATATTCACTGCAGCGCCAACCTTTTTATCGTATTGGCTGTACCAGCCGGAAAGCTTCACTATTTTGTAGTTCAGCATCCCACTGTACTCAGGCTTATCCTTGCGTAATGCAATGCCTGCTCCTGCTGTGATATCGGTTGTAAAAGCGTACTTGAGCTTAGCATTCAACGCCATGCCTACAATCTGTGATTCCGAAAACGTTTCGAATTGTCCGTTACCGGAAACCGGATGTGGACGCTGTTCTGTAGGCAGCGTAGCCATATTGCCTATCTCTAGGCTCAGCTTCTTGGTCGGTGTGAATTTGAACCAGAACTGCTGCATATGCCACGGTGTAGTTTTCGTTTCAGCCTGATATATTGCCCAGGTTTTTACTGCAAACCACTTCGTAGGTTGATATGTTGCCATTGCACCGAAGCGCATGTTAGCAAAGGTAGAAGCATACAGACTGTCGGTACTAAACTGTGTTCCACTTAATATTCCTGCATAGACTCTATCTATGGTAACCGAACTATCAGTGGTGAGTTTAATATTTTCTATCTGTGCTTTTGCTGTGATTGAGAGGCAAATGAATGCCATCATAATAACGATTGTTAAAGATCTCATAGTTTTCATATATTTTTGTTTTTTGAGGGTTTATAATTTTTGTTTTCTTGACATTTTCTTTTTTAATGATATATAGAAAAATATCAATCCCTACCTAGCAAAAACTGTTGTCGGAAAGTTACAACAGGTATAAAAAAACTGCCCGGGAAAACCCAAGGCAGTCATGATTTATTCTATCCAATCTGTTGTTTGCATATTTCAGCTTGTGTATTCTCATCAGTTTTCTGTTTTTCTATAGAAAATGAGATTGTCATCGTCCCACAATGATATTTCCAACCGCTTTGTACGGTAGTTTTCAGTTTACTTGGTTGCTTATTCAGATCTTTTAATCTTATTTCTGCATCCGACTCCGTTAAGTTTCTTTCCACGACCACTCCTCTACACATCGTAACACGACAATCATCGGATATAAATGATTCATGTCTCATGATATTATATAATGCACTCATAATTATTTTTCCTCCTTAGGTTTTTATTATAATAAGCTTGTAGTACATCCAAGTATCATTGCTGTTAAACAGCTTATGATAAGCAAGGTCCAAGTAAGCCAATCCGGTAAACGAATCTTCTTTTCCATAATTTTTTCCTCCTTAGGTTTTTTAATTTTTTTACTACAAATAACTTGGATAATAAGAATACGAATGAAAAGAGATTTCGTCACAACCTTCATACATATTTACTTTACAAATTTTTGTATGATCAAGACCGGGTCCCCATTTAAAAGAATATGTATGAGAAAACTCGAACTCTAGATTTTGAAATGATGAGGTAAATGACAGCAATGACTCTGATCCCGAGAACGAAGATTCAATTTCATTGATTAATCTTCTCCTTTCTCTTCCATTTTCATCTTTTTGACGCTTTTGCGTACCTGCAGAATAAAAATCATATTCATTAAGCACCGCTTTCATCGTTTCACTCTTTAGATAACGCAGATATTGAACCATATTTTGATTCTCCCGCAGTATCTTATCTTTTTTTTCTGACGCCACTTTTTTCAAAGAAGCCAGGTTTTCACCTTCTATCTTATCTGAGCAATACCGCATAAATTTATGGTCTACAAATATGAATCCCAGTAATAGTATAACGATAGTAATCGGAATCACATACCAACTAATCCAATCTATAACGACGGAAAATACGCATATCAAAACAATCAAGCACACATAATATGCTATTCGTTTACGTCTTTTTCTTTCCTCATCATACATCTTATGATATTTGGCATTGATGCTACGAATTCTATCTCTTTCTTCTTTTGTTTGCTCCAAAATTTCTGCTTTGATATAATCAAGATTTATTTTCATAATTTTTCCTCCTTAGGTTTTTTAGGTTAATAATTTTTGTTTCTTGCAATAGGTTGCGCAAATCGGAACGTCGTCGGTTTCCAAGACTGCCGGGTCAAGAATCGGGCACGACTGGAACTTCATTCCGTGATAGACACAGAGATCAGTAAGAAATTCATAAAGTCGCATTCTTTGCTCTTTTGGGACTATTATTCCTCTGCCGATATGAATCTTTACGTGTTCAGTCATGTACATCAAACTTTTTTGTAGAGGTGGATACTTCATCATCTTTTGTACCTGTATGGTATCCAGAGAATTAATTACTACATACGAGGCTTTGAGATATTTTGCGCCGGTATTTGCACAAGCGCTTACTATAGCCAACAATTTTTCTGAAGTTTCATCAAGTGCTGGGAACAATGGCATAAGTATAGGTGTCACACGAATACCAACATCAACTAATTCACGAATCGTTTGTAATCGATCACCTGCTGATGCTGCACCAGGTTCAATGTAGCAATTAAGTGAAGTATCAAGCCTGCTAATAGATATTTGCACATATACTTGTGATGGATATTTTGCCAACAGCTCAATAGTTCTTGGATCAATATTATTTTTTGTAATGATTAGAAACGGCACTCCTTCAGGAAGAAACCGAGTCAATATGTCGTGTGCAGTATTTCGTGCAAGTTTTGAGAACGGATCAGAATTGGGGCTCAGATAAATCCCCTTTTCTCTGATATCCGAAGGCATTTTGCTGCTCATGATATCATCAATACTTATTTTCTGACTCCTTTTATTCTTCAGACTGCAGTAACAACACTGAACACTGCAACCACTCGTGAGATCAATTTCATATTTATCAATACACGGTGAATAATGCGATGGGAGTATAAACCCCCTGTTTTTTTTATTTTTCATAATTTTTTTTGTTTTTAGTTTTAGTTTATATTTTTGTTAATTTTTTTTAACAAACCCCCTCATTCCCCCTTAACAGGGGGACTTCATTGAATAGATTTATTTTTCATTAGCTCCCGCCCTGTTAAGGGAGGGTCGGCCTGCCTACCGCAGGCAGGGGTGGGTTTGTTTGTTTTTTTTTAATTTTTTTCTGTTAATGATCACATCGTTTATATATATTCTTCAATCAAAAATATGAAAAATATTTTTGAAGGAGAATATATAATTTCGACGTCATAAAAACATTCATTGCATTCAAGTTTTTATTGCGTCTCAATTATATCAGAATTTTTATTTAGCTTGTTATTTCTTGATAATCACATCATTTACCCCATCAAAAACTCATTGATCTTTTCTAAAACCCTATGTTCAAAATTATCAGGTATGGAGCCGCAGCCTTTTTGTATCGGAGTTTTATCGTCGGGGAAATTCAGCAATTCTTGTTTAGCATAACAAGGATTAGTAAGCGGCATATCATCTCATTTTTCCAATGCTTTCTGTCTCAAAACATAATTCAGGGATTTTTTTCGTTGTTCTAATAACGGTCACGAACTTCTTAGATCTTCTGTGTATACGTAAGGACCGGTTTCGTTGCCTGGACAAGCCTGTAATTTACCATCTTTTCTCTGCATAAATCCGCCCAAAAATTGGTTGCATGGGATTCCCGCATACGGTGAGACTCCGTCTTTCTTGATTTTTTCAATCGTCGTTAACTTGTTTCTGATCAACATTACATAAATTTTCGCATAGAGATTTACTAATTTTTCTGTCTTAAATATCTCGTCTTTCACTTCTTTTTGATCCAATCATTTTCCGCTTACCATCGTTGGAGCGACTAGTATCGGCATATTCCTTTTTATTGCCCATTCATATATATTTTCCACTTCAGATATATTATCATTCAACACAGGAGCGCAAACAATCGTCAATCTCTGATTGGATATCTCCTTATTGAACCCTGTATGCACGAGATTTTCTAATCCTTTGTTTCTTATTTCAAACAAATCTGGATTTTTCTTGGAATTGATCCTTTTCTTTTCCGTGTCTTTATCTGTTGAGGTGATGCTAAAAAATAATGATACATTTGGATACGAATACAATTTTTCACAAAACTCTTTGGTTTCCATTCCGAATTTTTCTTGGGAATATCATTCTTTACCGCAAATCAATCCTTTAGTGAAAATCCCTATTCTGATATCATTGTCTTTCAGAAAGTCCAAGATTTCAAACAGTCTAGGATTATGCAATAACTCGCCAGGACCAAGAAATTTCACCATCTTCAATCCAAGCTTTTTAGCTTCCAGCAACATAGTGAATACTTCTTCAGTTTTCATAAGCGGATTATTCGTTTTGGTCTTGCAGTCAAAACAGTGTTCACAGCCTATATCACAATCATATAATTTTTCCGCTCTTTTATTTAATTCCTGTTTTTTCCCTCTGTCCAATCCTTTATTAACAGCCTCTACGTACCCATCTTCACAGATATTTATATCCATCGTCAAAAGTTTCGGAGTCCCATCTTCCAATGTCTCCTTCAATTCTTCTCTCGTAAGCGCGAAAGTCTGTGGTCGTAACGTGTAATTTTCCGGATAGCCGTTATTGAATACCTCTGGTATCTTTGGTAATCCGTTTTCTTGAAAGTCTGACATGGTAATGTAGGTAAGGTAGTAAATATTATTTGATACAACGAACAGAATAACCATAATTGGGATCTTCTCAAAAGGCATCGCTACAGCATCCCTCTCTATCCCCGTAGAAGTCTGACCCATCGGCGCATCTTAACTCAAATGAGTTATCTATATCATAGAAGTAATGACCATGTCAACCGGAAAATATAATTTTTTCTCCTTTTAAAAAATCCTGATAATTTCTTTTATATTTCCACTTTATAATATCTCTATAAGTAGTCCATGAAGCTGGCAATGTTTTACCTGCCTTATCTGCTTCTCTTATTGCTGCATGAAGAGTAAATAATTGCTCTCATTTATAGTTTCCTTCTAGATATTCTCGTACATCTCCCTCTGGATTTATTTTTACTTTTATTCCATGTGAATCTGTTATTTCTTTTCGATCTCTGCTATTTATTCTAAAATTCTTTTTTTCCAATTTTGGAAGATTTTCTATTGCTTCTATTGCCTTCATCGCATTCATTAGATTTTTTTTACACTCTTCTGAGAGATTTTCTACGAAGATTTTTGCGCCTTCTAAAGTCTGAAGCTCTTTATTTGTTTCCATTGTCATATTTTGAATATATAAAAATGTTTACTTAGGCAATACAACAGTTTTTTCGTCAATACCAAGATCTTTCAGAAAGTCTTGCAGCTTAGATTGATCTAACGTGATAGCATGTGGCAGATAAGACTCTAATTTACATCAGGAAACCAGTGGCATATCGATATTCCATTTTTTGGCAATCGTATATTGTTTACGGAGATTATTCTGTAAAAAATTTATTAAATTATTATATTCATTATGTTCATTCCGTCACATCTTTACGGTCATCCAACCGAAATCATTTTTAAGCGTTGGTTGTATCTTTACCTGTATTTTATTTTCTGGTAAATATATGAGATTCATGCTTTCTATTAGTTTTTCCAAACCAGCATTAGTAATGTTTTTTCATTCAATCTTTTGCATAAGACATGAGAGATAGATATCATCTCCATTATCAGCGTTTTCCAATGAAATATGTTCTTTGGTGAATGTTCAATAGTCAGCAAAGTCTGTCGGCAATATATTTTTGATTTCATATCCATCTTCTGTTTTCACAAATCCGCTTTCTGTTGTATCAACGGCTTTTTCACTTTTATTTTTAAACACTTCAGTGGAATCTATTTTTAGATCTGCGAGAAATTCATCTAATTGTTCCTTATTGAGGATAATCATGCTATCTTTGCAATCTTCATCTATCAAAGGGAACGATACATCCCATTTTTCCGCCACCTGAGCAAGAAGGTTCTTCATCTCATCAGGATAACGGGAAGCTGGATATTCTTCTTGATCCCAATCACCATTATCTAATATTGCCACCGTATATAAATCCTGATCATAGTAGGTGATAGAAATCATACATGTATCTTCTTCCATAGTACTAACGCTTTCCCAAATATTGTTTCTGTATATTCCAGGGAGCAGAGTTCTTTCTAATGCAGTATATTCCAATCCTGTATCTCATAGAGTATCACTACATCAATCAAAATAATCACTATCAACACCTGGAGCTACTGGTATAGCAAACTTCAGTTTTGATTCGTTTTTTGATGATAGAGATAATTCATCGACTAATTCATGGGTAGCAGATGCTTGTTTTTTTTCTCCACTTTCTGAAGCAGAATCTGGTAGATTTGTTGTTTTTTTCATGGTAATTTTTTGAAAAAATATAAAATTTATTGCATTTTTTTGATAAAATCTTGTTCTAGATTTGACTGCAAAGAAGCTGTAGATTCTCCTCATTGGCTGCTGGAAATACCTACAATTTCCTGGACTTTTGACGTGTTGCATTTCGGTGCATAAGCAAAAGGTTCCCCGCATCTTATAATAGGATTTTCCAAACCGACTACCGTTTTGGTCTGCGGATTGTAAATACACCGATCCGTAGGGAATGTATTCATAATGTGTTCACACACATCCATGTTGCACAGTTCTTGAAGATATTTATAATCCTTTCTGAATATCTTGTAGATATTACCGCTTTCTGTCCTGATGTAGAAATATTCAGGATGCTCTTTTGATCAGAGTTGTCAATATTCCTCGTCCAAGTCTACCTTAAAAAAAGTCCATGCAACTTTATTCCCTCAGATATTCACTTCCTTGAAATTGAGTTCAGTAAAATTATTAACTTGTTGATTAGTATTCCCCGGTGTGGAACGTAGTTGATTAAGTTTTTTCATGGTAATTTTTTGAAAAAATATAAAAATATTTATTGAATTTTGTTATTTCTTTCCTCGATCATCTGAGTCACTTGTTCGTGTGATACTCAGAATTTTTCTATGTTTTTGTATGCATACAAATCGCATTCATCATCCTGTCGTGTAATAAGGTAGGATAAGATATCCTTACGATCCTCTTCATCCAATTCTCACTGGAACAAAGGCCGGCATCTATCCATCCGTCCGATCTTAAATTCACTTATGAGATCGGTAATCAACGTTCCAAAGCATAGGCTGGGAAGCTGTTGTGATATCTCCTTACTGTATTCGAACGCTTTGAACTGTCATTTTTCAAGCAGATGCATCAATGTTTTTGCTTTATCCATTCACGTAAGCTTCTCAAAATATTCAAGAATCAGCCGTGTTTGTCATCTATCATAACAGTCTTCACCGTCACGGCCAATCCAAGAGTGTTCAGTGGATAACAACATATCGACGATATCCTTATGTTCCTCTTCATATAAATGATCTATGTTCTCTAAAAACACTTTTCCTTGTTCTGACTCGATCAAACTACTGAACAGTAATTTCCTTGGTTCTAGCGTTATATCATTAGATAGTCGGTTTATATGGTGTGTCACCTGTTCGCCGAATCCATGATGGATCAATGCATCCATGATCTTTATTCAATCTATGCCTCCTTTCCGACAACCGGTTTCCAAACGGACAAATGGATCAAGATTGCTCGCTATGTATTCACCGTATCATGTATCGATAAGCTCTATAATGCCTTCCGTAGAATATCATTGTTTGATAAAAGTTTCCGATAGTGCATTTCTTATTTTATCTGTAGCGCTTTCTATGATCTTAGTCTCCATTTCCTTAAAGAATTCTGTTTGTTGATTTTTAATATCAGTCATTTTTTTATAATAAATAATAAAACGTTATTCTGAAATGTACCGACTGTTTTAGAAATCTTTAATTTCTTCTCTACGCTCGAATTTAAAGTTTCTAGAATTCGTCGGTGCAAGACAATCATCTAAAACAATTATGCTTTCGCTTATTTTTTTAGTGGTTGTCTATGATTTCAATGAATCCGACGCCGGTCTGATCGTCATATCCGATCTTAATTTCGGTTCCGTCAGAATCAAAGTATATTTTTTTGTTTGAAATATTTTGTTTGGTACTATCTATGGTTATCTTCTCTTCAGAATTTTTATTTGGTATTGGTGAAGTATCAGTCATACCTTTTAAGAAGCATGTAAAATATTTTATATTGACATTTGGTGTTTTATATAAAAGTAGATAAATATCAATATCTACCTAGCAAATACTGTTGTCGGAAAGTTACAACATAACGAAAAAGAGCTAAAAAAGCTCTATTATCATTACTTATGAATCTAGAAAATTATTGAGTTTTTTTCTTAAGATCATGGTAATCTTTCACCACCTCTTTTCCGCGAGTCAGATAGTAATTCAATAAGGTAATAGTCATTCATTCTTCTGTATGATATTCATCCTCATCCTCTATAATATTTCTCGCATAGAGATATTTTTTTCAATCAATAATTACTTCACCCAAATCATATTCAATTCCCTTCTGGGTATAATATTTTCCTATATACTGGAATTTATAATCTTCTCGTCTTTTTTCATATCCAATGATGTTTGGAATATTGTTTTCATTTGCTTTGCTGGTATTTTCAAATGCCTCGCCATGTTCTTTTTGATATGCATCATAAGGAGTCTTTGAAATTCATTCTTTTTCGAGAAACGAAGCATTCCTTTGTACGAATCCTTGCAAATACATCAGAATCGCTCTCTCGTTATCGGGAGATATTTGGTCCAATAGTCATGTCTGCAATAGATCCTTGGTGATCATCATCTTCACGGAGTCTTTTTTCCATCGATAGGTCTGATATTTTTCTCGATTTGAATTTGAAGACATATCCCAGTATATGGCGCCGAATGTTTTATACACCTCATGAATGATAGGTCTATTCTGATAAAAATAATCATACGCTATGACCTTAACATCTATATTTTTTCTTTCCTCACCATTTTGAGTAGTCGCTATGACATAATTATATGGATTTTCTCTCCATTTTTTGACATACAAATAACCGTCTTTGACAGAATATGATTCAACATTAGTTCTCTGGCTAAAATGCGACTTAATACTGAGATCACTCTCTCATTCAACTGACCTTTCTTTTTCTTCAATCAATTCCCTTTTCATTCAGCTTTTTATGCATCGCAGTTGGATATCGGAATATATGGAAATATTCGTAGGAGACATCAGATATTTATTTTGAGATGCTGCCCCATTTGGCCCTTTATATATTTGTATTACATTTTCATTTGTCATATTCGTATTGATAATAAGCTCTTTGAAGTACGTCTCATAATCTTTGAGATGATCGTACGGCATTTTATCGATGTCTTTTTTTATAAGAACATCGCTGTAGTATTTCTTTACGAAAGCATCACTTATATCAAATATATTATAATTGTAATTATCTGTATTCGCAAATTTTCCAAGTATTTCTTTGTCTTTTATATATGATCTGATGATATCTTTTATTTCGTCTTCACCTGTCTGTAGATCATAACGTATGGAAATATTTTCAAATAAGGCATCAATCAATTTGTTTATATACTCTATCTTTTCTGCAGTCGTGGTAAGTTCGTAATAACCATGTCCCATATCGCCGTTGAAGGACATTTTCTGTTTACTAGCGAACTCCGTATCCATTTTCTCCTGCTGTTTTTCCATTTCTCTTTGATGCAGGATATTTTTGGTCAGCAATCATCATCATAAAAGCAGTCCTCATATAAGCAGTGATCATATGATATTCCTTGGTTTTTTATATGTATCATTGATTCATCGTTTACTTTTGAGTACTGCTACACCGACTCCTTTTTCTGTAGTACTTTCTTGCATCATGACATTATGTCACGATTGCTTCGCCACCTCCTTGAATTGTTCATCGGTGAATCTGGCAGATTGTATAGCTCGTATATACTCGTCCTTCTTTTTTGTAATTTTCCCTTTGGATGTAGGGATTGTAACATTTTCTATAAATTTAGCTCCTACCTTTATCTTTGCCGGATGATCCTTGGACCATCCTTTTTCGTATTCCACCACATATTCAAGCTTATCTCTTGGAATACCCAAAGCTACAAATCATGACAAGATGAAATCCGATAACGCCTGATGCGTCTCTCCTGTTTCATCACGGAATGTATTTGATGGATCCATATCACCATACCTTGCCTTTATCTTCTGGATTTCTTCCTCACATTTTTCCGAAGAAAGTGTATTTTCATCAGGAGCAGTAAAATATGTTATGAACGATATATTGCTTTGGAACGTTTGTTTGGATTTCATATTATCTAGTAATTCCTTGATCTCCTTAGAAGTGAAATTACCGATAGTACCTCAAAACATAAAATAGCAGGAGCCGCTTTTTTCATATGCTGTACTTTCTTTGTTAGAAAAATCTGTATCTATTCATTCTGCTATATTTTTTCCACCTGCATACTCATTCATCGCGTCCATCACTGATTTATATCATGCTTCACCAGCTTTATCCACAAGTTTTACGACTTTTTGTTCCCGGAATTTTTGAGATTTTGCACCGCTCAAATACTCCTTCAAATAATCCAGCAATTTCTTGACTCATCATGGCCCCATCTCCACGAAGCGTTTGCGACTATGTATGATATTGTAGATAAATGGATACATATCATGCTGTCTTTTTGTACGCTCATTGGATAGTGTAATATCACCACCAAAAATATACTCGTATATTTCATCTTCCGCGAGTTCTATTTCCTTGTAGAGTTTACTCTTTATCACTGACTCATATTTATTTATTCAGTTATTGATAATTTTTCCCGTATTAGGATCTTTCTCTTTCCATGAATACAAAAATGTTCCGTCTCCAACTCCTCCATTCAGGATGGTTTCGAGCTGTCTATCAGCATATTCCGTTTCCAGTCCAAATTTATTTATTCCATGTTTCTGCTCGTATTCCTGATAAAGTTTACCATATATTATTTCGATATCTTCTTGACGAACAGCATCAAAGATATATGGACAATCATGCTTTATATATTTCATAAGATTAGAATATATCTTACCTTTTTCATATTCCGTTTCCAAGAAATCACGTATAATCGTAGATGTTTTTTCTAGTATAAATTCCTCAAAATCTTTTCTATACTTTTCTTTAGGCTTTACTACGACCTGCGATTTATTATTTAATCCTTTTTTCTCCTTTTCTTTTTTTAATAAATCGTCTGTTATGGTATAGGTTATGGTGGTTTCTCATGTATCAGCATTATATATCGTCGCTTCAGAATCTGATAAAATTGCACATTCCAGTAAATGATCAACGACGTAGTTATAAAAATTATCAAAATCCTTTTTCGGATATGATTTATTCTTTACAAATTGATTGTAATCATTTTCTGTAAACAGTTTTCATGATAATGTTTCAAAGTTTGCTAATATATCATTTTTGATGGATCCCAAAATATATTCAGTTTTTTTAGACTTCTTAAATTCTTCAAATGTCATTCATCTTCTGACTTTGCTTCATAGGAATTGATCTAAAAAGTTGATGAACTTTCCCATACTTTACTTGCTTTTCCAGATAAAATTAAAGATATTCAAAAAGCTGTCATGTACGCTTTTGCTATGAATGATGATAGCGGACATTTCCTGATCGCTGAACATTGCTATAGCAACTCTATTTCCACCATAGATATTTATCTCATTGTAGAGACTAAAAGATAAGTCCTTAAGAATTTTGGTTTCTTTGAGCGCTTTCTTGTCTATTGTCTTATATTCCTTATTTTTTAACGATGTATGGACAATGACTTTGGCTTTGATGCCAAGTTTTACTCTCTGAGGTAAATAATTTTTGTAGAGATATTCAAGCAATTGCTTATTGGTTATCTCCAAACCAAGAAATGCATGAATAGGTTCATCCTTGGAAGTAAGTGTATCACTATACATCTTTTTAAGTCCTTCTAGTCCTTCAAAAAATTGTATTTTTGTCTTATTTCCATATTTCTCTGCTAATGCCAAAAGCTCTGGTACTTTATCTTTGAAGCTTTCGTACTTTTGCTCTAATTGCTTAAGCAAGATATCAGGACTGATTACGCTGTAGTATTTTACTCCTTCTTTACTCGTTTCGTTGACGATTCCATCTCTCTTGAGATCTTCAAGCAGCGTATAGGTCGTCACTCTATTGAGTTCAGCGCGTCTCGCGATAGTGCTGGCGATAGAAGTCCCCAATTCCAAAACGGTGAGATATACTCTCGCTTCCTTCTCGGAAAGTCCGTAATTTTGGAGGGTTATTAATAAGTTTGCGTCCATAACAGATGATAAATTGATAAAATGATGAATTGATAAAACGACTTATTTCTGTCGGTAGTAACCAACAAGCATTGCTCAAGTTTTATGTTCTTTAGTACCAAATTTTTTTCCTCACATCTTTTGATAAAAATGATTGGATTGAAGATTATCTTTCAATGTTCGGAGACAAAAGGAATTACAATGTTTGAATAATTCATCTTCTAATATCTTTTCAAATAATTCTTTCCCTATTTTTTTACCTTGCTGATTTATATCAACATAAAGTCCGGTAATCTCATTGTCATAAGGTGCTTCTGGATCATCATTTAAACCTCAACTTATAAATCCAGCTATTTTACCATCAATTTCCTTGAGATAAAATACCTGATTTTTTTGCATTTCTTCGAAATTTTCAGTCCGTCTTTTAATGTGTTTTTCAACGGACATATCATCCAAAACATCTTGAGCGACAATACCTTTGTAATTATGTTTCCAACATTCTACATTGATACGAGCCATTTCAGGAATATCTGCAATAGTCACTTTTCTAATGATATCGTTAGATGTTTTTTCCTGTGTTTCTTGCGGATTCATCTTATTCATGAGAAGACAATAATATAAAGTTTGCTCATGATATAAGTATATCCAGAAACACGAAAAAATGCAAATTTCCATACATACAAAAATATGTACAATCTTTGGAGAATAGCTTTTCACCTAGCTGTTGTAAAATTCCTACAACATGTTTTCCATATAGTATATTGACTTATTCTATTTTTTATGTATAATTAATATCGTTATAATAAAGTATTGTTATAACTCTATACACATAGAGGCACGTGCTGAGGATACTAGAATACAGATGTCATTCATATCCTCCACTGCCACCAATCATGTTAAATAAAAACTAAATATAGTATTCAATGAGTATTAACCTTTAAAATCTTTGGTATATGATCGGATACAAAAAAATCGGACAGACTACTTACGTAGTTCTCAAGGACGGTACTATAATACCTCTTTCTGAGTGGAAAGAAATTATACAGGACCGTTTAGCTTAGACTGAGCTAATAAAAGTCACGCAAGATGATCGTGTTCAAGATCATTCAAGGTATGTTGTTCTCCTTAGTAGTAATTGAACAACAATGGGTATCTTCTGCTCCCAAAAAAATATTTAGCAGAAAACTAACCTGTCGGTATCTCCGATCGGGTTTTTTTTAATTGAGACGCGAGAAAAAGTTGAATGTAGTGAAATCTTTTTCCGACGTCGAAATTATATATTTTTGAAAAAAATATATTAGAAATTATAATGCTGACAGTCTCTTCATAACCCTCTCTTTCCCCATCACTTGCATGACGGAATATAAGTCAGGTGTCTGAGCTGCGCAACACAGTTGAATTCTCAAAAACATCGCCAAGTCTCAAATTTTCCCTATATATCATCACTCCTTGAATTCCGCATTATTTCCTGCAAAACCATATTTTTTTCCGACTTCTTTCAACTGAGCGAATCGCTCTTCTACGGTCATATTTAAATTCAACACTTGGGAATATTCATCAACGAATGGTTTCATCTTTTCTTTAGTACACATTTCCGGTAACGCCGGTTTCGTGGTTTGTAACTTGGTCCGTTCGTCATCGAAGAAGAAGCGAAGCTGATGCTCGATATCCGCGTACGTAGTGAACCTTTTCGGATCCTTTGCGGTGTGACGTTCGATATTCATTGCAGCCTTTACGTATAGAACATCAGTCTGCATGAGTTTTGCTAATTCAGGCCTATATTTCAAAGCCCAAGCTAAGCTCTGATCATAGAGTTCGTCGGTGGAGATTCTGGATAAATAATTATTATTCACACTCTGAAGTTTCACTAAATCGAATAACGCTCAGGATTTTCCCATCTTTTCAAGATGGATTTCGAAATCGAGATAACTCTTTTCTAGATTGGCCTTTTGCCGTTCCTCAAAATTTGGATCTATGATATTAATCAAATATTCTATAATTCCTTGTGCTGCATATCATGATTCAAAAAAATATTCTACATTAGATTCTGGATCTTTTCTTTTTGATAATTTTCTTTTATTCCCTTCTTCATCCATTTTACATAAGGGAGCAACATGACAATATTTAGGATATGGCAATCAAAAAGCTGTGAAAAGTTGTATATGCAAAGGTACTGAAGCCAACCGCTCTTCTCCCCTGATGACATGAGAGACTCTCATCAGATAATCATCAGCGATATGTGCGAGATGATAGGTCGGCAACCCATCTGATTTGATGAGAATAATATCGTTACAATTATCAATAGTCTCTATTTTCCCTTTGATTGCGTCTTCAAATACTATTCTTTTATTTACCTCACCTGGAGAACTGAATCTAAGCACATAATTCCCTTGTCCCTGTTCCCTTGTCCCTGTTCCCTCTTGAAGTTTTTCAAGTATTTCTTCGGGTGTCTTATTTCTCCAGAGCGAATAATTACCGTAGATACCGGGAGTTACTTTAGTCTTTGTCTGTTGTTCACGGATAGTATCCAATTCTTCTGTCGTCATCCAACATGGATATGCCAATCAATTTTCTAGTAAATATTTTGCAAATATGTTATAAATATGTTTTCTATGAGACTGAATATATGGTCAATATTGACCAATTTCAGCATTATTTTCTCATATAGGACCTTCATCTATTGTTACACCAAAATTTTTTAATGTGGATATAATAAGATCCATTGCTTCGGGAATAAGTCTTTTTTGGTCGGTGTCTTCTATTCTCACAAAAAAAGTACCACCATTTTGTTTGGCAAATTTCCATGAAACAAACCCACTAAAAAAATTACCTATATGCATAAATCCAGTCGGACTTGGTGCTATACGAGAACAGATAGGGTTCTTTCTCGGCGGATATTTCTTTTCTAAGTCTTGGATGGTCTCTTTGACGTCAGGGAAAATCATGTCAGCAATCTTTTTTCGGGTTGTCATAATTTGCAGGCAAAATGTAAAGCAGTGAATACACAATATAGATATGATTGTTAGTTTCAAGAAAAATCATCTTGATTACACCACCTCATTCTGTTATATATACGGCAAGTATTTTATTATTTTATAAAAAATATAATGCAGAAACAAACCATTAACTGACTTTTCCTCTTGGGAGCGGCATTGATTTTGGCGCTTACTACCTTTCTCGTAGGGAATTCCATCGTCAAATCCAACAAAGAGAACCAACAGACTTCACAAGGGATAACCAACACCATCTCGGTCATGGGAGAAGGAAAGGACTACGTCTCTCCGGATATGTTAGTCATCAGTGTCTCTATCTCCGAACTTGCAGCAACCACTAAAGACGCTCAAACGCAAGCCAACCAGAAAGTGGTCAAAGTGAATGATATCCTCAGTGCTGCAGGCATTGCACAAAAAGATATCCAGACTACGAATGTGAACATCTATCCGGAATATGACCGAAGCAATGCAAGCGGAAGGAAATTGTTATGATATAGAGCTACGCAAAGCATAACCATCAAAGTCAGCGGAGATAATTTCTGACAGAAAGGCGCTGATATCGTCGATAAGATATCCAATATAGGCGGAGTCAATGTTGATAACACGTATTTCGACCTCAAGGACAAAAATGCGTCTATGCAATGAGCTCGTGACAAAGCGTTCGCTGACGCTAAGACGAAAGCGCAACAATTAGCACAAGCCGGCGGGGTCACTCTTGGTAAACCGGTCATGATCACTGACAACAATATTTCCTATTCACCAGGACCTATCATGTATGCTAAAGCTGATATGGCTGTATGAGCAGGCACAAACGCAGTAAGCACTCCAGCGCTTTCACCTGGACAGACTGAAGTGACGGTTGATGTACAAGTAGTCTATGAAATCAAGTAAGTAAAAAAATAAAAAAAAACCCTAAATCCCCCTTAACAGGGGGATTTTTAAAAACTGAAAACCTCTCTGTTAGGAGAGGCGAAATCCTCAGCGAAGTCTGAGGGAAACGAAGGTGGGTTTGTTTATTTTCTATTTATTTCAGCTTTTTCCTGAAAACTAAAGTCACTATACCTAATACAAAAAATCCTATAAAAAATCGTTGTGAAACACTGAATCGACCATGGAATTCCAGCTGGGAATCGGCTCTCAGATATTCAAGGAAGAACCTAACGAAACTATATCCTATCAGAAACACGGCGACTATTTTACCTGGTTGCGGTGTTTTTGTTTTCACTCGTTTGCGGATGATGGAAAGCGTAATTACAAGCAATACCAGTCCTTCGAAAAAGCTGGAAAGGAGGTTGGTGTTCACTCTCAGGAAGGAATCCACCTGTGGATACACATGAAAGATATTAAGGTCGTGAAATATTGAAAATAACGGATATCAGAGACGTGGCAACCGATCCGAGACTAGGACACCATACAGTTCCTGATTGAGGAAATTCCCTATCCTGCCGAGCATGATACCGAACGGCAATATTGCGAAAATAAGATCACCGAGCAGGAGAAACTCTTTTGCCGTAAAACGTTTTTTCCACGCCAGCAGAAGCAATGCTATAGTGACGCCGAATATTCCTCCGATAAATGACATGCCTCACTTCCGTATCTGGAGAATTTCAATAGGATGTTGGATATAGTAGTGTAAATCATAGATAATCACGTGTCCTAATCTTCATCAAATGAGAACGCCCAGAAATATGCAGATAATCAGATCATCCAGATTCTTTTCGAGAAAGGATTGTAAACGTGGAAAGGCTTTTCAGAATATATTTTTTTTTGTGATCCGATAGAGAAAAAGATATCCTACGAGGAACGCAATGAAGTAGAAGATACCGTATCGATAGATATCCAATGAGCCGATAGAAAAAGCGATCATAATAAGCCGATGATAAGTAAATGCTTGTTTTATACTCAAGAATGCATAAAAATGCAACACATTACAAAACACAGTAAAATTGCCCATATTTTCATACTACAAAAAGACTTTCGGAAACATGCCGGAAGTTTTCATTTTATTTTTTTATTTCTTAATAATTATGCGGCTACTTTCTCTTTTGGAGTAGCGGCCATCTTTTTATATTCCTGGATCAATCCTGCCTGAACTTTTGACTTCATAAGATCGGTAGGGATGCCGGCATTCGGATTAAAACAGAAACTTATCTTGAGTTTGCATATTTTCTGATCAAAGCTTAGAATAAGCACTTGGGTATATTCTTTGTAGATGACAAAATCATACGTATTGACCTTTTTCAACGTAACATCGATCACTTTTTCTATATCAAGCGCCATATCTACATTGAGCTCTATATCAAGCTTCAAGACGGATTCCAGACTATAGGTCCTGATTAATGATTTTACGAATTTGAAATTCGGGATCACCACTCTCTTGAAATCAAATGATCTGATAATAGTATTTTTCATATCTATCTGTTCGATTTTCCCGGTCACTTCTCCGCCAGGCACCTTAACGGAAACGATGCTTCCTGGCTGATATTCTTTGGTCGTATAGATCATGATACCAGAGATAAGGTTGGTAAGTGTCGTTCTAAATGCAAAACCTACTCCGATAGAGATTCCTCAGAGAATCAATCCTACCTGTATACCTACTATACTGAAAGCGATAAACAAAGAAAATACCGCAAGCGCATAGAAGATGATATCACCCAACAACGCTGAAACATTTTCTATATCCTTATTTCCTTTGAGGACAAAGTTTTTGGTGATTTTATTTTTTATATATGCGGCAAGAATTTTAGATAATGACAAAAGGACCAAACTTATGATTATCGCCAAAATGATAGAAATAATTTTCGAAACGAAAGGATTTTGATACATCCTAACCAAAAAATCTCGAAATGTTTCTTTGACCGTCGTTGCTGCTGTTCATAAAGCATTCATGTATCCAAATTCGATGAGATAAATGATACAGTATAATTATAGCCGGAAAACGAAAAAATGCAAATTCCCGAAATGGGAATTTATCCATTCTTCAATCAAAAATATTAAAACACATTTTTGAAGGAGAATGTACAAATTTTCGAACTATCCGAAAATAGGAAAGTATTGAAAGCATATGCCAAAACATTACAAGTTCTTCATTGACGCTTTTTTACTGGTATGAAAATCATATGCGAACACTTATCATTCTCTTAACCCTCGTTATTCTTATCGTCGTCGTGGTCCTTTTGGTGTTTTTCAAGGAAGATAGCAAAAATATGTTCAATCTCTTCAAAAAACAGGAAAGATCCCCTGACCTCCGTCATAGAATAGATACCAAATACTTTGAGGAATGACTCGAAACGCTCGAATTCCATCACAAAGACCTCAAACATCTCAAAGAATCGCTACATCATCATATCATAGGAATGGATACCCTCATCAACGCCATCATGATCAACATCCTCTGCGGCGGACATGTCTTGGTAGAAGGATTGCCTGGTTTGGCTAAAACGAAGACCATCCATATCTTCGCAGAACTTCTTGGATTAGAGTTCAAGAGGATACAATTTACTCCTGACCTTTTACCAGCAGATATCCTCGGCGGAGAGATCTATAACAGCAAATCACAGGAGTTCGATACAAAAATGGGACCGATTATGGCGAACATCATATTAGCGGACGAGATAAATAGAGCTACGCCGAAGGTTCAATCAGCATTGCTTGAAGCGATGCAGGAACATCAAGTGACCATAGGAGGAATGACGCATAAATTGCCTGATCCGTTCTTCGTCTTGGCTACTCAGAATCCAATAGAACAAGAGTGAACATATCCGCTCCCTGAAGCGCAGATCGATAGATTCTTATTCAAAGTCCTGGTGGATTATCCAAGCCTCGCGGATGAAAAGAAAATCCTCGATACTATGGAAAAAGAGGATTTGACCAAAATAAAAAGTGTGCTTTCTCACAGTCAATTGGAAGACATCAAAAAGAATATCGACGATATCACTATCTCCGACGAGATCAAACATTATATCACGAAGTTAACCAGTGTAACAAGGAAAGAACATGAGTATATCTTATACGGAACATCACCGAGAGGTTCGATAGGACTTATGCTTGCGAGCAAAGCCGTGGCGTTGGCAAATGGGAAATCATATGTCACGCATGAAGACGTCCAGAGAGTCGCGCTCCCTGTGCTAAGACATAGGGTGATTTTGAATTATCAGGCAAAATTAGCAGGATTGACCGAAGATCAAGTGCTGTTGGACTTGTTTGAAACTATACCGCTTATATAATTATTACTGGAAAAACTTTTTCGTAGCATCTACGATAGCGTCGAGATCGTCCTTGGTGAATCTCTTGTATTTTTTGCTTAAGCTTCAGGTGCTTTTTGTTTCATCAAGAAAATTCAGTTGTTGACTGAGTCCTGAAACATAGGTCGTCGTAAAGAGATAGAGATCCTTCACCGGTTTCGCATAATCAGATTTAATTAATAATGTTTTGTCGTTGAGCGTTACACGTTTGACGTTGAAGAGATAATATAATATATTCGTTTCATTAGGTTGACCGGCTTCGTAGACGTCGAGAATCTTATCATAAAATTTATTTGACTGGAAATCTATCACGGACCGATCCAATTCCCCTATAGTCCGATTTTTCAATCCGTTCGTGAGATCCACATTGAAATATACCACTCACGCGATTCTCGTCTCTCTGAGAAGGAAGTCTTTGAGCTGAAGAAGCCAAGCATTTTTGAGTCATGAATTATTCTGATAGACTTCGAGCGATTTTTTAGCATTATACGCTCAGGTATAATCGACTGCGGTTGTCCCTACCTCATCTACAAAAATCGGCTTACTAAATTTTTTGAGTCTGTTCAATGTTTCTCGTCCTGGTGTATTCACAATCCTATCTGGTGTCCCTCGTCGTCTGTTACCATTTCATTTTCCTCGGTTGTAGAACGTCACTCCCATGAGATCAATGTATTTATCGCCAGGATAATAATCTTCGAAGGTCGCACATTTCAATTTCTCTTTGAGATTCTGCTCGCATTGGATAAAGGTCGCCTTCTGTGATGGCTTACCGCCTTTGGCTGGGAGATCCCGCGCATTGACCGACATGTCGAATAAAATATTTGTTTGACTTAATCATTCAGTTCTGGAAAGCTGCCGTACGTGGATCCATGCTTTTTTGAATCGATACGGATTGGTTGATCGCGGGTATCGTCCGCCGTTCATCTCGTGCATCGTACGGAAAATCACTCTCAAATCATTCTTTTTCACGTCATCGAAAAACTGTTTGTACTGCGTATCGAATTTTCCTGCAGCGACTTCTTTGGCTGATAGACTGTCGGGTGAGATGGTGATATGATAGATTTTATCTTCTCATAATTTTGCATTCAGTGAATTGATCTGATCTTCCACCTGCGGTCCTCGTGGATCGAAAATAAAAGACACGATGGGTAAATCAAGTGAATACTCCTTTTCTATGCGTTGGATGTTTTCTATGCTGTTGTCCCATGATTTCATACCAAAAAGATATGCCTCTGATTTCGAACCCAGAGACATCATTCCGATAACGAAGAGTATGCCTATCAATAGTTTATATTTCATATGTACGGTGATTTTTAAATTTCTGTTACGGTTGTCCCTCTAAATCATTTCTTTTCTCCTTTGCCTTTGGGCGTCGTCCATAATCTGTACAGCAAGTCAGGGAGCTTTTCTTGTTTATCATAAATGATATCAAACAATAAGGTGGTTTCGATGACAAGCGCTTCAGAAGTCAGATAGAGATTTTTGATATTGCAGAGATCAGGATTGATATCAAACTTCCTATTTCATAGATGAAGTACCATGGAGGATACCGGTGTCGTCACAGATCTTGGACTGATATCAAATTTATCCGGCAGATTCATCGCTTTGACGCTTTCGGCTCTTATCGGTTTTCATTTGATATTCCCTTCATCCCGATAATATGTAATCGGTTTCCCTCAAACCGGGATCTTACTTATGGTATTGAGTCATTTCAATGTCTTTCTTACGCCATCTTTGAAAATGACTTTGTATGACACCATAGATTCCACCTTTTTTTCGGACGAATTGTTCTCGTGATATGATGAAACAAATTTTTCTTGTCAGAGTTTGGAGACATCCTCGCTCTGTACATTCATACTAGGTGTCATCAATAATAATGCTGCTATATATGTACGAATGGTAGACAATATGGTATATTTTTTCTCTTGATGCTCTGGAGAGCCATCATTGGTATTTATTCATGAATTCATAATTTTTTCTCTATTCTATCAAATAAAAAAAATATTTGTTTTTTTGTGTTCGATATGGTTCGTTTTTTTTTATTTAACGAATCGCTTGTATACATTTACAAAAAAATATCCAGCCATAATTAGACTTATTATAAGTTTAGGTATTTACGTTATGCAATCAATTTTTTCAATCTTAAACGAAAGGCCCGGGAATTCTCCGGGCCTTTACTATAAACTATATTAATAATGTGTTGTACCTTGAGGCTTCCGGAGATAGCCTATCATTTACCTGAGCAAAAGTGCGATACTCTTAGGCAATGTGCCCCATCGCGTGTGGGGACTTTTACGGTAATAATCGGCTGAAGCTAGGCGAATAATCCAATAATGAACCGTTCGCTGTAGCTTCAGGTATTCATCCGTCATGATATCAATGAGAGATGGTGCATTTAGGCTCGCTTTGTGGCGGGCCCAAATCCGATGAACTGCTTTTTCCCCGGATTCCGGGTTATTTTTCGGCACTGCGGCCGATGTCGTAATGCCCCGTTTTTTGCTGACCGCATTCCCTTTTTTCATATCCGTTTAGACGGGTTTGGGAGCGGAATGGCAGAGGCTTTTTTCATCTGAATCCTAGGCTTAAGGTTTATGTTTACCCGTACTTTTGGTGAATAATTCAGAGATTTTTGATTGTTTGTATTAATCTTATAATTATTTCATATAAAATGTCAAGTCTTTCTGTTTTTTATTATTTTTAAAAAAACCATCTGATCGGATACGAAAAGATGGCACTGGAAATAATGTTTTTCATTCCCCATGGATCGGACAATCCGGATTTGGGCTGGGATTTTCATTATGTATAGGACATGATTCACTACAGTGATATATTCCTTCCTTTCCATCCCAATTTTCAGGAGGCGGATTTTGACAATCGCATGTTGTGGGACAAGTACATACAAGGACGAATTCTTTTCCTTTTTCGTATCTGTACGTTACTGCACCTATATCATGGAGCACCACTGTCGTTTTGGTAATGCTGACAAAAACGCCTATTTTCCTGAGATGCATTGGAAATGGTGCAATATCTTTTTCACTTCTCGTACCATCTTCATGGAGCAAATGGACTATATCGCCCTCTATGTCTTCAATTTTTGTATGTGTTGTTCCTTCTTTCATTGTATTTTATTTTTTTATCTTTTATATTTTCATCTACAAAAGTCAATCTCTATAATTTTTTTAAAAAAGAAAAAGGAGTAGGTTGAGAGCTATGGAAACCATAGGTGAACCTGACTCCTTCATTGTCGGAGAATTTTTCCCCTCCTTGCGGAAACCCCCGCATAAAAAAAAGCTAAACTAGGAGTACTCTATGATTACTTAGATGTTTCAGTTCATCATGTTGGTATTTAGTACTCCGGGACCTATTAGCATTGCCCCTTTTCTTTATCCTTACAGTGGTGCTGTTGTTCATTCTGATATAGTGAAGTTTGGGAACTATTATTGATTGAACAACTAATTTTTTTGAAGATAGAAGTACTCATGAGTAGGCTGTCGCAAACTCTTTGCCTTTTTATCTTATGAATGAATTTTTCGAGCCATTCCTTTCGTTCACGAACGAATAACCAAAAGAAACTATTACAAAACACTGTATGTCAAAGAACGCATGATGTATTACCCGTTAACAGGGATTGTTGTATATATATTTTTAACGAAATAGCAAGAGATGATTTTATAGCCCAGGAACAGGAAACTTCTTACAAAACTCTTTGACCTTATTTCTGAATTCTGCTAAGACTTCTTCATTATCTTTGTTCTTCAACGCCTGATCGATGAATTCAACGATTTTTTTCGTATCTGCTTCTTTGATACCTCTGGTCGTCATCGCTGGCAGACCGATTCTCAATCAGGACGGGCGGAATGGCGGATTAGGATCGTCGGGTATGGTAGATTTAGAGGTTGAGATTCAGATTTTATCTAATATCTTTTCTGCGACAGATCAGTCCAATTCCGTTCAGCTAAAGTCAACGATTACCATATGATTATCAGTTCATCCCGTCACTAATTTGTAGCCACGAGCAAGAAGTTCTGAAGCTAATACCTGCGCGTTCTTGAGTGCTTGCTGCGCATAGGCTTTGAACGTTGGAGTTATTGCCTCATGTAATGCCACTGCGATAGCAGCGATAGTATTCATGTGCGGTCATCATTGCATACCGGGGAACACTGCCCTATCGATTCTTGTCGGAATATTTTCAATCGTGTCTTCAGGTTTTTTGAGCGGATTGGAAACGATTCCCTTGCTAAGAATCAACGCTCATCTCGGTCATCTGAGTGATTTGTGCGTTGTCGTCATCATGACGTGGAATCCGTAGTCCAATGGATTTTTAAGTAATCATGCTGCGATAAATCCTCCGATATGCGATACATCGGCGAATGCAATAGCTCAGACTTCCTTTGCTATTTCTACGAATTTTTCATAGTCCAATTCTCTCGGATACGCGGAAAATCCTGCAAGGATTATTTTCGGTTTATATTGTAATGCTAATTCACGAACCTGTTGAAAATCTACTTTCCCATCGGGAGTTGTTTTATATCTGATGAAATTGAACACTTTGGAGAAAAACGTCACCGGAGCTCCGTGCGTCAGATGTCATCCATGCGTGAGGTCCATTCAGAGAATCGTATCTCCAGGATTCATCAACGCGGAATAGACGCATAAATTAGCTGCAGCACCGGATAACGCTTGCACGTTCGCATGGTCCGCATGAAAAATTTCCTTCGCTCTATCGATAGCTAATTGTTCGATGATGTCGGTATTTTCTTGTCCGCCATAATATCTGCGACCGGGAAATCCTTCAGAATATTTATTAGCAAAAACTGAAGATTGGGCTTCAAGCACTGCGGGAGATTGGTAGTTCTCGCTTGCGATAAGTTCCATCCCTTCTGACTGCCTTTTCTGTTCGGCGAGAATTGCCGCATAGATATCTTGATCTACGTTTTGGATATTTTTCATGATTCAACGACATTAAAAGATTAAAAAATTATTAAGATTAAAAGATTTTTGTTGCCCAAAAAGATTAATTGACCTAATATTTTAATATTCTAAATTTTTTAATTATATGTTTTTATAGATATTTAAGCTGTGCTATCAAGCAAAGATAGTTTTTTTATACACATTGACAATGGATAGCTGAATAGTATAAGTCCTAAAAATAAAATAGTCGAACCAATACAAAAAATATACCTATGAACAGAACATTACTAACAAAAGATCTCCAAATGGGGATGATTGTCAAAGCGATACTAAGTGGTTTTGATGGTCAAAAAAACAATGAAAAAACTGAACTTGGATATGTGGGTTTCGTTGATCAAAAGGATGATAAGTTCAGACTACGAATCATTACTGATTGTTACAGTGATTTTCATACGAAAAAAGACATCAGTAATGTCATGCTCCACCACAATTTCAATGATTGTATGATCAAAGAAAACAATGATTTTGATATGAATCCAAGACTCGTTCGCATAGAATTTTTGCCCAAAAAGGAATATGAGAAATTCTTAAAAGCAAAAACAAAGCAATACGAAGAAGAGATTGAACTGAATGAACGGATGATAGGGGAAAGAAATGCTGGAATCGAAAAATTGGCGTTCACTATGCCAAAAATGCCAAGAAAAAAGACAAAAGAATAAAAAAATAAATCATTAACTCTCCGGTTTTCCGGAGAGTTTTTTTTATTGACAACGGGTGGCTGAATAGTATAAACATTGAAAATAAAATATGTCAACCAAACAAAAAACTATGAATACAAAAACAATTAAATTAGATCCAAAAGGACTTAAGAAAGGAACCTTTGTAATGGTAGAAATCGGTAAGAATCATTTTGAAATCGGTATAACCCAAATGGTTGAGCTTCAGAAAAACAAAAAAGTGCCCAAAGTACTGATTTTGACTGCTGCTGGATTCAATGATATCACACCAATTTTTAACAAAATCCGTACTCCTTTTTTACCAAACGCCCACGAAGATGTATTCTTAAAACAATATCTTCTTTATTCCGTGGAAACCAAGGTCGTTGTTGCTCTGCTTGCTCAACAAAAGCAATACCTGCAGCATCACTTGCCAGAAAAAAAGGCAGAACTTGAAGCTTTCGAAAAGCTAGAAAATATCTTGGCAGAGTTATGCTTAGATGATAATGAATTCAATAAACGAGCTAAAGTAAAAACTAAAAATTAATGTATGCCGCAATTTACGACGCGAAGTAATTGCAGAAGGGAACCTGCAAAATATGTTCCCATTATCACTGAAGTGCAAGTCTGTGATATCCCTGATAACTTTCCGAAATCATGTAAAAAGATGATTGGAAAAATTTATCTGGCGATTGTCCATACGGATAGAAAGGGAAACACCTGGTACAAAATCCCCAAGGATCTTGTCTTTGGAAATTCAGAAAGCTTTGGAGTAGCATTTGCTTTCCAAAAGCAGGATCCGGAAAAAGTTTCTTTTGAAAACAGAACGCACATTGATCTTCCATCAAAGTGGTGTAGCACAAGTCATTAACCTTATATATCCCGTGTATTGCACGGGATTTTTTTATTCTATATTATTTGATGATCGCCAGTATTTCGTCGATATTTTTCCTATCATTAGAAACTTTAGGGACTTTGTGCTGACCGCCAAGCTTGTTTTTTGTTTTCAGCCGTTCATAGAACGTACCTTGTTTGACGCAATGGATTACGGGTTCTCCAAGCACCTTGGTATCATATCTTTCATCGAAATAGTAGGAATTGATATTACATAATTCCTTATCTAATATTTTTGCGAATTCATGGTCGTCTTTCGGCGCTTTGGTGAATTCTATGACTCGTTCATACGCTCCTCTTACACTTCCACCGGAATAGGTGATAGGCGCAAGCATATAGTCTGTCGCTATGGTATCTGTCTGTTTGCACGCTTCGAGCAATGCTTTGTCGGTATAATCGGAAGTCACGCATTCGCCTACGACATCGATATAATATTTTGTCCTTCCGGACACTTTGATTCTCCAAGGTTTCAAGGTAGTGAACTTCACCGTATCTCCGAGCACGTATCTTCGCAATCCGGAATTATTGGTGATCAGGAGTACATAGTCTTTGTTTATCTCAACATCTTTTAATGTTACTACTTTGGGATTTTCTTTTCCATATTCTTCCATCGGAATGAATTCATAGAAAACGCCGTGATTGGTGAACAGCAGCATATCATCGGTGAAATTGGAATCCTGTGCAGCGAAGAATCCTTCGGACGCGTTGTACGCCTGATAGAATTTCACCTTGTTGCCTGGAAATAACGCTTGCAATTGCGGCTTGTAGAGATCTATCGCCATCCCTCCCCGAAAGAAGAGTTCGAACTTGGGCCAGACCTCAAGTATGTTTTTCTTTCCTGTATATTCCAATACCTTATACAAGAAGTTTGATCCCCGTGATGGCTGACCGTTCAAGAAAGTTATATTTTTATCCACGATATCTTCGATCATGCGCTGCGCTTTTTCGTCCCGATTTTCTATGTAGGAGATTTCCTGCTTGGGCTCACGGAAATATTGTCCTATCCATGGTGCGGCTTTTTGCAATATCGCCGAAATGAATCCGACATTATCTTCTCCGGTATACGGATTCTTACTGAATCATCATCAGATGACGAGTCATTTTCCCTGGAAAAATTGCGTTCTCGGATTATTTCTGATATAGAGACTCAACAGCTCTAAACCTCATTTGAAATGGGATGCTTTGAGATTATCTTTTGTGATAGGGATATATTTGGACGTCCCTCAAGTCGTTCATGATGAGGTGGCGAATCGGTCGACTTTTCACGGATAGCAGATATCTTTTTCTCATTTAAGCATATAGACAATCCATGGCTCGAAATCTTTGTAATGAGAAATAGGGACTGTATTCTGAAAATCTTCTATGCTCTGGATATATTCAAATCCGTATTTCCTTCCAAAGACGGTTTTCTTGCATCTCTCGATTAACGTAAAAAGTATCTTCTCCTGATGCTTGTATGACGGTTGGTGAAGATTGGATTTGAGGATGAGATATGTTTTGATGAGTTTATTGACTACACGCTTGGGACCGTTCAACGGGTTGATCATACTCAATAACAATTAAAAATAAATTGCAAATTAAATGTTTCTAAACACTAAGTTCTAAAGTCTAAGTTTTAAGTTCTTTTTTGTTTTAAAGTTGGGACTTTTTTTTATAGAATGAGTCCATAAATGCAAGTAGGAAATATTTCCTCTTTTTTTCGCAGAAGATTTTGTTATTTATAGTAGCATATATGAACTCAAGGTTCCTAATTTATTTGTTTAGCTGTAAAATGAAGTATATATCACCGCTATTGAAAAAATTTATCTCGGTCAAAGACACCCCAGAAAACATAGCGAAAAACCTTATTCTCAAGACGTGCGAGATAGAAGAGATCCACACGAGGATTTTACCTGATGATGTCGTCATAGGGAAAGTCATCTCATTCAAAAAACACCCTGACGCCGACAAGCTTAATGTCTGTCAGGTGGATTGCGGGAAACAATGAATGTATGAAATCGTCTGCGGTGGAGAGAATATGGCGGAACATATCTATGTCCCTGTCGCCTTACCTAATTGTTTCTTGCCTGCGATAAACATCAAGATCGAACCGAGAACAATGAGATGAATAATCTCCAATGGCATGATCTGCAGCAAAGAAGAACTCGGTATCAACGAAGATATTGAAAAACATTTCATCTGGTCATTGACTGAAGATTTGGACGAAATTTCCGACAAGGATTTGGGGACACCATTGAAAGAGAAATTTTCGCGATTGGAAAGCCGGGTCATGGAAGTGGATAGCAAATCGCTGACCAATAGACCTGATCTTAACTGACATTTCGGTGTGGCTACGGAGTTGAATGCCATCTATGGCAATGTGAAATGAGCGATCACCTTCAATAAAGTGAAGGAATATCACGCACAATGCAATACAAAACATATCATGCAGATTCTGGAAAACAGTACGAAACCGGAAAGGAAAGTTATCGGAGAAAGCGAAGGTTTGAACGCATATTTGCTGTTGCAATTGAAAAACGTGAACGTACAGCAAGCATCGTTCTTCTCAAGATTACAGATAATCGACCTATGAAATAATCCGATTAATAACCGAGTGGATTTTTCTAATCTCTTTATGAATATCAGCGGTCAACCGGTACACTTCTTTGATGCGGAAAAAGTCGAGGGAGATATCATCGTGAGAAATGCTAAGGACGGAGAGAAATTCGTTGATTTGTTTGAAACTGAACATGTCTTGAAAGCTACTGATGTTGTAATTACTGATAAGAAAAAAATCCTCGCAATAGCAGGAGTCGTAGGTGGATTGGAAAGCGGAATCACGGAAACAACTAAAAATATCTTGGTCGAGATAGCAAATTTCGATCCGGTAGCGGTCAGAAAGACCTGAACAAGACTCAGTTTGAGAACGGACGCAGAATTGAGATTTGAAAAGAACATCAACCCACGATATACCTTATTCTGCTTGATCCTCTTCTTGGACGAATTGAATTACTATAAGAAAGATCTCGGAAATTTCGATATCGGATGACTTTCTTATTATATCAACGAGAAGATTAAAAAAGAAAGCGAGAAACAAATTGAAGTTGATGTTAAAGTCATGGAGCAATTTATTTTTGGCAAGAAGACTAAATGATTTGATAAACAAGTGGAAGAAATATTATCTGGACTCTGATTTGTTTATGAGAAAAATAGTGTAACAACTCCCCTTCGAAGAGGTCCGGATGATCTGAATATCACCGAGGATATCTATGAAGAAGTAGCTAGAATTTACGGATATGATCAGATAGAAAATATTCCGTTATTGAGTAAGACAGAATATACGCCATATACAGAATATGTAGCGATCCAAAGAAAGCTTGAAGATATCTTAGCAAGAACCATCGGCTGCAATCAAACAGAAACCTATCCGCGGATCGGTGAAAAAGCATTACAGGAATTCGGCAAGAAGAAAGAGCAATTTTATACGCTACAGAATCCTGTAAATCCGGAAGCTCCATACATGAGAGACGATGTGATCTACGGACTCCTCGCTCATACAGCGAAAAACAGCAAATTCCTCGACAGCTTCAAGATATTCGATATCTGAAAAATACGGAATAAATGAACTGCAGCGAAAAAAGATTCTAAATTCGCTTCGGATTTTGTCGATGAACAGACACAGTTGTGAGTGATGTTGTATCAGAAAACTATAGATCAGCGGAATAAGGATCCGATTTTGGAAGCGAAGCATATCGTCAAAACGATAGCTAAGGAACTGGAACTCGGAGAAATAAAGTTTGAAAAATCCGCTCTTCCGCAATTTCATCCGAAAAAACAAGCGCTTATCAAAATAGGAGATGTGATAATCGGTTTTGTAGGTGCGTTACACCCCTTGATATTGCAGAATCAGAAAATCGGAGAAACAAGCGGAGTCGTCTATCTCTCATTGAGCATCACGACCATCGTAGAAAAGCTGAAAAACGCAAGCGAACATATCTACAGCTATGAAACATTGCAAGATCAGATCATCTGGAGAGATTTATGTTTCGTAGTCGATGAGAACAAAAGTTTTGATGCAGTGATTACCGCAGTGAAGAAAGTCCCTGAAGTAAAGGAAGTCGACGTGTTTGATGTGTATGCAGGCAAAAATTTGGGCGATGAGAAGAAATCAGTATCTATAAAAATCAAAATAGTATGAGATGGTAGAATGACTACCGAACAAATCAATGATATCATGAACAAAGCCATCAAAGCAGGAGAAAACGCTGGAGCTATATTAAGAAGCTAAAAAACAAGAATAGAGTTTTTTTTAAAAAAATAGAGAAAACATGGAAAAATTTGATCACAGAGCATTAAGTTTAACGCAAGATACGAAAATAATTTTCATAGCCATGACCAAACATGTCTCTTATTTCAAAAGGCATGCCGTCAAATATGTATTAGAACAAGGATATACGCCTATATCCCAATTTGGTATATTCGATTATTTTTTGGTAGATGCCATAGATAGAGATCTTGTCAGAAGGGCGAATAACAATCTCATTAGGATATCTGATGAAATGCGGATATTCGGTCCTATAAGCGATGGAGTTTTGGCGGAGATCAAGATGGTCAAAGGGATGAATAAACCGATAAAGTATTTCAAAATAGTGAAAGCAACAGATATCCAAGAGATCACAAAGGATGAAGTCGAATATGAAGAAGATCTAGCGAAATACAAAGATGAATTATAAGATTTATCAAGACATATATTCACCATGAGATACCTTACCGGCGATGAAGAGCAGCAAGCGCTGAAATATATAGCTGAAGCGGCGCAGATAGCTTTACAGTCCACGTGCCAACGTGATCGCTGCGGCTGTGTCATTATTGAAAATGATGAGATCATCGGCAGTTGATTCAACAGCCCTCCGGGCCATTTGGAAAATCAGAGAAGATGTTCTTGCGATAAAGATTCCTATAATAAGAAAGTGACCGACAAAATGTGTTGCATCCATGCAGAGCAAAGAGCGATCATGAATGCCCTGATAGATAATCCTGACAAGATCATCGGTTCGAGACTCTATTTCATCCGTCTGGATGAACAATGAAATCCTTCAAAATCGGGAAAACCGTATTGCACTATCTGCAGTAAAATGGCTCTTGATGCTGGGATAAAAGAATTCGTCCTCCGGCATGATGAATGAGTCTGCGTCTACGATACCGATGAATACAATCAGCTTTCTTTCGCATATACAGAGTAAAAAAAAGGACCCTCAATACGAGGGCCTTTTTGGCGACGTTTTATACGCGATAAGGCTTATACAGCCTAAAACCACGGGGATTCCTACTGCGCAAAGCGCTGAAGTAAGTGGCAAATCATTGGTTTCCACCAGATAGACAGCGAGTGCTGATCCGGCAACGCAGATCAAGCAAGAAATTAAGCAAAATGTTTTCGTTTTCATAGTATGTGGGTTTTTTGTTTTTTATTATTTTTTTATCAACATAATAGGATATCCGTGATTTTTATTTACATTAGCATATCATCGCTCTATTTTGTCATCATGAGTATTGATTTCTATAGTCCTATCATCCCCTGATAAAAGATAATAACGAAAACTATCAATATAATTCAAGTCATCTCCAGTGATCTGTTCTTTTTTCGCTTTTGCACAATAGAAACCTGCACTTAATAGATTATTTTCCAGTATAAATTTCTGGATAAGCGCATTGTTTTTTTCATAAGCGGCATCAGAGCGTCATCACATTCTTTTTCCTACCATTCTTGCCAAATTACCATGTGTAGGCAATAATTTCATCAAATTCAAATTTTTCGCTGCAGCTTTATTGAATAACTGCACCCCTTTGAATTTTTCTGGAACGCCATCTACGTATTCCCTTACATATGCATCTTCTTCTGGCCCTTCTATACGTTTTTTTATGATTATTGAATCAGATTTTTTATTATCTATATATGATACTAATTTTTCTTTAGTCCATAATTCAATGGTTTCTCATATGGCCATCGTTTTCTTTTGTTCTTCTGATAAACTAGCTATCTTATAATACTCCTTTGTAAGTTCGGGAATTTTATTCAAGGTTTCCTTTAGTTCTTTTGATGTATTGTTTCAAATACTTGGTTTTGAAATATTTTCATCAACTGATGGTTGTATTTTGTTCTTATCCTTGCCCATTCAATATATATATGATATAAAACATTCTTTTTATAATTATAAACAATTATTTTTAAAAGTCAACTATTTCTTTATCTAAATTTTCCCTTGTATTTCCCTAGGATTATCGTATATTCTTGACTGGAGGTATTAAAAGCTCCAAAATTTTATTTACTACCAATATTATTTAATGACAACTGGTATCGTAAAGTTCTTCAACAGAACTAAAAACTTCGGATTCATTACTCCAGAAGATGGAAGTAAGGATGTATTCGTACACGGAACAAATGTAATCGGTGAATCTATCGCTGATGGCAACGTAGTCGAATTTGAAGTAGGTGAAGGAAGAAAAGGTCCTGAAGCTAAAGACGTAAAGAAAATCGGCGAAGGTGAAATGACTCAAGCTGAAGCTGCGTAATTACGTTCTTACAAAAAGATCTTAAACTATTATAGTGCATATAATAACCATTATATACTACATAATACATAAAGACTCTTTTGGGGAAAACCCGCCTAGGCGGGTTTTTCTTAATATTGTAAAAACATATATCAGATTCTAATTATCAAAAGGGAAATTTCAGAGTTCGTTTCCGTTATCGTCATAGGAAAAATATCTCGTTCCGTCAAACATGAAATATCCGCGATCGTGCATCAGATAATCGTCTTTTTTGAATGGCAGTATCTTTTCTTTGTTCTCGTTGTAGATGAAGCATCTGAACTTCTTGTAGGTCTCAGGTATCTTTATGTTCTTGTCGTGTATCAGCTTCTGTAATTCCTGTTTTTCAAAAACTTTGAAATCGTTCCGATAGGAACGCTCCTCTCTTTTTTCATCAACAGAAATATAGAACGTATCAGCCAATTCGGTATTGGCGATCTTTACGAATTCCTCTATATTGTTTATATGGGAAATATGTTTGCTATCTTTTTTCGTCATACTGCAAAAACATAATTATAAAACTCTTCTGAGTTCATCCAACGTGGTATTTCCTTGAAGCATTTTGATGATACCGTCTTCTTGGAGCGTCAGGAAGCCATTTTCTCTGGCCTTGGCATAGAGATCTATACCGATTTTTCCGTCTACGATCATTTTTCTGATATCATCAGTTATTTCAAAGGTCTCTACAACAGCAAATCTTCACTGATATCCGCTTCCATTGCATTTATCACATCCTACGATCTCAGGAATCTTTCCGTCAAACGGGAAGGCGAGTTTAGGATCAAGATCCGACATTTTTTTGAGTGCGTCTTTGATCTCCGCCTGTTCGCTGTAATTAGCATCTCTCTTGGTTCAACAATTAGGACAGATCCTTCTGACCAATCTCTGCGCTATGATCAGATTCAAGGCTGGCGCCAGCATGTACGGTTTGACTTCCATGCTTGTCAATCTCGGAATGGATTCTATGGCAGAATTAGTATGTAAGGTGGTGAACACCAAGTGTCCTGTCAACGCAGCATTGATAGCTATTTCTGCTGTTTCCTGTGTTCTCGTTTCTCAGATCAGGATGATATCCGGATCATGTCTGAGGATGGATTTGAGTCCGATTTCGTACGTATATCATTTGCTGTAATTGATCTGTGATTGCTGAATTCATTTCACTTCGTATTCGATAGGATCTTCGAGCGTAATGATTTTCCTTTTTCCGTCATTGAGATAACTCAGAATCGTATAGAGCGTTGTCGTCTTTCACGAACCGGTCGGTCCGGTGAAGATGGTGATTCACGTATTTTTTTCCAGATTCCTTTTGAGGATTGCATACGTTCTTTCCGTGAATCCTATTTTTTCAAACGAACTGATACTCTTGGTCGGATCTAAGAATCTGAGCACGGTACTTTCTGATTCCACTCCTGGCATAAAATTCACTCTCACATCCACTTTTCTCTGTTCGCCGTGAACATCGGTCGCCTCGAATGAGAATCTTCCGTCCTGCGGAAGGTAGTCGATATTCAATTTGGTTCCGGAAATAAATTTCATCTTCTGGAGATATTTTCTGAAATCGTCATGAGTGAATTGAAGCAATTCTTGCAGCACTCCGTCAATCCTGATCCTTACGATCAATCCGTCTTCCTGCGGCTGAAAATGCAGGTCTGACGCTCACGTTTGAAAAGCCAATCTGATAAGTTCCATGATAAAATCACCTGGTTCCATACTATCCCTTTTTTCAAAAACTTTCTGGATCATCGCAATCGCTCATTTTCCTGCAGCCTGTTTCTGTTCCGTTTCCGCTTTCCTTTTCTGCGCTGCGATAGTTTCCATATCTGCATACCATGTGAGTGCATAATTGAATCATGTCGGAGAAGTATAGAATGTTTCATATTTATATCATTTATCCTCTAAGCTCTTGAGCAGAGAAGTAAGTCATTCAGGGAAGTTATTCGTGCTTAACACTTTGAGCGTATTTTTATCTTTTGCGAAAATCAGCGTCTCGATCTTCTGAGCTGTTTCCTGGGGAAGAATCTTGAGTTGCTCAAAATCAGGGCTTATGCCCTTGAGATCATCAATTTCCAAAATGCTTTTGGTTAATTCTGTTGGCATATCGCGCACAGTATTCAAAAGGTAAACATGCTCGTTACAATTCAATTATATGCTGAATCCTCCGCTTTTGCAAATATTGAGCTTCGTAGCTAAAGAAGTTTACTTGACTTTTTATCGCTTTTGGATATGAAAGTAAAAATATAAAAAAAACATATCCTTATGAACGACACAATAACAACAAAAACCAAACTCAGAGAATTAGGATCAAACAAATCTAATGAAAAGGCTACTCCTGGTAATTTCAGGGCTTGCGTCATAATTGATTCTTGCATGTACCAAATCGGTGAAGACACGCCTGATATCATGGTTGCTAGAGATTATTGTTATGAATATAACACTAGTGACATGCAACCTGTACAGATTTTCGATGACCAAGGGAATCCCCATATTATTGGTGGGAAACTCAAATAAACCAACTAAGTATTCGTATGCAAAACAATCAGCGTCTCCGTTTCCGGAGCGCTTTTTTTCCTTGACTTTTCTCTAATAATTTATATAAAAATAAAACTTTAAAGTTCGAATCTGTTCTATGGCATTTACTCCAGCGATTATCCAGTATCTCGATATCAAGAAAGAGCACGCCGATTGCATCTTATTTTTCCGCATGGGTGATTTTTACGAGACCTTCTTCGAAGACGCCAAAATCTGCAGTAAAGTGCTGGATATCGTACTCACGAGCAAGAATAAGAATTCAGAAAATTCCGTCCCTATGGCAGGCATCCCCTATCATAGCGCGGACAAATATATCACGAAGCTGATCAATAACGGATACAAAGTAGCCATCGCCGAACAGACGAGCGAACCGATTCCCGGCAAGATAGTGGAAAGGGAAGTCGTTTCTATCATCACGCCTGGAACATACATTCAAGAGTCGAAAAAAGAATTCACCTATACGATGGCAGTCACCTTTCTGCCCCATACGAATGGAAATAGTTATCATATCGCTCGAGGCGATTTCAGCATCGGCGAATACCGGACTAAGAGCTTCACAGACATAGGAGAAATGTTGAAATTCATCCTCACCATCAGACCGGTGGAGATCGTTTTCGATGTGGATTTCCCTGAGAAGGAAAGCATTTCCATCCCTGTCCAACAAGCTATGAAATCATTGGTTTCCGTACGGGATATTCCGCCTGATCCGGAGAAATTCCTGGTAGTGACCACGGGAGTCCAACAGATTGCAAGCTATGGAAAGGCAATTGAAGACGGGAAATTGGCGACCATAACATTGCTTCTTTCTTATCTGAAACATACCCAAAAACATTCTCTGACCAATATCACGAAAATCTCCTTTCACTCGCAGGATACCTATCTCATCCTGGATGAGGTCACGATAAAGAATCTGGAATTATTGTCATCGACGTATGAAGGAAGTGAGAAATATTCACTGCTGAATATTCTGGATACGACGAAAACCTCAGGCGGAGCAAGACTTTTACGTTACCTGATCACGAATCCCATCAAGGACCAATGACAGCTTGAACGAAGACTGGATACGATAGAGAATTATTACAGCAAAGAAGATGAAAGCAAAAATATCCATCAGCTATTAAGCAATGTGCGTGATATTCCTAAGTTGGTAAGCACGATATTATATAAGAAACTTTTGCCGAACACCTTCATCAAACTCAGAGCGACACTGAGAATATTCTTTGAAAATAAATTTTTGCTCGATGAGTTGAAATACTTGTGAATGAGCGAAACCACACAAAATTATTTACAGAATTTGTATAATTATCTGGAACAGCTTTTGAAAAATGATGAAGAATACAAAGACGATATAGATTTCATCCGTGACGGCTATCAGAGCAAGATAGATGAATTAAGAAGAATAGCGTATCACAGCGACGAGCTTCTCATGCAGTATCAGCAAGAGCTGGCGAAAGTCTGATGAATACCGAACGTGAAAGTGAAATACGTTCTGAACCAATGATATTTCCTAGAAGTGACGAACAAAGACATCAAACAATTCGAAGAAAGATTGAACAGGGAGCTCGACGAGAAATTCTCACTCATCCGCAGGAACACCTTGAAATGAGGTCAGAGATATTCCTCTCCGTACCTAGAGAATCTCGAAGTGAATATCCTGAAAGCGAAAGACGAATTACGCGCGTTGGAATTCGAATTACTTCAGCAGGCACAGCAAAAGATAGCCGGAGGAACGAAAGAACTGAATGAATTTGCTGAATGGATAGCATGGTTGGATCTCTTCGTTTCGCAAGCGTTATTGGCGCATGAAAAAAACTTCATCAAGCCGGAATTCATAAAGAACGATACGATGACCATCATCGAATGAAGACATCCGGTCATCGAAAAATATCTTCCTCTTGATCAGCAATTTATCCCGAACGATTTATCGTTGAACGGGAAATCCGATTCAGAAGAAGGATTCCTCCATATCGTCACCGGACCGAATATGTGAGGGAAATCGACCTACTTAAGGCAGAACGCACTGATAGTGCTGATGGCGCATTGCGGATTATTTGTCCCGGCGAAAGAATGCAAAATCTGAATCGTAGATGCACTCTTTGCGCGTATCGGCAGCGGAGATAATATAGCGAAAAATCAATCCACGTTCATGACGGAAATGATCGAAGTCGCGAATATATTGAATAATGCCAGCAAAAAATCATTCATCATCTTCGATGAATTATGACGCTGAACCGCGACGTATGACGGCCTCGCACTTACCAAAGCGATACTGGAATATCTCGTCACGAACATCGGAGCGAAAACATTGATAGCGACGCATTATCATGAATTGATTCAGTTGGAAGATACGTTGCCCGGCGTGAAAAACTTTTCCGTAAGCGTGTATGAAACGGAGAAAGAAGTCATCTTCATGAAAAAGATAGTCAGAGGCGGAGCAAGCAAAAGTTACGGTCTTGATGTGGCGAAATTAGCGTGAATACCTGCCGCAATCGTTCAGAGAGCGAAAGGGCATTTGGATACGCTTGAACAGGAGAAAGGAACAAGGAGCAAGGAGCAAGAAAAAAACCTTCTACCTTTAACCTTTGACCTTGTACCTCCCGAAAGGGATGGTAGATATGAAAAAGTAAAAGTACTGCTCGAAACCTATGATCTCAACAACATCACTCCTCTGCAAGCACTTCAGCTTTTGAGTAAAATCAAGGATGAACTGAAATAATTTTTTACCTATAAAATCATATTCATGACACTGTTTCCAGACGATTATATAGAGACGATTCCTCTGAGAGAAATGCAAGAAAAGGCAGATTTCTGGATGTCTAACACATCTGAACATTATTTTTGAAAAAAATGAAATGTCACTGATAAGATAAAAGAAAGAACCAAAGATATACAAGAAGCTTTGGATAAGCATATTTGAAATAAGATAGAAGAGATGAAAACCGAATTCTGATATCTGCTCTTCGCTCTCTGTAATTCAGCCAACGAAAAATGAATTGATCTAGCTGAAGCATTTGAGACAGCAAATGAGGAAATTGATGATATGCTTGGTGATAATGAGGATGATGATAAACCACATCTTGATGATGAAAATGAAAATTTGATTTGATTTGAAATAGAACTAGGAAAAAAATAAACTTTTATATCTTTTCTATCACATCACATGGCTTTTTCACTCAATAAAATGCAGAGATGAACAGAGAAATTGATTACTACGACATCACAAGAATATCGGGAGCATCCTAAAATTATCAAACAAATCAAAGAGGAAAAAAACGAAGTAGTTGAAGCGGCAAAAGAGTATAAAGTAACGCCTAGAACGGGAACCCTCATCCATCTTAAAATGGAATTCGGTGATCTCCTCTATGCTATCTGTTGTCTAGCGAATTCTTACCACAAAGTCGGCATAAAAAAACCGCAACGGAAGATACCGCTTGATGAAGTATTTGATGCTGCACCAAAAGAAGATCTTCCCTATGATAAGAGACGAAAAAAACTTGACACTTCAGTAGATGCTCTTGCCAAAGCAGTACTCACTCATCCAGAAAATGTCGAAGCAATAAAAACGAGGATTGGAGCATTATTATTCGCTATATATTCCTTTGTGCCTGTCTGTTGTGAAAACGATCCTGAAAATATAGATCTGGATCACGGTTTTGCCATGACACTGAACAAAAACAAGAAAAGAGCAAAAGAGGGATATACGAAAGAAAATAAGTAATTACACTATTTTCCGCTCGCCTGATTTTAATTTTCATAGACTATATTTTCCTTCACGAACCCTTTCGAGATCCATGACGCGATAACCGATGGCTTTGAACATCCTGCGGATGTGCCTTTTTTTTATTTGAAATGTATATACTATTTAACTATCATACATGCATCGATTTTTACCATCCCCAAAATGCTATGAAAAGACCAGCCATAACACTAAAGAAATCCGTAAGGACATGAATAGCCTTCGGCATCACATCAGGCATCATTACAACCATGGGACTCATCATAGGACTGAGCCTAGCAGGCGCGACGAAATTATTGATCGTCTGAGGTATCCTCACCATCGCCGTCGCCGATTCGTTGTCCGATTCATTGGGAATGTTCATCTCAGAAGAAGCTGACCAGATCAATAAGATGAAAAGTGTCCGGTCGGCAGCCTTGGCTACATTTCTTGCTAAATTTTTGATGGCATTGCTCTTCATCATCCCATTCTATATCGCTGATACATTTTCAGCTGTCTGGATATGCATAGTGCGAGGCCTCTTGGGATTATTCACCTTGAGCCGGGAAATCGCCGACATCCATGGGAAAGAAGTACGGCGTATCGTCCGGGAAAATATCCTCGTCTGAGTCGTCGTCATCGTGGTCACGTATTTTGTAGGAATATTTATTTCGCACCTTACTGGAGCCAAATAGACCAGCTATTTCACAGAAATTTTTGGTCAATTCGTAGAGCCAATTCATGAATTGGCTTGTTAGTGAGA
>Ga0209777_10000601_pt1 | contig 57886 bp, 46 predicted proteins | sample FrelakmetHBP12HB_FD_187147 | JGI IMG/M metagenome (GOLD analysis project Ga0209777, IMG submission 187147) | Freshwater lake sediment microbial communities from the University of Notre Dame, USA, for methane emissions studies -HBP12 HB (SPAdes)... | ecosystem: Environmental > Aquatic >...
CTGTTCCACCAGCGGCTGGAATCCGAGTTTCTCGAGCATCGTGACCACCGGCAGCAATCCGCCGTAGGGCGTCAGATTCTTACCGTTGAAGTCATAAGGCGTGGAAGCATTGATTTTATTGGGTTCCCGAGCACTGTCCTGCGCGCCTTGTTTTCCGGGTGTTTTGCGGCTATCCTTTTTCTTGTCTGTAACCATTTGGGTGACCTCCCTTGGGGTCGGTCGTGCGAAGCAGCAACTCCGCAGACCTTCTGTATTACCCCATGTTTACGGGGGTCCCCAAATGGTTCACTGTGCTTCCCGTCCAACGCGAAGGATCACAGCCGCGCATAGCTCGGGTGCCAGCAAGCCAAAATGGGAATCCTGGCTAATGAACTCCCGCGGCATTCTGGAGGACCGAGAGGGACAACGAGTATGACAAGCCAACAGTCTTCGGTTGCACCCCGGGCGCGTGCGCTTCGGGCAATAACGGCGCTCACGATAATTTCGATCTCCTTTGGTCTTGGCTGGCCGCGTGCCTCCGCGGCCCGGCGAGATGACAAGCGGCAGGCGGCGCCAGCGGCCTCCCGGCAGGCCGGTCCCGGAGGGCCCGTCCTTCCGGCGGCCCCCCCCGATCTATCCCACTGTCCACGAATCGCCCCGAAACGGAGCTCATGAGCGTGCCATTGAGTTTCGAGCCGAATCAGGGGCAGATCGCCGCCAAGGTTCAGTTTCTCTCGCGCGGTTCTGGCTACGCGCTCTTCCTTGACCCGGACGAGGTCGTCCTGAAGCTGGAGCGGCAACAGCCGGCATCGGCCGTGGCGACAGGGCAAACACCCGAAGCCGCGTCCGTCGACACCCTGCGCATGAGCCTGATCGGCGCAAATGCCAAGGCCAACGCAGTAGGACTGGCCCGGCAGCCCGGCGTGGTGAGCTACTTCATCGGCAACGACCCGAAGAACTGGCGCTCCGGCATCCCGACCTATGGCAAGGTCAACTATGCCCAGATCTACCCTGGCGTGGATCTGGTCTTTTACGGTAATCAGCGCCAGTTGGAGTACGACTTTGTCGTCGCCCCGGGCGCCGACCCCAGCCGCATTGCCTGGCGGATCGACGGCGCCCGCGCCAGCGTCGACGCGGAGGGCAATTTAGCTCTGCGCGCGCCCGACGGTCCGGCCAGCTTCAAAAAACCGGTGCTGTACCAGATGGATGGAGACAAGAAGACGAGCGTCGAAGGGTCGTTCGCCGTGGCTGGGAACCAGATACGCTTCCGGCTCGGCAGCTACGACCATTCCAGGACGCTGATCATCGATCCCGTGCTCAGCTATGCCAGCTACCTCGGCGGCAGCGCCACCGATCATATCGGGCTTGCGACGGGACCCGGTGCCCTTCAAGTAGGTACGTCGCAGGGCCTCGCGGTGGACGGCGCGGGCAGCGTGTACGTGACGGGCTACACCTACTCGCTAGACTTCCCCACGCGGAACCCTTATCAGAGCGCGGCTCCGGCCAAGATGCAGGGCGTCAGTCCCGGATTGTGGCCTTCGGCTTTCGTGACCAAATTCAGTCCGGATGGCAGTTCGCTCGTTTATTCCACCTATTTGGGCGGCAACGGCTCTGACTTCGCCTACGCCATAGCGGTGGACTCCAGTGGCAATGCCTACGTGACCGGTCAGACAAACTCGGTCAATTTCCCGGTAACCTCCGGAGCGTACCAGACAATCTGCTCCCCAGTTCCCAACAATATAGGGGAGGCCTCCGCGTCACCGGGCTGCAACTCCTCTAACACGTCCGCATTTGTGACCAAGCTGAATTCCACCGGAACCGGCCTTGCCTACTCGACATTTCTTGGCGGCTACGGGTGGGCGTACGCAACTGCCATTGCCGTGGATGGCGCCGGCCGCGCCTACATTGCCGGCAACGAGGAGGAGTCTTGCTCCACAAGCTATACGTTCCAATCCTGCTTTCCCACGACCAGTGGCGCGGTAATCGGCGGAAACAGAACTGTCGGGGGATCACCCCAATACGCCTTCGCCGCGGCGTTCGATCCCACCGGCGCCCAACTGCTCTACTCCACTCTCTTCGGCGATTTGAATGGTTTTACTCAGGGCGCCGGCGCTACGTGGGCCACCGGTATCGCGGCGGATCGAAACGGCTACTTCTATTTGATCGGCGAGACCATGGCCGGCAAGCTGCCGACGACCGCCGGCGTCGTTCAGCCCACCGGCGCTCCTCTGGACCCCGCAAAAGTCTATGTGGAGGCTTACCGCGGGTTCGTCGCGAAGTTCAATCCCGTCACTTCCGCCGATGGGGTATCGCTGGCATACGCAACATACCTTGGCGGGCGCACTGAATCGTTAAACGACTACCTCAGCGGCATCGCCATAGATGGCGAAAGCAATGCCTATATCGTCGGATACACCAATTCCAGTGATTTTCCCGTGACGCCCGGCGCTTATGGGACCGTTTGCGGCCAGGGTGGAACCTGCGCGGCAGCCCACGTGACCAAGCTGAATCCTTCCGCCAGCGCCATTCTCTGGTCCACTTATGTCGGAGGCGGCAAGGCTGATGGGAGCGACTCCGTATACTGGACCGGCCCCATCCAATTGGATGGGAGCGGGAACGTCTATATCATGGGGCAAGCCGGACCGGGTTTTCCACTGGTCAATCCCGTTGAGTCGGCCGTAAACGGGGGGTCCATGGAGGTGCTCGTCGCCGAGCTTGACCCCGCGGGCGCTGACTTGCTGTTCTCCACACGCATCGGATCCGGTGGGCTCGACCCCGCGAATCCGGCCGGGCTTGCCGTTGACTCCGGCGGCAACATGTATCTCGCCGGCAATAACGTCGGCCCGGACCTGATCACGACGCCCGGCGCATTCCAGACGACCTCCAGCGACAGCCTCTGCTGCTACCACGGCTTTGTCGCCAAGATCGCATCAACCGCCCCGCAAATCTCCTCGGTTCTCGACGGTGCGGGCTTCCAACAGGGCATTTCCCCCGGTGCCTGGATTTCCATCTTCGGCACGAACCTGGCTTCGACCACGCGGCTGTGGCAGAACAGCGAAATTGTCAACGGCAAACTGCCCATCCAGTTGGATGGAGTCAGCGTCACCATCGACGGCAAACCGTCAGCGGTGTACTACATCAGCCCCGTCCAACTCAACGTGCAGGTGCCGGATGACACCACCACGGGACCTGTCGAGGTGGCGGTCACCACTCCGCAAGGAATGGCGACGACCACCACCACGCTGCAGACCGTCTCCCCCGGCCTGTTCATGTACGACGCGGCAAACCGGAAATACGTGGCAGCGCAGCACGCAGACTACTCCATCGTGGGACCGCCCGGCTTGTATCCGGGAGTTACCTCCACTCCCGCCAGGCCGGGCGAGGTAATTGTCCTGTACACCACCGGCTTCGGGCCCACGTCGCCGCCAACTCCCTCCGGGCAGGTTGTGACGACCGTTGAGCGGATTGCGGACCTCTCCGCAATCAGCGTGACGGTCGGGGGGAAGCAGGCACAGGTTCAGTGGGCTGGAATCACGATGGCCGGGGTCTGGCAACTGAATGTCCAGGTCCCGCCGGACACTCCATCTGGCGATGCCGCGGTTGTTGCGCAGATCGGCGGGAAGAGCACCCAGAGCGGCGCGTTTATAGCGATCCAGTGACCATAACGCCAACCCGCTCAGCAACTCGAAGGAGAGGAACACGGGCGCGGTGCCAAGCTCGGCAGTGATCCGAGCACCGTTCCTTGTGATACGTGCGCTGGCGATCAGGGCAACGGACTACGCGGCAGGCCTATCTCGCCGTTCCCCTTCAGCCATGGTTTTCTGGATCGTGGCGCCTTCCAGCCACCGATGACGGTCTCTGGTGTAGTCGCCAGTCCCGGAACGGTAGAGGCGGAGGAAGCGAGCCGGCAAACCGCTGACCGGGTTGAAAAACCGCCCACTCAACCACTGTCATTCCGGCCTCGTCGCTCCACACCTTTCCCATTCTGCCGGGGCTCTGGATGTTCTTCATGAAGTTTCGCGGGCCGCAGGCCCTCGGGTACAGGCTACGTGTCTTCCACTTTTCTCAGCCAAACATCTCAACCTGCACGCCGGCCTCTTTCTTCTCTATAACCTTCCTCGGCCTGCGCACCGCCACAGCCGGCTACTCTATGTCTGCCACGCGCTGGCCCCTCCCTTTCAGTCCCACTCGCTCCGGGGAAATATTCTCCCGTTTATCAACCACCTCGGCGAATCCGCCGCCTGCTGAGCGCCCGCCCCGTTCTACTCTCGGGTCGGAATTGCCCGGCGCCGGATGCGCACGCCCGTAGCGTGCCGCCCGCCGGCCAGTGACCCGTGCTCCGGTGCAACGCCGACCCGGACCAAGGAACTCATCATGTCCTCTGAACGCAGAATTCGAACCTCCCGCGCCAATGGCGCTCTCTCCCGAGGCCCCGTCACCCCCGAAGGCCGCGCCCGCTCCGCCCTCAATGCCCTCGGCCACGGCTTCTCCGCCAATCAGGTCGTCCTCTCGAGCGAGTCCGAGGACGACTTCAACCGCATCCGCGACGCCTTCCGCGCCGAGTTCGTTCCCGAGTCCCCCCTCGACACCGACCTCGTCGAACAGCTCGCCGCCGCGCGCTGGCGCATCCGGCGCTCCTGGGGCCCCGAAACCGGCCTTTTCGAGCTCGAATTGCTCAACCAGGAAAAGCGGATCGCCGAAGACTTTGAATTCATCGAGGACCACGTCCGCACCGCCGTCGCCTTCCGCGCCCTCGCCGACAAGTCACGCTCCCTCGCCCTCCTCGACCGCTACGAGGCCCGCCACCGCCGCACCTACGAGCGCACCCTCCACCTCCTCTTCCACCGCCCCGCACCGCCCGATCGAAACGATCCGCCGGCCGACCCCGACCCCGGCCCGTACCCGCCCGCCTCGAGCGACCCGGTCCTGCCACCGCGTCTTCTCATCGCCTCGCCTGCCGATCCGGCGTCCGCCGCAGACGAAGCGGTGCGAACCGAACCCGGCTCCCTCGCGCCGGCGTCAGAGGCCAAACCCACCTCTATGGCGTATGCTTCCGCCTCCCGTGGTGGGCTCCAGCCCACCATCCCTGAAACGGAACCCGCCACTCCCGCCCCCGCTCTCGAGTCCCGGCGCGAACAGAGCGGCCCCGCGACCTGCCCCAACGCCCCATTTCGGGCACCCGAACCGGCACGCGCCGCCGGCCCGATCATCCGTCCGTTTGGCGAAATAAAGAAAGCGCAAAACGAACCTAATCCCGGAAATGGACACCCGCCTACATCCTCTGCGGCTCCGCGCGGCGCGGGGAGGAATCCATGTGCCTGCAGCAGCTTGCCGGCCCCCGATGGTGCGGAATCGTGCGCGGGCCGCCGCACCTCCCTGGGCAGGGACAGCGACAGAGCGGTCCCCCTGGACCCTCGTACAGCAGTGTTGCAGCCCCCGCCTGAGACTGTCGAGAATTCCCCCGCACACGGCGTCCGCCAGGTCCCGGCCCTCGTCGCTCGAGCGCGCTCCACAGCGGGAGTGCCGTGTCAGACAGCCTCCCAGTTCCTTCTGCCCGCACAGTCGCGACGCGATCCGGTGCAGATGGCCGCCGCCCCGCCCGGCGTGCGCGCCGCCTTCCTGGGATAGAATGGCTCGGAAATCATGATCAAGGTTGAGGGCCTGACCAAGACGTTCTCCGACCCGAAGCGGGGAACCGTGCGCGCCGTTGACGGCATATCGTTCAACGTCGCGGGCGGCGAGATCTTCGGTCTGCTCGGGCCGAACGGCGCGGGCAAGACCACTGCCCTGCGCCTGCTCGCGACGGTGATGAAGCCAACCTCCGGGACGGCCGTGCTCGCGGGTCACGACGTGGTGCGCGAGCCGGACCAGGTGCGGCGCTCGATCGGCTTCCTGTCGGGCGACATGGGTTTGTACCACCGGCTGAGCGCGCGAGAGACGCTATACTTTTTCGGCGAGCTGAACGGGATGCGCGGTGAGGGCTTGAAGCAGCGTATTGAAGAGCTGTTCGTCCTGCTCGGGATGAAGGACTTCGCCGACACCAAGGTGGACCGGCTCTCCACGGGCATGCGCCAGAGGGTCGCCATCGCGCGCACGCTGGTGCACGACCCGCCGGTGCTGATCCTGGACGAGCCGGCGGGCGGGCTCGACGTGCCCACGGCGCGCACCATCGAGGAGTTCATTCTCCACGCCCGGGAGGCGGGCAAGGCGGTAATTCTCTCTACGCACGTCATGGAAGAGGCGGAGCACCTTTGCGACCGTATCGCGGTGCTGCACGAGGGCCGCATCAAAGCGACGGGAACCATGGATCAGCTCAGGGCGGCCACGGGGAAGCAGCGCTTGCGCGAGATCTTCCTCGACCTGCTCGGTCTGGCGCCCCTGGCTAGGAGGACCAATGCGTCTTGATTCGGTGCCGGCCATTTTCCGTAAAGAGATGCTCGATACGGTGCGCGACCGCCGCACGCTCATCAGCATGGTGGTGGTGCCGATCGCCGCTATGCCGCTGCTGTTCCTGGCGATGGGGCAGTTCATCGCCTCGGCCGAGAAGAAGGCCGGGGCTGAGGCGGTCACCGTGGGCGTGCGCGGCGCCGATCGACTGCCGGGGCTGCTGAACGCGCTCGCCGGATACCACTTCAAAGTGACCTTTCCCGGCGACCTGAAACAGGCGATCGAGAAGAAGCAGATCGCCGCGGGTGTGGAGCCGGTGGCGAGCCCCGGGGCCCCGCTCGAGCTGCGCATCTACACCGATTTGACCAGGCAGGGTTCCGAGTTGGCCGCCGCGAACCTGCGAACGGCTCTCGAAGCTTTTCGCGAGACAAGCATCAAGCTGAAGCTGGACGCGCTCGGCGTTCCGGAAGCGGTGCTGAGCCCGTTCACGGTGAAGCGCGTGAACGTGGCGGCGGAACAGAAGATGGCCGGCTTCTTCTGGGGCAGCATGCTGGGTTACTTCGTCGTGCTTCTGATGTTCACCGGCGGGATGTACCCGGCCATCGACATGACGGCGGGGGAAAAGGAGCGGCGGACGCTCGAGGTGCTTCTCGCCTCGCCGGCCGGCCGCGGCGAGATCATCCTCGGCAAGATTCTGGCGACGACGGTTGCGGTGTTCGTCACGGCCCTGCTGAGCGTGCTCAGCCTAGTGGTCTCCTTCCGCTGGGCCGATTTCGGCAAAGGATCGAGAATGCTGCGGGAGATGACCTCGCGGATGCCGCTCGACGCGGCGAGTGTCTCGCTGGTCATTCTCTCCCTGGTGCCGATGGCGATCATGGCGGCCTCTCTGATGATCGCGATCGCGCTGTTCGCAAAGAGCTTCAAAGAGGCGCAGAGCTACCTGACGCCGCTGGTGATGGCAGTCATTTTTCCGCTGATCGCGGGCATGCTTCCCGGTTTGCAGCTCACTCCCACGCTGGCCCTCATTCCTTTGTTCAATGTCTGCCAGTTGATCAAGGAGATCTTCATCGGGGACTTCAGCCGCACCGCATTCGCGGTGACGCTCGCCGCGAATCTCGTCTATGCCGCCGCCGCGTTCTTCGCGGCCGTGCGGGTCTTCTCGAGCGAACGGGTGCTTTTCCGGACCTGACTGGGGAGCGGGACGGTCTGCACAGGCTAAACTTCTACCCGCAGACGCCCGATCTATCCGGCAGTACAATGCCGGACTTCGATACCAAGCATTTCGGCCGACTGCCGTACCGTGACGCGGACGTGATCGAGTTCGCCGCGGGACTGCCCGGATTCGAGCACGAACGGCGATTTTTGCCGGTGCTGCTGCCCAACGCGGCTCCTCTGGTGATGCTGCAGAGCCTGGCGACTCTCGAGCTCTGTTTCATCACGGCGCCGGTATTCGACATCGACCCGCAGTACCGGCTGGCGATGGCGCACGAGGATCTGCGAGCCATCGGGCTGCCGGAAGGGCGCGAGCCGGTGATCGGGGTGGACGTGCTGTGCCTTGTGGTGGTGACGTTGGCCGAGGGGCAGGCGCCGACGGCGAACCTGCTGGCGCCGCTGGTCGTGAACGCGGCGACGCGGCAGGGGGTGCAGGCCATTCTGGCCGATTCGGGTTACTCGCACCAGTACGTCCTGGAATCGATGGCGGCGGAGCCGGCATGCTTGTGATCCGCCGGCGCGAGGGCGAAGGCATCGTCATCGACGGCGGCATCGAGGTTCTGGTCAACGAAGTCTCCGGCGGGCGCGTAAAGCTCTGCATCCTGGCTCCGCCGCAGGTGGAGGTGCTGCGGAAAGAGGTACACCTGACGCGCGAGGCGAACCGGAGCGCGGGCCGCGGTGGCACGCCGCTCGAGCGGCTGGCGGGTTTGGCGGCGCGGCTGCCGGGTTTGGCGGCGCGGTTGAACCAGTAGCCCGGGAAAAAAGCAATGGAATACTATTTTCAGGGTCTCGGGTCTGAAATTGCGACGTCCGTCCAACAGGTGTTTTCATTTTTCGTGCACGTGTGCACCGGGCAGCCCGGCTGGGTTTATTTCATCGCGGGCGCGGCGGTTTCGGCGGCATTCGGGAATCTTCGGCTCAAAAACGGTTGAGGAAGCAGGTGGAGGGAGCGGTGGGATCCTCTCGCGGTTCGCGTCTGGAATCTCCCCCGCACCCTTTTCGCTGTCTGCAGTGCGGCGGCCGCCGGCCCGGGTCAATGGTCGGGAACGCCCGGCTCAAGAACGTCTGAGGCGGGACGATATGCCTGGTTGAAGGCTGATACCCCGGGCATCCAACCCAAGGAGAACCCGGGCCCGGCATGACGCCGGGAAGTATCGCACAGGACGTAAGCTATGTCGTTTTCCGTAGTGACCAACGTTCCGTCGCTCATCGCCCAGGAAAACCTGCGAGTCAGCAGCGACTTTCAGGCCCAGACGATTCAGCGGCTCACTTCAGGCTATCGCATCAATTCTTCAGGCGACGATGCGGCCGGACTGGCCGTCGCCAACCAAGACCGCAGTGACGTGGCCGAGCTCAACCAGGGCGTTCGCAACGCCAACGACGGCATCAGCACGCTCCAGATCATTGACGGTGGCATGAACAACATCGCCAAGATCATGGACCGGCTGAAGACCCTGGCCACCCAGTCCGCGAACACGACGTTCTCCGGGCAGCGCTCGGTGCTGAACGACGAGTTTCAGAGGCTGATCGGCGAAATCGACCGCCAGGCTCAGGCTATCGGTTTGGACCAGAACGGCACCTTCGCCTCGACCATCGGGGTGTACATCGGCGGCGGCCGCGTTCATGGCAGCGTCGGCGCCGCCACGAACGCGACGGTAAGCTTCGACCTCGCCGACGCAACCGTCGACGCTAAAAGCCTGGGCCTGAAAGGCATGCAGGCTCTGGGCGGCGTCGAAAGCGCGACGGACATCGGCGCCGGCTCGGCGCACACGAGCGTCGCTGCGATTCTGGCCGACACGAACAACACCACCGTGCTGCCCAACTACTCGGACTTCTATTTTGCCGGGCCGGGATTCGCCGGTTCAAGCAAGGTGAAAGTATCCGTGAACACACAGGGCGTGACAGACGTGAACAGCCTGGTGACGGCCATCAACGCCGCCATCACCTCGGCCGGAAACGGAAGTTCCGCGGCGGCCACGGCATTCAAGAATGCCGGCATCGCGGCCACGGGTCACACCGACTCGACGGGCAAGCAGCAGTTGGCATTCGTCTCGTCTACCACGGCGTTCCAGGTGGAGGCGGGAGACCTGGTGTCCAATGCCCTGATGGGCAACCTGGCCACCCCGAGCTCGAACGCCGACGCCTCGGCGATGAGTTCCACAGTCACCGGCTTCGCGAACCTGCCGGCGAACCTGGCGAACGCCTACACCGTTCCTTCCAACCTGACCTTCCGCTTCACCGGTGCGGGGCTCGCCAGCCCCGTTGACATCACGCTGACAGCGGGAGTGAGCACGTATCAGGCGGCGCTTGACGAGCTCTCCACGAAAGTTGCCGCGAATGACAACCTCAAGGCGGCGGGCATCACCATGAATACCGCCTCGGCGAGCAATCCGCTGCAGTTCACCAGCGCGCGGGGTGAGAAATTCAACGTGATGGCTACCGGGGACACCACGAACAAGCTCGGCTTCGGCTCCTTCGTGGCTGGCGCGGCCGGCGCGGTGGACTACGCGACCGTCACCGGTGCCGCATACGTGCCCGGAACGGCGACCACCCAGGGCCAGCGGGGAACCGCGACGCTGGAGCTCTCTTTCAACGGCGCCGCCTCGAGCGCGGGCCCGGTCACCGTGGATCTCTCGGGCGGCGATGCGAGCGGGGCAACCGTCACGGGAACCGCGACCGGCGCGCTGACCGACGCCCACACCCTCACGGTCGCGATCGACGGCGCCGCTGCCCACACCTTCACATTCGCCTCGGACACAGTGACCACGCTGCAAGGCAAAATGAATGCCTACTACCAGGGTTCGGGTCTCATCGCGACGATGGACGCCGCCGGGCACCTGGTGCTGACGGGGACTGGAACGGGCGCGGCCCATACGGCCGCCCTGAGCGGCAACGGAGCCGTCGACCTCGGAGTCGGGATCCTGGGCGGAACAACCTACTATGGTGTGTCCCGGAGCGCCGCCAGTGTCGCAGCGGCTCTGAACACCGATTTCTCGCTCGACACGACCCTTAGCGCGGCTGGCCTGAAGGCGAGCGCAGCCGGGGGCGCAGTCACGATCGCCTCGCAGAACGGAACGTTCTTCCGCGTCAACGAATACGGCGCCAACGCCGACATCGGCTTTGGCACTGCCGGAGGCACATTCACGGGCAACACGGTCAGTTCGGCTGCCAACTCCGTCGCGGTTTCCGGCGGGGCGGCGAATTCGACCGGCCTGACCTTCTCATCGCTCGTCTACGGCACGGACAACCAGGCCATCACGGTTACCGCCGTGGATGACCAGGGCGTGCAGCAATCCAAGACGATCAGCCTGACCGACACCGGATCGACGCGCACCGGCCGCTCGCTCGATGAGGCGATCAACACCATCAACAGTGCCCTGCAACAGAGCAACATAGGCGTGCTGCAAAAGATCGTCGCCGTCAAGGACGATGCGTCCGGGGTTGAGAAGATCAGTTTCATCAGCGCGGACAAGTCTTTCCAGGTTTCCGTGGGAAGCACGGCCAGCGGCAACGGCGCGGGTTCTCAGGGGTCCACGCTGGCCTCGACACAGCTTGCCGGCGGAAGCACCGCCGACATCTCCACCTCCAACAACGCGGTTTCGGCAATCGCGGCGCTTACGGCCGCGGTGACCGCGCTCGGTAGCGCGCAGGCAAGCATCGGGCGCGCGCAGAACGTGCTCGGCTATGCGGTCGGGCTGGCGCATTCGCAGATTTCCAACCTGTCGGCAGCCGAGTCGCGCATCAGGGATGCGGACATGGCTGCTGAAGCTGCCAACCTGACCAAGGCGCAGGTCATGCAGCAGGCCGGCATTGCTGCCATGGCCCAGGCCAACTCGGCGCCGCAGGCCGTGCTGGCGCTGCTCCGCGGCTAGTCCGCGAGTAACGGCTAAACCAGCCGGGAAGGGGCGGGTCCGCGTGGCCCGCCCCGCCAGTACATCTCTATGAGCACTTCAGCCACCACCAGCAGCACGATGTTCAACGGCACGAGCCGGTATTCCTCTGACTTTCAGTCGATCATCGATCGCACCGTCGGCATCGCCTCTCTGCCTATCACACAGCTCAATAACGACAAAACGGCAGCGACCAATGAACAGACGGCGCTCAACGCGCTCGATACGAAGATGTCCGCCCTCCAGGACGCGACTACCGCGCTTGGCACTGCCACCGGACCGGGTTCTTACGATGTTTCCGTGTCGGACCCGTCCGTGGCCAGCGCGTCCGTGACGGGCGACACCCTGGAGGGGAGTTACTCGATCGAGGTGACCGACTTTGGCGCGTACTCCGCGTCGATGAGTTCGGATGCACTGACAACAGTGACCGATTACTCGACGCAAGGGATCACATCCGCGGACTCGCTGACGCTGACGGCCGGCGGCAAGAAATACACCATAGAACCGGCTTCGCACTCGCTCTCGGACCTCGCCGCCGCCATAAACACCACGGCCGGGGCGGACGTGCAAGCCACGATTGTCAACGTCGGTTCGAGCGACAGTCCCGACTACCGTCTCTCGTTACAGAGCACCAAACTCACCGACCAGGCCATCCAGCTCAACGACGGTTCGGACCTTTTGACGGAACAGGCGACCGGCCGCCAGGCCGCCTACAAAGTGAACGGCTCGAGCCAGGTGGCGACGAGCGACTCGCGCACCGTTTCTCTCGCTCCCGGCCTGAACGTCGTGCTCACCGGGCAGAGCGACTCTGGCGTAGCCGCCGAAATCACGGTGACACAACGTTCGTCGGACCTGAGGAGTGCGCTGGCGAACTTCGTCTCGGCTTACAACGATGCAAACACGGAACTGGATGCGCAGCGCGGCACCGCCGGAGGAGCTCTCGCCGGAGAGGCCGTGGTATATCAGGTGTCGTCGGCCCTCGACCGGATGACCATCCAGCCCGGGTCCCAGGGGAGCGTGCAATCGCTGAGCGACCTCGGGATCACCTTCGACGCCACCGGCAAGATGTCGTTCGACTCGTTCACCTTCCTTTCGAAGTCCTTGACGGACATGAGCGGCATCAAGCAGTTCCTGGGTTCGTCCTCCGGAGGAGGCTTCCTCCAGACCGCTACAGATGCGCTCAACAGCATTGAAGACCCGACGACCGGCTCGGTAAAGGTGGCGATCAACGACGCCTCGGCGCGCATCTCCTCCGACCAGACGCGAATTGACGACGAGCAGACGCGAATCGACCAGATGAAATCGGACCTGACGGATCAGATGGCGGCCGCCGACGCCCTGGTTGCCACGCTCGAACAGCAGGCGACATACCTCAGCGGGGTATTCCAGGCCATGCAGATCGCCGAGCAGGCATACAAGTGAACGGCCCAGTTATCGAGCGGCAGATTCTGGATGCGGTCACGGCCGGGCGGTACGCCGATGCGGCGCCACTCGTCAGCCGCTTTTGCGCGCACGTGCCGCAAACCTCCGTACAAGTGGGAGAGACGCTGGAGTTTCTGGAGCGGCTGCGCCGCCTGGCCCTGGCCGGCCGCGCAAACCTCGCCGCGCACCTGGGACACTTGGGACCCTCTGTAGCGGCCTATCAACACGCCGCCCCGCGGCGCACGTTCGAGATGCGCGGCTGACCCGCGAGCCCGTTCTACTCGTGCGCCGAGTACTGCGGCTGGGGAGGATTGAGCTTCACGGCGATAGTCTTCTGCTCCTCCTGCACGTCGAAGACTTCGCCGAAGGTCTGGTACCCTTTCGCAATCACCTGGACCCGGATCTTGCCCTGCGGAATGGGCGGGATGCGGGCCACGCCTTCCTGGTTGGTGCGCACCTCGAAGTTGGTCATGATGTTCTTGCCGAGCTTGATCACCGAATGACCTTCAACGAAGCGGACGACGACACTGGCGCGCTCAACGGGCTTGTCCGATAGTGTTTTGACCTCGATCCGAAGCGTGGTCATAGGTGGAGCGGCGGCAAGCAAGCCCGCGAGCCCGAGCACCAGTGCGAGGGAAACGGCAAGACTTCGCATAACGCTACGATTATCTCAAAATCCGGCCGCCTCCCATGCGTGCAGCACGCCACAGAGGTGCCGGGGCACGCGGTGCCGGTTGTCGCTGACCCACGCGTACAGGCGCTCTCCGAAAGGCTGAAATAGCGGAGAGAACGTGAACGCGAGCGGGATGGCCAGCACGGGCTTCCAGCGAATGGCGGCCGCCGCGATGAGATAGAGTGTCGGAAGGCGCAGGCTGATTTGTTTCATCGCATCGAACCCGCGCCAGCGGCCCGTGCCCGAGACGAACTGGACCGCTTGCCTCATTTCCTCGACCGGAATGCCGAACCGCCGCGCCTCCGGCGTCTGGTAGGCAACCCACTTCAGGCTGTGCCACGGGTCGAAGGCTTCGAGAAACCGGCGGGCCGAGCGGCAGAGCCCGCATTGGCCGTCATAGATGACCACGGAAGGTTCGCCCCTCATGACTCAAGGATAGCGCGGAGTCAGCCTTACGCGTCCACGAGGAACCTGCGTGGCGGGCCGGCGGCCGCGGTGACCGCTTCGGCCGCCAGGTAGCCGCTGCGGACGGCGCCCTCCATGGTGGCCGGCCAGCCCGTTCGAGTCCAATCGCCCGCGAGGAAGAGATTCGGGATTGAGGTCGCGGCAGGGGGGCGGCTTCGATCCAGGCCGGGGACGGCTGAGAAGGTGGCGCGAACCTCCTTGACGACGTGAGAGCGGACCAGCCTCGCCTCGCGCGCAGCCGGGAAGAACTCGGCCAACTCACGCAGCGCAAGAGCCACCACGTCCTCCTTGCTCATCGGCACCAGGCTGCGCGATGCGCTCGCGACGAGCTGCACGTAGCGGCCCTCGCCCCGGTTGAACGCCCACTGCACGGTACGGTCGAGCAGGGTCGCGTGGGGCACGCTCATGACGGCGCGGTCGAACCACAAGTGGATACCCGTGATGGGGGAGTGCTCGAAGCCGCTGAGGTCCAGCGCCAACTCCGGGACAACGCCCTCGACACGCTCAAACGGCAGCGCGCAGATGAAATAGTCCGCTGCGTGGCTCGTTCCATCCGCCGTGGCCGCGACGGCAGAGCCGCTCTCGACGAGGATGCGCTCCACCGGGCTTTTGAGGTGGAGCGTGACGCCCGGCAGCGACGCGCCCGTGCCGTACAGTTCGCCGAGCGGCACGGTCGGGAGGCCCATGTGATATGCGTCCGGCCGCGCGAGGAATCCCAGCCGGAACACCTGGAAGCCGTACCGCGCCGGCATGCGGCCGAGCTCTTCGTTGATGGCGCTCACCAGCACCTGCCGCCAGAAGCGCTCGATGGCCCGCGGGGTCTGCCGCTTCTCCTTGAGCCACTCAAGCATCGTGATGCGGTCCAGATCGCCGCGCGTGGCGTGTTCCCGGGCAATGGCACGGAGTCCGCGTGCCACCGCCAGCTTGTCCGAAGCGCTCAGGAACCGAAGCCGTGCGAATGAGCCGAAGAAGTGCAGCGGCGGGGGCAGCAGCCCGGCGCGGAGCATGGAAGCGCGTCCGCCCGGCTCGATGTACCGGAATTCCTCATGGAACCGAATGCGGTCGCGCACGCCGAGGCGTTCGTACAGATTCAGCAGATTGCGGAAGCAGGCCAGCAGAACGTGCTGGCAGTTGTCGATCACATCCGAGCCGCCCGGGACCGGGTAGGAGGTGGCGCGGCCGCCGAGGAAACTGCGCGCCTCGAACAGGTCAACCTGGTACCCGGCCGAGCCGAGCGCCGCAGCGGCCGAGAGGCCGGCGAGCCCGCCTCCCGCTATGAGGACACGGGGCATGGCCGCACCCGCCCGTACAGCCGGACCACGTTTTGCATCAGCCGGAGACCGCAGTCGCCCTCGAGCGTGAGCATCGATTCGGGGTGGAACTGCACCGCTTCGAGCGGCAGGGTCCGGTGCTTGATTCCCATGATGACGCCGTCTTCCGTGGTGGCCGTCACCTCGAAACACGGCGGGAGGGTTTCTTCAAGAGCGAACAGCGAGTGGTAACGCCCGGCCTGGAACCGCTCGGGCAGTCCCTCGAAGATGCCGATACCGCGATGAATCACGGTGGACGGCTTGCCGTGCATGGGGTAATCCAGCACGCCGAGCGTGCCTCCGAAAGCCTCCACCATCCCTTGCAGCCCGAGACACACGCCGAAGACCGGCGTGCCACGTTCGGCCGCATATCGCACCAGCGCGGGCACGCCGAACTCCGCAGGGCGGCCCGGCCCGGGCGAGATGAGGATGATCGAGGGCGCCACGCGGTCGATCAGCTCCAGCGGGAAACCCGCGCGGTACGTCACGACCCCGGCTCCGGTCTGGCGGACGTAGTTGGCCAGGGTGTGAATGAAGCAGTCGTCGTTATCCACGAGCAGGAACCGGACACCCGCGCCTTCGGGCGACGGCTTTTTGACGCGCCGCGATGTCGGGGCCGGGGGGCCGTTCAGAGCGCGGAAGAATCCTGTGGCTTTGAGCCGTGTTTCCTGCTCTTCCATTTCCGGCACGGAGTCGTAGAGGATGGTTGCGCCGACGGGATAACGCACGTCGGCGCCCCTGAGGTGAATCGTCCGTATGAGGATGCCGGTGTTGATGTCACCGTTGAGCGAGAGCATGCCCACGGCGCCGCCGTACCACCCGCGCGCGTCCCGCTCGATTTCCTCGATGGCTTGCGCCGCTGCTTTCTTCGGAGCGCCGATCACGGTGACGGCCCACATATGGCTGAGAAACGCGTCGAGCGAATCAAAGCCGGGCTTGAGCGTGGATTCGACGTGGTCCACCGTATGGAAGACGCCCGCGTAGGATTCGATGAGCCGGCGCCCCAGCACGCGCACCGAGCCCGGCACGGAGACGCGGGACTTGTCGTTCCGGTCCACGTCGGTGCACATGGTGAGCTCCGATTCCTCCTTGGCGGAGTTCAGCAGCTCGCGGATGTTCTCGGCATCGCGCAGGGGGTCGCCGGTGCGCCTGGCAGTTCCGGAGATAGGGCAGGTTTCGATGCGGCCGCCCTCGACGCGCACGAACATCTCCGGTGAGGCGCCGATGAGGGCCTCATCGCCGAACTGGAGGAAGAACTCGTAAGGGCTCGGGCTGTGCTGCTGCATGCTGCGGAAGAGCGCCGCGAGGCTGCCGGAGTAATTGGTGCGGAAGGTGCGCCGCAGTACGACTTCGAAGTAGTCGCCCTGCTTCATGCCCCGGCGGACCTTTTCCACGCCGGCCATGTATTCCGTGGCGCTGACGTCGGAGACGGGCTCGGAGGGCGGCTCACCTGGAGGGCAGGGCACAATGCGTTCTCCGCCGCGCTCCAGTCGGAGCGTTGAGATCCCGTGGTAATCGAAGTCGTACTGGAACCGCTCGATCTGCTCCTTCTTGCGGTCCATGTAGTAGACGTCGTCGCAGAGGAACAGGCGCAGGTCCTGGGCGCCCTCACGCGGAAGTTTGAGCTTGACGGGGTCGAATTGGAAGAGCAGGTCGTAGCCGAATGCTCCGACGAGAGCGAGGCGGCCGTCCTTGGGGTTACGGAATTCGTCCGTCAGTTCGCGCAGCATCGAGAAGACCGAGGGCTGCTTGCTGCGCTCCTCTTCCGGAAACAGCGGCGGCAGCGGCTTCAGGCGGCCACGCATTGTCCCCGCCTCCAGGGCCAGGGATTCCCAATGCGGGTGCGGGCTGAGCACCTCGAGCAGCATCCGGTTCAACATCTCTCCGCGAAGATTCAGCGGGCGGAAGACGAGGTCGCGCCCTGTCGCGGCGATCTCGAGCAGCGGGCAAACCGAGGCGATGTCCCACCTCGAGTAGCGGCCCGGGTACTCGTATCCGGAAGAAAGGTAGAAGCCGCGGTGCTGATCGAGGTCGCGCAACACATGACTGAGGCCCTTCTTGAAGGGCACTTTCGAAGCGGTACGCGTGACCTCGATGCCACGGCGCGTCTGGTAACGAAACTGGCGCATCCGGCGGTTCCTGCTGGGAAACGTTCAGGATACCACGGGCCCTCGAATGTACCCGCGAACGGCTGAGCGCGAAAGGCCGCGACCTGAAAGTGGCGAGACTCGGAATTTCGAAGTGAAACGCGGGTATCTGAGCGTAGTGGTACGTAAGGACGCTACACCAGCCCCGAGGGCGAGACAGAGTAGATGGAAGCCCATGGCGTAAGCCATGGGAAGAGCGGCGTGTCCGGAAAAGCCCCCGGAGGGGGCGAAAGATGGCGACGTCGCGATCTTTCGCCCCGTGCCGGGGCTTCATGAATCTGGCGCCTCCCCATGGCTCACGCCATGGGCTATTCTCTTGCGCTCTTACGAGCTTTGATTCAGACACTACAGAATCCCGACTTTCTCGTCGCACACCCGCGCGCGACGGGCCGTGTTGCCGCCTCAGCTCTGGAACGTTCCGACGACGATGATGGCGATGGGCCGGTCGCCCACCGTGCTGTAGAGGACCCAGTCCTCGCCTTCCTGCTTGAGCGTGGGAGCGGCTTCCGCTGAGTCCGGCTTCCAGGTATTCAATATGGCTGGATGGCGCGTGCCTGATGCTTTACGGCTCATATCGACCAGCGCCTCGTACTTGGGGGTGGCGTTCAGGTCGGTGTCCGAGGATGCCGGTGAGAGCAGCAGGAAGTCGCGAGAAGGCGCCACGCCCTGGTGTGCTCCGTCGATGGGATAGAAGCTCAGCCTGAGAGTGTAGACGCCGGGCTGGATGGGCTGGCCGCGGCGATCGGTTCCCTTCGTGGAGAAGTGGATCACGCCCAGCAGCGTTCCGTGCGCGAGGTTGGCGAACGAGACGTTCTGCTCGGAGTTGGCGGCGCTGGGGGCGGACGTGCGCAACCAGATCTCGCAGACCGCGCCATTTGGCCCCGTGAGCTTCGCGCCATCTTTCTGCAGCGCGTCGCGAATCGCCTGAGACGCCTCCGAGGGTGGAGCGCCGGCCGATTCCAGTTTGTACTGCCCGAAGGCGCAAGCTGCCGCGAGCGCAAAGACGCAAGCCAGTTTCCTCATGAAAGCTCCTCTGTACGTATTTCACCGCAGAGCAGGACGACGCGGGGGGACGCATGCCTGGTTTGCGAGGCACACAAAGCTGCCCTCCGCCTCCGCGGTCACCTGAGAAGATGCAGCGGCGCCGTCCCCGGTTACTTTTCCAGCAAGGGAAGCAAGGCGCGGTCCAGGTCCTGGTCCGTCCAGGTGGGGACGCGTACATCCTTGTGAAGGCTCCAGTGCTCCACGTGCGTCGCCGAGGCGCCCGGGGCCACCTTCTGCAGCGGGCCCAGGGTCTCCATCTCGAGAAACTCGGCATTCGTGAACGTCTCGAACGAGCAGCCGAAGTCGGGAAAGGTCTTGGCAGGGTCGGCATCGTAACGCTTCAGGAAGACCTCTCCGTTCAGAAGGTACGCCGCCCAGGTCTTCGCGTTGAAGGTGCCGATTTTCTGCGGCTCGGCGGCGTGCGGATCCTGACGCAAGGCCATGTACTTCTTCGTGAAGGTCCAGCGCTTGTCGGAGAGGTCCGTGTAAGCCCACATCACCAGCGGGTTGGTTGCTTCGAGCACCGCGGGATGCTTGCCGCGCGGCGGGAAGCCGGTGATGGCCGAACCGCCAGGGGCCATCATCGTCAGCGCCCACGGCGCGAACTCGATGGCCCACGGGTTGTGGTTCTTCACCCGGTGGATCACCTCGACGGCGGTTCCGGATGGCGCCATCCGCACCGTGATCTGCTTCTGTATGCCGGTGCCGGGTTCGATGGGCTCAGTGGCCTCGAGCACGCCGTCCTTGATCTCGATCTTCACCGGCACGTTGTCGAGGGCCCAGCTTGTGGCCAGGGTTTCGGGCGCGACCCAGATGCGGTGGCCTCCGCGAAGCTGGAAGTCCTTCTCTCCGGTCTTGCCGAGTTGGTCAGGGAATTCCTTGAACAGGTTCTGGCCGCCGGGAAAGCCGAGCCGGATGATGCGCGGCCCGACGTCCGCGGTAACGACCAGCTCGATTTTCCCGTTGGTAATTCGGTAGCAAGAGTTCCAGCCCTTGTAGCTGGTCTTCTCGATTTGAACGGCTCCGGAGGCGGTCATAGTGATGGCTGTGGCGATGGCTGTGGCGATGGCGAGTGTGCGGAACATCGATGGTTATTATATGCCCGAGCGGCCCGGCCAGACTCGCGCCGTAGCCGTCAGCGGCCGGCGAAGTGATCGTAACCGCCGGGCGCCAACAGGCGACCCGCCAGCCGGACCTCTCCGGCCTTCCCGCGGCGGATCACGCCCACTTTCGTGACCGGCACACCCTGGAACGCGGCCGGCGCTGCCGCGCGCGGGTTCAATGTAAAGAGCAGTTCGTAATCGTCGCCGCCGCCGAGCGCCTGTTCGAGGGTGGCGCCGCGGAACCGGGGCAGTTCGCCCTCCAGATCGGCGGCCACTCCCGAGGCCAGCGCCAGCCGGTGCAGATCCAAAGACAGGCCGTCGCTCAGGTCCATACAGGCCGAAGCACGGAGCTTCTCGAGCAGAAATCGCCCAAGAGCCAGCCGCGGCGCCGGTTTCAAATGCTTTTTCCAGGCAGCGCCGCGGCGCGTGCGCAGCCCGAGCGCCGCACCGCCCAATTGTCCGGAAACGTAAATGAAGTCACCCGGGCGGGCGCCATCGCGGCGCAGCGCCTTGCCGCGCGGGACGGTGCCGCAAACTGCGATATCGGCTGCGCCCAGTCCCGCGTGCGCAAGGTCGCCACCCATCAGGGTGACACCGGCCTTCCTGGCCAGCGCGAGCAGCCCTCGATAGAAGCCATCGACCCAGTGCTGGTCCGCCCAGGGCGCCAGCGCCAACGAGAGCACGCAAAACTGCGGCTTGCCCCCCATCGCGGCGATGTCGCTCAGCCCGCGCGCCAGCGTCTTCCAGCCGACGGCCCGGGCGGGATGCACATCCGCGAGGAAGTGCACGTTCTCGATCATCATGTCCGTCGTGAACAGCAGGTCTTCTTCAGATCCGGCGGGACGATAGATCATGCAGTCGTCGCCGATGCCGAGTATTAGAGATCCGCGCGGGGGCGGCACCTTGCGCGCGATACGACGCAGCAGTTCGAGTTCGTTCATGGATCGGACGCCCGGGAGTATAACAGGAGCGGCAGTACCGCTGCCGGTTGCCGAACCAAGTAAGCGCGGGGGCAAAACGGGGACAGGCACGAAGTTTCGCAAGAACCGCGAAATTCAGCCTGTCCCCGTTTTGCGATCGATCCCGATACTCGGCAATATCTGCGCCGCACTTCGCTAGTGCCGGGCGAGCCAGTTGCGGGCTTTGACGATCTCGCCGGTATCGAGGCTGTGCCCGCCATCAATCCAGTTCAGCTCGACGACAGCCCCCAGCACCGCGAGCATGGCCGCAAGCCCCTGGGGGTGATCGGGAGGGACGATCGGGTCCGTGCGGCCGGCGGAAATGAAGACCGGTTTGCCCTTCACGTCCGGCCTCGTGCGAGGCAGCAATGGGATCATGGGCCGGAACAGGACAGCGCCGGCGGGTGTTGCGGGCTCGAGCAGCAGGAGGGCAGCCGCGATGTTCGCGCCATTCGAGTAGCCGGCCGCGTAAATGCGCCGGGGGTCGAGGCCGTATTGGACGGCGGCGCCGGCTACGAAGCGAGCGAGTTCGGCCGCGCGCAACGATGGAACCAGGCAGATGGCGGACCTCGCAGCGAAGCCATGAGCGAGGAAGCCGCGGACCTCGCTTTACGTCAAGTTGCTCCCGCCCTCGCCCATATGCACGTGACCGAGGGACGCAAGCTGCCTGCCGCCGGCGGCCATCACGGAGCGCATCGCCTATGCCGTCCGCCAGGACATGGCGCGCCGCCTCACCGATCTGATGTTCGTCTCGACTTACTGGGGCTATGAGCAGCGCTGGACACGGCAAGCCCTCCTCCCTTACGCTGGCGAAATGGCTGCCCTGCCCGGCTGGAACGGCGCCAGGGTGGAAGAGGAAATCGACTCGGTTCTATGCCAGACGGCCGTGCCAGAGCGAACGTGAGCAGGACGAGGAGGGCTGTAATTTCCCTGGCCGGGGGCATCGCCCGGCTGCCGGCTTCAGTCTGGGCTCTCTCACGCGGCGCCTTCATCGCCGCGTACCGCGACAACGCCTTCGGATATGCCAAGAGCGCCGCCTACTCCGCACTGCTGGCGTTCTTCCCCTTGCTCGCCACGTCGGCAGCGATTCTGCTGAAATTCCAGGCGCATTTCATCTTCGACCCCATCTATAGCTTTCTCTCGGAGATACTCCCGCCGGGCACACAGGACCTGGTGCTCTACTATTTCGCCGTCAAAGGCAAACAGCCGGCCTTCGTACCCATCACGGGCGTGCTGGTTTCCGTTTGGGCCGGCTCGGGAGTCATCGTCAGCCTGATGCAGGGCTTCCACGTGGCATACCGCGTCCCCAGCAGCCGTCCATTCGTCCGGGAGCGAATCATTGCGATTCTGCTCGTATTCTCGGCGGCGATCCCCGTACTGTTCGCCTCGGCGCTCGTGCTGTTTGGCGCCACGGTGCAGGCGAGAATGCTGGGCTGGCTCGGACTGGCGCCGGCGGGCCACGAATTACGAGGATGGGTGATCATTGCGGGGCACATGGTGCGGTACCTCACGGCGCTGGCCGCCATCATCCTTGGCGCCTGCATTCTCTACTACGTCGGCCCGAACCGGCCGCAGCGCTGGAGCCGCGTGTGGCCCGGCGCCGTGATGGCCACCTGTCTCTGGCTGATCGCGACGCTGGCCTTTGCCTGGTACGAGCAGAACGTGGCGCACTACAACGTGATGTACGGCAGCATCGCCACGGTGATTCTGCTGCTGGTCTGGATGTACCTGCTCGCCGTGATCGCCTACGTCGGCTGCGAGTTCAACGCGGAGTACGAGCGGACCAGGCGGTGACGCCGACCAAATCGATCAATCGACATGGTTAGGTGATACTCTGGAGCGTCCCCTATGAACCTCAGTCACCAGCACTGGCTGCGGCGCACTGCCGCCGTGCTCCTGGTCTTCGCGACCGCGCTAATCGTTATTGGGACAGCTGCGGTCTGTGGTGCTCTGGTGTATCCGGAGTTGATGCCGCGGCTGGTGGCCGAGTCAACATTCAGATTTCGATGGTCCGTCTTCGTCCGACGCGGCTGGACGCTTGCAAACGGTATGAAGATATTCGCCGACCCTGCCGACCAGGTGATCGCGCCGCAGTTGGTTGAATTTGGTGTCTGGGAGCCCGGGCTGACTGCGCTCGTTCGAAAGAGAGTGCGGCCAGGGGGTACGTTTGTCGATGTCGGTGCCAATGTCGGCTACTACACGCTCCTCGCTGCGAAACTTGTGGGGCCCGCCGGTCGAGTAATCGCCTTTGAGCCGGTGCCGGCCGAGTTTGAACTGATGAGGCGCGGTGTCGAAGCGAACGGCTTCCACAGTGGTGTTTATCTCGAACAGAAGGCCCTCTCCAATAAACAAGGCAGGCTGGAGCTCTACCTGTCTGCGGCTAACCGGGGCGCCAACTCCGTTGTCGAAACAAGCGGTGAAGCACATGTCAGCGTGCCTGCCATCACTCTGGACGAGTACCTCGGCGCTGGGTCTCCCGTCGATTTCATCAAAATGGATATCGAAGGGGGCGAAGGTTTTGCGCTTGAAGGGATGCAGCAGACGTTGCGTTCGAATCGAACCATCGAACTTGCTATGGAGTTCTCGCCCTGGAGCTTGGAGCACGCCGGGTATTCTCCAGAACATCTGCTCGATCTCCTGGCAGACGACGGTTTTGTGATGCACATCATCAACGAAGAAACCGGCGTCCTCATCCGAGTACCGCCCGAGGCGTTGCTGCGGACGTACGCAAAGTCTGGCAACGATCCTCAACTGCACTGGGATCTGTGGCTAACACGCCACCCTGCGGCGAGCGACGATCGCGTCGAGCGCTGACACAGCGTGCAGCGACTCCGACAGATTGGCCCGGGCACTGGTGCGGACCGTCGACTCGGTGGTGCGCGGTGAACAGAGCAGTCAATCCCCCAGCGCTACCCGATAGACTGGGAGTATGGAATTCCATCTGGGCATCGATTACCGGCCCCGGGGAGACCAGGGGCAGGCGATCGAGCAACTCCTGCGCGGCTTGCACGACGGCGATCAGCACCAGGTGCTGCTCGGCGTGACCGGCTCCGGCAAGACGTTCACCATCGCCAAGGTCGTAGAGGAGGTGCGCCGCCCGACCCTCGTACTGGCGCACAACAAGACGCTCGCCGCCCAGCTCTATCACGAGTTCCGCACGTTCTTCCCGTCGAACGCCGTCGAGTACTTCGTCAGCTATTACGACTACTATCAGCCTGAGGCCTACATCCCTTCCGGCGACGTTTACATCGAGAAAGAAGCCACCATCAACGACGAGCTTGACAAGCTCCGCCTCTCCGCCACGAAATCGCTTTTCGAGCGGCGCGACTGCGTGATCGTAGCCAGCGTCTCGTGTATATACGGGTTGGGCTCCCCGGAAGCGTACTACGGGATGTTGCTCATGCTCGAGAAGGGGCAGCGCATCCGGCGGGAGGACATCACCCGCAAGCTGGTCGAGGTGCTCTACGAGCGCAGCGACACGGACTTCCGCCGCGGAACGTTCCGCGTGCGCGGCGACGTCATCGAGGTCTATCCCACTTACGACGACAACGCCTATCGCATCGAGCTCTGGGGAGACGAGGTAGAGAGCCTTGCCCAGATCGACCCGCTCCTCGGCCAGGTGCGCCAGACTTATCTGCGCCTGCCCATCTACCCGAAGACCCACTACGTGATGAGCGCGGAGACGAGGGAAAACGCACTGCGGTCCATCGAGACCGAACTCCACTGGTGGCACGCCGAACTCGAGAAGCAGGGAAAAGCGGTGGAAGCGCAGCGGCTGTGGCAGCGCACCATGTTCGACCTCGAGATGATCCGGCAGATCGGCTATTGCCACGGCATCGAAAACTACTCGCGCCACTTCTCCGGCCGCATGCCGGGCGAAGCGCCGCCGACTCTGCTCGACTACCTGCCGCACGACGCGCTCATCGTCATTGACGAGAGTCACCAGACGATCCCACAGTTACACGGCATGTACCACGGCGACCGGTCGCGCAAGGAGACGCTGGTGACTTACGGGTTCCGGCTGCCCAGCGCGCTCGACAACCGGCCGCTGACCTTCGAGGAGTTCGAAAACCGGGTGAACCAGGTGATCTACGTTTCGGCGACCCCGGGGCCCTACGAGCTGACGCGAGTGGCGGGAGTGGTGGTGGAGCAGGTGATCCGCCCCACGGGGCTGATCGATCCGGAAGTCGAGGTCAGGCCCGTCCGCGGCCAGGTGGACGACCTGCTGCACCAGATCCGGCTGCGCGCGGAGAGCGGCGAGCGGGTTCTTGTGACGACCCTCACCAAGCGAATGGCCGAGGATCTCGCTGAGTATTATTCCGAGGTCGGTGTGCGCTGCCGGTACCTGCACTCGGAGGTCAGCACCCTCGACCGCATCAAGCTGCTGCGCGATCTGCGCCGCGGCGACTATGATGCGCTGATCGGCGTGAACCTGCTGCGCGAAGGTCTCGACCTGCCGGAAGTCTCGCTCGTGGCCATCCTGGACGCAGACAAGGAGGGCTTCCTTCGCTCCTCCGGCTCCCTCATCCAGACCATGGGCCGGGCGGCGCGCCATCTCAGCGGCAAGGCCATTCTCTACGCGGACGTCATGACCGACAGCATGCGCACCGCCATCAGTGAGACGAACCGGCGCCGTAACATCCAGCGACAGTACAACGAGGACAACCAGATCACGCCTCAATCCATCGTGAAGCCCATCGACATGAGCCTCGTCGCCGTTGCGGAGGGCGATTACGTCACGGTGCCGCTCGAGCCGGAGAGCCCGGCCGAGGAATTGAGCCCGGAGGAACGCGAGCGCTTCCTGAAGGAACTGGAAGAGCAGATGCGGCAAGCTGCCACGAAGTTCGAGTTTGAGCGCGCGGCGCAGTTGCGCGACCGCATCAAAGCGATCAGGTCGAAGCTTGTGGACTCAGCAACGTCGGTCGAGGCGGGTGGCTGATACACCTGTGCGCGCCCGTAGCAGTTTGCGCTTAACCTGCATCTCTCACACGCTGTCTGTTGCGACGCACGATATGCCCATGTCTACTTCGTTGCGCTCGGTCGCCGTCCTCGCCGTACTGTTCAAGTACGCCTCCGGGCGGCTCCCGTCGCGCGCCTCGTATCCACGGGCATCTCCTCGGTCTCCCGACGAAACCGTGTGAGAGAAGCAGGTTAATCTGGAGAAATGGCGAGCCACGTTGCAGAGACAGGTCCTCCTGGCCTGAAATGCCTCAACGTGGCAGCGACAGGCCAGGAGGCCTGTCCCACGTCGGCCGGTGCGCCGGCGCTGCGCCCCGTTGTCGTCGTCCTCGTCGGTTTGCCGGGCAGCGGAAAATCCACCTGGGTTGAGAAGGCGGGGGGGCCCTCGCTCTCGTCGGATGAGATTCGCCGGCTCCTCGCCGATGACCCTACGAACCAGGACATTCATTTCCGCGTGTTCGCCACGCTCCGGTACCTGCTGCGGCAGCGACTGCAACTCCGGCGCCCGCTCACTTACGTCGATGCCACCAACCTCACGCCTCATGAGCGGCGACCCTACGTACGACTCGCGGAGCTTCATGGCGCCACCGCGGAGGCCGTCTTCTTCGATGTCCCTCTCGAGGTCTGCATGGAGCGAAACGGCCGGCGAAACCGTGTAGTGCCGGAGGAGGCCATGCGGAAACTCGCTCGAAAGCTGCGCCCCCCCTCTGTGGGAGAGGGATTCACATCCATCAGGGTCGTGCGCGAGTGAGCCGCGCGGCGCCGCTGCGGCACGTTTATTCGCTTGCGATGTTCGCGGTACGCCAAAGCCGCATGCCGGATGCCCACAAAGCCGCCGGGCCGAGCGCGATCAGAGCCGTTGCGGCGGCGAGCGCACGCACGCCGAGGCCGTGATCCACGAGCACGCCGCTCGTGTAGGTGACGAGAGACATGGTCGCCACCAGGCACGCGAAATCGGCGGAGAAGACGCGTCCGCGGAACCGGTCCTCGGTTTCCATCTGCAGCAGCGTGGTCGAGAAGACCCACACAATAGACCACCCGCTGTGCGCGACGACCACAGCGAGGGCGGCCGAGGTGAGCGTGGGCGCCGCTGAGAGTCCCAGGTTCCCCGCCGCTCCGATGAGGAACCCGATCAGGATGCCGACGCGCAGCCGCGCTCTCCTCTCTCCCGCCCACAAGCCGGCGATCATCGGCCCGAGGAGCGCGCCGATGCCGCGGCACGAGAGCAGCACGCTCATGCCGAGCATCGCGGATTGGCGCGGGTCGAGCCGCGCCGCCTTCACGGGAAATACGCGCTCGCCGAACAGCGGCAGCAGAACCCAGTGCGTGCCCACGAAGCCGAGGCCGGCCTTCACCAGGAGCAGCGCCAGGATGCGCCGGTGGCGCAGGACGTACTGGAGTCCCTCGGCCATTGGAGAAAAGTCCACCAACTCCCGAGCGCGCATGGGCCCTGCGCCGACCAGGTGCGGCTCGGGGAATTTCATACCGCCGAGAAGCACGGCCGAGAGCAAAAAAGAGAGAGAGTTCAGCACGAATACGACGTCGCGGCCGAAAAACGCGGCCACGGCTCCGCCGGCGCCAGAGCCCAGTGCCAGATTGATGGACCACGTCATGGACGAGAGCGCGTTCGCCACGACGAGGTCTTCCGACCGCGTGATGTTCGGGACGACGGCCGTGCGGCCGGGCTCGAAAAAGGCCCACATGATGGTCTCCGCCACCAGCAAGCCGTAGATCAGCGCGACCGAGCCGGCGCGGGCCGCGAAGAGCATTCCCAGAACGATCACCGCGCGCGCGAGGTCGGCCGAGATCATCACACGCTTGCGGCTGAGCCTGTCGTTGACGACGCCCGCCGTGGGCGCCACGAAGAATTGCGGGAGGACTTGCAGAACCACTGCAATCGCCACGGACGTGGCGCTGTGAGTGAGCTCGAGCAGCAGCGTGTAGATGGCGACAATGTACACCCAGTCGCCCATTTCGCTGATGATCTGCGCGAGCCAGAGCCTGCGAAAATTGCGGTTGCCGCAGACCAGCCTCCAATACGAGGCGACCGGGACTCCCGCGCGGCTCATGGCTTCCAGGGTAGGACAGACTTTCCCCGCGCGGGCCGGGTCACGCGCAGGACGCGGTGTAAAGGCCCATGCGCTGCTTCACGATCTCAACCGTCGAGTTCGCGATCGGGGAGACGCGCGCGGCGCCGTCGCGCAGAACGGAGTCCACGTAGCCGGGCTCGGAAACGATCTCGCGATAGCGCTGCTGCAGCGGTTCGATCTGCGCCACCACCATCTCGGCCACCTGCTTTTTCAGATCGCCGTAGCGCAGGCCCTCGAAGTGCGCCCTCATCTGCTCGCCGGTCCAGCCTGAGAACGCCTGGTGGATGTTGAGCAGGTTCTCCACGCCAGGGCTGAGGACGGCGAAATCCACGGCCGGCGCCGAGTCGGTGGTGGCGCGCATGATTTTCTTTTTGATCGCGGACGGCGGATCGAGCAGGCTGACCGCATGCCCGATCCCGGTGGCGGACTTGCTCATTTTCTTCGTTGGGTCGTCCAGGCCCATGATCCGCGCCCCAACGGTGGGAAGGCTCGTCTGGGGAACTACGAAGGTGTCGCCGTAGAGCGAGTTAAACCGCTGCGCGATGTCGCGGGTCAACTCCAGGTGCTGCGATTGATCTTCGCCCACCGGAACAATGGCGGCCTGGTACAGCAGGATGTCCGCGGCCATCAGCACGGGGTATTGCAGCAGGCCGTCGCCGACCGTATCCTGTTCGGCGGACTTGGCCTTGAACTGCGTCATCCGCTGCAGCCAGCCGACCGGCGTAACGCAAGTGAGCATCCACGCCAGTTCCGCGTGCGCGGGAACCGAAGACTGCACCATGATCGTGGTCTGCTTCGGGTCGATCCCGGCCGCGAGATACAGCGCGGCCAGCTCGACGATTTTCGCCTGCAGCTCCCGCGGGTCCTGGTAGATGGTGACAGCGTGCAGGTCTACGATGCAGAAAATGGCTTCGTAGTCGGACTGGATCCGTACCCAGTTCTTCAGCGCGCCCAGGTAATTGCCGATGTGCAGGTTCCCGGTGGGCTGCATCCCGGAGAAAACTCGTGGTTTCATGCTAAGAGGGTCGAATTCCCATCCTAGATGATGGGCGGGCGGGAGACAAACGCGCGAGATGCACAGTGAGGAACGACGATGAGCGAACACGACGAGGCGCGTCCGCCGGCGGACGAGATCGCATACCCGGAAGCCACCATCGAGAAGCTCGTTTACGGCGGGCAGGGGCTCGCGCGGCTGGAGGGCCGTGTGGTCCTCGCCCCCTTCGTGCTGCCTGGCGAGCGCGTCCGACTGCGCTTCGAACAGGAGCGCAGAGGAGTGGTCGAGGCGAGTGTTCGCGAATTGCTCGAGCCCGCGCCGGGGCGGACCGAACCGCCATGCCCCTTCTTCTTCCGCTGCGGTGGCTGCCAGTATCAGCACGCCATGTACGAAACTCAGCTCGCCGAGAAGCGCAACATCCTTCGCGAGGTCCTGGCGCGTATCGGGAAGATCACCGCGCCTCCTGAAATTCAGACGGTCTCCTCCGAGCCGTGGGGATACCGGAACCGCACTCAGTTTCACCTGGCCGGTGGTGAGATCGGCTACTTCGGCATCGGCTCTCACCACCTGGCGCCGGTGGACCGCTGCCCGATCTCTTCGCCCAGAATCAACGAGGTGCTCGGGATTCTGCGCGACATGGCCGGCGCGCGCCGGTTCCCCGAGTTCGTGAGCTCCATCGAGGTGTTTACGAGCGAGACGGACGTGCAGCTCAACGTCCTCGAATCGTCGCGCCCGGTTTCGCGACGGTTCTTCGAGTGGTGCGCCGGGCGGATCCCGGGCTGGGCCGAGGACGCGCTCGACTACCGGGCGGCCGGTTTCGTCTACCGCGTCAGGCACCGCTCCTTTTTCCAGGTGAACCGCTTTCTCATCCCGCCGATGGTGGAAGCGGCGCTCGAGGGCGCCTGCGGCGAATCCGCGGTGGACTTGTACGCCGGCGTCGGGCTGTTCTCGCTTCCCCTCGCCGGGCGCTTCGCCTCCGTAACCGCGGTGGAATCGAGCGGCAGCGCCGCGAGCGACCTCGAATTCAACGCCGCCCGGGCAGGTGTGGCCGCCGCGGTGCGGCACGAGGCGGTCGAGCGGTTTCTCGAGGCCCTCGACAGCGCGCCCGACTTTGTCCTGGCCGACCCGCCACGCGCCGGGCTGGGCAAGACCGCGGTTCGCGAACTGCTGCGGCTCAAGCCGCCGCGGTTGACCATCGTCTCTTGCGATCCCGCCACTCTCGCGCGGGATCTGGGCGCTCTCGTTGCCGGAGGTTATTCGCTCCGAGCGCTGACCCTTATCGACCTGTTCCCGCAGACGTTCCACATCGAGACCGTAGCCCGGCTCGTTCGTGAGGTGTGAACCATGGACGTCAGGATCGCCGGCCCGTCCGATGCGGCGGCGATTGCACGCATTTACAACGAAGGCATCGAGGATCGCGTGGCGACTTTCGAGACGGAGCCACGCTCTGCCGAGGACGTCCGCGCATGGTTCGACAGCGCTCATCCGCTTGTCGTCGTGGAAGAGGCCGGCGAGGTGATCGCTTTCGGCGGCAGCCGCCCTTACAGTTCCCGCGAGTGCTACCGGGGGATTGCCGATGTCTCGGTCTACGTGGCCCGCGGCGCGAGGCGCCGGGGGGCGGGCCGGCTCGCGCTGAGCGCTCTCATCAGGGAGGCTGAGAGGGCGGGATTCTGGAAGCTCCTCTCGCGCATTTTCGTCGAAAACGCTCCGAGCAGGGCCCTTATGGGCGGGCTCGGTTTCCGCGAGGCAGGCATTTACAGGAAGCACGCGCGCCTCGACGGAGTCTGGCGCGACTGCGTGATTGTCGAGCGGCTTATCCCCGCGAACCTCGAGTGAGCATTCCCACTGTGCCAGGCCCGGGTGTAAAATAATGGCCCGGCAACGTACAATGAAGGAGTAAGCAGCTGTTTTCCTGGACTCTATGCCGTTTTTCTCCAGTCCGGCGTTCTGGCTGACCGTCACTCTCTACCAGCAGGTCCGCCGAGCGCTCTCCGACAATACCTTCGCGGGCATTCATCAATTGGACTGGTTCGATTGGGCGATCCTCATCCCTTACTTCGGGCTGCTCGGCATTCTTTCTATATACGGCCTGCACCGGTACGCGACGATCCGGACTTATTTCAAGCACAGGAAGAAGCTGCCCAAGGAATCGCCGGTACGGTTCGAGAAGCTCCCGCCGGTGACCATCCAGTTGCCGCTCTACAACGAGCGCTTCGTTGTGGAACGGCTGCTCTCCGAGATGGCGAGGATCGAGTATCCGCGTGAGCTCCTCCAGATCCAGGTGCTGGACGACTCCACGGACGAGACACACCCCTTCAGCGAGCGACTGGTGGCCGAATACCGGGCGCAGGGCCTGCCGATCGAGTATCACCACCGCACGAACCGGGCCGGCTTCAAAGCCGGGGCTTTGCAGGAAGGGCTCAAAACGGCGACTGGCGACCTGATTGCCATCTTTGACGCCGATTTCATTCCGCCCGTCGACTTCCTGGGCCGTACGGTGCACTTCTTCGCAGATCCCAAAGTGGGCGTGGTGCAGACGCGCTGGAGCTACGTCAACCGGGACTCCAACGTCCTCACCGAGTGCCAGGCGATGCTGCTCGACGGCCACTTCGTCCTCGAACACGGCGCGCGCTGCGGCCGGGGACTTTTCTTCAACTTCAACGGCACCGCCGGCGTGCTGCGCCGCACCATGATCGACGATGCCGGCGGCTGGCAGCACGACACGCTCACCGAGGACTCGGACCTGAGCTACCGCGCCCAGTTGAAGGGCTGGAAGTTCGTGTACCTTCCCGGGCTCGATTGCCCCTCGGAGCTGCCCATGGAGATGTATGCCTTCCAGGTGCAGCAATCCCGGTGGGCGAAAGGCTTGACCCAGGTAGCCAAGAAGCTTCTACCTTCCATTCTGCGTGCACCCATCCCCCTGCGGCACAAGGTGGAGGCGTTCATGCACCTGACGCCGAATATCAGCTACCCGATGATGATGATGGTATCGGCGCTGATGCTGCCGGTCATGATCGTGCGGTTCTACATGGGCTGGCTCCAGATGGTATTCCTGGACCTTCCTCTCATCGTGGCCTCGTTCTGGTCCATTTCGGCCTTCTACATCCTCGCTGAACGCGAACTGTATCCGAAGAGTGTGGGACGCACGGTCATGTTACTGCCGGCGCTGCTCGCGGTCGGCGTGGCGTTGACCGTCATCAATACGCGCGCGGTGTTTGAAGCTCTGCTGGGAATCAAAACGGGCTTCGTCCGGACGCCGAAATTTGCAGCGGAGAAGGGCCACACGGCCGCCCCCGCCGTGAAATATCGCCGGAGGAGCGGCCTGCTACCGTTCATTGAAATCGGCATCGGCAGCTACTTCGTGGTGATGGTTGTGCTCGCCATCGACGTCTACAACTTTTTCTCGCTGCCGTTCCTGCTGCTGTTCGTGTGCGGGTACTACTGGGCCGGGTTCTCTACGCTGATTCAGGAATATCACGACCGCGTGCGGACCGCGCGCCGCGAACTCGCCCTGCAGGCCGCGGCTCGATAGGCCGGCGCTACGCTTCGCTTCCGCCAGCCTTCCAAGCCACCACCGCAAAATGCCCCTGCGGCAGCCGGCAGGCTCCATAGCCGCGCAACAACCTGAGTTTGAAACCCGTGCGCCGCAGCAGAGCGGCAAGCGAACCAGGATCATAGAGCGTCAGATTGTGGACCTCGCGGCTCCTCCGGTATACGCGACCGACGCGGCGAAAGACCGTCAGCTCGCGCACGGCGGTGCGGCGGCGCCGGTCCTCGCGGGCGTCGAGCAGCACGGCCCAATCGTCTCCCTGCCAGTGCGCCGAACGGGCGCCGCCCGGGATGCGGCCGGGCTCCGCAACATCGAGGATCAGCACGCCGCCCGGACGCAGCGCGTCGTAGATTCTTCTAAAAAGCGTGGCCGGGGTCGCGGGCCGGCGGCGGTCGAACCTGTAGTTCAGCACCTCGCTGATGGCCGTGATGGCGTTGCAGGCGGGGAACCTGGCACTCCAAAGCGATGCGGTTCTGAACCCGGCGCCAGGCGCCTGCTTGCGCGCCAGCCGGATCATGGCGGCTGAGCTGTCGATGCCGAGGACCTTGTAGCCGGCAGCGAGCAACTCACGCGCCCAGATACCACTGCCGCAACCGAGGTCCACCACGAGCCCGCTGGCAACTCCGCGCTCGTGCAGCAGCTCGACGAGGCCGGGCGCAGCTCTTTCGGCGAAGAACCGGAAAGCCGTATCGTGAATGTACGCAAGGTCCCCGGCGTACGCGCTCATGTCTTACACGGTAGTCGATTCGGACAGGGTGGGGCGGCGAAGTCGGCGGGGTTCTGAGTCAACTACCTGTCTCCTGTTCCGGATCACCGAATTCTGAGGTCAGGATTTCTGAGATATGCCGTCGCAGCACGGGACACCGGTTCTTAGCGGCACGCCAAACGACGCCCCAATCGATTCCGAAATAGGCGTGAATCAGGATGTTCCGAAAAACTACAATCTGGGGCCAGGGGACGTCGTGGTGACGATCCTCGAACTCCTCCGAAACTCGGGCGGCGGCCTCCCCGATGATGGCGAGCTTCTGCACTACTGCGCTGCGCACCATCTCCGAATCTTGAAAAGCGGGATAATCGACGCCCGCTATGAATCCGGTGATGTGATCCGCCGCTTCAACGATGTCGTGGAGATAGAGAGCTTCACGCCGCATACAGGAGCCGCGCTTCCTGCAGCACCGAGGCGCGAAGCAGTGGTTTCAGGGCGTCTTTCGACACTAAGTCCGCCTTCCGCCCAAGCAGTCGCGATAGGTCTAACATCAATCCGGCATAGTCCACGAGGTCGATCTCAGAATCGGGCAAGAACTCGACCAGCAAATCGACGTCACTGTCCGGGCGCATCTCCCCTCGGGCGGCTGATCCGAAGATCGACAGTTCCCGGACTCGGTACCGCCGGCAGACGTCTGTGAGTTTTGTCGCGTCCACCTGCAGATCACCGAGCTGGAGCGTTTGGCCCATAACTGTTCCCTTTATTATGCCCGAAGGCCGCTGCGATCCAGTAGAGTTTGGCGGCGCACGCCGGGCGCAGTCGCTGAATGCGGCCCACAGTCTTGGTACGTACGCCTCAGCCCCCGTTTTCAGGTCCATTCGGGCCGCTTCAGTACAATGGAGGTTCATGCGGATCGCGCTGGGCCAGGTCAACACCACAGTCGGCGACCTCGAAGGCTACGTCGAGGAGTTCCGGACGCCACGGGAGATCGCCACCGCCCTCGGCGTTCCCGTCCAATTTGTTAAGGGCATCGTCCGGCTGGTTGACCGCAACGAGTACAAGCACCTGCAGACCGCGCCCGGCCTCAAGGTCACTACGAAGGTGTTCGGCGCCGGACGCAGGTTCTCCATCGCACAGAGGTTTTCCGAATGAAATTCGTCGCAGTTCTGGTGCTGCTTGCACTGGCAGTGCTGCTCTCGTCGCAGCCGGCGCCTCCCGAGCGGGTTGGCCCGCTTCCCGGTGGAGGCTTCCTGTTGAACAGCGGCTGGCGGCTGCGCCCGGCAGGCACTCAAGTCCCGCTCGGCACCTTCCCCATGTCGGCCGCTTTATCGCCTGACGGCAAGTACCTGCTCGTGCTCAACGGGGGGTTTCTGCCGCCGTCAGTCAGTGTTTTGGACACGGCAACCGCGCGTGAGACTTCTCGCGTGCCGGTGGCCGATGGCTGGCTGGGACTCTCGTTTTCGCCGAAAGGCGACCGCGTGTACGTTGGCGGCGGCTCGCAGGCGGCGGTCTTCGAGTTCACGTTCTCCGGCGGCCTGCTCGCGCCATCACGCACGTTCAGTGTAGTAGCGCCGGACAAGCGGACCAGCAGGGATTTCATCGGTGATGTTACTCCCGATCCCGCCGGGAGACTGCTCTATGCCGCCGATCTGTTTCGGGATTCCATCGTGGTCATCAACCCGCAGTCGGGCACGGTAATCGAGCGGTTCCCGACCGGGCGCCGGCCCTACCGGATTCTCTTCCACCCCGACGGGAAGTCGTTTTTCGTGACGAGCTGGACCGATGGCACTCTCTACCACCAAGAAGCGGACAAAGGCTCGCTGCTTAGCAAAGTGCGGCTGGGCGCGCACCCGACCGATATGATCTGGCGCGCGGGCGTTCCCGAAGAAGGCGAAAAGCCAGGCTGGACGTCCCGCATCTTCGTGGCCGCCGCGAACACGAACAATGTCTACGTGGTGGGCGTCACCGAATCCAAAGAGCTTTCGCAGATTGAGACCATTAACCTCTCGCTTACGCCGTGGCAGCCTGCCGGTATGACGCCGAGCGCGCTCGCTCTCAGCCCTGATCGCAACCGGTTGTACATCGTTTGCTCGGACGCGAACGCACTGGCCGTCGCGGACATTTCCGGCGCCCGGACTGAGCCGCTCGGCTTCATTCCCACCGGCTGGTATCCCACCGCGGTTCGTGTTCTCGGCGACCACCGGATTGTCGTCCTGAACGGGCGCGGGCTGCGGTCCTTCCCCAATATCCAGGGGGGGCCAAACCCTACCAAGGCGCCTGAGGACGATCAGCCATCGCCATTTCCGGGCTACGTGGCGCGGTTGCAGACGGGCACAGCCTCCTTCATCGCTCCACCGGACAATGAGGCTCTCGCCGCCTACTCGGAGACAGTGCTCGAGAACTCGCCATACCGTGATAAGCTGCTCGAGGATGCCGGCACGGGGCCGGGCAGCCCGATTCCCGCCCGCCCCGGGGACCCCTCGCCGATCGAGCACATCATTTACATCGTCAAAGAGAACCGCACCTACGACCAGGTCTTTGGCGATATGAAGCAGGGGAACGGCGACCCGTCGCTGGTGCTTTTCGGCGAAGAGGTAACGCCAAACCACCACAAGCTCGCGCGCGAGTTCGTGCTGCTCGACAACTTCTACGTGAACTCAGACGTCAGCGCCGATGGGCACAGTTGGTCCACGGCCGCCATCGCTTCCGATTACGTGCAGAAGATGTGGCCGAACAGCTACGGCCTGCGGCGCAGGGGCTACGACTTCGAGGGGCAGGAACCCACGTCCTTTCCGCCGACGGGCTACCTGTGGACCAATGCCGCGGCCGCCGGCATCACCATGCGCAATTACGGCTACTTCGTAGCGAACCGGCCGCTGAAGACCGTTGACGACGGCGTTCAGGTGGCCGTGGTGCGCGATCCCGTCCTGAACCCGGTCACAAACCGCCGCTATCGTGGATTCGATCTCGATTACCCGGACGTGGAACGGGCGAAGGTATTTCTTGCGGACCTGGAAGAATTTGAGAAGACCGGCCAGATGCCGCAACTCGTCTTTATGCGGCTGGGCAACGATCATACCTCCGGAACGCTCGCGGGCAAGATCGCGCCGTTGTCGTCGGCCGCAGACAACGATGCCGCGTTCGGCAGGATTGTGGAGGGTGTTTCAAAGACGCGCTTCTGGCCAAAAACCGCCATTTTCGTCGTGGAAGATGATGCCCAGAACGGGCCGGACCACGTGGATTCCCACCGCTCGCCCGCCTTCGTCATCTCGCCCTACGCCCGCCACGGCGCCGTAGACAGCACGATGTACAACACCACGTCGGTACTGCGGACCATGGAGCTGATCGTCGGCCTCCGTCCGATGACCGTTTTTGATGCGGGGGCGCGGCCTCTCCTGCGGGCCTTCCAGGCGACCCCGGACACCAGGCCCTACGCGGCCGAGAGTCCACGGATCCAGCTCGACCGGCGGAACCCCGGCGGCTCCGACACTGCGGCGCGCTCCTCTCGCCTCGATTTCAGCGAGGCCGACCGGATCGATGAGGACGAGCTGAACGACATTCTTTGGCGCGCGATCCGCGGCGAATCCGCGCCGCCGCCCGCACCCGTCCGGAGCGTCTTCTCGCGATAATCGCCATGCCCAATATCTACCTGTGCTTCCTGTGGCACATGCACCAGCCCTTCTACAAGGATCTCATCTCGGGCGAGTACAAGATGCCCTGGACGAGGCTCCACGCCATCAAGGATTACTACGGCATGGTCCAGGTGCTCGAGGAGTTTCCCGAGGTCCGTCAGACCTTTAACCTGGTGCCCTCGCTGATGGTGCAGGTAGAGGATTACGCCGCGGGCGGCGCCGTCGATCCGTTCCTCCGGGTGGCGCTCAAGCCGGCCGAGACGCTCTCGGACGGCGAACGCGAGTTCGTGCTGCGGAACTTCCTCTTTTTGAACCCGTCGCGCATCATTACGCGCCTGCCGCGTTACGCCGAGTTCTGCCAAGCCTGGCGCGCGGCTGACCGCAACCCGCAGCGGGCAATGCGCCTGTTCACCCCGGCGGCATTCCGCGATCTGCAAGTGCTTTCTCAACTCGCTTGGTTCGACGAGTCGTATCTCGATCAGGATCCAGAGATCCAGGACCTGGTCCGCCGGGGCCGCGACTTTACCATCGACGACCAGCAGACCGTGGCCCGGAAGCAGGCGGAGATCCTGGGCCGCGTCGTCCCCGTCTACCGGGCCTTCGCGGCGCGCGGCCAGATCGAGATCTCGACGACCCCCTTCTATCATCCGATCCTGCCGCTGCTCTGCGATTCGAATATTGCCGAGGTGTCACACCCCTACGTCCCGCTGCCGCCGAGGTTTCGCTATCCACAGGACGCCCTGATGCAGTTGGAGCGGGCGCGCGTGTATTGCGCCGAGCGGTTCGGCACACCGCCCGCCGGGCTCTGGCCTTCGGAGGGCTCGGTTTCCGACGAGACGCTCTCGATCGCCGCTGCCTCCGGCTTCGGCTGGGCGGCGAGCGACAACGGCGTACTCAGCCGTACTCTCGGGCGGACCGCCGGCGTGGAAGATACGTACCGGCCGTACATCTGGAAGCGAGACGGCCGGCAAATCTCCCTCGTCTTCCGCGACCACTATCTCAGCGACCTGATCGGCTTCGTATACTCCCGCGTCGGACCGGGCGAGGCCGCGCGCGACTTCCTGGATCGAATCCGAGAAAACTGCCGGGGAATTCTCAGCGCGGGTCGTGACGCGTTCGTGCCCATCATTCTCGACGGGGAGAACGCCTGGGAATATTACGACCGCAACGGCCGCCCCTTTCTGAGGGAACTGTACCGGCTCATCACCGCCGATCCGCACATCGAGGCACTCACGATGAGCGAGGCGCTGCGGCGCGTCGAGCCGCATCCGCTCGACCGCATTTTCCCCGGCTCATGGATTGGCGCGAATTTCGACGTCTGGATCGGCGCCGAGGAGGACAACCGCGCTTGGGATTGCCTGCTTCGCGCGCGCCAGACCTACGACCGCGTCGCCGGCGGCGGCGTCTCCGAACAATCCCGGAAGCTGGCCCTTGAGGAGTTGCTGATCGCCGAGGGCAGCGACTGGTGCTGGTGGTACGGCCCCGAACACCAGTCCGACTTCCGCAACGAGTTCGATGAACTCTACCGCACCCATCTGGCGAACGTATACCGCGCGCTCGGGCTCACACCGCCTGAAGAGCTGTCCCGGCCGCTTCTGAAGTCCGCCGTGCGGGCACTCCACACACCGCCGACGGGCCCGATCCGGCCCGTCATCGACGGAGAAGTGACGTCCTACTTCGAGTGGCTCGGCGCGGGCATTTACCGCGTAGACAAACGATCCGGCTCAATGCACGGCAAGCGGTTCCTCGTCCAGGAACTCTCCTACGGCAGCGACGGCCAGAACCTCTATATTCGGATAGATTTCGAGCCGGACGCCGTGGCAGGCCTGCCGGGGACGTCCGCCCATTTCACAGTGGAGTCAGGCGCCTCCGCCTCGAGCTTTGTCATGCTGAACTTCGTCAACGGGCGGCTGGAGGCGGCTGACACCCGCCTGGCGAACCCTCGCGATTCAGAGTCCGCGATTCAGTTTGCTTTTCACAAGGTGCTCGAGGTCAGGCTTTCCCTCGCAGCACTAGCCATACCGCAGGGCGGTAGTCTGAGGCTGCAGATCTCCCTCTGGAAGGATGGGCTTCCGGTGGACGCGGTCCCCCAGGAGGGTTGGGTCGATCTGTCAACCGCCGAGCCGACCGACTGGCCCTTGTAGAGATGCGGGCGGAGAGCGGACGCGGTCGCCCCCGCGGCGTTTACTTTACGAGGCGATTACGCGGGCTGGGCCGCCAGCCGGGCGAGCGGCTCCGGGAACGGCGGGAAGGCTACACCCCGCTCCGTAATGATTGCCTTCACATAACGCGCTGGAGTCACATCGAAGGCGGGATTCTGCACGCTGACACCCTGGGGCGCGATCGGGACACCGAAGACTTCCGTCACCTCCGCCGCGGCTCGCTGCTCGATGGGGATGGCGTCGCCGGACTCGAGGGTAAGGTCCAGCGTGGAGATCGGGGCTGCAACATAGAACGGCACCCCGTTCTCGTGAGCCAGGACAGCAACGGAGTAGGTGCCGATTTTGTTCGCCACATCGCCATTGGCGGCGATCCTGTCGGCCCCAACGACAACGGCGCCGATGCGGCCGGACCGGAGGAAGTGGCCCGCCATGTTGTCGGTTATGAGGGTAACGGGGATGCCGTCGCGAAGCAGCTCCCAGGCGGTGAGGCGCGCGCCCTGCAGAAAGGGGCGGGTCTCGTCGACAAAAACGTCGATCTTCTTGCCGGCGGCGATGGCCGCCCGGATTACGCCCAAAGCCGTTCCGTACCCGGCAGTGGCGAGGGCACCCGCGTTGCAGTGGGTGAGGATGGTCTTGCCGTCGGGCAGAAGGGGCGCGCCGTGCCGGCCGATGGATTCGTTGATCGCGATGTCCTCGAGCCGTATCCGGCAGGCCTCCTCCACGAGACGCTTGCGAATCTGCGGCAGCGGACAGGCGCGGACGGATTCATACACGCGGCGCATGCGCTCGATGGCCCAGAACAGGTTGACCGCCGTAGGGCGCGTGGCTGCGAGCGTCTTGCAGATTTCGTCGAACTCGAAGTCGAGGGATGCCTCGGCAGCGTGGAGAACGCCCAAAGCGACGCCCATGGCAGTGGCGACGCCGATGGCGGGCGCGCCGCGGATGATCATGGATCGGATGGCCTCGGCCACTTCGCGGTAGTCGTGGCAGGTGACATAGACCTCCTGCCGGGGCAGGCGGGTCTGGTCGATCATGACCACGCCGTCATCGGTCCACTGAATGGTCTCAAACATCAGAGGGTTCTCCGTACATCCCGAAATGACCTGCGGACCGCAACTCCGAATTAACGCGCATACCGCTGCGCGAGCAGGCCCGCGAAAAAGGTGAGGTTGTAGGCGGAGTGCATGTAGGTGGCGTTCGCGGTGGAGCCGCTTGTATGCCGCATCCAGCCGAAGCTGGCGCCGGCGAAGAAGATGATGAGGAGCCGCTGCCAGCTCCAGGCATACTCGAATCCATGGAGGAGGGTGAAGGGCACCGCCTGCAGTAGGACGCCCCCGACCGCGCCGAAGGTCCGCGTCAGGAGCGGCTGGAGGAAGCCGCGAAATGCGAGTTCTTCGCAGAGAGGGCCCAAAGTGACGGCAAAGACCCCCATGAGCACGACCGAAGCACTATCCTGCAGCAGTTGTTCGAGGGGCGTTTTGATTTCCGGCGGGTGGAGCACGACGCCAAGCAGGACGCACACCGCCGCGGTGAGGAGGCCGTAAAGGACGCACGCCAGCACTCCCGGCTGCGAGCGGACCCAGCGCAGAGAGCGCCAGAACGGCCTTCCGTAGCGCAGGCGGATCAGGGCAAAGAGCACCAGGAACCAGAATCCGTAAAACGCGAAGGTGGCCGCGATGGGGCCGAGGGCGCGGATCCGAGGCCCCCATTGGATGCTGTGGAGCAGAAAAAGCGTGATGAGAGATGCGACGAGCAGCATCGGCAGCGCCATCCCGGCGAGCGCCGCGAGATCCAGGTAGCTCCAGAACGGGTATCTCTCCGGCTGAGGAACAACGGCAGCCGGCTCCGGCAAACCTTCGGGCGCCTGACCCGGCTCGGGAACGCCGGCAGTGGGGAGATCCGCCGGGGCTGCGGCCGGCTCCATAGGGGGCCCGGCGGGCGGTTTGGGTTCCTGCGGATCCGTCATGACTGACGCTCGATGAGGGCGGCCGCGATCAAGGGGATGAGGATCTCATGGTGGCCGGTAATCGAAATACCGCGCCCGCCGGAGCCGGCGTGAGGCCGCTCGACGACGTTCACCCTGGGCCGGTAATGTTGGAGGAAATCCAGGTTTACTGTGGTGAAGTCCTCGACGCGGCAGCCGAGGTTGCGCGCAGCCGAGAGAGCCTTCAGGAAGACCTCTGGCATGATTACGGCCGACCCGGCGTTAATGTAGACGCCGCCATCGCCGATCTGCGAAACGAGGCGCGAGAACAACCGGAAATCCTGGTGGCTGGCGCGGCCGATGGCCCCCGGGTCGGCAGCCGGGTGCGTGTGCGGCGTATCGGTGCCGAGGGCGACGTGGACCGTGACGGGCGTCCCCTGCTCATACGCGCAAAAAAGGAGGCTGGCGTCTCCATGCCGCGCGGAGGAAGCGAGCGCGCGGCCGAGTCCTTCACCCATGCCCAGCGAATCGCGGGCGGCATCGGCGATGGCAATGTTCATCTCGCAACCGGTTTCCTCGGCTGTGCCGAAGCGGCCATCGGGCAAAACAGCTTCGACGTCCTCGCTGGTGTGGCCCGCGATGGCGATCTCGTAATCGTGAATGGCGGCGGAGCCGTTCATGGCGAACGCCGTGGCGAAACCTCGCCGCATCAGGTCGATGAGCACCGGCGCGAGGCCGCACTTGATGACGTGCCCGCCCATGGCCCAGATGACGGGCCTGGCTTTCGCCCGCGCCGCCGAGATGGCGTCGATGACCGCGCGGAGACCGCCGGCAGCGAGCAGGCGAGGCAATGAATCAAGCCACGCCGACACGCCCTGGCCCTGCTGGTACGGCCGCGCAAAGTGCTCGAGCCGGACCTTCCCGCCGCGCTCGCGAATGGGGATGGTCTTCAGCCCGGAAAAGTCGAGAGGCGTCTCGCGGTATTTGCTCAAGCGGGTTCTCCCGGGCGGGCGGCTGAGGAACCGCCGTTCTTCCCGTTCTTTCCGTTCTTCAGAACTTTCGCCAGCGCCTGGCCGGTGTGGCTGCGGCGGCACTTGATGACCTGCTCGGGCGTGCCGCAGGCGACGATGTGGCCGCCTGCATCACCGCCGTCCGGACCGAGATCGATGATCCAGTCGGCGCATTTGACCACATCCAGTTGGTGCTCGATCACGACCACAGTATTCCCCAACTCCACCAGGCGCTGCAGGACATCGAGCAGCTTTCGGACGTCATCGAAGTGCAGCCCGGTGGTGGGCTCATCGAGGATGTAGAACGTATGGCCGGTCTGGCGGCGGCTCAACTCCCGCGCCAGCTTGATGCGCTGGGCCTCGCCTCCCGAGAGAGTCGTGGAAGACTGGCCGAGGTGGATATAGCCGAGCCCGACATCAACCAGGGTTACCAGCTTCGACTGTATCTGCGAGATGTTTTCCAGCACGCCGGCCGCTTCCTCGACCGTCGATTCGAGCAGGTCGGCGATCGAATAGCCCTTGTATTTTACCTGGAGCGTTTCGCGGTTGTACCGCCTGCCCCGGCAGACGTCGCAGGTGACATACACGTCCGGGAGGAAGTTCATCTCGATGCGCTTCAGGCCGTCGCCCTCGCAGGCCTCGCAGCGGCCCCCTTTGACATTGAAGCTGAAACGGCCGGGCTTGTAGCCGCGCTCCCTGGATTCAGGCAGCATGGCGAAGAGGTCGCGGATAGGCGTGAAGACCCCGGTGTAGGTGGCGGGGTTGGAGCGAGGCGTGCGGCCGATGGGGGACTGGTCGATCTGGATGACCTTATCGATGTGCTCGAGGCCGGAAATGGATTCGTGCGCCCCGGGCTCCTCGCGGGAGCCGTGCAAAGCGCGCATCAGCGCGCGGTAGAGCAGATCGTGCACGAGCGTGCTCTTGCCGCTGCCTGAGACTCCGGTGATGGCGATGAAGAGGCCCAGCGGGAACTCGACATCGATGTTCTTCAGGTTGTGTTCCCGGGCGCCCCGAACGATGAGGCACTCGCCGCCGCCTTTACGACGGCGGGCGGGAGGTGAGATCTCCTTCCGTCCGGAAAGGTATTCCCCGGTGAGCGACCCGGGGCAATGGGAAATCTCGGCCGGTGTGCCGCTCGCGACCAACTCACCGCCAAGCCTGCCCGCGCCCGGGCCGAGATCGATGACATAGTCGGCGCGCTCGATGGTTTCGGCGTCGTGCTCGACCACAAGCACGGTGTTGCCGAGATCCCGCAGGCGAGCGAGAGTGTTCAGCAGGCGGTCGTTGTCGCGGGGGTGGAGGCCGATGGAGGGCTCGTCGAGCACGTAGAGGACACCGCGCAGCCGCGACCCGATCTGCGTCGCCAGGCGGATGCGCTGCGCCTCTCCACCCGACAGCGTGGCGGCGGAGCGGTCGAGGCTGAGGTAATCGAGACCTACTGCCACCAGGAACTCCATCCGATTGCGAATCTCGTCAAGCACGCGGCCGGCGATCTGACGCTCGCGGTCCGTGAATTCCCAGCCGGCGAGACGCGTCAGCGCACGAGAGACCGGGAGGGCGGTGAAGTCGGCAATGGAGGAGCCTTTCACTTCGACCGCGAGGCTGCTCGGCTTCAGGCGCCGGCCTCTGCACTCGGGGCAGGTGGCAGGCGACATGTAGTCGGTGAGCCACTCGCGGTAGACATCGGTGGCGTCGGCGAATTTCTGATCCATCAGCCCGACAATACCGGGGAACCCAGCGCCACCGAACATCAGGTATTCCTGCACCTTTTCGGGCAACTCCTCGAGCGGCTTCGAGAGGTCGATTCTCTGGCGGCGGACGGCATCATTGACTGCGGCGACGATGTAGCTGGAGCAGGCCGCCGGAACGAGGCCTCCGTCAAAGAGCGGCTTTGAGTAATCCGCGACGAGCTTGACGGGATCGAAGGTCCACCGGCTTCCGAGCCCGGCACAGGTCTCGCAAGCGCCGTAGGGGCTGTTAAAGGAAAACGACCGGGGCTCGAGCGCGGGGACGCTGGTGCCGCAATCGGGACAGGCGAGTTTCTGCGAATAGAGCCGCTCCTCGCCGTTGACGACCGCGACGACGACGAGGCCGCCGGCGAGGCGCGTGGCGGTCTCGACGGAAGCCTCGAGGCGTTTCTCGATGCCGGGTTTCACCAGGAGGCGGTCCACGGCGATTTCGATCGTGTGATTGCGGCGGCGGTCCATGGGGGCGGGCTCGTCGATGGAGCGAAGCACGCCGTCGATGCGGGCGCGCAGGAATCCTTGCCGCGCGAGCTTCTCGAGATCCTTCTTGTATTCGCCCTTGCGGCCGCGGACGACGGGAGCGAGGATCATGACGCGCTCGTCCTGCCGCAGGCTCATCACCTGTCGCACGATCTGCTCCGTCGTCTGCTGCGAGATCTCCTGCCCGCAATTGGGGCAGTGCGGCACGCCGACGGAAGCGTAGAGCACGCGGAGGTAATCGTAGACCTCGGTGATAGTGCCCACGGTGGAACGCGGGCTGCGGTTCGTGGTCTTCTGCTCGATGGAAATCGCCGGGCTCAATCCATCGATGGAATCCACTTCGGGACGTTCCATCTGATCGAGGAACTGCCGGGCATAGGGAGAGAGCGTCTCGACATAGCGGCGCTGGCCCTCCGCATAAATCGTGTCGAACGCCAGCGAGGACTTGCCGGATCCGCTCAGGCCCGTAATCACCGTGAGGGTGTTGCGCGGAATCTCCACGTTGATGTTTTTCAGGTTGTGCTGCCGGGCGCCGTGGACGGTGATACGGTCAAGCATCGCGGGAGGTAGCGGGACTCCGCCAATTCTCCATTGTCGCCCGCCGCCGGGCTCCGCGCCACCGCCCTCAGCGCCCTCAGGGGACTTTCGGGGAGCCGGCCGCGACCCGCTTCCTGATCTGTTCGGCTGTGGCCTTGGCCCAATCGAGCGCACGGCGGGCCCAATGGAAGTGCTCGGCAAGGATGATCAGGCCGAGAGTGATTACGGCAATGCCAGGTCCCGGAACGCTGGGAATGGCGAGGATTAATCCGACTCCGAGAAGCACGAACCCGGCGAAAATGCGAGCGGTTCGGCGCACCGGAGCCAATTCTAACATCCGAATCCGCCTGGTGTTGGCGACCTGGGTGGCCAAACAGACGTAAGCGCGGGTATACCCGATTACCGAAGGTCTAATACGAAGCTACTATCAACACCACATAGGACGTACCAGGACTCGCATTTCTGGAGGTTTAGCCACAGAATATTCTCGTATAGTCATGTAGACGGTAGGGTAAGAAACTCGTGGTCGAACAACGCAGGTCGAAAAGATTTGAGATGCGGCTGCCGGTGAAACTGGTGCGGAATGGTCTGCGCCCGATCTCCGGCGCGGGCGAAACTAGGAATATGAGTTCCGGCGGGGTGCTGTTCGCCTCGGACACGAAGATCGACATCGGTGAGCCCATCGAGTACGTGATTCACCTCGCCGGAACAGGTGAAGTGGACCTACACTGCCTCGGTAAGGTCATACGGCTGGATTCCGGGATTCCGGGCTGGGACGACTCCAGCAAGCCCTTCGAGGTTGTCGCGACCCTCGAGCGATACGAGTTCACCCGCCCGAGAAGCTGACGAGGATTCTGAATTCCGCTGTTCCGTTCGCCTGCTTCAGGTATACTGAGCAAAGAAAAGGCGAAGGTATGCCTGAAAACCTCTCGCTCGAATTCCCATTTTCGCCGGAGCGCGCACTCAGCAGGCCGTCGGGGCTCGACGTGGCACTCCAGAAGTTCGAAACGATGCGGGCGGATCCGGGATCAATGATCCGGGCAATCCATTACCAGCCCGCGTCGGAAGGGGTATACGAGGACATCCCGGCGGAGGTGCAGCCCGCGCTGCGGACCGCGCTCGAACGGCAGGGCATCCGGCGGCTGTTCAACCATCAGGCGGAGGCATTCCGCACGGTATCGGCGGGCGGGAACGTGGTAGTGGTAACACCGACGGCGAGCGGCAAGACGCTGTGCTACAACCTGCCGGTTCTGAACCGGCTGATCGCCGATCCTGGCGCCCGCGCCATGTACCTGTTCCCCACCAAAGCGCTGGCCGAAGACCAGTTGCATGAGCTGCAGCAGGCGATCGACTCGATGGGTTCGGACCTGCGGGCATTCACCTACGACGGTGATACGCCGCAGGACGCACGGAAGGCGATTCGCGAGCGCGCCAATATCGTCCTGACGAACCCGGACATGCTGCACGCGGGCATCCTGCCCCACCACACGAAATGGGCCAAGGCGTTCGAGAACCTGCGTTACGTTATCGTGGATGAGCTGCACTACGCGCGCGGGGTGTACGGCAGCCACCTGGCGAACGTCATTCGCCGGCTGAAACGCGTGTGCGAGTTTTACGGATCGAAGCCGCAGTTCATCTGCTCCTCAGCGACCATCGCGAACCCGAGAGAGCTGGCACAGGCGCTGACTGGTGAGGCATTCGATGTGATCGACAAGAACGGCGCGCCTTCAGGCGAGAAATACTTCATTTTTTACAACCCGCCGTTCGTAAATCGGCAGCTCGGCATCCGGCGCAGCTATTTACAGGAAGCGCGGCGCGTGGCGCAAGAGTTCATCGAAAACGGCCTGGAGACGCTGGTCTTCGCCAACAACCGGCTGGCGACGGAAATCCTGGTCACTTATCTGAAGGATGCGGCGTCGCGGATGCGCGCGGGCGCGGAATCGGTGCGCGGCTATCGCGGCGGATATCTGCCGCGCGAGAGGCGTGAGATCGAGCGCAGGATGCGGGACGGCGACATCCGGTGCGTGGTGGCGACAAACGCTCTCGAACTGGGCATCGACATCGGTTCGCTGGATGCGGTGGTGATGGCGGGATATCCCGGCACGATTGCATCGACCTGGCAGCGCGCGGGCCGCGCCGGGCGGCGGCAATCCACCTCGGCCGCCGTGCTGGTGGCATCGAGCGCGCCGCTCGACCAGTATGTGATCGAGCACCCGGACTACTTCTTCGGCAGCTCGCCCGAGGAGGCGCACGTAAACCCGGACAACCTGGAGATCCTGTTGAGCCACGTCAAGTGCGCGGCGTTCGAGTTGCCAATCCACGACGGGGAGAAGTTCGGCCGCCATGACACCGGGGAACTGTGCGCGTTCCTCAAGGAGCTCGGCCTGCTGCACCACTCCGCGGGCGCGTGGCACTGGACGTCGGACACATATCCGGCGGACGCGATCAGCCTTCGTTCAATCACGAGCGACAACTTCGTGGTGGTGGACACGACCGGGGAGCCCAAGGTGATTGCGGAGGTGGACTTTTCCTCGGCGCTCACGACGCTGCACGAGAAGGCGATTTACCTGCACGAGGCGCGCCAGTTCCAGGTGGAGAAATTCGATTACGAGGGACGCAAGGCTTACGTGCGCCGCGTGGAGTCCGACTACTACACCGACGCGATCGACTACACGCAGGTGAAAGTGCTCGAGGAATTCGAGACGATGCCCGTGGCCGCGGCGCGCTGCTCGCACGGCGACGTCCGGGTGAACCGTCAAATCGTCGGCTTCAAGAAGATCAAGTTCTACACGAACGAGAACGTGGGCGCCGGCAATCTCTCCATGCCCGAGCAGGAGATGCACACGACCGCGTTCTGGCTGACGTTCCCCCAGGCTTTCCTGGAGCGGTTCGCCGACCTCACGCCGGCCGAGAAACAAAACGGCCTGACCGGAGTGGGAAATGCACTGCGCACCGTGGCGGCGTTCCTGCTGATGTGCGATCCGCGCGACCTGGGACTGGCATTTGGCGAGAACATCGCGGAGGGCGCGCGGGCGTACGAGCCGGACCTTTACTTGTACGACGCCTACCCCGGCGGCATCGGGCAAAGCGCGCCGTTGTACAGGATGGTGAGGCGAATGCTGGCGCAGGCGGTGGAGCTGCTCGCGGGTTGCCCGTGCGAATCCGGCTGCCCGAGTTGCGTGGGGCCGGTGGGCGAAGTGGGCGAGCGCGGCAAGGAAGCGGCCTCGCGGATTCTGGCGGAGCTGCTCAAGCAGGACGGTCCCGAGGGCGGCATCCAGCCAGGGGACTGACGCGCGGATCAGACTCAAGCCTGGCCGCTTCTCTCACACGCCGTCTGTTGCGTCTCACGACGAAACCGTGCGAGAGAAGCGGCCAGGCGCTGTGCTATGGTGTCGGCTTGCCCGAGTCCACGATCCTCACGTACCACTCGATTGACGAGTCGGGGAGCGTCATCTCAACCGATCCGACACTGTTCAGGCGCCAGATGGAATGGATGGCCGGCGCCGGGACTCGGGTGGTGCCGCTCGAGCAGGTTCCCGATACTCCCGGCTCGCTAGCGATCACGTTCGATGACGGATACCAGAACTTCGTCGAGATTGCAGTTCCCATTCTGGCCGAGTTCCGGCTGCCGGCCACGGTGTTCGTCGTCACGGCGTACTGCGGAAAGGCGAACAGCTGGGGCACCCGCGGGATGAAGATGCCGGAGCTTGCGCTCATGGACTGGGAAGCCATACGCGATCTTCCCGCGGAACTCGTTTCACTCGGCGCGCACGGCGAGACACACCGGAATCTGGCGAAGATAGCCGGGAGCGAGCTGGAGGCTGAAATTCACGGGTGCCGATCAGAGATCGAGGACCGCACGGGAAGGCCGGTGCACGCATTTGCGTACCCGTACGGAAGCTCGTCCGCAGCCGCGCGAAGAGTGGCTCGGGAAGCCTATTCGCTGGCCTGCGGCACAGCGCTGGCCCGCGTGGGCTGTGACGCAGACCGGTTCGACCTGTCCAGGCTCGATGCGTACTACCTCCGCGACTTCGGCCGGTTTCGGGAGGTGCTTTCCGGCGGAGGCGGCAGCTACATCCGCGCGAGAAGGTGGCTGCGAGCGGCGCGCGCGGCTGCCGTACTGAACGTGAAAGGCGGCTGATTCAAGAAAGGCGCGCGACGAGATTCCGCGCCATCAGGAAGATGGCAGTCGCGATGAGCACTGCGAATACGGTTTTCGTCGCCCAGTTGTTAGCGTGCCTGCCCATCCGCTCCCGGTCATTCGTTAGCCTCAGGAGCGCCCAGGCAAGGACCGGAATCAGCACCACCATGAGCGTGTTCAAAACGATTACGAGCGTCACCGGCTCCCACTTTGTGAGCAAAACGTAAAGGGGAGAGAAAGACCAGAACACGACGGACCAGCGGAAGACGGGATCACGGCGCGGGTCTGCGGGGGGTGTTCCGGCGCGGCGCTCCGGCGCGCGGCCCGAGGTCCTGTATACATCAGTAACGATGAGGCCGTAGCCCGTCATGCCGCCCACGTAGCCGGCGAAGGCCGAGGCCCATAGTCCGACACTGAAGATGACGCGGCCGGCAGCACCGAGGGTGGTGGAGAAGACACGCATGAGATCCTCGACAGTTCCGACGCGGATACCGAGCGGATGGATGCTGGCCGCGGCCGTGACCTGGACCAGGGCGCCCAGGCAGAAGATGCAGACGACGCTGCCGAGGAGGTCGATCCGCTGCCGCCGGAGATACTCCACCGATCTCCACCCCTTCGCGCGGAGGAAGTACGAGTACGTGACATTGGTGAGCGAGCCGGCATCGGTGCCGATCAAGGCCATGACGAGCAGGAGTGCATCGATGCCGTGGCTTTGGGGGACCTTCGGGAAGATCGCTGCGCGGAGCAGGGCTAAAGGATCCGCCTTGGAGAGTACAGCGGCGATCGCAAGCCCCGCGCTCATCAGAGCTATGAAGAGCTTGCAGCATTTCTCGATGACGGGGTAGCCGCCCCAGAACACCATCGAAAACGCGAGGGACACGGAGAGAATCGACCAGATGGCAGCGCTCGCCGCGAACGGCAAGGGGAGCAGGAGGTTCAGGCAGCCGCCGAGCAGGACCACCTTGTACATGTTGGACACGTGCCGGATGAGCACGGCGGAGCCGAAGACGGTCCAGGGCAGCCAGCGGGCAATACGGCGATAGCCTTCAACGAGGCTCTCGCCGGTGATAAGCACGTACTTGGCGGAACTGCTCATCCACACGTAGCGGAAAACGACGGTGAGCCCGAGCGCCCACACGAGCGCATAGCCGTACATTGCGCCGGCGGCCGCATTCGTTACGAAGCTGCCGGGCCCTCCTACGGTGAGCGCGAAAACGAGGCCCGGCCCCAGTGCGTGGAGCACGCGGGAGAGTCGGGAGCGTTCGGACCCCGCCGTTTCCGTTGAAACTCCTGCCGGAACCGCCATGCCGTCACCCGTTCCGGGCGGCCTCCTTAGGAATGATGTGCAGCGGCAGAATCTTGCCCGCTTGTGTGGAGTACGGCTCACGCCGGAGCACGCGGAGAGTCCGGCCCGCCTGCCAGGCCCCAGTCATGAGGCGATGCCCCCTCGACGCGCAAGAGAGGGACTCCAGGACCGTCTGGATCACGAGGCTTTCATCGTGCAGCGAGACGCGCGGACTGACGACGACGCTGACGCGGGGCAAGCCGTCCTGATCTTCTTCTTCGATGAATTGGTAATCGGAAGGGGCGCCGCCGAAGCGCGCCGGCAGCGTTTCTTCGAGCAGCGAGATCAACTCCGTGCCGAGGAACTGGATTCCCTCGCTGGTGAGCTTCTCGTAGCTGCGTATCGTGTGGAGGTGCCAATCGAACCCGAGCCGGCCGAAGGCACAGGCGCACGTGCGGCGTTCGGCAACGCCGTAGTCGTCCGTTTCGACATTAATCATCAGCTTCGGGCAGCAGCTCAAGACGGTGGTGAGATAGAACGCATCCACGAACGGGCCGCCGTTGCCCACCTGCCTGGGGCGCTGCACCAGGGCCACTTTGTCCAACCGGAGGTGGACATCGTCCACGGCAACACCGTCGGCACAAGCCATGGCGACAGGGCCGAGTTCGGACATGGCGTAATGGCAGACGACCCGGCATCCCGCCTTTTCAATGATGCGGGCTTTGGCGGAAGTGAGCGGTTCGCTACCGGCGCGGAACAGGGTGCTGCTGATGTCGAGATTGTTTTCGAGAGCAGCGAGGCAGACCCGCACCGCACAGCCGGCGATGGTGTCGAGTTGCGCCGGAGTGCCGTTGCGCCGCTCGGCCGAGAGCCACTCGGCCACCTTGCGGGCATCTTCGATAGGAGTGTGCTCGGGGGGCGCCTGTGGGGTCCCCAGGAGCCACGCGACGGCGCGCGTGAATTCCGTGAATGCGACGTAGCGTGCGCCGCCGTTCCCGAACCTCTGCGGCGTTTGGCTGAACCAGCGCTGGACTGTCTTCCCGATGCGGGCCTGCAGCAGCAGCTTCTTAATTCCGGAGTTGTCGGGCGGCACACTCCGCCAGACGCCCATAGGCCGTTCCAGCAGGCCGAAAGAGGACAAAAAGACCCAGTGGGCGGCCGCATCGTAGCGGAGTAAATCGAGATCGATAAGCAGCCGGCGGCCCGCACTGCGGGAACCTCCGGTGCGGCCCTGGAAGTCGGCAGAGATCAGAGGGTTATCGAAGTCGCTGGCGCGAACCGGTAGAACCCGGCCGTGGCGCTCGATGGGGCGATAGCCCTTGAACTCTTCGAGGCTCACCCAGACGCCAGCTTCGTACAGGCGTGAGAGCGCGCCCTCGATCCCGTGCGCAACGACAAGCCGCCGGAGATCCGGGAATCCGATTCCGGCCCAATCGAAAAGCGCGCGGTAGGGACTCTTGAATCGACCGAAGATGCCACGCTCCACCGTACGGAGGAACGATTCCGTTCTCGTGGCGAGCTGCAGTTCGAGCGTGCGGCGGGCCTGCTCCGGACCCATCGCCGACCGAAGGAACGCGGGCAGGCGCCGTGCGTACCGAGACGTCATTGCCAGGTCCGTTAGGAGGCTCATGGTCAGAATGTGAACTTCGCTCCCACCTGAATCTCCCGGCTGGGGCCGGCGCTGGTGATTTGTCCCGCGTCTTCCGGCACCGAAGTCGCGCTGAAGACCTGCGTTCGAGCCGGGGCAGGAAGGTCGAAGTTCGCATGATTCAGCGCGTTGTATGCTTCGACACGGAAATCGAGACTGGGGCCTTCGCCGGCCGAGCGAAGGCGTATCCTCCGGGCAAGGACGAAATCCACGCTCGCGAGACCGGGGCCCGTGAGCGTGTTGCGCCCCAGATTGCCGAGGAAGCCCGGCTGGGGCCGGCTGAAGCAGCCTGGATCGTACCACCGGCGGGGATCGCCGGTTACACAGTGGGTTGCGCCGGGGCGCAGGTCCGGACGCTGCCCGCCCAGACTGTTCGGCCGGCCGGTCAGCGTTCTCGCCGCATCGTAGGACAGCGTCACCGAAAACGGGACGCCGCTGGCCAGCGTCGCGAGCGGGCCGATGCGCCATCCCTCCCAGAGGCGAGCCCAGCCGGAGCGGCCGCGCGAGGGGACCTCATACTGCGCGTTCGTCACGAAATGATGCCGCACGTCGAAGTTCGACAGCCCGCGGTTGAACCGCGGGTTGTCCACCGGGATACCGATGGAGTTGTCCGCCTCGGTGTGCGCGAAGAAAGCGGAGTCGTCATCGATGCTCTTGGAGAACGTATAAGAGGACTGGAGGGAGAAGCCGGCGCGAAGCGGCAGGCGGTAAGAAACCTGGCCCGCCTGGTAGAACGACTGCCCATCGAAGCGGCGATTGCGGATCATGCCGAATGCGGGATTCAGCCTCCCGCCCGTCGGCGGGAAATACAGGCGGCCATCCGCAAGTGTGACGGCCGGCTTGAGGTTGGCGTCCTCGACGATCGCCGACAGGTGGACCCCGTGCGAACCGATATAGGCGGCCGTAAGAGCGCCGGCGGCGCCCAGGCTCCGCTCCAGGTTGAAATTCCACTGCTGCACATAGGGCTGCCGCAGGTCCCGCGGGATGCGCTCGACGCGCAGGTCCGGGTTCGGCGTCTTCACCAGTTTCGCAAAGGCGCCGGACGGGAAATCGCCTTGGGCCAGTTTGCTGATAGTGCCGCGGAGGAAGAATGGCGGATTGCGAACGCCCGTCAGCAGGATGAACTGCGAGAGCAGCAGGTCGTCGTAGATCCCGTAGCCCGCGCGCAACATCGTCTTTCCGGTGCCGAACACGTCCCATGCGGCGCCGGCGCGGGGCGCGAAATCCAACGTGGACGGATTGTTAAAGAGCGGGCCTATTCGCATGGCAGGGCTCGTGAGCTCGTCGAGGTTTGCGGAACGGCCGTGGACTTCGAAAGGCACACTCGCCCACTCGTAGCGGACACCGAAATCGAACGTGAGCCTGGCCGCCGCCTTCCAGCTATCCACGAAGTAGCCCGCCGCGAGCCACTGCCGGTAGCCGCGAACCGTGCCGGAGCCGGGAAGCTGCGCCTGCAATCGCTGCGGGCGGTTCGCCAGGAAATCCGCGATGCTCGCGAATGTGAATAAGCCGTTTTGAGTGCTGCGGCTGTCCTGGTAGAACCGGGTGTGTTCGACACTGACTCCTGCCAGCAGCGAATGCGCTCCCGACGTGCAAGCCACGTCGTCATAACCCTGGAAGGACGTGAGCGCGTCCGATTCGGAGTCGAGTCCGTCCGAGCCTCCGGGGAACTCATCGAGGCCGGGCACATCGATGAGGCCGGCCGAGTGCGCGCCGGGAACAAAAACTGAGGCGGGGTCATCGAGTCCCGGTGTTTTGGAGCGGGTCCGGTCCGCGACAGTGACGCCGCGCGAAAAGCCGATGCGGGCCGAGTTGAGCAGCCGGGGGGAGAAGATATGGCGCGCCTCGGCGGCGCCTGATTGCGAGCCGGTCCGGCTCAGGCGATCGCTCAGCGCGAAGGTAGTTTCTTGCGACTGTGCGCCGCGGTCGAAACTGTAGCGCGCGAAGAAATAGTCGCGCTCTCCGGCGACGTGATCGACGCGTGCGGTGACGAAGTCTTCGCTGGAGACGCGCGGGTTCGCGAAAATGAACTGGCCCGTGTCGCCGAAGATGGCGCCGTTCGCGCGCGGGTAGAAGGCCAGCAGGGAGGCGATTGCCGGATCCACCGAGACCGCGCCGCCCCGGAGGAGCCCCTGGCGCGCCGCATCACCAGGTGTGGTGTTGATCGTGGTGATGCCGCGCGCTTCCCGGAGACTTTCGGCATCGACGAAGAAGAAGGTGCGGTTCCTCACCAGCGGTCCGCCGAGGGAGGCCCCGAACTGGTGCCGCCGGTATTCAGGAGGGCGGGCCGGGTCGAAGAAGTTGCGGGCGTCCAGGTTGTCATTGCGGTGGAAGTAAACCGCCGACCCATGCCAATCGTTGCCGCCGGACTGGGTGACGGCGTTGACCACCGCGCCGGCGGCTCTGCCGTACTGAGCGCTGTAGCCGCTGCTGAGCACGCTGAATTCGCGGATGGCGTCAACGCCGAGGTTCAGTCCATTGATGCTGCCGGGCGTGGAGCCGGTATAACTGGCGATGGCGATTCCGTCCAGCCTGAAGCCGTTCTGCACGGGCCGCGAACCGGAAATGCTCAACTGGATGCCGTAGCCCGTGTTGAAACCGTGCGCCTGCGCCCTGGCTTCGTGAACGCCGGGTTGGAGGAGGGCGGTCTGGATGTAATCCCGCCCGTTCAAGGGCAGTTCGCGAATGACATCGCCGCCAACGAGCGAGGACACGGCGGAAGCGGCCGCATCGATGGAACGGACCCGCTCTGACACTTCCATGGTCTCGGCCATCCCCTGCACACGCAGGACGGGGTCAACCACCACCTCGCGGTCGAGTTCCAGCACAAATGGCCCAACGGTCTCCGTCGTAAATCCCTCAAGCGAGGCGGTGACATCGTAACGGCCAAGCTCGAGGAAGGCGGTGCGAAAGCGCCCAGACGAGTCGGCTGAGATCTGCCGCACCACGCCTGTGTCCAAGTTGCGGACAGAAAGCGCCGCGTGGACGAGAGCGGCGCCCGTCTGGTCTCTCACCTCTCCGGAAATAGCGCTGGTCCTGCCCTGCGCCAGCGCGATGCCGGCGAACAGAACTGCGACGATCCAGCACGCGGCCGAGCGGAGCGCAACCCGGGCCGGGAACTCATTACGCAAGATCATATGGTCACAATACCCTCATTGACGTCCGGATCCCAGGGAACCGTCCCGAACCTGCGGCGCGCGGCCTCGTTCACAATGTCCCAGTATCGGCGCATGTGCGCGTCAACCGACCAGCAACGGAGGTACGTGCGAAAGCCGTTTTCGCCAAGCTGCTCCCGGAGAGCCGGGGAAGCTCCGAGTTCGCGAACGAAACCAAGCAGGTCCTCGTCGCCGCCGTAAACGTAACCGCCGCCGCTTTCCTGAACCAGCTCCGGCATGCCGCCGGCGTTGCGCACGATGATGGGAGTCCGATGCGCCAGTGCCTCGACGGCCACGAGTGGGCCCGACTCGGAAACCAGCGAGGGGACGACGAGAGCCAGCGCGTGAGCATAGAGCGCGGCGAGCTCGTCCCGCGTCCGGCGACCCAGGAAACGGATGGAGGGGTTCGGCGCGGCGAGCGCGCGCAGACGCGTATCTTCCGCCCCGGCGCCTGCCACGAGGAGGTCATAGTCACGCACGCTGGCCCACACTCGGATGAGAGTATCCAGGCCCTTGATGCGCTCGAGTCTGCCGACGAACAGGAAGTACGGGCGTTCCTGCGGCTTTGGCGGCCCCAGGCCCGCCGGCGGATCGTCCCCGTCATAGAACAGCGGCAGATGCGCAACGGGCGCGAAGCCCGCCTGTTCGTGCAGAGTGGCACTGAAGCGACTGGGCGAAATGAACTGATCCACACGCCTCGCGGCGCGTTCGAGCAGCCCTGTGTAACGCCAAAGCTGGGGAGGGCGGCCATGGCTGAGAACGCAGCGCAGGCAGGTCTTCGAGCTGCAGGGCCGTTTTCCGAACTGCCACAGGAGGTGCGTGGGACAAAGCAGCCAGTACTCGTGCGTTGTGTAAAGGCGCAGGGCATCGTCGTTGCCCGACTCGAGCACCGCAGGGCCCAGCAGAGAGATGTTGTGGTAATGGATCAGGTCGTAGCGGCGGGCGAAGATTCGCCTCAACGCCGTGCGCTCCAGAAGTGGCCGGCCGGTCTGGTGAGTGAGTAGCGGCGAAAGAGATCCGTACCGGCTGCGCAGCTCGCAGACCGTGATATTCGGATGGCAGGGCGGCGGCGAGCCGGGCATCGGGCCTCCGCCGAGCCGGTAGGCATCCACGCAATGCGCGACGACGACGTGGTGGCCCGCGTCCGCCTGGGCGCGCGCAAGCCGCTCGATGTAGACACCATCACCCCCGTAACTGTACGGGGGGTAGAAGGTGGCAAGGTGCAGGATGTGAAGCGGCCTCGGCATATCAGCACACGCTCAGGGCGCGCCGGTCAGTCCCCGCTCTGTTTGGCCGCGAGAGCCTTGGCCGCACCCGGCGATTCGGAATGTCTCCCGGCCTCGAGGTTCGCCCGCAGGGCGGCGGCCGATAGCGACTCTTGCGGCGAGCATAGCGCGAGTGCAGCGCCCGCGACGAAGCCGGCCCCGGAATAGAAGAAGTAAAGCAAGTGTAGCGGAATGACGGCGGCCGCGAACGCCCAGCCACGCTTGGCTCTCATGAACGCGTAGAACGGAAGGTTGAGGAAGACCACCAACACAAGCGCGACGGCGGCGGGGAGGATTGCGCGCACATCGAGCAGGCCGGCAGCGGCGGCCACCGACGAGAGCCCGACAAGTCCGACGCTGACCCGCTGAGACACCTCGAGATTGAGCTGGTTGGGAAGCTTGCCGGAGCGGAGAATCAGTCTGGTCCAGGGAATCGCGCGCTGGGCGAAGTCCGTGCGCAGCAGACCGGTGAACGTCCAGCGCTTGAGGTGTTTCGCCTGAATGGCAGGATCGAGAATAATCCTTCTGCCGGCCGCCCTGAGCCGGGCGCCCAGTTCAATGTCCTCAATGGAAGGACGGCCATAGCGCTCGTCGAAACCGCCGGCGGCGCGAAAAACAACGGTGCGGATTGCGCCGCAACCCGACCAGAAGGTGGCGGCTTCGGCTGCGCCGTTGCGGTGCACCCAGTGATGAAAAAGATTCTTGTACTGCGACACGAAGCCGGTGTCGAGCGGGCTCTCGTCGTAGCCGCCGAAAACGGCGTCCACGGTTTCGTCGGCTGCCAGCCGTGCCGCGATCCTGCCGATAGCATCCGGGTGCACGCATACATCCGAGTCGATGAACAGCAGGACGTCGCCCGTGGCCGCCGTAGCGCCCCGATTTCGCGAGAAAGCCGGTCCGCGCCGGCCGGTGACAGACAGATCCTTCACGCCCGAAGCATGGGCCGTTGCGACAGTCGCCGGCAGGCTCGCATCACAGACAACGATGCATTCGGCAGGCCGGAATTCGCTGCGGTCGATGTGATCGAGGCAGAGTTCGAGCGCCTCTGCGTCGTCGTATGCGGGCACGATGATCGAGATTCTCACGCCGGAGCCAAGTGTTCGAGTTTATCACGGTAACTCGTGCCCTTCAGAGGGTAACAGCGACTATCTTTCGTGGTGGCGCCCGTCGTAGACCTTCTCGCCGGCGGGGATCGGGAGGTCGAGGATGTTCTGCCGGGGAGGGCGCGGGCAAATATGCAGCGGATTGTAAGCGCACAGCGGGTTGTAGGCCCTATTGAAGTCGAGTACTACCTTTCCGTGCCGCGGCGCGGGCGCGTCAAGGAATCGTCCGGCGCCATAGGTCTCGCCGCCCGCGGTGGCGTCCCTGAAGACAATGAAAAGGCCGCTGCCCTCGGTGATGGGTTCGAGAGTCACGTCACGCCCTCTGATGCGGAATCGCAATAAGCCCGGGCTCTGCCAATCCCGGCTCGAGCCATTGCTGTCGGCGAAGGTTACTGTTTGGGATCTCTGGAACGGGACGAATGCGGCAGCCACCCGATACTGCTCGTCGGGCGGGTACCAGTTCGCTTCGTGGCCGTGCTCGCGCAACGCGTAGTGCTTGTCGCGGAGGAGCAATTGAGGCTCCTCCTTCCGCCACCGGATCTCGATCCAGCAAGGGCCCAGATCGATGCGCACCGGACGCTGGTCCGGCGGCGGCTTGCGGAAGACGAATTCCGTTACGGGCTTGCCATTCACCGCGGCGCAAACGCTTTTGTCGAGACGGACGGTGGCCGCATCGCCCGCGACTTCGACAGAGCCGGCACGAGAAGGAAGCCCGGCGACCGGCAGGACGATGTCGTTCTCAGCGGCGGCTCCAAAGGTTGCCTTGCCCGGCTTCAGCGGGAACCGTCCGGCCAGCGTGAGCGGGCCGTCGTCAGCCAGCAGGTTCGCTTTGTGCTCCGCGCGGAAGCGTTCAACCCCGGTCTTGAAATCGGAGCCTGTGCCGAAGATCACACAGGCGAAGGCAGCGAG
>Ga0209777_10000602_pt1 | contig 57812 bp, 47 predicted proteins | sample FrelakmetHBP12HB_FD_187147 | JGI IMG/M metagenome (GOLD analysis project Ga0209777, IMG submission 187147) | Freshwater lake sediment microbial communities from the University of Notre Dame, USA, for methane emissions studies -HBP12 HB (SPAdes)... | ecosystem: Environmental > Aquatic >...
TGCGTTGCCGCGTGTACCTTTGTGGTTCCGGAATTTTAGCCGGATTCCCTTTTTCGGCATGATCGGTTGAGTCATGTCTTAGGACCGACTTACCCCCGGCTGAAGATCGTTGCCGGGGAACCCTGGCCCTTTCGGCGGAGAAGATTCTCACTTCTCTTTGCTGTTACTACCACCGGGATCTGCAATCCTAATCGGTCCACTGGACCTCACAGCCCAGCTTCTGCCCAACTAGGACGCCACCCTACCAACACATTTCTGTGCTCTGAGGTATCGGTGGCTGGCTTAGCCCCGTCAATTTTCGGGGCCGTTAGCCTCGGCGGGTGAGCTGTTACGCTTTCTTTGAAGGATGGCTGCTTCTAAGCCTACCTCCCCGCTGTCTGAGGCTGACGACGCCCTTCGGTTTGACATTTAGCCAGCACTTGGGGACCTTAACCTCAGTCTGGGTTGTCCCCCTCTCGGTCGTGGAGCTTACCCCCACTAACCCGTTTCATGAAGTCTACGGCGCGAGTGGATTCGGAGTTTGAAAGAAAAGTGGACCCTTTCGGATCCTTGTTTTCCAATCAGTGCTCTACCCCACTAGCTACCTCGTTCAAGACTAGACTGAGATCTACTTCGGGTGGAACTAGCTATCACCAGACTAGATTGGTCTTTAGCCCCTATCCCCAGGTCTGAGGAACGAATTGCACGTCAGAACCCCTACGAGCCTCCATTAGGCTTTCGCCTAACTTCGCTCTGCCCAGGGATAGATCGTCTGGTTTCTAGTATGTATGCTTGTGACTCCGGGCCCTTTCAGACCCTGCACCTGGCTCCTTGCGGAGTTGCGTGCGTATTGGTTTCCCTGCGCTTACGAGTTTTTAACTCTTAGGCTTGCCACAAGCACAAACTCCCCGGCCCGTGTTTCTAGACGGAACGTGCAACCCTAGTCCCCTTCCCTTGTACTACCACTTCACAGTGGATTCCTTCGAGAAGGATCTACCCTTCCGGGCTGCACACGTCTGTTACTGTCTGGTTTCAGGCACTTTTCACCCCCATTCCGGGGTACTTTTCAGTTTTCCGTCACCGTACTAGTGCGCTATCGGTCTTGAGGCGTATTTAGTCTTGGGAGTTGGTGACTTCCAACTTTCCGCACCAAAACCATGGTACGGTAGTCTGGGACTCCTGCTCAGCTCATACTGGTGTATGCTTGGGGGGCTTTCACCCTCTATGGCGGGCCTTTTCAGGCCACTTCAGCTTTGCCAGTGAAGAGGAAGCTGGGCCCTTAACCCTACATCTCCCGCGGCTTTCGCCGTGGGATTCGGTTTGGACTGTTCCCATTTCGCTCGCTGCTACTAAGGGAATCCCGTTTTGGTTTCTTTTCCTCCCCCTACTAAGATGCTTCCGTTCGGGGGGTTCCCGCTCCGTAAGGGAGCATTTCTAGGAAGTCCCATTCAGGTATCCTCGGTTCGAAGGCTGCATGCGCCTACCCGAGGCGGTATCGCGGCTTGCCGCGCCCTTCTTCGGCTCTCAAGCCGAGCCATTCTCCAGACAGCGTGGCATGTCCGGGCCTTGGTGGTATCTGTTTGGCGTTTGATGAAACCTTACTAATAGTGTGTCGCTTCGCTTTTGACCTGTGCGTGGTGTCATGTGAGCTTGCTTGCGCGTCAAGACGCTCATTCACCCTTCACCCCAATCCTGTTAGGACGGGGGTTGCATCTATTTTTTCGATGGCAACTTGATGTTGCTGGAACTGTTAGAAGCGCCTTTCGATAATATAAGGATTGTGTCGGGCGATTTACGGGTTTTGCGAGTGACTGCTGGGGTGGCGGGATGGTTTTTGGGGGTTTTTGGTTGGTTTTGGTTTGCTGTGCGGGGTGTCGGTAGTGTTTTCTTTTGGTTATTGTGTTTCGCATTGTTCTTAGGCGCTTGGAGCTTTGTTCTTTGGTTTGTTTTTGAATGTGGGTAAATCAATCGGGCATTCTCGTTACCATTGTCGGGGTAGCTGATTTGTTCGGACTACAGTTTTTGCGTTTGTTGAACAATGGGGAAAACGGTGTTTTTGGGTTTGAGGCACTTTGCTTTCGGTAAAAGCAGTTTCTTGGCGATTGTTCGCGATTGTTCGCATTGATCGGAATCTTAAATAAACTATTTTCCGGAGGGTTTTTCGGAAATCAGATTTTCAACTTAGACATTGCGAAAGCTTAGTTGTGACTATTGGTTTTTGGTGCAGGGTTTCAACATGCGTTTTGGCTTGTTATAGGCACAACTTTGCATGGGATAGTCGGGAAGCTTAGCCGAGCGCGTTGTTATGGATAGAAGGCCAAGTTTGGACGGATTCGGGACCCTGGTTGCTTGGTTGGTTTTCTGGGATAAGATTTTTTTGCGCCATCAATGGTTTTTGCCGTTGTGCATCTGGTATGCAGTGCGGTGCCGCGGCATGATGTTGTGTGGTTCATTGCGGTGCCGCAGCAACATGCTACGTTTGAACGGTTTGGACAAACTGGTGCCGCAGTGCATCTAGCATTGTGCAGGTATTGTGCATGAATGTGTTGAAACTTGTTTTATGGGGCGTGTTTTGTATATACCTGAGAGGGATTGCAAGTGGTTGGGGATAATGTTGGCGAAGACGTTGGGGATAACGCTGTGGTTGGCGAGAAATATGTTAGACCTCGATTGAGCGTTGAGGAACTCTGGACGTTGTATCGGCTCGTGGATGATCGGTATTGGTATTTGCGGAAGCAGCCGCCGCGGTTTCGGAGCCTTGTGAAGATTAGTAGGTTAAGGCTCAAGCTTTTGAGGAACCTGAACAAAACCCGCGAGTCGGAACGTCAGCTTAGTGCGAGGCGAAGAGTCTATTGAATGCTGGTTGAGGCGTGCGTTTTTAGTAGTAACTTTTATTTGTGTAAGTTGTCATGTCATGGTGTAACTGGGTGTTTCGCAGACATTGTGCCTCGATAGCTCAGCCCAGTAGAGCGGCTGCCTTGTAAGCAGCAGGCCGCGGGAGCGAGGCCCGCTCGAGGCTCTTTCTTTTTCATAATTGGATGACTTTGACATTTTCGTTTTTGAAGGCGACCCATACGTTTTGGCCTTCTTTAAGGTCTTTTTTGATGAAGGAACTTTTGGTCATTATTGCCTTGAGGACGAATCCAACGTTGCAGTTTACGGTCACGATGGCGCCCATGTCTGTCCAGTCGATCACGGACCCTTCCAGGATATTTGCGCTTCCACCTCGAAGCGGTGATGTTTCTACTTCGACGTCTTCTGGTCGGATGCCTATAACGCAGTCGGTTGAAACTTGCTCGGAGACCTTCAACAATAACCTCCCGATGCTAACCAAAGAAGCAGCTTTCCCTGTAGAGACCAGATGTGCCTCGTAGACGTTCTCGTACCCCAAGAACCGAGCCGCAAACTCGTTTCGGGGGTTGAGGAAGACATCTCTCGTTTTCCCCGCCTGCGCTATGGAGCCGCGGTTCATTATCGCCATCTTGTCTCCTAAGCTGAAGGCTTCAACTTGGTTGTGGGTCACGTGAATTATGGTTTTGCCTTCTTCGTGGATTCGTTTCAGCTCCCGTTTCAGTTGCCCAGCTGTTTCTGCGTCCACGGCGGCGAGTGGTTCGTCCAGGATGATGGTTTTGGGTTGGATTGCTATGACTCGGGCGAGAGTTACTTTTTGCCGTTCACCGCCACTTAGTCCATCAGGTCTGCGGCCTTCCAAGTTTTTTAGCCCTGTCTGCGTCAAGACTTCATCAACCATTTTGTTCCGGGCTTTGTCGCTGGTTTTGCGCATTCTAAGACCAAATTCTATGTTTTGCCGCACGGTCATGTGAGGAAAGAGCATGGGGCTTTGGGAAACGTAGCCGATGCCTCGCTTTTCGGGCGGCACATTTGTTACATCTTGTCCGTCAAGGAGTATTCTTCCTTTGTCGGGCTTGTAGAAGCCCATTATGGTTTCGAGGAGAAGCGTTTTGCCCGCGCCGGTGGGGCCGAGTATGAAGAAGTATTCGCCGTCTTCGACTGTTAGGCTTATGTTGTTGAGTGTGAACCCTGGCCACGTTTTTGAGACTTCTTCAAGCTTAAGTCCCATTTCGACTGCTCCTTTCACTTTTGTGTAGCGGGTTGATTTGTTTGCCGATGGCGAGCCTGAATACTACGAGTATGATAATGGCGAGTATGATGAGGAGGCCGTTGATGGGAAGTGCGGCTTTTAAGCCTTGACCGACGAAGACATCATAGAGGTAGACTGGCGCAGTTTTTGGGTAGTAAGCTAGCAGTATGACCGCGCCGAATTCGCTAACAGATCTTGCCCATGTTAGCAGGCAGCCGGTTAGAATGCCTCTTGAAGCCAATGGGAGCTGCACGTGCCTGAATATTTGGAATCGGGTTGCGCCTAGGCTTTTTCCAGTTTTTTCCATGCTTGGGTTTATGCTGGCGAAAGCTTCTTGGGCGCTTCTAACCATGAAGGGGGCACTTACGAACGCCATCGCGACGACTATGCCCCAGATGGTGTCTATGAAGCCTATGCCTATGCTGGAGAAGAAGGCTCCAATGGGGGAACTGGGTGCCAAGACAAGTAGTAAGGCTATGCCTGCGGTGTTGTGCGGGATTAGGATGGGGATGTCTATGAGCGAATCCAAGATTTTCTTTCCGTGGAATTCGTTGCGGACGAACAAGTAGGCGAAGGGAACGCCCAAGAATAGCATGAGCATGGTGGCTATGAAGGCACAGTAGAAGCTCGTCCAAATAGCGCTCAAGGTGAGGGGATCAGTGAGTGCGCCGCCTAAGCCCGGTGCGGACGACGCGACTGAAGCAACAATGGGAACCACTAAAAACAAAACCAGAAGCACGCCTAGGACGAAGGATGCAGCGATGAAGAGCGAGTTTTGTTTTAGCCATGTCATGTTCTTTCATGTCTCATTTTTTGGCTAGTCGGTTAGTAGCTGTAATAGTTACGGTTCAGCTGTCACGATTGATTGCAGGCTTGGCGGAATGGCGGTGATGTTGTCTGTGAAGGAGGGTGTGAACACCGGATGGTATGCTGCTTCGAAGTCGGTTTTTCCCTGTCCATTGAGCAGGAACTGGATAAATTCTGTCGCCAACGTGGGGTTTGGGGCGTTTTGTGGTATGGTTAAGCCGTAGTAGATTGTTTCGCCTGTGCGGTCAAGTGTTATCGTAGCGAACCGCTGGTGGTCGTACACGATTTGGATTCTTTCGTAGTTGCTTTGGTATTGGGGTGATCCGAGGTTTATTTGGTCAGGGAGCGCCACGTAGCTGAAGCCGTATTGCTTGGCGTTGCTCAGGTACATGAAGCAGTAATCAATGTAGCCTGTCTGGAGCAGCGCAATGAGGTCCACTTCGCTTGCTCTCAGAGTTAACTTGTCGCCGACGGGCTGTTGAATCTCGGGCACAGTTATCGTGTAGTTTGAACCATTCGGAACGGAGTTAATCGGAGGGTTCATGTTTTCCGTGATTAGATCGTGGAACAATGTCTTATCGCCATAATAGTCTTCCGCAAGCTGGATTGCCATGAGCGTGCGGTATCCGAGGGCGTCCAGCTGTGGGTTGGCGAAGCCGAGTTTGACGTCAGAGCGCGTTAGGATTTGGTACCAGTTGTTTGCGTTGATTTCGCTCGCGTACTTGCTGCTGTTTGTGTAGGCAAGCACGAGGTTGTTGGTGGCGAATCGGATGTAGTAATTTGCATAGCTTTCGTTCGTATTTGGCATGGTTGTGTTGTACATCATTCGCGGTATGAGTGAGTAGTCGGCTACCATGAGCAGGTCAACTTTGTAGTTTAGCTCGGTGACGTGCCTGATTACTTGGATGGTTCCGTGCCCTTGAATTTCTACGTCAACGTTCGGGTGGGTTTTTTCGAAGTCGGCCTGGGTTTTGGCGAGCGGAAATTCGAGGCTTGTTGCGCAGAAAATTGTGAGTGTTTGTTTGGTGGAGTTTATGAGGAAGTAGTTTGTAGCAAAAAAATAGGCTGACAAGATGAGAGCGAGCGCTGCAATTGCTGCGAGCGCTACGAGTTTTCGTCTCATCTGCTGTCAGGTCCTGTTTTCTTCGGCGGTTGCTACTCAGATGACTTCAATCTTCACGAGTAACTTTGCCCATGAACTGCCGTCTGTCAGTAGACCTTGCGGTCCGACGATGGCTGTCATCAGAGGTCCATTCGATGTCGAAAGGGTTGTGCCGTTTGCGAAGTACGCGACGATCATGGTCATTGGCTGGCTTGCGGTTACTGGTGCACCCGTAGTTGGGTTGTAGGTGTTTATGGCGCTAGCGTTCCCAGTTACCTGCTGGTACGTGAAGGTTGTTTGATAGCCGTCTGAGCCTGTGACGCGAATGCTATTGCTGCTTGTCATGCCACCGACAAGGTTTAGAAGCGTCTGAAAAGATACGCCAGTTACGTTCGTGTAAGTTGTGATTGTGCCGCCCTTTGACTTGGTTCCTCCGTTTGCGGTGTAGGACGCTTGTGCCGCGAGGTCGTTGCTGTACAATGTTACTGATGTTCCGTTAGAGCCAACAATGGTCAGGGTTATGTTGTGGGACAAGGGCATTATCTGAATCTGCGCAATACCCTTGACACTCTCCTTCTTCGTCAAGTCGGAGCCTGTCAGAGTTAGAGGCCAGTAGTTGCTCGTGAGGGCTGTGCCGTTTGCCTTATTGGCTATCATGATGTTTGTGTTCATGTTAACGCGGCTGTCGTTTAAGGTAATTGTGTATCCGTCTGAGCCTATCACTTTGACGACGTAACCGTTGGTCAGTAGGCTACTGTCGATAACCCCGTTGTTCTCGGCCCACATTACCATGCGGTGAAGGGGTGTTCCCGTCCATGTCGTGGTTGAGTCTGTGTATGTTACGCTGCTTCCTGTGACTTGGGTTTCAAACGTGCTTTGGGACATGGTTGCTGCTGTTGTTCCGTTTATCACCATGCTGTAGGGGACTGGCGTCGGTGAAGGTGTAGGCGACGGCGATGCAGTGGGCGCAATGGAGGTGGTTGGGGTTGGTGTCAAGTTAGGTATTGGAGTTGGTGTTGGAGCTGGCGTTGGCGTGGGTGTTGATGTTGGTTGGGCTGTTGGGGAGGGTGAAGCTGATGAGGAAGATGTCGGGCTGGAAAGCACTATCTGGATTGCCACGATGTTCTTGACCGTTTCTTGGTTGGAGACGCCTGAGCCGACGAGGGTTAGTGGCCAATATGGGTCAGAAAGCACGGCGCCGTTTAGCATACCTGCAACGATTATGTTATCGTTCTGTTTTATTTGACTGTCGTTCAAGGTTACGAAGGAGCCGTCGCCCGAGATAATTTGGACGGAGTAGCCTTGGTCTAGGGTTGCGTTGCTAACGCCACCGTTGTAATTGTACCACGAGATCCATCGCCAGAGGGCTGTGCCGCTCCATGTGTTGCCGTTGGAATCGGTCCAGTTGAGAGTGTAGTGGTTGTAGTCTGCGGTCCATGATTGACGGTCCATGCTGAGAGGTGAGCAATTCGTGGCGTTGACGGTTACGCTCCAGTCTCTGACGTTGTTGGTTACTGCCAGAGTATTGACGAACTTGGCCCAGAAGTGGCCTTCTGTGAGTAAACCTTCAGGTCCCAAGACGCCAATGCGTAGGGGTCCTACGTCAGAAGCCAGTGCTGTGCCGTTTTCAAAGTAGTTAATGCATAAAGTCATCGGTTTGGTGGGAGTGGCTTCGCTTCCAGTTATTGGGTCGTAGGTAGTGAAGCCGTTGCCGTTTACCTGGTCGTAGGTGTATACCATTGAGTATCCGTCGGATGCGGTTACAGTCAAGGTTTGTTGGCTTGTTATGCCGCCGACTAGGTTGAGAAGCGTAAGAACGGGGATTCCTGTGTAGGTTCCTACGTCTGCGATGAGGCCGCCGCTGCTCTTGAAGCCGCCCTTATCCGTGTAGGAGGTTAACGCTGCCATGCGCGTTTCGTTTAAGGATACTTGCGTTCCGTTTGCTCCTATCACGGTTAGAGCCATCGGTGGAAGAATTACGCCGGGGGTGGGGCTTGCACCGGGGGTTGCCGTTGGGCTTGGGCTGGGACTGCTGGATGGCTGTTGAAGCAGAGAATATTGCCATGCGCCGACTGCCGCGGCGGCAACTATGATTATTATGGCTATTACTGCTAAGAGCTTCTTGTTTAGTTTATTTCCTGTTTGAGAATTCATCTGTTTGATCTCCCGCTGCCAAAATCATCGATATGCATATAAAAATATTTCGGGTTTCAGCCGCTTAAGCCAACATAATAACTCAAAATAGAAGAAAAACGAAACCTTAGACACAAGCTAAAAGTGGCTACCAAAGAAGCACCATTATGCCAACTCTACTCGCAATCTAAAAGAAATTGACCTAGCGAAGAGTCACTCCTAAATCTTTGGAGGCACAAACTCAAGTTTTGTCTTTCTCTTCAGGAAAACCACTGCCGAAGTGACCAACGCCAAGCAAAACACCGTAACGGCTATTTTGGGAAACTCCGGAACATTCGCGTCTTGTACAGAATCGTTGTGAAAGGTCGTGTTCAACACGAACTGATTGTTTGCGTCCGTCAAGAAAGTGTTCGCGTAAATAACAAATGTCTTGATACTTATCGTGTCATTAGCTGTGTCAAAGGTCAGAATTCTGAGGCTGGCGGCGCCCATCTCGCTGTCTTGGTCTTGGCGATTAAATACCAATTCGTTTCTGCCGCCAACTGTTTTCCTTACACCGTTAGTCGGATAATAGTGCCCGCTCAAAGTCAGAAACACGTTAGGATGCGTTGCCAAGACAACCTCGCGGAGATGATTAGCCCAGGACTCGTAGCCTCCTGTTCGGTTAACATAGGCGTGGGTTGCCACAATGGCGTGCGCGCTGGGGTAAGCGTCCAGTATGCAGTTAGCCCATGCTAAATCGGAGTCATCTGCTTGAAAAGCCAAGTTCACGACCAGAAAGTCCCAGCTTGAAACGTTAAAGTGCACAGCAGTGTCCATGCCCCCGCTTTGGCTGCCCAGCCAGTACGACGTGTCCGCCATGACTAACGTGTTGAAGGCTTTGTACTCGTCTCCAATCCAGCAAGTCGCGTTGAAATCGTGGTTTCCCGCATCCCAACAATACGGAATACCCGCGCTTAGGAGAATGCTCATCGAGTTGTTGGCGTTTGCCCACTGCGTTTGGTTTCCTTCCACGTTAACGAGGTCACCCGTGTGGATTACCATTTTAACGTTATATGTCGCTGCGTTGTTCACTATCCAGCGGCAAAGTGCGCTGAAGTATGATGGGTAACTTTCTGAAAGGTATTGAGTGTCAGTTATCCATATTACTGAGAAATTTCCGTCCGCCGCGTTTGAAGTGTCAGTTGGCAAGGAGGCTAAGGGTGCTGTCTCTGCCTTAACAATGAGATTGATTGGTTGACCGACAATCTGTATCGACAGGATTGTCATGGCTGTGATTAGGACTATGGAGAAGACTTTGGATTTCAAGGTGGGGGATTCCAACTTCAGTTTTCCTTTTCCTTGGCAAGCTGTTTTTTGTTTTCGGGAAAGCTTATAAAAAAGCCGACGTCATGTCTATTAAAACATATCGGCGTGAAGCCGCTGTCAACAAAAGCTTAATGGGAGAAAGGAGAAAAAATGAGGAACAGGACTCAAGGACTGTCGATAGCAATTTCCGCAATTATAATCGTAGCAGCGATAGTTTCAATTTACTACGCAACAAGACCCAACAACAACCCGCCCGCCACGGACCAGCTGCCTGCGGGAGAACCGCCTCAATGGCAAATCATCGTCACCGGTGACGTCCAACAGGAAAAGACGCTTACCCTAAAAGAACTCAGCCAAATGTCCCTCACGAACGTCACCACTGAAGTCGGCGACAAGAACCAAACGTTCCTCGGAGTCACGCTAATTGATTTCTGCAACAAGACAGGCGTCAGCTGGGACGCAGGACCTCTGGACATCATCGGCGCTCACGGAGCTGAGGCAACCTTGAGCACGTTCCAAGCCTGGAATAGCACATATTACCCCTATTACTATAACAACAACGTCATCGTGCTTGCCTTCGCCCAAAACGGACAATGGCTAACCAATGCAACAGGCGGACCGGTAAGGCTTATAGCTCCCTACCTCCCCGCAGAGTATCAAGTTCAAACCGTGTCCGAAATCCACAGCAACCCGTGGACAATCGCCATATCTGGCGCAGTTTCAAACCCAATAGTCATAACTGGAGAAAACATCACTTTCTTACAAGCCAACACCGTGCACGCCGAATTTCGGCCAGGAGGGGAACCGAACCGAACTTCAGACTGGACGGGCTTGCCAATGATGGACGTGCTTAAAGCAGCAAACATGTCAGACAGAGCAGAAACCATAACCATTATCGCCATCGACGGCTATGAAAAGAATTTCACCCTTCAGGAGGCTCAAGATTCGCTGATGATGATTGGCTATCAAGAGAACGGGAATCCGTTGCCGCTGAGCCAAGGTGGACCCTTCAGGTTATTCCTTCCCACTGACCAATACAAGTGGGGGCAATACTGGGTAAAATTCGTGCATGAAATCATAGTCTCATAAGTGCCCATGCAAGAGAACGGTTCAGCTTACGGGAGGGTTTCTAATCTCTCCAAGATTAGTTATGATGACACGAAAAGGCACAACGAAAGAGGAAAGAACTTAAAGAAAAATTTATGTTTCTTCTGGGGTTTCTTCTTCGTTCTTGCCTTTCACCGGCGGCTTGTCTGTGAGGAGCCTGTATTTGCGGCCTTGCGAGTTGATCATCTCGTTCTCGAAGAGCTTTCGCAGTGACTTGAAAACCTTTTTGCTTGGCAAGTTTGTCTGCTCGGCGAGTTCGGCTAGAGTTTGCTCTTTGACTTTCAAGGCGGCTATAACTTGCTCGTCAACCTTGTTGAGTTTCATTGGGTACGTCTCCGTTAGTCTGTTGTCCACCAATATTGAGCGGGGATGTTTTTCTATTTTGCGGTACATCCCGCTGCTGAAATGGTTCAACGGATAAGAAAAATTAAAGTAACCTCTCGCGCCAGTTAGTGGCAACGGACAGGATCAGTAGTGGCAGCAATCTTAAACTCCGTCAAACGTCTACTAGTGGTATTTATAACGCTCGTATTGGTAGCCCTGGTTACCATACTGCTTTACAACTCCTTCATCGCGGCACCCATAAATGGACGCACCATTTTCGACAAAACTATCGAGGTATCCATAACCATAGCGTTCTGGGTCATCATACTGGTGTTTGTTCGACGCTCCCGCCCTCTCATGGCGAAGCGCATAGGGGACCAAGCCACCACTGTCCTTCAGATCGTCATGGCAACTGTAGCCGTACTCTTCATGATTTTCTCCGTGCTGTCATCACTTGGGGTTTCCCCTGAAAGCCTACTTACGGGCGCAGGATTCGCTTCCATCACTATTGGCTTAATCATATCCACCTTTGTGGGCAGTTTGCTCGCAGGGGCGCTGGTGTTTACGACGCACAAACTTAGGGTAGGCGATACCGTTATAGTTAACAACGTTCCAGGTTCTGTAATTGAGCTTACTCCGTTGGTCACGCGTGTGAGGACAGACACTGGATTAATCACTATACCAAATAGTGCCATAAGCTCAGGGGCTATAGTGGTAACCAAAGTCCAAAAGTACGACAACTCCTTGCAGAACAGATTGCCCTACGTAGTAGGCGACAGAGTAGTTACAGCTTACATGCCTGGCGAAGGCACGGTTACGCAGATAACCGCGCTCCGCACAGTTATTCAGCTTGATACGGGTAGAGAAATTACGCTGCTTAACAGCAGTATCCTATCAGGCGCAGTGGGCATTGCAAGAATAACTGGCTCAGCACCTAAACCAGACTCAACAGCACAGTAGCACCTCACAGTCGAATCTGATCTTTAAAACATCACATTTCTCTGCAGACACCGCAAAACTCGACCCGGCATGCTGTGCCTATAGTTTCCCTCCCGAAAATTATATTTCTCGCGTCACGAACAGCAACGAAGAACCTAAACACGAATCTGTGACTAGGTCGAAAAGAAGACAATCAGAGATGGCAAGTATGTTACCCATCGAAGTTTCAAACCTCAAAAAATACTACGGCGAAATCAAAGCTGTAGACGGCATATCATTCACCGTTAACGAGGGGGAAGTCTTCGGACTTCTTGGTCCCAACGGCGCGGGCAAAACCACAACTATAGAAATCCTTGAAGGCCTTCGGGAAAGAGACAGCGGCGATGCCAAGGTCTTAGGTTTTGACCCTTGGAAAAACGGGTACGACCTCCACAAGAGAATCGGCGTTATTCCACAGGAGTTCACGTTTTTCGAGAAGACAACCCCTAGAGAAGCCATAGTATACTATGCGGCTTTGTTCGGAGTTAAAGTTGATCCAGACGAAATTCTCAAAGAAGTTCTCCTTCTAGACTCAGCGAAGAACCGTTTTGAAAACCTCTCAGGAGGGCAAAAGCAGAAAATGGGCTTGGCGCTTTCACTCGTTAGCCAACCTGAATTGCTCTTTCTCGATGAACCTACTACAGGTCTTGACCCCACCGCTAGGCGTGCGATCTGGGAAGTCATCCAAGGATTAAAAGCTAAAGGAAGAACCATCATACTAACGACCCATTATCTGGATGAAGCGCAGCACCTTTCTGACCGCGTAGCCATAGTAAACCAAGGCCATATCGTTGCTATGGGAACTTCGGACGAAATCATCGAGCAATATGGCTCAGGAGAACGACTGGAAATTCACGGAGACGAAAAACTCGCAGAATACATCAAGAACAACACGGACCTTATCGTCGATTACGACAAAACTTCGCACTTCGTTAGCATACCACTTGTTAAGAAAATCGACGCCCTCGCAGCCCTGGCCGCAGCCGAGCAATCAGGCATGGATTGGGGCGAAATCCGCACCCGCCGCGACAGCCTCGAAGATGTCTTTATCAAACTCGTCAGGGGCGCTGTAGACGAAAGCGGAAACATCGCCGCCGGCGAAAATCCTCAAACTCAAGATAAACAGTCAAACAAAGGGAGGAAAAAGTAATGTCAACTGCAAAAAGAACGCTAGCTGACCTTCGAGTCTTCGGCAAAGGATACATAAGAAACGGAGCGGCCCTCTTCTTCGGCATAATCTTCCCCGTTATTCTAATCGCTCTTTTCGGCGCCATCTTCGCGGGAGGGGGCAGCGGCCAGGTCACTGTCTATGTTCAAAACAAAGATGCAGGCATCCAGTTTCCCGTGCAGATGAACGTTGGCAATGAATTCGTGCAGGCAATCAATGGAACACTTCCGAATGGCACAAGAGTCAGCGGCACATGGCCCCTGAAAGTCCCAACACTAGTTGATCCTTCAGCGAACTTCACGAAGTACTTAGCCGACCACTCGGCCTCCGATGGCATTATCATTCCAGCAGATTTCTCGGCAAACTTCTTGTCGGGCAAACCAGAGAACATTACCGTGTACGGAAACCCAACCTCCAGCACTAACGGCATCATACTCGGAACTGTTGAAGGCGTCGCTACGTCGTTTAATCTCAACTATTTCCAGCAGAAATACAACGACACCACGCCAGCCATCATTAGCATCAGCACTGCAACTGTTAACACTCAGCAGACTAAGTACATCGACTTCCTAATTCCGGGCCTCATTGGCTTTTCCATACTCGTCAGCCCCATGTTTGCGATGGTCAACATAACTTCCGAATATAAGAAAACCAAGCTGTTCAAGCAGTTGTCATTGACTCCGCTTCATAAGATGGAGTGGCTAGCCTCCAAGGTCATCTGGTACATTCTCCTGTCCATCATTTCTTTTATGTTGCTGGTCGCTGTAGGCGTCTTCGGGTTCGGCGCCCACATTACGCTGACCCTGTGGCTCATTCCTTTCCTAATCTTGGGGCCCATGCTTTTCTGCTCGCTTGGCATGCTCGTTGGAACCATCAGCAAGAGCGTCGAGAGCGCTAGCGTCTTAGGCAACATAATCACTTTCCCAATGATGTTCCTGTCAGGCACTTTCTTCCCTCTCAGCACCATGCCTCAGTACCTGCAAAACGTCGCTCATGCGTTGCCACTGTTCTATATCGTCGAGGGCTTGAACAATGTTATGGTCTACGGAAACTACAGCGCAGGCTTATTAGACATTGCAATCACAGCGGTGATAACAGTCATATTCTTCGTCGCCGCTGCAAAGCTGTTCAAATGGAGAGAAGACTAAGCCAGCAACAGCCTTTCCCCTTTTTGCTTTTTCTTTTTCTAATCAAACCCTGAAATAGTCTAACTTAAAGCAAGCATACTACTGGTTCTGCCTAGTTTGTTTTCGTTTCGCCCAGCACGGTTTACAGTAAACTGACCTGTTGCCGTCGGGCTTAAAAGGAACGGCACAAGTATTGCCGCAATCAGCGCACACCGCTTCGAACGTGCCTTTCTCAGTTTTCTGAGCGTATGGCTTGAACATGCGGTAGCGGGCGAGGCGGGGCCAGCCTGTTTTTGCGTACTTTACCATGTCAGGGTGTTCCTGGAGCCAACGCATCATGTGGAAAAAGTTTTTGGCGCGTTTCTCGTCGCGTTCAGGCAAAGGCTCATAGCCGAGGTTTCGGATCTCGTCAAGGTAGGCGATTTCCACCAGTCTTTGAGGTTCGCCTACGACGCGGATTCTGTGAATGCGTTCCCCGAAGGTCTTGCGCAGATCTTCTACGGCTTCATCGAAGATGTATCCTTGACAAAAGTTAATTTCTTCCTCGGGTTTGGGCTGCAGCCTGCTTAGCAGTTGGGTCACGACTTTGGAGGTTTGCGTGAGGTACTCTTTCTTGCGGAAAAGGGCAGGCTGGAAAAACTTCACGTCTATGACGTCATAGCAGAATTGTTGAGGCTCGTCGCGGTAAGCACCGATGACTATGCCGAAAAGCAAATCGCCGCTGCCAGCGTCATCCACAGTAATCGTCACGTGAGCTGCTTCCTTTTATTCTTCATGCCTGCAGTCGTATAAAAACAGTCCGCACATCAAAGGTAACTCTGAACATGCAAACGCCGCCCAAATCACCGCTCTAACCGCATTTAATTCGCGAATTCATTCGGATTTGCTGATTGTAGTTGTTGTTGTGTCACTACAATCACAAATTCTTATATCCTTTTTGCGGCAGAGTTCAACTACAGCTATTTTCTTAAAAAGGAGAAATTGAATTGAACATGAACACTAGAAAGGCAACAGCCATAACCCTCGTCCTCTTGGCATCTACTCTTATGCTTGCATCATTTGCAGTAAACACGACGAAAGCGCAAACTGGAACACAAGCCGTCGTGATTCTCGCGGCATCAGTCGGAGGAACAACCTCCCCGGCTCCAGGTAACTACACTTACGACAACGGCACCTTCATTGTCTTCTCAGCCATTCCGTCAGACGGTTTCGCGTTCCAGTACTGGATCGTTTCAGGCGCGTACACACCAGGCCATACAGCCACACAAACCGGCTCCTACACTGACCCAGACACAGGACAGCTAATCCAACTTCCAGTCCCCGTGTCAACATCAGGAATTAACGCATTGACCTTCACAACAAACCCAGCCAACATAACCTGCGGATACGGGTACACCTACACTTACCAAGCCGTCTTTGCACCCACAACCAGCACGTCACCTACACCTACACCTGTTCCTCAAACCTTGCCCGCAACCAGCAGCCAGCAAGTGATAAATATACTTCCAACAATAGGCGGAACCACTACTCCAGGCCCAGGAACCTACACACAAGCCAACGGCACTACAATAACGATGACAGCCACACCTGCCGACGGCTTCGCATTCCACTACTGGATAGCATCAGGCAGCTACACACCAGGCCACTTAGCTCAGCCACAATACATTCCAGACACAACAGACCAATATCCAACAGTGCCGGCAAACGTTTACCTACCAACTATAGACAGCCTTGTCTTCTCAATCAACCCCGTGACAATAACCTGCGGATACGGCTACACCTACAACTACCAAGCAGTCTTCGTTCCAGTAAACTCGACAGTTCCAGTGATCCCAACATCAACGCCCCAACTTTCAGCAGTGCCAACCGCCCCACCAACAACCACACAACCCACCACCACAACTGCGCCACCAGTTTCCACACCAACTCCAGCAGTTACTACACCAACGCCTACTCCAGCACCAGCCGGCACCGACTATACATGGTGGATAATCATCGCGGTCGTTGTGATAATCATAATCATCATAGCCGTTGTTGCCGTTATGATGCGACGCAAAAAATAAACCCTCTCTTTCTTTTCTTTTTGTCTAACCCAATTTTTCTTCGTTTTCCTATGCGACTCTGAGCTTTGATTTTGAACAGAGCAATTTCCTGTCAGACCTGAATTTGTTAGAGCTATTTTGTCGGCTTGGCTCGCCACTCAATGAAGTTGCCTCAGTAGAATCCCCAATTCCTCAACTTAGGCGATAGAGTACGCAGGAGAACAGGGCATATTACCGCTTCTATTATGAAGTTAACCGCGAAGGTTGGCAGGAGAACCACAATGGCGTCGTTTGCGGAGAACAGCCCAAAGAAGGTAAACTGCCATAGCACGTAGCTTGTTCCTATGAACAGCGTCGCTGCGTAGACTGCCAAGAGCAAAAGAAGGTTCTTAGTGGTTTTTTCTTCTGCCGCTCTTCGGGGGATAAGCAGCCAGTTCAAGCCGTAAATTATGAGGGCAGTGACTGCTTCTATCCATGCCAGAAAACCTAAGCCTTCCACGAATGCGCCGCCTATTAAAGCACCTACCAAGCTGCCGATGAGCCCACCCCAGCCGAACCAAACGGGGAACACGCCCAAAAGGATGATTGGCAGGTAGAGGATAGTGAAGCTTGGCAGAGCCACGACTTTGGAAAGGAAGAAGAAGACTGCGTAAAGAGCCGCGGTCACTGCCATTATGGAGACTTGTTTCGCTTTGCTTGGTTTCCCTACAACCATTTCAATCGCCTCGTGCCTACGATTTTGGCTTTGTGCTCACGAGTTGCTTGTAGTTTGCCTCGACTTCCGCAAGCATGGCCGATGCGGTGACGACGCCTTTGGTTTTTGCGATAGCAGCAATTGTTGCGCCTCCGACGCCGACGCCTTCCTTCACGACGCCTGCCTCGTAAGCTTTCAGCCCATCATACTGGGAGGCAGTGAAGTCCAGGTTTGCTGCTAAAATTGGGACGTCTGCGATTTGCGCTATTATGCCGTCGAGGTCGGAGGTTTTGTCGGAGATTATCCAGCGGGTGGTTCCGATGGCAACGTTGCTCAGAACTTTGGGGTTGAGCGCGTTGACGACGGCGAGGACGGCTGACATTTGTGTGCCGCCTGCCATTAAGACTGGAACCCGTTCAGCTGCGCCCAGAACTAAACCTGCGAAGGCGGGCATCATGGGGTCGCCTACGCAGGAAACTGCGGCTAGGGGGTCATTTTTGAGGGCGCCGAACTTTATGTTTAGCTGTTTTAGGCCCTCTTCGACGGTTTTTGTTTTGAGGTCGTGTGGGTTGCCGGGCATGCTGCTACTGACTTTGCCCTTTGCGTTAATGCCCATTGCCATTAAAACGCCCAGCGCGGTTGTGGTGCCTCCTGGAATGCTTTCGCCGATGACGAGGTAGTCTACGGTTTGGGACAGGATCTGCCCTGCGAGTTTAGCTCGTTGCAGGACCTCGGGGGCGTTTTCGACGGCTTTGCCAGTTCGGATGTCTTTGCCGGGTTTGCCGCCTAATTCCAAGAAGGGAACATGAGGGAGAATGCGTAATCCAGCGTTGACGGGAAGCGCGGGGATTTTGGCTAGCTTTAGAGCCGACATTGTGATGAGGGCTGGGGTCGGGATGCCGTCAGGGGTGACGGGGACGCCGTTGATGCATTTGCATTTGCCAAGCAGAAGCAGCTCGATGTCAGCGGGTGGCGTGTAGTCGGTTATTTCTGGGTTGGCGCCTGCGGCGGATATGCCTGAAATCTTGGCTGTTTCCGTCGTGCCTAAGGTGCAGACGAAGAGGGGTTTTTTCCCTGCGATTTTGTTTAGGAAGGCTTTTCCTTTGGTTTCGTTGTGCGCGAGTATTATGTCCTGCATGGTGCTCACGTTCGAGTTGTGCTTTGGATGGGGGGCAGGCGATAAAAGCGTTTGTCCCCGTATTACGGCTGTAATGCGTTTAGTTATTTCGTGCTATAAGGGCTTGACGGGCTGTTTCCCTGTGCTTAGCCATAGTTGTTAAATATTGCGCCCCTTGTAATTTACAACAGAGCAACGTTTCGGTGACTAACCTGTCCGTGCAAAAAAGCAAGGAGCCCTCTTTGGCGTTCGGCGGTCAAGCCCTCATAGAAGGCGTGATGATGCGCAGCCGAAAGCATATGGTTATGTGTGTTCGCAAACCCAACAAAGATATTGTAACCAGCGTTGAACAGCTAAATCCCCTGGCTGACAAGTATAAGATTTTGGGTGTGCCGTTCATACGCGGCATAGTCTCGATGCTCGAGTCCATGTACTTGGGTATGAAGGCGATTCTGTTCTCGGGAAACACGGCTCTCGCAGAAGAAACCAAAACCGAAGGCGATGCAAAAGGGCAGACTTTCAGCACGGCGCAACTTGCCATAGTAGGGTTGGGTGCCGTGGGAATTGTGGCGGTTTTCTTCTTGGTGCCGTACCTTTTGGCGTCGTGGCTTAAGCTCTCAGGTGTGGTTTTCAACATAACAGAAGCGCTCATACGGCTGGCGATGTTCGTAGGCTATTTGGGTTTCATCGCTTCGTGGGGCGAGTTCGCAAGGGTTCTCAGGTACCATGGCGCCGAGCATAAAGCGATTAACGCCTATGAAGCGGGCGTGCCATTGGACGTGGAGCATGTGAAGAAGCATTCGAGGCTGCATCCTCGGTGCGGGACAAGTTTCCTGTTCATAGTGTTAATCATAAGCATCGTCCTGTTCTCCATAATGCCGAACCTCGGATACCTCGTGAATTTGTCTTACCGAATTCTGCTAATCCCAGTCATCGCGGGCATAAGCTACGAGCTGCTGAGGCTAAGTGGCAAGTACCGCTACAACATCGTGTCCAGAGTCCTCACCGCGCCGGGGATGGGCTTCCAGTTGCTGACAACCAAAGAGCCGAGCGACGACATGCTAGAAGTCTCGATAAAAGCCGTGCAAGAAGTCATGAAGCTGATCACGCCTGCAGTTTGATCTTGGATAGAAATCTGTTTTTAAGTTTTAACCCGTCAACGAAATGGTCAACCGGTCGCGCAAGTCTGAACTGAAGTTTTGACAGATCGTGGATTTCCTTAAATATGCCCGAGTGCCATAGGAATTTGAAGAATGATAGTTTTGAGCAGGAAAAACAAGACTCTGTTAGTTGTAGCTTTTTTGGCGGCTATTATAGCGATTTCTTTGTCTGCGATTTATCTACAAAACAACAAGCCAAAAATTAGTCCACAGCCGTCGGTTTCAACTTCTGAGACTCCAATTCTTACACCTCAGCCTTCGACAAGGCAACCCGTTACTTCAACTTCATTTCCAACTTTGCCTCCCACATCGTCTCCTCGCGCTTCCGCTTCGACCTCTCCTTCAGCTAAGCCTACGCCTTCGATTTCGATACCGCTGATTTCTCCGCCTATACCTGAATTTCCCGAACTGCCTGTTGCTCCAACGCCGCTGCAACCCATAACATTGTACCCGGGAGAGGTCCAGGAATATCAGGGTCAGAGTCTCTCCCCCGCAGCAAGTGTCTATGAAAACGCCATCGCGGGAACGCAGTTCATTGACCCGGCAAATTATACGCTAACTATATCGGGGCTTGTTAACAAGACCGTTCAGTTGTCATACAATCAAGTGCTCACGCAACATCAATCGTACCAGAAAGTCGTGACCATCAACTGTGTGGAAGGTTGGAGTGCCACTATACTCTGGGAAGGCGTCCTAGTCAAGGACCTCATCCAAGACGCTGGGTCTCAAGCGGCGGCTAACACCGTTATTTTTCATGCCTCTGACGGGTACACTACGGCGCTGCCGCTAAATTACCTCACAAGCAATAACATCATTTTGGCTTACAAGATGAACGGCGTTGTCATTCCGCCAGAAAGGGGGTTTCCTTTCATGCTGGTTGCCGAAAGCAAGTATGGCTACAAATGGATAAAATGGGTCACGGGAATCGAGTTGTCTAATGATCCCAACTATTTGGGATACTGGGAAAGCCAGGGTTACTCTAACGATGCCACTGTGCCATAGGTATGGTCGGCATTTCGATAATTCTGATTTCGCCCATTATGAGTTTCCGCCAAGCTTGGGCGGGCAATGATCTTTTTGAGATAGGCAATGGGTTCTGGAATTTGCTTCGATGAGCTGTGGCGGTGAATGTAGATTGTGGATTCACATGTTTTTTATTTGCATAAGGAGATAACCGTGATTGGATGAGTAGGTGAATCCTGCTTAAGGCCTAGATGTCTCAACCTGATCTCTCTCCTTCTCCTTCTCTCCTATTCGGGTGCAGGATTCACCGACTCGTCTAAGAAAACTTGCAAGTCAAAATCAGCGTCCCTTTGGGATTTTTGAGGTGCAGGAGGTGGGATTCGAACCCACGAAGACCTGAGTCAGAGGATCTTAAGTCCTCCCCCTTATCCTAGAGGGCGATTTGGCCGCCTATTTAGACCTGGCTCGGGAACCCCTGCACCAGCCACCATACCTCTCGGCACGGTGTAGTTTAAGTTTTTTGTCAACGCCCGCACACTTCCAGTGAGGCTCAAGGTGGGTCTCTGTCTTTCTCCCTCCCTCGCAAACGCGCTGCCTCCGCGTCTACCAGATGCGCCAAATGGGTTTTCTATGCGCTTTGGTCTTCGAATGAGAAGGCTTCGAAACCTTGTTCGACTGAGCGTGCAGGGGAAATTCAGATCACAAAGTTTCTATACCTTCAGAAGCACCACTTAATAGCAGCCAAAACTAAAGGATTCAACCGCTTTTTGCATGAAGGCGTGGGCGAGTAGCTCAGGACGGATAGAGCACCAGCCTCCTAAGTTGGGGGTCGTGGGTTCAAATCCCACCCCGCCCGCCACGGTCTTATTTCGGTAAATAAAGCTACTCCTATGAGAATTACTGCTTTCTGACTCTTTCTATTGGTTGCATTATAATTTAGCGTTTGAAGCCTCGGGTTAAAACGCAAAATTACCAGTATCATTGAAACTATTGGGGTCCCAAGGTTTCAAGTTCGTGCTCTACCAAGATTAATGAGGAAGCCCATCGGTTCAAGTCCGAAGGAATTCGCCCCTCCTATAGGAGAATTTATCTGCTCCCCCTATTTTCTTGGCTGGCATTGAGCTTTAACCAATTATGCGATTGAATATTGGGGAGAGGCCCTGCATAACATTATTTATTTACCATTAACCATTACTAACAAACAGTCGGTAGCGTTCAATCCAAAAGGTAATCGCATTGATAGATACTGACGGTCTTACCAAAAAGTTTGGGGATCTAACAGCCGTAGACAATCTTACGCTGCATGTTAACGATGGCGAAGTTTTCGGTTTCCTCGGCCCGAATGGCGCAGGAAAAACAACAACTGCCAGAATGCTTTGCTGTCTAATATCAAAGACAAGCGGCACTGCGAGAATAGGAAATTATGAGGTCGGAAACAGAGCTGATCAACAGAAGATAAGACGGATGGTCGGACTGCTGACTGAAAACGTCGGTCTCTACGAGGAACTAAGCGCCTATGACAATCTCGATTTTTACGGCCGATTTTACAAGCTGGACGCACAGAAAAGGAAAGAGCAAATAGAATACCTTCTCAAGATGTTAGGGCTGTGGGAAAAGAGAAACGTTGCAGCAGGAACGTTTTCCAAGGGGATGAAGCAAAAACTCGCCATAGCCCGCGCCCTCATCCATGACCCACAAGTCCTATTCTTAGATGAGCCAACCGCAAGCCTCGATCCCGAAGCCGCTAAGACGGTTAGAGACTTCATCCTCGAATTGAAAAAGGAGAAAAGAACAATCTTCCTTAACACGCATCTTCTGGATGAGGCTGAAAAGATCTGTGACCGGGTTGCGATACTAAACACTCGACTAGTCGCAACAGGCACCCCGCAAGAGCTAAGGCGCTCGCTGTCTGGGAGGAAGATAAAGGTTCAGCTTCAGCGCGTTGACGACTGTATCGTGGAAGCGGTCAAGAAAATCGGTTTTCAAATATCAGAAGTAACTAATAATAGCCTTCTTATCGATGTCAATGACCCTGAGAAAGAGAATCCAGCAATTTTAAAGGCGATTGAAGCAGCGGACGGGCACGTGCAATTCGTAACAGAGATTAGCTCGTCTCTTGAAGATGTGTATCTAAAGCTCGTGAGGGGATGAAAAAAATGGATTTGCAAAGCGCTTGGGCAGTTGCCGCAAAAGACTTCAAGATCTTCAAACGGAAGAGTCAGGTCATCTATATCACTGTTGTTTTCCCTCTTGTTGTCGGAATTGCGTTCCCATTGATTGTGCAATATGCACTACACATTGGCAGCGGCCATGGAATAACTGCCTTAACTCTTCCCAGGTACATGGACGCATTCTCGGTATGGTTTCTTATAGGATCAGCCGTAATTCCCGCCGCTATAGCCTCCTACAGTTTAGTTGGTGAGAAGATCCAGAAGAGCTTGGAACCGCTTCTGGCAACGCCGATGACTGACGGTGAAATCTTGTTGGGCAAAACTATTTCAGGGCTCGTCGTACCTTTGGCGGCGATCTATGCGGGTTCAGTGATATACATGTCGCTCATGGATTTGGTAACGCACAGCACACTGGGCTATCTTTACTATCCTAACTGGCATATGGGGGCGATTTTGCTTGTGGCGCCATTGATATGTCTTCTCAGCGTTGAACTAAATATCATTATCTCATCCAGAGTAAACGATGTGCGAACGGCACAACAAATGGGAATGCTGGCCGCACTGCCCTTCTTTGGAGTATACATAGCATCTGAACTTGGATTGTTTGCATTTAATAACACGAATCTGCTGATTTTGGCAGGTGTTATATTAGTCATAGCTGTTGTTGTCTTCTTTGTCAGCAGAATTACATTCCAGAGAGAGGAAATACTAACAAAGTGGAAGTAACCAAGGTAGAAGAGACGAAGGGGGAGGTGGAAAAGTGTGGGGGACCTGGAACATAAAGCTTAGACTCCTCGTAGTGGGACCAGTACTAATCGTTCTGGGGCTTGTCCTGTACGTTGTTAGAGGTATCACCGGTGCGCTCGCATTAGATGCCATCGGAGTAGTATTGCTCATTGCTGGAGTTATTATTAAGCCGCGGCAGAAGAAGCCAGAGAACTTAACTAGCGGCACACCCTAAGCATGAGCTCAACCGCTGGGTGTCAGCTCCCTCAGTGGTCTAATTTTTTCTTTTTTTAATTCTGTTATCAGAATCGGTAGTTTTTTAAGGTTGATGCTATATCTCCTGCGCCGTTATTTGGGCGAGCGCTAGCTCCAAGGCTATTTTCAGTTTCGCCCCCTTCACCCAAAAGTTGGGAGTTCAGTCTTTAACGCCATTACGACCCGAGGGTTCAAACGAGGGCTCAACGCTATCCCCGCCCGCCACATACAAACTACGGTATTTAGGAATCCACACGCGTTGCATTTGTTTTGTAATCTTTTAAGTCTACTCCATTTTGTCTACTGGAACTGCGACCTTGCACTTCTTCAACAAGTCTGTGTCCTGCGTGACCAATTTCATGCCTTGCTCTTCTGCAATGTTAGCGTATGAGGCATCGTAGAAAGTGAGGTTCCTTTCTATTGCAATTGCCAAGACATCTGCGATGGAATCGATCGCTATCTTTTGCAGAGGTTGTAAGGCTTCGGAAAAAATGGTTGCAGTTCGTCTAGGATTCTTAAGCTTTTTTTGCTGATTCTCCTTCCATAGGACGTTTCCGATTTCATATTCTGTAAGGGAGCTTACCGCACATTCGTCAGCGTTGAGGGGAATTCCAGAGACAAGAATAGGATAAAGTGCGGAGGTGTCTATGAGATACTTACATTTCGCGCCTTGTCGCTCTGACATCCTCTACCCACTCCTCAGGACTAACGTCCATGAGGTCTCTGAGTTCTTTTGCAGTTTTCTGCGCATTCGCCTTCTTCTCAGCCACAAGTTCCTCAAGGAGTTCCTCCACGGCCTTTTTTAAGTCGACTCCCAGCTTTTCAGCCTCATGCTTTAGGCCTTTTTTTACCCGGACAGATAAAACCTCAGTCAACTAACTACCCCTCGTATACATATCAGGCATGATGTATACAAGTGATATATAAGTATAATGCATATGCAAACAATGAGCTTGCATAGTAAGGTTGAAGGAGGGTTTGCTGGGGCTCTGGATGGAGATATGGAGAGTTGTAGAGACTAAATCTTTAACATTTTGTTAGTTTGCCAGAGCCCGCTCAGCCCCGTTTGGAAATCTTGATTGCAAAAAAAGAAAAAGGGAATTGTTGTTGCTTAGGTCTTCTTCTTGCGTCTTGTGAGAATAACGGCTGCAACAGCGACAATGACGATTACTACAGCGACTGCTGCGATTACGATGTATGTTGTGGTGGAGCCGTTAGTTGTGTTTGTCGAGCTTGCTGCGGATGTTTGTGGAGTTGCTGTTGGTGCCGAGTGGGGTGTGGCTGTTGGGTTCGACGCTGGCTGATTCGTTGCCGTCGGCTGTGTTGCCGTTGCTGGTTGGGCGTTGACGACTCGGGTGTCTCCGAAGCAGTAGACATTCCAGTCGTTACTTCCAACATAGACGTTGCCAGCGTAGAGTGTTGGCATTGAGTGCATCTGAGGTCCAAATTCGACATATGAAAGCTTCTGGCCGGACAGTGCGTCTAGTACATAGAGGTTTCCGAGTTCGTTGACAACGTAGATTCTGCCGTACGAGTATGATATCCCCTGGCTGAAGTCTTCTCGCGACAAATATGTGGTCCATACGCTGCTACCGTTCAGTGCGTTGAGGCAGCTTATGCCATAATAGTTGTTTATGTAGACGGCGCCGTAAGCATATAGTGGTGCGCAAACTTGTGGGACACCGCCCGCTTGGAATGACGTGCCCGCCGCGTTTGTCGTAGAGTTGGCGACCCAGATGATTTTGCCGGTTGTAGAGTTAATGCCGAAGTTTTCGACGAACATTGTTCGCAGGAAAACCATACCTAAATCTGGCGCCAAGGTTGCAGATGCATCAGTGCTCCCACTCGTGACACCGCTGAACGCGCTTAGTTCCCATAAGTATGGAATGCTGTCCTGCCATATGATGCTGCCAGAGTTAAGATCAAGCTTGTAGAGGGTCATTGTTTCACCCGGCGTGTTCGCTGGAAGGTATACACCTGTATTATCCAAAGTGGGTGTAGCTTCGATTTGTCCACCTGTCTGGAACTTCCACAAGGCCACTCCGCTATTCGCGTCTAGGCAGTAGAGGTTACCATCGAGAGAGCCCACGTAGACCTTTCCATTAACAACTTCCGGACTGCTACGTGCTGGAGGGAACAAGCTGTTTGTTGTGCTGACCGTTATGCCGCCCGCACTAGTTGCCCAGATTTTGTTGCCTGAGGACGCATCGAGGCAATAGACGTTACCATCGTCAGAGCCTGTGTATACTTTGCCGTTGACTACTGCTACTTCCGAACGAACCTCGAAGCCTGTCTTAAAGGACCACAGTTGGACTCCGGTATTAGCATTTAGAGCGTAGATATTGCCGTTTGAAGATCCTGCGTAAGCCACTCCGCTCGCGACTGTAACTGGGGAAATGACTTCTGCGCCGGTGTTGAACTTCCAGAGCTGAGTTAAGTTTGTCGGCCCTGCCCCTTCGTTGCTATGAGTTGGGTCAGCCCCAAACATAGACCAATCTTTTGGCGTGCTGCCGATGCACCATAATTCACCTATTGATCCCATGCCGTTAAACGTGTAGGCCCAAACTCCTGGAATCTGGGGAGACATTGTGGGACAAATGTATAGGTTCCCGTATGCTATGCATTGTATATTGCTAGGAGCACCGTTTTCTACCGGCATGCTCCAAAGAAGTGCGCCAGTGTAGGCGTCGTAGCAGTCATATTCAGACGTAGCGTATTGGCCCGTGTTGAAGTCCCTGTACTCCCTCTCACCCATTTGACAATAGACTTTGCCGCCTGCTATGCCTAAGATGTTTGAGTATCCGATGCCCGGACCCTTGACGCTCCAGACGAGTCGTCCTGTGGTCTCGTTGATGGCGTAGAGGTATGTGTCTTGGTTGTGTTCATAGACCATGCCGTAAGCTGCACCTGTAGAGGAAGCCCATTCGCCGTACCATGTGTGGGGATTGTATGTCCATAGGAGTTTGCCTGTGTTGGCGTCCCAAGCACGCATGTTGTTGTCGAGTCCACCATGAAAGACGACGCCGTTGTCATAGGTCATTCCGTAGATGAAGCCGCTTGATGCTGGAGTCGTCCACAAAAGAGTCCCCGACTTCGCGTCATATGCCCTTAGGAAGCCGTCTGAACAGCCAAGGAAAAGTTTTCCGCCTCCATAGACTGCTCCGCCCACAACCGAGGCTCCTCCGTCTAGCGTTGAAGTTACATTCCAAGCTAACGTTGGTGACTTGGATGGATCAGGGAGGTTCCAGCCGACAGCCCCAGCTAGGTACATGCCAATCTCAGGCACATATCCTGCTCCGTTGAACTCGATTCCCGTTGGGGCGAACCCATTAGTTGCAGTCCATACGACGCTGCCATCTGCGATTTTGACACATGTTCCTCCTAGAAGCATGTAGGTGTCGTCAAGCTTGCAAGGAGAGGAACCCATCAGTGACGGAGGTAGGGTCATCTTCCAAACGACGTTGCCTGTGCTTGCATCAATAGCGTAACATGTGCCAAAGAGGTCCGATGTGAAAACCATCCCATCAAAGGCAGCCATTGTCCCGCCCACGTAGGGGATTTTGGCTTTCCACAAGATGCTCGCTGATGTTGGACCGGGTCCTGCGCTTGCAAATGTGCCTTCGGGAGTGGATCTCGCGCACGTCCACTCATACTGAAGCAGATTCGTCGATGTAGTCGTTGTTTGTGCTGAAGTTGCTGTTGCACTGGAGAATACTAGAAACGCCGAAGAAACCATAAGCAAGGTCAAAACAACTGTTTCTATAGTAACAAGTTTTTTCTTCATTTTTTTCTCTCCGATTTTTGTGTTTGCAACGTATGTTTTAATCTGTATTTAAAATGTCGCAAGTGGAGCCTCCACTGACAGCACGTTAATGTCAAATAAATTGGAGTTTTGATACCTTAGCCATAAGGCAATTTCAGCAAATAGGAATCTAATTTAATGAAAAAGGAAAGTATTTGCCAGAGCCCCAGAACCGAACCTTAAAGGAGGAAAAATGGGGAATTGCGGGTGATATCTCCACTGCGTCGTGGGTTCAAATCCCACCCCGCCCGCCAAAACATCAACTCGCTTGTCGTCACTTTAGTCTTAGGCCGAGATTTTTCAGGCGTTGGAAGTGTTCGTCATTCGTTTCCAGAGTTAGGTTGTGGGCTATTGCTGTGGCGGCTATGAGGAGGTCTGCGTCGGGTAGTGGGTGGCCGTCTTTTTTCAGTTTGCAGTATATGTCACAGTATGTTTCTATAGTTTTGTTGTCTATGTTTAAGACTGCAAAGTCTTTCTTCCAGCAGATGCTTCACCTTCGTTCTTTTTTTGCCGTCGATTCCTCGCAGAGTTTCGATTAACGTTAAGGCCGAGATGACTCCTGGACGGTACTTCTTCTCTTTAAGCATGTCGATTACAATGCCCGTATCAAGGACGTTCATGTTAAGGTAAACTTCTCCCTGAACTCCTCGCAGGATTCAGCCATCGCGTTGATGTCTTGGTCTGAGAGCAGGTCTGATAGTTCTTCGAAGGATCTTTTGCTCTTCAGCAGGCGTCTTTCGGTGTACAATTCGAGAAGAAATTCACCCCACTCTTTGTTCCCTTTGGCTTTTTCGAGGCGTTCTTTAACCTCGACTGGAACGGAGATCGTTACATATTTACTCATGCATAACCATATAGTGACATAACCATATAGCTATTGCGTGTGGCTTAAGTTAAATTGGATTAAGCGCTTGACTGGCACTCAAGACGCGGGGATTTAGCCCCCTGCAGCACACTCAACACGCGTGTTTAACAAACACTGGCTATTTGAATTCGACAGCAATTCACTCTTGAGCAAAAGAGAAGGGTTTGCTGGGACTCCGGAACGGAAATAATAGGAGGTAAGACTGCTTTGTGAAGACTTTTTTGCGACATTACGTCTGAAAAAAGGGAGGTATTGCGGGTGAAGTCGCAGTGAATATAGTACTTTTCACTATGGTTCTGATATACTATTAAACTCAGCTCGCGCTGATAGGGGCTCCAGACCAATGACTAAGAAGAGATTTAAGATTTGACAACAAAAAGAAACAATGGGTTGCGCTGGTGACATCTCCACTTGGTCGTGGGTTCAAATCCCACCCCCTGCACCAATATAAGCAAAATGCCTAGGGGTGCGCGCGCGACGCAGTGAACTCGGCTTCACTGAGACGGCATATTCCCTATCGCCAAATTTGTAACCAAGAAAAAAAGGGTTGTTTTGTGTAGGAAATATCGCCATTTCGCGCGCTTTGATTTGAATGGGGTCTTTTTTAACTAAAGAGTCGTTCCCCGACATTGAAGCAACTTAGGAAAAAAGAAAGCGGTGCAATTTTCTGGTCATGAATTTGGAGGAGGTGGTGGTGGGGGTAGATAGGTCTTAGATTTTCTTCTCTTTAGGACAAGCAAGACGACAATGGCGATAACTGCTACTGCTATTCCTACAAAGACAAACGGTAGCGGAACTCCAGTTGCTGGTTGTGTCTGTGAAGAGGATGGTAATGGTGAAGTTGTCGGCGAAGGAGATAGAGCGGAAGTAGGCAAGGAGGTTGCCGGGGGCTCAGCTACAGTCGTGTTGAAGGCAAATGTGACACTGTCCATCAATCTTCCGTTTTCATCGTAGAGAGTAAGGTGCCTCAGTTGAAGAGTTCCATTCACCCCACTTTCGCTTATTGAGCGTCCTGGAAAGGTGAGCCATATGGTTTGGCCTTCGGAAACATTCAAGTAAGCCACACTGGTAGCTAACGCAATTTCTTTCCCGTTGCTGTCTGTCAGACTTCCAGCGAGAGCATAGTTCCCCGCAGTAGTGGCAGACACTTCAATTCCCGCTATCAAATAGTCGTAGCGACCATCTCCGTCAACGTCTTCTGTCTTATTCGAGTATGTACCCGAAAACCGAGCATCGGAACCTTGAAAACTAGTGTAGCTGAGAGCTGAAGTGTTGTAGGGGTTGTATTCGAAGTCGGCTACATCAGCCGAATGGATACTAAGGTACATAAGGCTGTAGGGTCCATTCACCTTGTGTTGATTGATGGATGAGCCGTCAAAGTTGAGTGCCACGGTTTGGTCTCCAACTGGCAAATACGACGAATTCGTTGCTCCCACTATTTCGTTACCGTTCGTGTCGCAAAGCCATGCTTCCACTTCGTAGTTCTGCGACCTTGTAACTGTGACGCCGATATTGACGGAAAGGTAGTCGTATCTTCCGTCACCATTGGTATCGACGCCCATATCTGAATAGGCACTTGAGAACGAAGCTTCGGATGGCTGAAAGTCAGTCCAATGATATGCATTAGTAATCAAGGAAGCATTATCGACACTGTAAGCTTGGTCGTCGCCAGGCGGACCCGCCAACATCATGGTTACATTGTAAGGTCCGTCAACACCGTGTGCACGAATCTCTGTTCCATCAAGGTTAACCACGATGCTCTGAACTCCCACGTTAAGTGTGTCCGGTTCGTTGATGAAGGTAATCGTGTTACCAGAGTTGTCCTTTAGAAGTGTGACCAGGGTGTAAGTGCCTCCATTGCTAACGTTTGCTGGAGCAGAAACTGTCAAGCAATTATAAAGTCCATCACGGTCCGTGTCATTTCCTATTGCTGACAGAGGACCCATAAACTTGGCCTGTACCTGCCCTTGAACGTTAGCAGCCACTGCGAAAGATGGTATCGAAGAGGTGTCCTGTGTTCCTGGATCTTGCTTTCCAGGGTTGGCCCAGTCGTTGGAGACTGTTCCCGTGACGCCATTTCCTGCTCTCATGGCCATCAATTCTTGGTCTCCATAATCCATGTAATCAGGATCAAACTTCACCGCCCAGATCTTGTACGTGTCCGGATTGGTTGGACTGGTATGCGAAATAGTGTTTTCGTAATCGTCTGGGAGCTCATCATCGTCGGAACTGGTCTTGCCAACAAATGATCCTCCGGATTTCCATTGGTCAGCCACCCACTTATGGTAAAGCTCGTGAGCCACAATTTCAGCCGTGCAATCGATCCCTGTCACGCTAGGACCACCAAAACTTTCTCCTGTAACGCTTACAGTCACGGTTACAGGATAATGTTGGTCAGCGGAATATGGCGTGAGAAAGACTTTTCCAGTGCCCGTGTCATAACGTCCGTAGCCCATGGCTTCTGGGCTATAGACGGCGACATCCATATTTGGAACAGCGCCGTCGGCTTTCCAATAGATGAACCAGTTTGGCGTTGTGCCTCCCTGATCGTACCCCTTCTTAACAAAGAAGAGTTTGAACCTTTGCGTTTTCGAATCGGTTCCGCTCCAACCGTTTTCAGTGTTTGTGAATTTAACCGTGCAAACGACAGTTTTTTCGCCATGTGTGCCCGGAGCTGCTTCGTACTCGTAAGGATAGTTAGGCTGCGTCAAGTCTCCATTTCCAGGTTTAACGTCGTCTCCCGACCAACTCACTTTCTTTATTTCAAAATCAGGGGGACAGTTTACCATCGCTTCAAGTTTGACTTTTTCATCCACGGGCGTTGAGGGACAGTTGGTCGTTGGGTTTTGAGTGTCAGGATCGCCTGTGATTTTGATGTCTGTAATCTTCGGCGTGTCAGTCGAGTTGCCAACGTAAACATTGACCTTGTCTGACCACATAGTGGATTGGTCCCAACTTCCTCCCCAAGGATAGTACGGAGCTACGCTGAACGAAATTACTTTCCCCGCTTCGTCTGCATAGAAGAGCAGATCAATGTAAGAATTGGTCGCACGGATACCTGTGTTGTAGGAAGGCATTCGATCCAAGTCGTCCTTGACTGTCGTGCCATCCCAGCGCGTTACGTTGAAATCAAAGCCATTTGCGTTTACATCAGGAGACCACTGTAGATGTGCATAAATGGCCTGTAAATAGACCGTTTGAGCGTTTATTGCGACGGGGAAAAATTCAGGTAGTGGCTCATGTATCAGTGTCACGGTGAAGTCTGCCGTTCGGTGAGGTGGCGGAGGCGCAGATATGGAGTCAGCCATTACTCTGAAAAGAAACGGCGCCAAAAGAAAGATCAAAAGGCACGCTGCGAGTATTCTGAGATTAACGAACCTGATTGTTTTAGGATGAAAAGACCTAGCCACGAACTCTCCTCCGAATTCACTTTACTACTTCTTTGGATTAAAGGTTTCTAGCGCGTCCGAAAAATCTGGAACTCGCACGCACCTTGATGTCGTGTGTGTGGGACACTTGGCGGGTCAACGCAAATTTGAACCTCTGACGATTATGGTTCTTGGGTTTGGGGATTAGGTTTTAGTCCCAAAAAAAGGTTTTGCGGGTGACATCTCCACTTAGGGCAGGGTTCAAATCCCACCCCGCCCGCCACCAAATTTGGACCGGCGGTTAAACAAAAAAGCCAGTTGTTTTGCAAGGATTAAGGTTGGGTTTGCTGGGGCTCTGGACAGCAAATTAGAAGAGAATGAAACCCAGCGGCAAGTTGGAAATCATCCCAGAGCCCACTCAGCCCATTTTCTTTCTCGCAAATAGAGGACTAAGAATAAGTGAAAGATGGAAGTTTTGCTTTTTTCGTTGCCCATGACTAAGTTTTTCGGGGTCGCGCCTTTGCGGTGACGCTGGAATGTTGAGCTTGCCAGAAGTCCTTCGACACTAATTAGCCATTGTAGCCGAGCTCTGGCGATTTGTTAAACAGGGATTTACATACTAAAACAAAGAACAAAAGTTGTCAGGCATTGCAAATCGCATGAAACTGAAACCGTATTCAAACCAAAAAGTGCTCAAAGCCTTGAATAAGCTCGGTTTTGAAATTGTTAGACAGCGAGGCAGCCATGTCGTTCTCAAGGGTTTCTTTAGGGAACAATCAAGAACGGTTGTTGTTCCAAAACATGGAGAAATCACGATTGGAACTTTAAGGGGAATCCTGTTTCAAGCAGGAATCACCATTGAGGAGTTCATTAAATTGGTGGAGAAGATTTAAACTTTTATTTCCAAAACCATGGTGGCGACGGGTTCGCCTTTTATTGCGCGTTCCTTTTCCCAATCTTCTGCGTATTCGAACCAGAGAGCGAAGGCTTCTTCGAAGTTTTTCAGGGCTTCCTCGCAGCTTTTGCCTTGGCTGGAAACGCCTGTCTCTGGATCAGTTGCGACGTACCATTTTCCTTCTCTGTGAACAGTAACGCCAATCCTCAACGGCCAACACCCTACGAACACAACTGCAATTTAATCTTATTAACTTCTCCGTAAAAACTGGAGAATCGTTATCGCATTCGATGTTACTTCTTTCCTTCCTGTTTCCGCGGCAGGTAATCGTCCACGGCGCTGCTAAAAGGCACATTCTCTAATTTTGATGGCTTCGCACGGTGGTTACACGCTCCAATAGAAGCATTCGACCCGCTCACAGGATGATGTCTAGGTTGGGGAACGCGTTCGTCTAAAACAAGCTCTTGATAGATGCCGCAATGGACGTATGATCTGTTCAGAAAATCATAGTAGCACAAGAATCAGGGTACGATTGTGGTGCCTGCCTTTCCAGCAAGGGCCTCTTCAGCTTTCTCCAAAGAGCTAATTATAGCGCGTTTTCCTCCGGACTCCAGGAATCTGACCGCACTCTCGATTTTCGGACCCATGCTCCCTGAAGGAAACTGACCTTGCTCAAGGAACTTTCTGCATTTTTGCACGGTCATTTTTCTTACAGAACGCTGATTGGGTTTTCCGTAGTTGAGAAAGACCTTTTCGACGTCAGTCAATATTAGCAGGACTTCAGCCTTGACGATATACGCTAGGACTGCTGCGCTGAGGTCTTTATCTATCACTGCTTCGACGCCTTCTGATGGGGCGCCTGATGTTACGGGAATGCCACCTCCTCCCGCTGCAATTATGATGACTCCTTTATCCATCAATTCGCGAATTATCTCTCCCTGGACTATTGATAATGGAAGTGGCGAGGGCACCGTCCGCCGAAAGCCTCTTCCGCTGTCATTAACGAGTTGCCATCCTTTCTCTTTTCTTAGTCGAGTCGCTTCCCTTGCTGTGCAGAAGGGACCTATGGGTTTGGTGGGGTTTTGGAAAGCAGGGTCGCTTGCATCCACTATGGTTTCGGTCAGGATTGTTGCGACTTGCATGTCGAGTCCGACTCTCTTGAGTTCGTTTCGTAGTGATTGCTGAATCATGTATCCAATCATGCCTTGAGACTCGGCCACGCAGACATCGAGGGGCATGTAGGGAAGTATGTCTTTTGCCAGTTCTTCTTTCAGAAGTATATCGCCGACTTGGGGACCGTTGCCATGAGTTATTGTGATTTTGTGCCCATGCCTCATTATGCCCACAAGGTGCTTGCAAGCCCGGCGTACGTTATCGAACTGTTCCTCTGCTGTTCCTTCACTCTTCGGCGATGAGATGGCGTTTCCCCCAAGTGCGACCAAAATTCTCAACGGCGTCATATTTACAACCCCAGTTTCTCAAGCAGCTTTAACATCTCGAGGTCTCCTCCAGCCGGTGGCTTCCAGTCAACGTGAACTACTTCTACGTTCTGAGAGCGCAGGTCGTCGGCGAAGGTGGAGATTCCGATGTTTACAACTTTAAGCTTCTCTGTCAGAATGTTCTTCTTTTCAGTCTTCTTCTCGATGGGCATTCATTCAAAACTCCTGAAGAGGATTGCTACCTTTTTTTCCAGATGCAATAATGGCTGATACTTTTGTGGCTAGTGCGTTGCTTGGCATAATTATCACACCAGCTCTTGATAGGGCTTGTTCTTGGTTTGCGAGTCCCTGAAAGTCTCCTTCCGTACCGACCACTGAAGCAACTATAGGAAGATTTCGACCAGCATCCTTTGCGATGGCTTTGGCTTTCTCGATGACGGAAACAAGCTGCCCTGCTGGGTCATCGTTTGAACCGTATCCAAGTTCTACGTCGATCAGGATAACTGCGGTTTCTGGGTCTTTGGCCTCTTGCAGAATCCGCATTTTCCTTAGGCCGAAGTCTATCATGGGGTGTGCTCTTCCTTCGACGAATTCTTCCGCTCCCATGTCTATGCAGGTATGTTTCTTGCTGGCAGCATTGCCAGCAATGATGTTCTCATGTCTGACTGGCGCGTTTGAGAACACTTCGCCAAACACCGACTGGAGGATAATTTGTGACTCGAAGCAGAGTGTTCCGCCAGCGAAAAGACCGCGAATGTATTTCTGGCCGGAAGCGAGCTTCTTGTGCTCTGATAAGGCAAGGGAGACCGTTTCTTTGGGAATGGCGGCGGTAGCAACCTCAGTTTTTCCGCCGGCAAGTTTGCATGCAATCTGTGCCGCTTCGTCAAGAATGGCTGCAGCTCTAAGTTTGCCGGTCACTAGGTGCGTATTGTCTTCTCCTAGAAAGTTTATCACTATGAGTTTTTTGCTTCGTCTTGCTACTTCTAGAACCTTTTTGGTCGTGGCTTCGCCGGGTGGCTTAGAGATGAGTACAATGACTTTTGTCTGAACATCTTGTTCCAGTAACTGGAGACCTTGAATCATGGTTACCCCACCAACCTTTTCAGAAAGGTCCCCGCCTCCAGTGCCAATGGCATGCGAAATGCCCAAGCCTGCCTTGTGAATCAGTGTCGTCACTTCTTGCAGACCGGTCCCAGATGCTGAGACTAGACCGATATTGCCTTCACGGATTGAGTTTCCGAATCCGAGCACTTTGTGATTGATTATTGAAGTTCCGCAGTCAGGTCCCATCAGCAGTAGTTCTTTTTTCTTGGATAGGGCTTTCAGCTCGACTTCTTCTTCCTGTGAAACGTTGCTGCTAAAGAGGAAGACATTCAGACCTCTATTTAGCGCCTGCATAGCTTCTCTCTTTGCGAATTTACCTGGGACCGAGATGACCACTAAATTTGCGTCTGGAGCTATCTCTAATGCTTCTTCCAGCGTTGCAGGCTGAGCCTTCTCACCTGCTTGTATCTCTCCCGATCCAAGCAGCTTCTCCGTTTCCTCTAACGCTGAGGCTATCGATTCGCCATCTTTAGCCTCTATTGCCACAATCATGTCATTGGTGGTGGCAAGATCTATGGCGGCGTCCTTAAATCCAGCTTCAGACAGCACTCGTCGGTTGAGCTCCGTTGCCATGACGACAGCAGCCTGAGTGACGCCAGAAAGTTTTGATATGCTATTTGAAATCTTCATTAGGCTAATTGAGTCTCTATATGTTGATTTTTTAACCAGAACTTTAGTGTTCATTAAAATTCCTCTGAGCCAAAAATGATTGCTTACCTATACAGAGCATCGCCCCAATGACAATTCCCAAGATGATATCAGTACCCGAAGTTTCTCCTATCTCAAGCGCTCCCATAGTCGCTCTCTCAACTGCCTGCGGTCCTTCTGTTAGCAAAGCGGCGCAGAGTCTCATTACTGGCTCGTTTCCTCTTCCAGAAGATGCCTGTTTGAGATATTCTTCACTTAAAAGGGTCGTTCTACCTTGAACTTCCTTCAAAATTGCTTGCGCGATAAGCTTGCTGACACACTTTGCGCGTTCACAGTTTTTTGCGTAGAGTACGCATACGAGAACGAGGCCAGCCAGCATATCATCCGAGGATGGTGTAAGTCCTGGACCGAAGCCTATGAGTTCACGAACCGCATTTTTTAAAGCGCTTTCTTTCTCTGATTGGAATGCATGTTCAAGCCGAACAATGCGAGGAAATGCAAAGGAGGAGAAAATGTTGAGGTTCCTGACTTTATCTCCAGCCTTCTCTGGAGTTATCGCAGAGAGCAACTCGCCCAGCCCAGCCATTTTTCCAAAATGGATAGCAGTCCCTCTCATGACCTCTACATTCGCTTCGATTTCGTTGTTTGCCAGAATGGAATCTTTGAATCTTTGGTTTGGTGAATAAACACTCGCCGAGCCGAATGAGACTATGTTGCGCTCACCGAGTTTCAATGCAAAGTCATCAATCCTCACTTTGTCTCCAGCCTTTACTCCAAAAGAAGACAGGTTGAGCAATCCACATGGCAGTTTCAATGTGATGTTAAGTGGTCCTCTCTGAACTTCTTCGGAAACCAAGCTGACAAGTTCTCCATCAAATAATATGTTGATGGCGGTTCTGTAAACTCCCTGAATAATTCCTTCACGCTGCCGCCTTAGACGCGAGTAAGCGATGCGCCCAACCGAAGAGGCCTCTATGATCGGCAAACTAAGTTGTGTTGATAACATGCTTTGAGAAATTACACTTGTCTTCAACTAGCCGCGAGACCTCCCATCATAAGCCCAATTTTCTCAAGCTTTGCCTCTGCAGTCGGAATGATCCCCATGATTTTTCCCTCAAAGATAACTGCTATGTGGTCGCTCATGGAAATAATTTCGTTCAAATCACCAGAAATCAATAGGATTCCCACGCCTTGTTTTCTTCTCTCTTTAAGTGTTTGATGAATAAACTCTGCTGCTCCAACGTCCAAACCTGCCGTCGGCTGGGCTGCAATCAAAATTTTTGGGTTCCGAGACAGCACCTTTGCAAGAATAGCTTTCTGCATGTTTCCCCCTGAAAGAGTTCTGGTGGAGGCATCTACACTCGCGCATGATATGGAGTACTCTTTTACCAGCCGTTCCGCGTTCTGATGAACTTGTTCGTTGTCTATCAGGTACTTCTTCTCAAATCGTGGATCATTCCTTACTTCGAGCACAAGATTTTCCGCGATGGACATATCAAGTAGGAGACCGGCGCCCATCCTGTCTTCTGGGATTTGCCCCACATCGTGTTTTATCATTTCTCTTGGTGAAGCATTGGTAAGGTCTTTTCCTTCTACGAGAATCTTCCCGCTTATCACCTTTCTCATTCCGGTTAATACTTCAGCTAGCTCTGTTTGCCCGTTTCCTGACACTCCTGCTAATCCAAGAATCTCGCCCTTTTTCAAAGACAAAGAAACGTTGTTAAGAGCAGGTAATCCGTTGTCATTTCGGGCTGAGACTTGCTTGACTTCTAAAAGCACCTGTTGGGATGGCGGCCCTTCCAACTGCTCGTTCTTGTACAAGATTTCTTTGCCAACCATTTTTTCAGCCAGCTCCTCTGGATTCGTGTCTTTGGTCATGAGCTGGTCTATAACCTTGCCATTCCGAAGTACCGTCACCCTTTGGCTTACCTCAATAACTTCTGGTAGTTTATGAGTGATAATGACTACTGCTCTTCCTTCGGCTGCCATTGAACGCAGAAACTGAAAAAGACCTTCCGCCTCCTGACTGGTTAGAACTGCTGTCGGCTCATCAAGTATTAGTACGTTTGCATCTCGGTAGAGCGCTTTGATTATCTCGACCCTCTGCCGCTCTCCTACGGACAGTTGCTCTATTTTCGCGCTTGGATTTACTGGAAGACTGTATTTCTTTGCAAGCTCGTTTATCTTCTTGGTTACGGTTTTAAGGTCCAGAAGAACCCATTTTTTGGCTTTGAGTCCTAGCCCTACGTTCTCTGCGACGGTGAGTGTTGGGACAAGCTCGAAGTGTTGGTGAACCATTGCTATTTTCAGCGCAATTGCATCTTTGGGGGAGTTGATGCTTACTTGACTTCCTCTTACAAATATTTGGCCAGAGTCCGATCGATAAAGACCATACAGGATGTTCATTAGGGTTGTTTTTCCTGCCCCATTCTCGCCCAAAAGTGCATGAACCTCTCCGGCGTAGAGAGAAAGGTCGATTTGGTTGTTGGCTAACACGCCGGGAAATCTTTTCGTGATTCCCCTCATCTCCACAATTGGGACTGAGGGCGAAAGCTTTGAAATCGTATCAGACAATCCGCAAATCATCCTTTTTCAAAAAATTAAAAGGTGGGAGGTTAAGAGCACCAAATTGGGCTATGGGGTGTTTGGTGGGTTTTGCGTGTAGGTGAATGGAACTTGTATGGTGCCGTTGTTTATTCCTTGGGAGGTTTCTGCCAGCAGTGTCTTCACCGATTCTGGAATTACAGTGTCATAGGCGTGGAAGGGCGCGAGGGAGCCTAGGTTCATGTTGATTATTTGGCCTCCGATTTGGCTCCATGTATTACTCTGTATGTGTTGAATAACCATTTCCATGAATGCTGTCGTGTTTAGTAGAACACTTGTCATCATGTTGTTTGGTGCTAGTTGAACTTGATCTTCGACAGTGCCTATTATGGATACGTTTGCTGCTATGGCTTCGGAGATTACTCCTCTTCCAGTTGCGTCAGCAATCGGAACTATTACGTCGACGTGATTAGTGTTGATCATGGTTTGAGCGTCTTGATACCCGATCGTTGGATCAGACCACGTTCCTGGAACGGTTAGGTATACTTTCGCGTTTGGGTTTACGCTTTGTACGCCTGCCTGGTAAGCGTAGAACTCGAAGGAGAGAGCGGCGAACCATTGACCGATTATAACTCCAGTTGCGTTGGTTTGGGTCATCTTTCCTGCAAGAACTCCTGCTTGGTAATAACCTGTGGCTTGGTATCCGGCTCCAACTGCAACGACGTTTGACGTAATGTTATCGCCTGTATAGCTTGGGCTCATGATGAAGAGGACATTGGGGTACTGCGCGGCTATGCCCTCCGTGGTTCCAATGAATTGGTTTCCGTCGGTCCAGATTGCGTTGTAACCCTCTTGTGCGTATGTAGTAATTACTCTAGCTTGATCAGAGTAGGCGACATCTCGCGAAATTGAGACGTTCCATCCATAGGTGGATTGGATCCAATTTGCGACATCGACGCCGTTTGCGTTCAAACCAACATCTGTTTCGTCTCCGCCTAGGACAACTGCAAGTTTGAAGCCTGGGCTAGGACTCGGGCTCGGGGTGGGGGAAATAGTTGGACTTGGGCTTGCGCTTGGGCTTGCGCTTGGGCTTGGTTTATAATAGTTATATGCGACTACAGCAGCAATTACTGCGATTATAATTATGATTATCAGCACTACTGCCGCAATCATTTTTGAGATTGCTTTGTTATTTTTGATCTGCATATAAATCAACTACTCTGTCAATCGGTATTGATGAAAGTATTATTTATAATTATTCTTGGTCTGCCATTTCAGAAAGAAACGCCTAAAAAGATGCGGGGCATGTCTTCAGCTACTTGCGCTTGTATGGAACCGTAAGTGATGATGGGGATTTGGTTCCTCTGTGAAAGACTAAGATGAAGACAATGGCAAGCATATATGGGATCGCAAGAAGGAAGTACCCGGTTCCCGGTCCAAGACTTGAGAAAATACCAGAACCGATAAAGGTCGCTGCTGTGGCATAACCAAGCCCAAACAGCCAGCTCCCTGCTATTGCCTTGTATGGACTCCATCCTGCAAAGATCACGACGACAATTGCAATAAATCCCCTTCCTGCAACGAGGGTGTCCCCGGTGTTGTAAAGACCAAGATAGCCAATGACAAGGGATGCGCCCCCAACGGCAGCGAGAATAGCTCCTAGGATAACGCACAAGTTTCTAACTCGATTGACATTGATTCCAGCCGCGTCGGCCGCCTCGGGATTTTCTCCTACAGCTCTGATTTCAAGGCCCCACGTTGTTTTGTATAAAACAAGACCTAAAACGATTGCAACGGCGAATGAAGCATAGACCAATATAGTTTGGCCAAACAGGACCGGTTGCAGAGGGCGAACTACTGGGAACGAATGCGCTGTCAAGGTGCGGTAAGAGAAATCAGCTATGCCTGTTGCCAGGGAGAAAATTAGAAGACCCGCGATGAGTTGGTTGATTCCTATTTTAACAGTCAAGAATGAATGCAGAACTCCCATGGCAGCCCCGGCTACAATTGCTGCTATTAACCCGTAAAGGAGAGAACCTGTTGAGAAGGTTACCCACAAAGAGACGAACGCCGCTAGGCTCATCACGCCTTCTATGCCCATGTTAAGCACGCCCGATCTCTCGGCGTACACTTCTCCGATTGAGGCAAACAGAATTGGCATCGTCAAAGTAAAGCTAGTAGATAATATCGATATCACAAGCTCTCCAATCGCGGGCATCTTGCTTCATTGCCTCCACTTTGTTCTGCGGCTAAGCACTTTCTGAACGACCAGGACAGACAGCACTATAACAGCCTGCAGAACATAAATCAGTTCAATTGGTATTGCTGCTGCGCTACGCTGCAAACTTTCGCCGCCAATTGAAAGCGCAGAATATAATACGGAAGCGATAAGTGCACCAAGCGGATGAAACGCGCCCACTGCAGCTACAGCTAGCCCCTGATATCCATATCCAGGTGAGAAGTTCTGAGCGAGTAAATGCTCGGCTCCCGTCACAACGACCATCCCGGCCAACCCAGCCAAGCTCCCACTAATTATACCAACTGCAATTATGCTCTTTGAAACATCGATGCCTCCGCTTCGTGCGGCTTGCGGATTTGTCCCAGACGCCCTTATTTCGTATCCTAGGACAGTTTTGTAGAGAACAAAAAAGACACCGAAAGCTGCTAACACGGCGAAAATAATTCCAAGGTTAAATCTTGTGCCTGGGATGAGTACGGGGAGCCAAGTGGACCGAGGCAACATCGAGGTTTGAAGGTTTCCTGAGTTTGGATCTTTAATTGGTCCGGCGGTAAGCCAGTTGATTATGTCTATAGCTACGAAGTTCATTACTAGAGTTGGGAATATTTCGTTTATTCGGAGTTTGATTCTCATGAAGAGCGGTAGCGCTAGCCATAGTACTCCTCCTGCGGCTGAGGCCATGAGCACCAGTGGAATTGCGATAATGCTTGGTAAACTGCCGAGATGGGAGCCTGCTAGGTACGCGAATAGCGCGCCCATGTAGAGTTGGCCTTCTACGCCTATGTTGTAAAATCTGGCTCTGTATGCCACGAGAAAAGCGAGGGCCGCCAGCGAGAAAGGTGCCATAAGTACGAATGTCTCCGAAGCGAGGAAGACTGAACCGAACGAACCTGTCACTAGACCCGCAATACTGGTGATCGGGTTGTATTTGAAGACTAGAAGAATAATAGAAAAAATCGCTAGCGACGCGGCTATCCCTAGTAAGTAAGAGACATACTTCCCAGCTATCTTGAGCAAGTAAGAGACATACTTCTCCCGGGATGACCGCATTTCAACATGTCCTATTGACTTGTCTCGCTAAGTGTATTCCGCTGCAAAAGCCGCGACTGCTTTCTTGAAAGCTACCATCGGAGCGTCTGCGATTCCTGTACCAATGATGCCGTGACCACCGTCCCTGTGGGCGATTCCCGTATCTATCCTAACCACCGTGTTCGTCTCCACAACTTTGCGGATGTCAATTCCAACTGGGACGCCGACGAAATCCATGTACGGAATTCGGAAGAGGGGGTCCTCCATGATTGAGACTTTCCGCATATCTCGCGTGTGCTGCGCTGCTTCTTGGAGTGCGCCGCCAAATAGTCTTGCCTGCGATGGAGAAGCCGAAAGTGCAGTACCTCCAAATCCCCTTGTTTCTGAGATGGCGCTGTCGCCAATGTCTGGGGCGCCGTCAGCAGCATTGAATCCAGGAAACAGGAAGCCCTTAATCTCCCCTGCTGGACCAGTAAACCATTTTTCGCCCAATGCGCTAACTTTGATACCGAAATCAACGCCATTTCTCGACATCGCCGTCACGATTGTGCTGTACTTTATGCCTTTAGCCGCGTCCATCATTACTTTGCAGCCGCCCATCATGAGGTTGCCGCAGAACCATCGACCTCCATTTCCCTTGAAGTAATCTCCGACTTTCCCAAGTGTTTCTTTGGGGAAATCTGTTCTGACGATGTGTGGAAGAATCCAATTCATGAACACACCCCGTGTTGCTTCGAACGACCCGTGAAGTTCGTCGCCCATTTGGAGTCCTTTGGCTAGGAGTTCTTTCACATTGAATCCACCAGCATGTTTGATAGTTGCGGCCATTACTGGAGCCAAAGTCTCTCTTGCGAACTTTACCTCGTCTATTCCATTCTTGTAAGTGTCTCCGAACGAGGTCATGTTGGTTTGCAACCAATCCGTGGACGTGTTGCCGTGGACGTTGTCTTTGAAGACGAAGACAGGGTTTGAGGCCGAAGTGACGCCGCACATGCCGCTAACGTTGCCGTATTTGTGGTTAGACTCCACTAGTATTTCTTGCCTGCTGACAAGCTTGTCTGCTTGTTCTGAAGTTTCTGCAAACCCTTCCGATATTATTGCGTTGATAACTGCCATCTTCTGTACCTTAAGCATCTTTTCCCATGAAATCGGGGGGCCGGCGTGCGTAATCAGATTATCCCTGAAGCCAGGAATAACATTTCGCGCTGGTTTCATATCTACCAACAAAGCTTCAGCAGAAATGACACGCTCGACAGCTTTCTTGTTTGCTTCATCAATCTCAGAACCAAGCATCTTTAATTCCTCTCTTCCGATGTATACGGGCAAACAATATATAAATTACGTGAGTTGCTCATTGGAGCGCCAAAGTGAATATTGGCCCGAAAAAAAACTAGAACTGCTGACAGATATCCGCTTCTTCTAGAAAGTTGCCGCAATAGTGGCACTTCATCAACAGAGGTTCTTCACTCTCAACATAGAACTTTGTTCCAATGGGCTCGTTACTGTTGCTTATGCACGTGGAATTTGCACACTTGATGATGTCCTCGATGATGTGAGGTAATTTGACCTCCGACTTTTCAACAACCACGTAATTTCGAATTATGTTAATTGTGGCGTGAGGTGCAACCAAAGCAATTTTATTAATTTCCCCGGGGTTAAGTGCACGTCCCTCAATCTTAACTATATCCTTCGCCTTTAAGCGCTTGCTGGGAACATTAATTGCAATCGACATAGTTCTCCTCTCCCTGCCAGTGATCCCCAAAATTTTGAGGACTTCCAAAGCATAACCTGCGCTGATGTGATCGATGACGGTGCCGTCCTTGATCTTTGAAACACGCAATTCATGTTCGCTCATTTCAAAGCTCTTCCTTCGTTAATCACACGCATTAGCGTTAACTTATGGCCGATTATCTCTTGTTCAGCCAAAATTTATTCGGTGAGCCCGATCAGAGTCTCTCAAAAGACAATTGAGCTTTCGATCGATATAACTGTAACCCAGCCGCGGGATTATAAGCTTTAGAATTCCTATTCAAAGACAAATTTGTAGGTAATTAGAAGAGCCAACCAGGAAGAACGAGTATTTGCGAATGACATCAGCCAACGATAATAATAAAACAAAGAGTTAAAAGAGAAAAAGAGAAGGAAGTTAGAACTGTCGCATATGTTTCCTGCTCTTTGAGTTGTTTTGGTCTAATCTGAACTGAGCGGTTATCCATGCCATCATTGGTAGCCAAGTTGTTTGTATTCAAAGAACCTGACTTGTGCTGGTTTCAAGGATGTGCTTACCCAGTTAAGTTTCACCTAATTTGCTAAAACCCTCTGTGCTTATCTACCTATTGGATAATACTAGTCGCCAACCAACTTGAACAACACAAACACACAAACATAAACTAAAACCAGAATTTTAGCAGTAACTTCTCGTACTGTTTGTGAAGTGAAATGGAGAAGGGGCAATGCCTGCTCTTAGGGGGCGAAAGGAGAAGAGGGTTTGAAAACATGATGCGAGCAAGCATCGTTTACCCTTACTCCAGTATTGGCTTACCTTGTTTTATTTAATACTCTTTGTAAACATAAGTATGTAAACCTCAACATTAGTTTTCAGTGTTTGAGGAATCTAACTCTAAAGAACTTGCTCAGATCGTGTAAAGCAGAGCAACCTTACCAAGCATTATTCGTACGTTCATGTAAAACAATTTCATCGAAAGCAACCTTTGAACCTTCATTTTTTCCGTTGAAATATTCCAACTTTGAAATACGGCTTTTATTCAGTTACAAACTATTCTTCAGTTGGAGAAAGGAGAAAGGGGCCAGGGCTCCTTTACCTCATCCCCCAGGGATTAGGAACCCAACATCTTAATCCCTGGGCTGCCTTCTAATGGCAATCTAATTATTCTTAGAATGTTTGTGAAGTGAAAAGAGGATACTATTACTTTGGCATAAGTTTTTCACAGAGATTTTCTCAAGAAACAATTAAAAGCAAAACTTGCGATTCTAACAATGAGGATTATTCATGTGTATGGGAAAGGTAGTTGTTCGTTGTCCCAAATGCAAGCAACCCAAACAGGTCACCAGACCAGACAGTAGTCACCCTTTTTGGTCCGTTGAAAAGCCTGGAGACTCACAAGAGAAGGTCGGTTTTGTAGAGCAGACGTTGGAGTGCACGAACACAGATTGCGGTGCTAAATTCAGCATCTACTGGTATGACAAGTAACTCTTGGTCGCGGCATGCCTTCTTCTTTGGCTCTTGATTTAGTGCATGAGTTACGAGAACTAAGAATGGATCTGCCAGCAAAATTGGTTTTGATTCTCAATGTCTGCTTGTCACACTTATTCGGATTTGAATTCAGAAGTCCCTTTTTTTGAATGAGCTCAGAAACAAGGCGAGAGGACACAGATTAGAGACTGTTCTAGACCGGGGAAAAAAAATATTTCCTTCCATATTTTGAAAGTCTGAAAGAGAAGAGTTTCATCCTTTGGTTAAGGCTCTGCTGTTTATAAGCGTCAGAGCCATTGTATAACTGAGGAGATAGAGAAGTTTTTTTGTGAGGGGACTGTTGGAAGATGAGTAATCAAATTTTGACTTACAGGAGAAGGTACAATCAAATAACGATGATTTCTTTCAAGTGCCGATTGTGCAAGGTCTGCTTGTCTAATCCTGAAGAGTTGAGAACGCACAGCATGACGAAGCACAAGGGGCACATGCTCCTTTCAATTAACCCTTGATCAGCTTTTTCAGCTGGCTCTTTAAGAAGGACGGTGCAAGTAATTATTCCCGTTGCCTTTTTACTTGGAATGCGAAATGAAAGAAGCCGACAGGCGTTAATATCGCCAAAAACATATTGTTCGCCATGAAGGTCCTGATTGTTCAGAACCACCACGCCGAAGACCTCGGCGCTTTTGAAACCTACCTGCGAACCCACAACGTGAACTACTACATTCACAACGCCTACAAGAACAGGACATTTCCAGCCCTCGCCGACTACGATGCTTTCATCATCGGCGGCACACCCATCTCAATCTACGATCCAACAAAACCCCAGTGGCTCAAAGAAGAAATATCCTGCTTAGCCGAAGCCGTAGTAACGGGAAAGCCTTACCTAGGTGTATGCGGCGGAGGCCAAATCCTCGCAAGCATCTTAGGCGCAAAGGTGAAGCAAAACCCCGTAAAGGAAGTCGGCGGCTACAAAGTAAACCTAACCCCCGAAGGGCAAGCAGGCCCGTTTTTCAAAGGATTCCCCGCGGAGTTTCCCGTGTTCCAGTTCCACGGCGACACCTTCGACGTGCCAACCGGCTCCGTTTTACTTGCGGAAGGCGAAGACTGCAAAAACCAGGCCTTCAGCCGTGGAAAAGCACTTGCCCTCCAATTCCACCTTGAGGTTTCCCCGAAAACAGCAGGCAAATGGACAGACGAATATGAAGCGTGGCTAGGGGCGTTTGGCAAATCGAAAGCGCAGATTGTAGATGAGTGCGCGAGGACGGAAGGGCAGATGAAAGTGCTCGCAGATTTGCTTATGGAAAATTTTTTTTTTTGCGCGTCGCAAAACTGTAAACGTACCCGCTACTTCCACCGCGCTTGATGCTAGACTCCTATGTTAGGCTGGCTTTACCGTTGTGCAACTTGTTTTTTATGAGATAGAAGAAGCCACTCAAAGCGAAACGTCAGCATTCACGATGGGGCGTCCGTTCTTGTATGAGCATTGAATTCCATACTTCTTAACACAGGCTAAACAGAGAATGGGGTCACAAAGGGTTGTGCTCAAGTATTTTTCGCCTCCGTCTGGAGCAATGGCAACCACGACGCCCTTCTCAATTTCCTTCGCTTTTGCCACTGCAACATGGAATATGGCTCCTGAACTGGGACCAACGAAGACCCCTTCCTGCAACGCCAGAAGCCTGGAAGCATCCTCGGCGTCTTTGGGATTGACGTTGCGGATTTCGTCGACCAACTTTGGGTTCCAGATGGCTGGAACGTACTGGGTTTTCAGGTCTTTTAAGCCCTGGATTGCTGTGCCTGATTCAGGCTGGACACCGATGATTTGAACGGCTGGGTTGTGTTCTTTGAGGCATTTTGATACTCCCATAAGCGTGCCAGTGGTTCCGATGCCCCCTACGAAATGCGTGACCTGCCCGTCTGTGTCTCGCCAAATCTCCTCGCCAGTCGTATGGTAATGCGCTAGGACGTTTGCCTCGTTGGCAAACTGGTTTGGCATGAAGTATTTGGCTGGATTCCGGTTGACGATTTCGTGCGCCATGTCTTCGGCGCCGTTCATGCCTTTGGCTCCATCGCTGAGCAGGATTTGGGCGCCTAGCGAGATGAGGATTTGGCGACGCTCCAGTGTCATTGTCTCAGGCATAACGAGGACGAGGTCGTAGCCTTTGGCGCGACAAACCAGCGCTAAGCCGATGCCGGTGTTTCCGCTTGTTGGCTCGATGACAGTCTTGCCTGCTGTAAGCTGACCGGATTTTTCAGCTTCTTCAATCATATATTTCGCGATGCGATCTTTAACGGAGCCGCCAGGGTTACACTTTTCCAGCTTCACGAAAAGCCTGACACTGGGGTTTGGATTCAGCCGTGTCGTTTCCACAAGAGGCGTGTTACCGATAAGGTCAAGAAGCTTTTTCGAGTTCATATACGGCACCGCGAATAACTGTCAGAAGCTAATGAGGATGGACTATAAATTTCATGTGGACTAATTCTCTGAAAGGAACTTCACGAGTGCGAAAGCACGGTAAGTTACTGTAATTAACGTTTTGGAAACATTTGAAAGAAGGACGTTATCTCGAAAAGACTAAACGATATGCGTCGCAAGTGAAGTCTATCGCGGCATCCAGAATAAGGCAAAATAAAATGGACAAAACATACCTGAGTTCATCGAAGACCTTCTGAACCGGAAGAGAAAGACATTGAAAGGCAGACTCTGAGGTTCTTTCGGGGCTTTTTCTAAAGTTTCTCGAATAGCCTGTTGACGTAATTGTAGTTTTGTTGAACAAATAGGCAATATGATGTATTGATACACCAGAATTTATATCCTAGAACCAACATCGAAAACTAACAAACAGCAGACTTATCGGGGAATGGTCATGTTCAAAACCAAAACTCTTCCAGTTCTCATCTTTCTTACGTTAATCTCAGTTCAAGCGTTGTTCGCCATGTGCGTTCTGCCAGCGTCAGCAGCCACGGCCACGCCTTCGCTGAAAATCTTCGCTGGACCAACCAGCGTGCCCGCCGACAACCAGGCCTACGGCATACTCGTCGTTCAGCTTCAAGACAGCAAGGGCGCGCCGCTTAGAGCTTCCGCGGACACTGAAGTGCGCCTTTCGTCTTCCGCAACTAGCGTGGGCACGGTCGACCAAACCGTCACCATAACCCAAGGAACCACGGCGGCTTCAGCAAGCTTCTACGCGACCTACACGCCTGGAAGCACAACCATAACCGCAACCGCCACGGGCTACCCAACCGCCCAAACCACAATAACCACAGTCGCCCCCATCCCCACAGCGCTGGCAGTTTACGCCTTTCCGCCTATTCTCCCAGCTGACGGCAGCACCTACCAGGCATTATTAGTGCAACTTCAGGACTCCACGGGCACCCCTGCCAAAGCACCAGTCGGTGGCATACAAGCAACGCTAACATCCTCCAACGCCACCATCGCAGACACAGATTCCAGCGTAACAATTCCGGAGGGCGAAACATACGCGTTAGCCAACGTCAAAACTGCCTCCCCCGGCGCGGTAACTATTACCACTACGGCTTCAGGTTACACCACGGGGCAAACAACCCTTACTGTTCAGCAGGTTGGAAACGGCGCGACAAGCATCAAAGTCTACCTTGTCCCACCCAAAATCCAAGCGGACGGCAACTCCTACCAGCAAATTGCCGTAGAACTCCAAGACTCAAAAGGTAAACTTGCGCAAGCTACAACGGACATGGCTGTAACACTGGCTTCATCAAACACCGCCATTGCCACCGTTGACCCATCAGTCACGATACTCGCTGCACAAGCTTTCGCCTTAGCCAAATTCACCACGACATACAAGCCTGGAACAACCACCATCACGGCCACAGCCACCAACTACACTACAAGCCAAGCAACATTAACCACTACAGGCTCGTCTCCTGCAAAACTGGCCGTGTTCGCGCTTCCAGCAACACTACCCGCGGATGCCCAAGCCTACAACTGCATCCAGGTTCAGCTTCAGGACGCGTCGGGAAAACCAGTTCGAGACCTCACGCAAGACACAACCGTCTACCTGTCAACTTCCACGCCTGAAGCAGGCAACGTCACCAACGCCGTAACCATCCCCTCTGGACAAACTCAAACTACAGGAACCTTCACAGCAACTTGCGCGGCTGGATCTAGCACCATAACGGCACAAGCAAGCGGCATCACTTCGGGGCAAACAAAAATCACCACCTACCGCATCGACACCGTTTTCCTTAACGTAACCGTCACGGCTGACCCCTCAGCATTGGCGCCTGGCAACCAGACAACCATAACTGCTTACGTCTCCTACAACGACACAGGACCCGCGCTAGGAGCAAACTTGAACTTCACATCTAACAAAGGCGGAACCCTGACCAAGACACAGGAAATAGGAAACGGCACCTACGCCGCCATATTCACAGCGCCCAAGAGCTCGACACCAATTATATGCACAATCTCGGCGAACGCAACCAAGACAGGATACAATTCGACCATGGGAAAAGCACAGGTGACCGTCGACTATAACTTTGCTCAGCTCAAAGGCACGCTACTTCTGCAGGTTATAGGAAGCAACGGCAGCCCTGTGACAGCGGCGACAATTACATCAACAACCCAGCCCGCGGGAGTGCAGATTCTGAGCAGCACCACCAACGATTCAGGCTACGTCGCGTTCCAGAACATCCCCGCTGGAAACTACACATTACAAGTTGCCAAAACAGGCTATTCAACTACCACCCAGACGATTCAGTTCGCTGGGAACCAAATGTCTAAACAAAACGTGATGCTGTCCAAAGACACGTCAGACCCAGTTTCGCTTCCGATAGTCGGAGGAATAGCCGCTGCAGCAGTCGTCGCCGTTCTGGCGGCCTTCATGCACATGCGAAAACGACACACTAAACCAGTCGAGGCTGAGGATCCACAGGATAAAAAAGCGAAAATAAAAAAAGAAGCCTAAACGTGGCATCGCAGGCTACTTCTTGATAGGCTGCCTCAACACCGTCGTCATCTTTTCAGGCGCCGCCTTTCGCTGGTTGCTCGCATTGAAATGCCAATTATTTCGGCTTGAACTCGTTCCGCAACTTCATCTCTCGCCTTTTCAAGTTGTAACCTAACGCGAAGTTGTGCGTGGCATCCCGAACTTGCCGAAGGAAGAGCATCATGCGGCTGTCTTTGTCAAACTGGCGTGGCTCAAGGTCGTCGGGCAGGTAGATTTCCTCGCGTTCCTTCGCCAAGCCGATGAGGGGAAGTTGAAGTCCCAACGATTCGAGGGCGGTTTTGGCTGCGCTGACTTGTCCTGGTCCGCCGTCGATGACGACCAAGTCGGGCATCGGCGTCTTTTCCTCCTGCAGGCGCTTGTATCTTCTGGTGACTACTTCGTGGACTGAGGCAAAATCGTCTTGCCCTGCGACGGTTTTGATTTTGAATTTGCGGTAGTTGCTCCTGTCAGGCTTCATATCGGCGAACCGCACCATACCCGAAACTATGTGCTCCTGCCCAAGGTTGGACACATCAAAGCACTCTACGATGCGCGGCAACATGGGCAGGTTAAGCGCGGTCTGCAGGTCAACCAAAGCGCTGTCCTCGTCGAGTGTAGATTCAAGGTTTTTCTTCGCCAGCTTCACGAGTTCAAGCTTGTTTCCCCGCCTGGGCACTACCAGCGAAACCGTTGCGGTGCGCCTTGTGGAAAAGAATTCTTCGAGAGCAGCTTTCTCGGCGCTGTCCTGCCAACACTGCTTATTCAGCAGAATTTCTCGTGGAATCTGATTCGTCGAGTAAAACGCCTTGAGGAACTCCTGCTCCACCTGAGGCTGCAAATCCACGGTGAATTCTTTTTTGCCCAGCAGGACGCCGAGGCGCACGCCCATCTGGACGACGAGGACTTTTTCTCCCAGCTGCCTAAAAGCCATCACGTCTTGGTCGAAGCGACGTTCTTTGTCCACGATTTGTCGCTGGTTAAGCAGCCGAATCGACGCGATTTGATTGCGAAGCTCCAGCGCCCGCTCGTACTGCTGAGCCTGGCTCGCCGCGTCCATTTGGGACAGCAGTAGTTTGGTGGTTTGCTCGTAGTTTCCGCCTAAAAACGACCTCGCCTGCTCCACCCGCTCCGCGTACTGCTGTAACGTGACGCTGCCATTGCATGGCGCGCAACACAAACCGATGTGGAGATTGAGGCAAGCGCGTTTGGGGAGTTTTCGGCAAACCCTCAGCTTGAAAACCCGTACCACCAATCTTTGGAGGTCTTGGCGGGTGAAGCCGTCGGTGTAGGGTCCGAACGACTCAAGTTTGCGGCTGACTTTGCGGCTTGTCAGAATCCTTGGATAAGGCTCGCGTGTGAGTGCGATGTAGGCGAAGGTTTTGGCGTCTTTGAGGTTGATGTTATACTTGGGCGTGTGCTGCTTTACGAGCTTGTTCTCCAGCAGCAGGGCCTCGACTTCGTTGTTGACGATGACCCAGTCAATACTGCGTATTCGCGATACCAGCTGCGCCGTTTTAGCGGGTTTGTCAGTGTTGGAGAAGTAGCTTTTGACGCGGCTGCGCAGGTGTTTGGCTTTGCCTATGTAGAGGATTTCGCCAGCTTCGCCGCGGTACAGGTAGACGCCTGGGTCGGTGGGGATCTCACTGCTTTTGAACTCGGTTGGACCACAGATTTTTATCATGTCTGATTGTTCGCCAGCTAAACCTTGTCCACTCTTCCTTGGCTAAGCATTTTTTGCAGGAATTTGCCCGTATAAGATTTGCTTTTCTGCGCCACTTCCTCGGGCGTTCCAATCGCGAGAATTTCTCCGCCTGCTTCGCCCCCTTCAGGCCCCAGGTCAATGATGTAATCGCAGCTCTTGATGACGTCTAAGTTGTGCTCGATAACGTAGACGGTGTTGCCTTTGTCCACGAGGCGGTTCAGAACACGGATGAGGCGCTTGGTGTCGTCGAAGTGTAACCCCGTAGTTGGCTCGTCAAGCATGTACACGACGTGCCCCGCCTTGTTCTTGCTTAGCTCGCGAGTGATCTTGATGCGTTGGCTTTCGCCTCCTGAAAGCGTAGTTGAGCTTTGCCCAAGCTTTATGTATCCTAAGCCCACATCGAGCAGAGTCTGCAACTTCCGCGAAATGACTGGCAGGTTTTCAAAGAACTTGCAGGCTTCCTCCACAGTCATATCCAGCACCTCGGCTATGTTCTTGCCCTTGTAGAGCACGCTAAGGGTTTCTTTGTTGTAGCGTTTGCCATTGCAGTCGCTGCACTGCACGTACACGTCTGGCAAGAAGTTCATCTCTATTCTCAGGACACCGTCGCCTTGGCAAGTTTCGCATCTACCGCCCTTCACGTTGAAGCTGAAGCGGCCCGCAGTGTAGCCGCGGGTTTTAGCGTCTTTGGTCGCGGCGAAAATCTTGCGAATTTCATCAAAAAGCTTAGTATACGTAGCCGGATTGCTCCGCGGGGTCCTGCCGATGGGATCCTGGTCGATAACTATGACGTTCTTAACAAAAGTGGGCGTTGTAAGATATTCGTGCTTGCCGATTTTGTCCACGCGCTCACCAAACCTCTGGCGCAGCCTTGGCATAACGGTTTGATTCATCAGCGTGCTCTTGCCGGAACCCGAGACACCTGTAATGCCGCAGAGCACGCCCAAGGGAAGATTGACGGTGAGCTTCTTGAGGTTGTTCTCCTCAGCGCCAGCAACCACCATGAAGTCCACGGGGTTCCTGCGTTCAGGAGGAACCTGGATTTGCAGCTCTCCATTCAGATACTTGCCCGTGAGGCTACGCTTGTTTTGCATGATTTCTTCAGGGGCGCCTTCCGCGACTACATGCCCGCCGTGGACGCCTGCGCCAGGACCCATGTCGACGATATAGTCAGCGCTCCGCATCGTTTCCTCGTCGTGCTCCACCACAATCAGCGTGTTGCCCAGGTCACGGAGCCTGTACAACGTGCTAATGAGTTTGGCGTTATCGCGCTGGTGCAAGCCGATGCTGGGCTCATCCAAAATGTACAAAACGCCCATAAGGTTGCTACCGATCTGCGTAGCCAGCCGAATCCGCTGTGCCTCCCCGCCTGAAAGCGTCCGTGCCGCTCGGCTCAGCGATAGGTAGCCTAACCCGACGTTTTTGAGGAAGCCGAGGCGTTCATTAATTTCTTTAAGCACCTGCTTCGCAATGGCAAGTTCTTTTTTGTTCAACCTTGAGTGCAGCGCGCCAAAGAAGTCAACAGATTGATCAATCGACATGTCCGTGACGTCTATGATGCTTTTATCCAATATGCGCACGGCCAGCACAACGGGCTTGAGGCGTTTACCTTGGCAGTCAGTGCATGGACGGCTCTTCATAAATTTCTCGATGTCTTCCTTACGCCACTCGCTCTCCGTCTGCCGGTACAACCTCATAGTCTGCGGAATAACGCCTTCCCAGCCTTCGCGCATCCACATGTGGGCACCATTGGACCAATTGCCATTAATGGGTGCGCGGTCACCGTGAAGGAGAAAATGCAATTGCTCTGACGTCAGGTCTTTAATGGGCGTGAACAAGTCAAAATGGTATTTGTCGCCGACCACCATGAGTTGCTGGGCGCGCCAGCTGAGCTCCATCTTGCCGTAAACCGCCAATGCGCCGTCCAAGATGGATTTGGTGCGGTCGGGGATGATGAGGTCTTCGGAGACTTCGGTAATTTCGCCCAAACCATGGCAAGTTGGACAAGCTCCCCACGGCGAGTTAAAGCTGAACATACGGGGTTCAAGGCTTTCGAAAACGATTTCAGGGTGATTGGGGCATGCGCCAAAAGTACTGAACATGGTTTCGCCCTCAAAGCGCTCCAGTTCCTTCTTTTCGGCGTCAACTTTCTGCGCGGCATCGACGACAATCATCGTCCCCTTGCCAGTTAGCAGCGCCTGCTCCACCGCCTCGGAAATCCTGCTGCGCTCCTCGTCGCATATCGTGACGGTGTCTATAACAGCTTCTATCCAGTGCTTCTCGTAGCGCACCAGCTTAACTTCGTCCTTGACGCTGTCAGAGTCGTAGATTTGCTGGTCGACGCGGATTTTGGTGAAGCCCTGCTTCTTGAGGTCCTCGAAAACCTGCTCATGAGTGCCCTTGATGCCCCTGATTATAGGCGCCAGGAAAACCAACGTCTTGCCCTTCTCCGCCATAACGAGGCTGGCGATGTTCTCGGGGCTCTGCGGACGGATGCTGCTGCCACATTGCGGGCAATGGTGTGTGCCGATTCGGGCGAAGAGCAAGCGCAGGTAATCGTAAATTTCCGTAACCGTACCAACCGTGGAGCGGGGATTTTTGCTCGTGCTTTTCTGCTCGATCGAAATGGCAGGCGAAAGCCCTTCGATGGAGTCCACGTCGGGTTTGTCCATTAAGCCGAGGAATTGGCGGGCGTACGCGCTAAGGCTTTCGACGTATCTTCTTTGCCCCTCAGCGTAGATGGTATCAAACGCGAGGGTGCTCTTGCCTGATCCCGAGAGACCAGTGATTACGATGAGCTTATTGCGGGGCAGTTCGAGGTCTATGTTTTTGAGGTTATGTTCTCGTGCGCCCTTGATGGATATGGAGTCTCTCATAGCTGTTACCCAGTCGGAATGCTCAAGTTGTAGATTAGGTGGTTTTTAGCTTAAGCATTAGAACTTTGTTGCTCTTTCTATGTCATTTTCCCTTTGGTATTGCTCATTTTTCATCTTCTGAGACAAAGACCGCGTCAGCTCTTGAATGGCATCGCGGAGCTGGATGGCTTTCTCGAAGTCAAGGCATTCGGCTGCCGCCTTCATCTGAGCATCGAACTCGGCTATCTGCCGCTGCACATCCGACTTCGCGAGGTGTTTGATTCCTTTGATGGTGCTTTCCTTCTTGGAAACGCCCTTCACGATTGTCTGCGGGGTAATTCCGTGGACCTTGTTGAATCGCACTTGGAACTGGCGCCGATACTGCGTGATCTGCATGGCGCGCTTAATCGACCGCGTCATGATGTCGGCGTAAAGGATGACTCTGCCATTGACGTTTCGGGCGGCGCGACCAATCGTCTGGATGAGGCTGCGCTCGTCTCGCAGGAAGCCTTCCTTGTCGGCGTCCAAGATGAAAATTGTCGCTACCTCCGGAATGTCTAAGCCTTCACGGAGCAGGTTGATTCCGACCAAGATGTCGAAGTCGCCTACTCGCAGTTGCCTGACGAGTTCTATGCGGTCGAGGCTGTCGATTTCGCTGTGCAGGTACCGCACGCGGAAGCCCTCCTTCACCAAAAAGTCTGCCAAGTCCTCTGCCATCCGCTTGGTCAGCGTGGTGACGAGGACGCGGTCGCCTCGGGCTATGGTTTTCTTCGCCTCAGCCATTAAGTGTTGCATCTGCCCTTCGATGGGGTGAACTTCAACTTCAGGATCCAAGAGCCCCGTGGGGCGAGTGATGAGTTCCACGGGCGGTCCGCTTTTCTCCAGCTCATATTCCGCTGGCGTGGCGGAGACAAACAGCGTCTTGCCCATCTTCTTCTCGAACTCCTCAAACGTGAGAGGGCGGTTGTCGTGCGCGCTGGGCAGGCGGAAGCCGAAGTCTACGAGGTTCTTTTTTCGGGCGTAATCGCCGTTGTACATGGCTCGCGACTGGGGAATCGACTGATGACTCTCGTCGATAATGAACAAGTAATCTTTGGGGAAGTAATCCATCAACGTGAAAGGCGGCTCGCCTTCTTTGCGCCCGTCGAAGTGTCTGCTGTAGTTCTCTATGCCTTTGCAGAAGCCCATCTCACTCATCATCTCCAAGTCATAGTTGGTTCGCTGCTTCAGCCGCTGCGCTTCAAGAGGCGGAAGCTCAGGCAGACGACGGACGAGTTCGTCACGTATATGCTGCAAGGCACGTTGCTGCTTCTCCTGAGGCACCACGTACTGCCTCGCAGGGTACAACGTGACGTGGTCGATCGAGGCTTTGACGTCGCCCGTTATTGCTTGGACTTCCTTAATTTTCCCTATGACGTTGCCGTTTAGCTCAACTCGGAGGATGTCGTTCTCATAAGTTGGAATGACATCTACGACGTCACCGCGAACTCGGAACCTGCCTGGCTCCAGCACATTATCGTTGCGTTCATACTGCATATCAACGAGAGCGTTGATTAGACGTTGACGCGTCATTGGCTTGCTCACCTGCAGCTCAGCCGCCAGAGTTCGGAAATCGTCAGGGTTGCCCAAGCTGTAAATGCAGCTTATGCTGGCGACGATTATGGTGTCGCGGCGGCTGACGATGCTGGAGACTGCGTGCATGCGCATCTTCTCGATTTCCTCGTTTATGTCCGAGTCTTTCTCGATGTACATGTCCTGTGCTGGCAAGTAGCTCTCAGGCTGGTAGTAGTCGTAGAAGCTGATGAAGTACTCCACGCGATTGTTGGGAAAAAGCATCTTCAACTCTGCGTAAAGCTGAGCCGCCAAAATCTTGTTATGTGCTATGATGAGCGTGGGCGTCTGCAGGCGATTAATTACGTTTGCCATGACGAAGGTCTTGCCGCTGCCCGTGATGCCCAAAAGCGTCTGCTTGTCCTTCGAGGCGAAGTTCGCCACTATCTGATCAACTGCTTTCTCCTGCCCTGGCGAGGTCTTGAAGGGTGAAATCAGCTCAAACGGCATGGCAAATCTCCAAGGGACTATTAGAACTAGTGAGCAACGTTTTGGGCGTATAAGGCTTTTCGGACGAACACGGCAAAATGATAATGCCTTTTTGTAGGAAAAAATTCGTGCGGCGTTAGATGAAACTGGATCAAAACTGCAGAAAAGGAGGAGGGGTCTACTTTTTGCCACAGAAAAACTCTATCAAAAAGGCGAGTTGCAGGAGTAAATGTCAAGGGAAATGTAGACTTTTGTCTTTGAAGAAATCAAAGATAAATATCGGCTTCCACTAAAGGTCGCAATATTAGATTCAATTACTGAGATTCCTTAGATGTTATAGATATGTCTTCCCAGCTGAGCATCTCGAACGGAATTAGCGTTTCTGTCTTTCGAACGAAGGGGAACTTTCTCATTTCGAAGATTAGGTGATCAATATCCTGTGTTCTCCCGACGAGCATTACTATGAAGTCGAAGGAGCCATGAACAAAGTCCATCCGCTCAACTTTAGAGTTGAAAATCAAGCCCTTGGACAAGACTTCGTTAGCGAACTCTTGTTCTTTTCCCGGCTGAATTGTAACCAGCACGTAAGCGCGACTATTTTCGCTGCTCATGAACACTCTCCAACTATTGTTCTCATGTTATCTAATATCATTTCCGATATTAAGGCCCAAAGAAAAGCGCACACGTGCCCGCCTTAATCGGACCACTATTGCGCTGCTTTCTTGCCAACGCTGCTCGCCCATTTTCTAGCGTCATCAAAATCTCTGGTATCAGGATGGCCGTTTGGGTAATCCCCCCGGCACTCAAAGTAGTTACCAAGCAGCCTTCTCCCTTTTGTCTCCAAAACCTTACCTATTTCATCGAATACAATCTTGTCTCCCTTCCTAAGCCTCAACCAAGTCATGAAAAGGGCGAATCGTTGATTGCCAAATTCTCCTGATTTGAGAAAGCTAATCAAATTCTCGTTCGGGTGATCCCGATAAACACCTGTCCCAATGAATACCATGTCAAAGTCGCGAAGATTTATTGTAGAGAAATCCAAATCTTTAGTTATCTCTTTAAGCGGGCACTTCAGCTCATCAGCAATTTCTTCTGCAACTTTCTTGGTATTCCCTCCCCTTGTTGAGTACACCACCATTGGATGCTCACAATATGTCTTTGGCTCAATTAATGGGATTTTCAAAACCGCGGGTTCTGGTGTCAAAGATGGTGGCGAAAACATTGAAGGCTGAGATGGAAAGGGTTGCGGCGGTTTGGGCTTTTCTTTCGGAATCTCCCATTTGAAAGGGATCAACGTTTCTGTATTTTGCACGTATGGCAGTTTTCTCATCTTCAATATTCGGCGATCGATCTCGTAGGAGTTTCCAGTGAGCACAACTACGAAATCATAAGAGCCATGAACAAAGACCATCTTCTCGATTCTAGAGTCAACAAACGACAGGTCTGACCCGATTTCATACACGAAATCTTGCTCTTTTCCAGGTTGAATTGTCACCAGTACATAGATGGTACCGTATTCGTTGCTCATTGTAACCCTATGGGTACCTTTAAGTCAAGCGTCTAATATTACTGCCGCTCGAGCTAGAAAGTATAAATGATATTTTCTCCTAACTTTTCTATTTGGCCCCAAAACATCAAAATCAGAAATCAACATTTCCTAATTGTGATTTTAAAAATGTTTTAGCATGTTCTGTTAACTAAAATAAGTTAATAGTTTAGGGGTGTGCAGAATTTAAGCTGCCTCCCGAATACGTTATAGTATGGAAGCCTGTGAGGTTGTCAGGCTTTTCGTCAACAAAACTGTTGTTTCTGTTGAGCCTAAGCGACGTGGAAATCCG
>Ga0209777_10000603_pt1 | contig 57798 bp, 45 predicted proteins | sample FrelakmetHBP12HB_FD_187147 | JGI IMG/M metagenome (GOLD analysis project Ga0209777, IMG submission 187147) | Freshwater lake sediment microbial communities from the University of Notre Dame, USA, for methane emissions studies -HBP12 HB (SPAdes)... | ecosystem: Environmental > Aquatic >...
ATCTGGGCCGCTCGCCGGACACTACCGCCTGCATACAGGAGACTACCGTGTCCAATTCCGCATCGAAGACGCAGCCGTCATCGTCGAGCGGATCGGCCACCGGGACGGGTTCTACGACCCCCGTTGATGCGCGGGGCACGGTGCGCCCGGGCCGCCTGCGGGTTGCGGGACGGGACTACGTGGTGCTGCCCGTGACCGTGTACCGCCGGATGGCTCGGCTCGCGCGCGAGCCCCACCGGGACGCGGTCAGCTACGCGCGCGAGTCCATCGGTCGCGACATCGCCCGCCGCCGGCGCGCGGCGCACCTGTCCCAGGCCGCGGTCGCGAGCCGCGCCGGCATTCGCATCGAGACGCTCTCCCGCCTGGAGAACGGCCGCAGCAACCCCACCGTCAAGACCATCCGGGCGATCCTCCGAGCCCTCGGCCCCTCCCGCAGCCGCCGGTAGGTCCCGCGGCGCTGTCGGAAGCCCCGCAGCTGTCCAAACGCCCACTACGACCGGGCTTTGACATCACACATTGTGATCTCAAACGCGCGGCCTCATCGCTGGTCAGACGGATCATGAAATCGGGTGGGAACCGGGCCCCGTTGCGGCGTACCTTCCGCGCGGTGCCGCAATGAAACGGTGACGCACCTCGGCCACTCCCGTCCTACCTTCGGGTGCATCCACCACAGGTAGGGACGATGGACGTCCGCTGGGACATCCGCCGCGAGGGCCGTTCCTGGACTTCGGACGAGTTCGAAGGCCGGGTCGCGCTGCGCCCCGAGAAGCTCGAGGTGTGGGAAGGGAAGCTGCTCATCAGCCACGAGGAGCGCCTCGCCCTCCTGGGCCTCCTGCTCGAGAACGTCGGGGCCGACGACGCCGTCAAGCTGGGCGATCCGAGCGTGTGGGCCGGCACCGTGCATCACCAGCGGCGCTCGATGTTCAGCGACCCGCTCGACCACGAGATGCTCGCCCTCTTGCTCCTCACCTGCGTTGGCACCGTGGGCTTCGCGTGGCTGTTGAGAGCGCTGCCGGCGCCGTCGGCCACGGTCGCAACCGTGCTGGTCAGCGCGGGCGTGAGCATCTGGGTTTCCGTGGCGGTCAGCTTCCTGCTGCGTGACTGACCGTGCTGCCTTGACCGTGCAGCGCTTCATGCGTACGTTTCGTACGTAGCGTACGAAATGTACATATGGAGGGGCCATGACGCGTCTGCCGGCCACCAAGGCCCGCGAGCAGTTCGCCGACATCATCAACCGCGTGACGTATCGGGGCGAGCGCGTCGTGCTGGAACGCCGCGGGAAGGGCGTCGCCGCGCTCGTTCCGGTCGGCGATCTGGAGCTGCTGGAGGCGCTCGAGGACCGGCTCGACCTTGAGGCCGCCCGCGTGGCGCTCGCGGAGAAGGGGCCCAACATCCCCTGGGCCAAGCTCAAGCGCGAGCTCGGTCTCTGATCTCGGCGCGGAGTAGCGGCGCACTTCGCGATCGAGTGGAGGCCAGCTGCGGCGCGCGATTTCCGGAAGCTCTTCAGGGACGACCAGCGTCGTAGCGGGGCGCGGATTGACTCCCTTGCGGCGAATCCGCGCCCCTCGGGCGTCAAACAGCTTGCCGCATCAGAGAAACTCTACCGCATCCGGGTCGGCGACTACCGGGTCCTGTACCAGATCGTCGACAAGGTGCTTCGCGTTCTCGTCGTGAGGATCGGTTATCGGCGTGACGTGTACCGGTCGGCCTACGTGGCTTCGCCAATCGACTCGTCCGACGGCACCGCCCGCGACCTGCTCGACGCAGAGCGGGGCAAGCGGTGATCGTCAGCGCCGAATCGAGCGCCATGTTCGCGTGGCGCGTGCTGATCGGGCGATTCGCTTGCCAGCACGTGCACTGGGTCACGGGAGATGGCCGTGATGAGCAAACAGTTCATGGGCTGCTTCGCCACCCGGGCAAGTTCGTATACGAACTTGAACAGTGTGCTGGCGCCTCGAGGTTGGGTGTCTCGACGCCTCCGCGGTCCACTGGAGGCTCGGCGCGACTGCCGGCGTCACCGTTCGCCGACGGCGTGCCGATCGGGCCACACGCTGCGCCCTGTAGCGCGACTGGCAGGTCGAGCGCGAGGGAGCGCGTTTCCTGTCGGGGTCGATCGAACGCCCGGTTGACGGCCGGCGGTTAGACTTACGGTCATGGCACGACGTCGCAATCGCCAGCCGCAGTTCGACAGCCGCGACGACCTTCTGGACGGGGCCGGCGCCACGCTCGACCTGCATGGCGCCGGCGCCGCCGAGGCCAAGGCGGCCGTCCGCGCGTTCATCGCAGCGCAGGCGCGCACCGCGCGAGGCGGCGTGGTCCACATCATCACGGGCAAGGGCAGGGGCTCGGCGAACGGATCGGTCCTGCGGCCCGCGGTGGCCGCGGAGTTGCGCGGCCCGGCGTGCGCGCCCCTCATCGCCGACTGGAGCCGCGACACGGACGACGGCGGCTTCGTGGTGCGCCTTCGGTGACTCCCTCCCGCGACCGTTCCACGAGCCTCTCCAAGTCCCGCTTCGTCGCCGGGTGCCAGTGCCACAAGCTGCTGTGGCTCCGGACCTACGAGCCCGACGCCCCGGAGCTCGCCGTCGGCCCTAGCCTCCAGGACATCTTCGACCAGGGCAACCAGGTCGGCCGCCTGGCCCGCGAACGGTTCCCCGGCGGCGTGCTGGTCGAGCTGGAGTACGACAACCCGCAGCGACTCCCCGTCACGCGCGAGCTCGTGGCCACCGGCGTCCCGGCCGTCTTCGAGGCCACCTTCGTCGCCGACCATACCTACGCGGCCGTGGACGTCCTCCTGCGCGAGCAGGGCGGGTTCACCGTGATCGAGGTCAAGTCGGGCACGAACGCCGACGACAAGTACGTCCTCGACGCCGCCATCCAGACGCACGTGGTCCAGCGCGCGGGTCTCGAGGTCGGGCGCGTCGAGATCATGCACCTCAACAAGGAGTACGTGCACCCGGGGCCGGCGGACCTGTTCGTGCGCGAGGACGTCACCGACCGCGTCCGGGAGCTGCTGCCCGGGATCCCGGACGAGATCCGGCGACAGCTCGCGATCCTCGCGGGCAAGGCGCCGGACGTGCCGATCGGCCCGCACTGCCGCAAGCCCGCCGACTGCGCGTTCATGAGCCGCTGCTGGCCGCAGGATCCCGACAGCGTGCTGCGCCTCCACGGCCTCAGGTTCGACAAGCGGTTCGAGCTGTTCGACGCCGGCACCAAGTCCATCAAGAACCTCCCCGCCGCCTACAAGCTCAACGCCGTGCAGCAGCGCCAGCGGCGCTCGTGGGCGACGGCCGGTCTGGTGCTGGAGCCGAGCGTCGCCGAGGAGCTGGCGCCGTACCGGGGCCGCCTTGGCTTCCTCGACTTCGAGAGCGTGGGGCGCGCAGTGCCGGTCTGGAGCGGCGCGCGGCCGTGGGAGCAGATCGCCGTCCAGTTCAGCTACCACGAGGGGCCGGTCGGCGGGCCGTACACGCACCAGGAGTTCCTGGCCGAGCCCGACACCGACCCGCGGGAGGCGATCGCACGCCGGCTGGTGGAGGTCACGCGCGACGCGGATCGCGTCCTGATGTATACCGATTTCGAGAAGAAGCAGATTCGCAGCATGCAGCGGTTCGTGCCCGCGCTTGCGGAGGAGCTCGGCAGGCTGGAAGGGAAGCTGCTCGACCTCGCCCAGGTCATCCGGCACTGCGTCTATCACCCGCAGTTCGCCGGCAGCCTCAGCATCAAGGACGTGCTACCGGTGCTGGTGCCGGGGATGGCCTACAAGGACGCGGTCCGGATCTCCGACGGCTCGGAGGCCAGCGCCAAGCTCGCGCGGCTGCTGTTCTACGCGGGTGATCTCGCGGCGGAGCAGCGGCGGGTGCTGAAGGACGAGCTGCTCGAGTACTGCAAGCTGGACACGCAGGCGATGGTGAAGCTGCTGGAGCGGCTGAAGGAGCTGGTTGGTGGGTTGTAGGTTGTGGGAAACGCGAAAGGCCGGGGCGCTCGCCCCGGCCTTTCGATTGGTGCGGCGACTCCGCGCTACTTGAGCACGCCGCCGGAAATCAGCTCCTTGCCGTCGACCGCCAGCGTCGCCGCGCCGACCGGGAGCGACATCCCGAAGCTGCTCACGTTGGTCCCGCCCCATCCGGTGTTGTCCCCCATGCCGACGGTGACGCCTCCCGCCCTCACCCACACGATGGGGCCGGCGTCGGTCGGGAGCTGGATGGCCGGATTGAGCCCGAGGTCAATAAAGGAGAACATGTCCTTGCCGCCGCTCGAGGCATCATACAGCGAGCGCAGCGCGTCAATGCCCGACTTCGCCGTCATCGCCGTCAGCTTCCCCTTGGCGAAGGTCAGGGTGAGTCCGTCGATCATCGCGCCCTGGAACAGGTATCGGTCGACCACCACCGTCCCCTCGGCGGTGCCCAGTGTCACCGGCACCAGCAACTCGCCGGCCGGGAGCCACGTTTCCGCCGCGTACCCGCCTTGCTTGATCTTTGCGGCGGTGAGGGCGCCGTCGGAGACGTACCCCTTCGCCGCGGTGACCGCGAAGGTCACGTGGGTGCCATTCGCGGCGGTCAGGGTCACCGTCTTGCCACCCGCGAGCCCTGCAAGGAGCGCCGCACCCCTGCCGCGAAGCGAGTCGGGCGGAACCGCGACGCCCTTCCAGAACATGGCGGCGACATCGGCCTGCGGTTTGCCGAGCCGGGTAGCGAGCTGTGCAGTGGGATACATGCCGTTGCCGAGGCTGACGGCACGCACACCGCGCCTGAGCATCGTCTGGCCGACCGGCGCGCCCGCCTTGGCGCGCGCCGCCATCCGCGCCGCGGGGACACCGGCCATGACGTTGTCCGAGTCGCCGATGTCGACGGCGATCTCGGCGTCGACGAGGTTCACGAGCCCGAGCTCGAAGGTCGGCGCCAGGGTGTCGTACGAGGCGGGCACCTCGTCGTAGGAGCGGCGGGCCAAACGGTCGCTGCCGATCGTGATCAGCGGCTGGCCTCCCACTTTCATGATCTCGATGGCGATGTTCTCGAGCAGGGGCGCGTCGCGCACGCTCCCCGAGACCATCACCTTGTCACCCTTCTGGATCAGAGCGGCCGCAACCAGCGCCTTGGCGACATCCTCGTGGCCCGCCGTTGGCGCGCTGGCCACGGTCTCGTTCGGCGGTGCCCGCACGCCGCTCCGGCTGCAGGCGGCGACGACGGTGGCAAGGGCAAAAAGGGTGGCGCGGGACACAATGCAGGTGCGAACCATGGGACCTCCGGGCATAGGAAGGAGATGTGCAGTCCGCGACTCCGCCTGTGCAGCGGGCGGAGCCAACGCTCCGAGGCGAACGTGAAGTTCAACCACCCCTGCCCGACAATTCTCTTATCTCTCCTGCCGCGGTGCGTCAAGCGGCACGGCACGTGCGCGCCATCTCGCTCAAATCTCGGCCGGTCTCGTCACCCTTCCGTCGCTGGTGCGCGTGCCTCTGGCGCCCGGGTTCACGGCCGGCGTGGGCGGTGCCACACTTCGTCGACACCCTGCGCCCCGGCGCGCGGAAGGCTACTGCGTCACCGCCGGCGGCCCATCGAAGTCGAGCGCCACCACCGAGCAGACCGGGTCGGGCGCCGCGGCCGGCAGCACGAGACCCTGGCCTCGTGTGCCCTGCGAGACCGGGACCGGCTTCCGATCGCGGTCCGCGAGCAGATACGCCCCTCGCACCGGCGTCGTCAGCCCCGGCAGGATGAGCGGCAGGTCGACCGTGGTTGGCCAATCGGTCACGAAGACGTAGATCCGGTTCCCCTTGGTGGTCGAGCGGAACGGAGCCTTCGAGAAGAGCGACGCGGTCGTCCCGTAGATCGCTTCCCCATTCACCCGCATCCACCGCCCGATGGCCGCCAACCGCTCCACGCTCTCGTCGGGGAAAGTCCCGTCGGCCCGGGGCCCGATGTTCAAGAGCAGGTTGCCGCCCTTGCTCGACGTCTCGACCAGGAGCCCGATGAGCTGCGCCGCGGACTTGAAGTTGTGGTCGTGCGAGTTGTAGCCCCAGTTGTCGTTCATCGTGATGCACGATTCCCAGTCCACTCCCGGCCACCCCGTCGCCGGCACCTCCTGCTCGGGCGTCCGGAAATCGCCCAGCGGATCGGTGATCGGCGCCTGCGACCATCCCTCGACCCGGTTGTTCACGATCGCCGTGGGCTGGAGTTGCCGGCAGTGCTGGTAGAGCGCGCGCCCCATCTCGTGCGTCCAGGTTTGCTCCCACTGCCCGTCGAACCACATCACGCCGATCTCGCCGTAGTTCTTGAGCAGCTGCTCCACCGACCCGTGCAGATAGCGGGTGAACCGTGAGTAGCGTGCCCCGTCCACGGGCCGGGTGGCCGCTTCCCAGTCGCGCCGCGGCAGGTAGTCGGGATGGTGCCAGTCCATGATGGAGTGGTACCAGCACGGCTTGAGCCCGGCGCGGCCACACGCGGCGGCCATCTCCTTCATGATGTCGCGCTTGAAGGGGGTCGAGCGGACACACCAGTCGGTGAGCATGTTGTCGAACAGGCAGAAGCCGTCGTGATGCTTGCTCGTGATGGTCACGTACTTCATCCCGGCGTCCTTCGCCATCCCGACCCAGTGGTCGGCGTCGAACTGCACGGGATTGAAGCGCGCCAGCAGCTTCTCGTACTCGCCGAGCGGGATGTGCGCCGTGTTCCGGATCCACTCGGCGTGGTCGGTGCGGCCCATCCACTCGCCCGCGAGGATCGAGTAGAGCCCCCAGTGGATGAACATCCCGAACCGCGCCTCCCGCCACCACGCCATCCGGGCGACGTCGACGGGGCCGGCCGGCGGAAGGACCGCCGTGGCCCACATGCCGGACTCGCCGGACCGGGGCGGGGAAGGCAACGCCATGGCGCCGAGCCCCAGGGCCCCGGCCTGAAGAAACGCGCGTCGTTTCATGCCCGCCATTAGACCACTTTCGGGCGAGAGCCGCAAGTCGCCTTGCGCGGCCGCAATCCTGCGCGTTTCTTGCCTGTTCGAGCGCCGTGATCGCCTGGAGCCCGCGTACGCGCGATGCGGCCACCTACGTGGCCCTCACCGTCCTCTATTTTGTGGCCGGCAAGCTTGGGCTGCAGCTGGCCTTCGTCCACGCCGGCGTCACCTCCGTCTGGCCCCCCGCCGGCATCGCCCTCGCGGCCTTCCTGATCCTCGGCAACCGGGTCTGGCCCGCCATCTACGCCGGCGCCTTCCTGGTCAGCCTCACGACCGGGAGCGGCTTCGTCCCCGCACTCTTCATCGCGACCGGCAACACCTGGGAAGGACTCATCGGCGCCTACCTGGTGCAGCGCTACGCCAACGGCCGGCAGGCGTTCGACCACCCGGGCGACGTGCTTCGGTACACCGTATTCGCGGCCCTGGGCAGTACCCTGATCGGCGCCACGTTCGGCGCCACCAGCCTGGCGCTCGCGGGCGCCGTCAAGTGGGCGGACTACGGCACCATCTGGGTCACCGGGTGGCTGGGCGACGCGGGCGGTGATTTCGTCGTCGCGCCGCTGATCCTGCTGTGGGCCACGAGCTTCGGCATCAAGTGGGACACGCGCCGGATCGTCGAGGCGGGCGCGCTGGCCGTCGCCTGCGTGCTGGCCGCCGAGGTCGTCTTCGGGCGCCTCTTCCCCACCAGCACGGTGGACTACCCGCTGTCGTTCCTCCCGATGCCGGTCTTCATCTGGGCGGCGTTCCGCTTCGACCGGCGCGGCGCCGCCATCGCGGTCGCCATCGTGTACGTCATCGCCGTCATCGGCACGCTCCAGGGGTTCGGGCCGTTCGCCCAGTTCTCGCGCAGCCAGTCGCTGCTGTTCCTCCAGGTGTTCACCTGCATCTCGTCGGTCACGGCGCTCGTGCTGGCGGCGGTGGTGCTGGAGCGGCGCCGCGTCGAGGAGCAGCTCCGCCTGCTCGCGGTGAGCGACCCGCTGACCGGACTCGCGAACTACGGGCACCTGGTGGACGTGCTCGAGGGCGAGGTCCAGCGGTCGCTCCGCACCGAGCGCCCGTTCGCGGTCGTGTTCCTCGACATGGACCATCTGAAGATGATCAACGACCGGTACGGCCACCTGATCGGCAGCCGGGCGCTGTGGCGCATCGCCGCGGTGCTGCGGAAGGCCTGCCGCTCGATCGACACGGCGGCGCGCTACGGCGGCGACGAGTTCGCGCTGGTGCTGCCCGAGTCGGACGAGGCCGCGGCCCAGCTCGTGGCCCGCCGCGTGATGGAGCTGCTGGCGGCCGACACGCAGCAGCCGCTCGTCAGCGTCAGCACCGGGATCGCCACCTTCCCCAAGGACGGCAACTCGGCCGAGGCCCTGCTCAACACGGCCGACCGGATGCTGTACGAGGCGAAGAGCCGCGCCCGCCAGCGGGAGCGCGCCGCGTCCCGGTAGCGGCACGGCCGCGCGTCACGGCCGGCGCCCGCCGGCCCCGTTGAAACCATCCAACCCTCGTGCGTCGTACGGTGTCTCAGGTATAGCAGACGACTTGGGCGCTCCTTCACCAACCGGATGCCTGACATGCTTGGCGTAGCCTTTGTCCTGGTGCTGCAGGCGAGCCTGCAGGGTCCCGAGCAGCTGACGGTCCGCCACGAGCTGCCGGATCCCGCGGTCGCCACGGCGGCCGCGGCCATGGCGGTGCGGGCGACGCGGCCGCCGGTGATCGACGGCCGGGACGACGACGCGGTGTGGCAGGCCGCGCCGCCAATCACGCAGTTCCGCGAGTGGCAGCCGACGGAGGGGAAGGAGCCGCGGTTTCGGACGGTGGCGAAGATCGCCTACGACGCCGCCAACCTGTACGTATTCGTGCGCGCCTACGACCCGCGCCCCGACAGCATCATCCGCCTCCTGGAGCGGCGCGACGTCTTCCCGCCGTCCGACCGGGTCGTCATCCTGGTGGACAGTTACCACGACCGGCGGACCGGCTTCGAGTTCGGCGTGACCGCTGCCGGCGCCAAGTACGACGCCGCGATCTACAACGACGGCAACGAGGACAACGCCTGGGACGCGGTGTGGGACGTGGCGACGCGGCTGGACTCGCTGGGGTGGACGGCGGAATTCCGGATCCCGCTGTCGCAGCTGCGCTACGGCACCGAGCCCGACCACACCTTCGGGATCGCCATCGACCGGGACATCTACCGTTACAACGAGCGGGTGAGCTGGCCGATGTTCAGCCAGGCGAAGGCCGGGCTGGTGTCGCAGTTCGGCGAGCTGACGGGGCTCGTCGGCCTCGAGTCGCCGCGCCGCCTGGAAGCGGCCCCCTACCTCGTGGCGAAGAGCGCCACGACGATCTCGAACAACGCCTTCGACCGCGCCTCCTTCGGCACGCTCGGCGCCGACCTCAAGTACCGGGTGGCGCCGAACCTCACTCTCGACGCGACGGTGAACCCCGACTTCGGGCAGGTGGAGTCGGACCCGTCGGTGCTGAACCTGACGGCGTTCGAGACCTTCTATGACGAGCGGCGGCCGTTCTTCGTGGCGGGGCGCGGGCTGTTCCAGTTCGACGTCAACTGCAGCCAGGTCAACTGCCGTGGCGAAGGGCTGTTCTACAGCCGCCGGATCGGACGCACGCCGGAGTTGTGGGGCACCTACGGTGACACGACGCCGGCCCTGCCGACGACCATCCTGGGCGCGGGCAAGCTCACGGGCCGGCTGCCGGGCGGACTCACGCTCGGCGTGCTCGACGCCGTAACGGCACGCGCCGGGCTGGCGGGCGACACGACCACGGAGCCGGCAACCAACTACGCCGTGGTGCGCGTACAGCAGGACCTGGGCAAGGGCAACACCACGTTCGGTGGGATGCTGACGGCGGTGAACCGCGGGACGGACAAGTTCACGGCGCCCTATCTCGCCAGCGATGCGTACGTGGGGGCGGTGGATTTCCGGCACCGCTTCTTCAAGAACACGTACGAGGTCACCGGCTCGTTCGCCTCCAGCCGGGTGGCGGGTAGCGACTCCGCCATCGCCGGGATCCAGACCGACGCCGTGCACTACTTCCAGCGGCCCGACGCGGGGCTCCCGCTCGATTCGTCCCGCACCGTCCTCACGGGCGACGCGGAGGCGCTGGCGTTCGGCAAGGTGGCGGGCCAGCACGTCATGTTCCAGAGCGCCTTCGCGCGGAACTCGGCAGGGTTCGAGATCAACGACCTCGGCTACCTCCAGCGCGCCGACCAGCAGAACTGGTCCACGTGGGCGGGGCTGTTCGACCGGAAGCAGCGCAAGCTCACCAACAGCGTCCAGTGGAACTTCAACTGGATCCAAAGCTGGACGACGGCGGGGCTCCCGCTCGAGCGGGCCTTCAATTCGAACCTGCACGTCACGTTCCGGAACAACTGGCAGTGGAACATGGGTGGCACGTGGGGGCAGCTGGGCACGACCTACGACGACCGCGGCGCGCGCGGCGGGCCCGCGATCCGCCAGGACCCGTACATCGCGCCGTGGGCCGGGCTCAACGGCGACGACCGAAAGGCGCTGGTGCCGTACATCTGGGTCAACTACTTCAAGGGCGACGCGGGCCACAACTGGTCGTTGAGCCTCAGCCCCGAGCTGGATCTCAAGCTCGCGCACCGCTTCAGCTCGTCGCTCAACGTCAGCTGGAGCCGCAACGTCGCCGACAACCAGTGGTACAACAACTACACCGACCCGGTGACGCGCGTGACGTCCTACACCTTCGCGCATCTCGACCAGACCACGGTGAGCGCCACCTTGCGGCTGAACTACACCTTTACGCCCGGCCTCACACTGCAGGTGTACGCGCAGCCGTTCATCTCGAAGGGGACGTACGGGAACATCCGCCAGCTCTCGGCCACGCCCCGCGCCGCCAACTACGACGACCGCTACGCCGCGTACGGGGACACGTCGGTCACCGACAATCCCGGCGGGTTCAACTTCAAGGCGTTCCAGTCGAACGTGGTCCTCCGTTGGGAGTACCGGCCCGGCTCAATGCTCTTCCTGGTCTGGAACGAGGGTCGGCAGGGGGTCACTTCGTACACGGGGGACGGGAGCTACCAGGCCGACGTCCGCGACCTGTTCCGGCTGCACCCGGCAAACACTTTCCTGGTGAAGTGGTCGTATTGGTTGAACTGGTAGACCCACGCAGGACGTCCAGTGCCGGGCACCGTTTTTGCGCATGAGGCGGACATGCTCGGCGTAGCGGCACTCGTGCTCCTGCAGCAGGCCGTGGCGGCGCCGGCGCAGTCCGGGGTGGGCAATCCGCCACCGGTCCTGCCGACGACTTCGACGCGGGCGTACGCGGTGCGGGCTGCGCGCCCCCCCGTCATCGACGGGCGGGACGACGACCCGGTCTGGCGTCTGGCGCCGCCGATCGGGCCGTTCCTGGAGTGGCAGCCCACGGAGGGAAAGCCGTCGCGGTTCGGCACGGAGGCGAAGGTGGCCTACGACGCCGCCAACCTCTACGTCTTCATCCGCTCGTTCGACCCGCACCCCGAAAGCATCATCCGCCGTCTCGACCGGCGGGACACCTTCGGCCCCTCGGACCGCGTCGGGTTCATGGTGGACGCGTACCACGACCGGCGCAGCGGCTTCGAATTCTGGGTCAACGCGGCCGGCGTGAAGGTGGACGCCGCGATCTTCGACGACAAGGAAGACCCGGCGTGGGACGGGGTGTGGGACGTGGCGACCCGGATCGACTCGCTGGGGTGGACGGCCGAGTTCCGGGTGCCGCTCTCGCAGCTCCGCTACCCGGCGCGGCCGAGCCACACCTTCGGCCTCCTGCTGATGCGGGACATCTACCGCTACAACGAGCGCACGGCATGGCCGCAGCTCAGCCTGGCGAAGGCCGCTCTGGTGATGCAATTCGGGGAGGTGACGGGCATCGAGGGTCTGGAAGCGCCGCGCCGCGTCGAGGCGGAACCGTACGCGGTGGTCAAGGACGCGTCGGTGATCACCGACAACGCGTTCGACCGGGCGTCGCACGCCACCGTGGGCGGTGACCTCAAGTACCGGGTGGCGTCCAATCTCACGCTCGACGCGACGATCAACCCGGACTTCGGGCAGGTGGAGGCCGACCCCGCGGTGCTGAACCTCTCCGCCTACGAGACCTTCTACCAGGAGCTGCGGCCGTTCTTCGTGGCGGGGCGCGGCGTGTTCCGCTTCGACGTGAACTGCAACGACGTGAACTGCAACAGCGAGGGGCTCTACTACAGCCGCCGCATCGGCCGCACGCCGCAACTGGCGGGCACCTTCGGCGACACCACGGCGCAGCAGCCAACCACGATCCTCGGCGCGGCCAAGCTCACCGGCCGGCTCCCCGGCGGGCTGGCCATCGGCTTCATGGACGCGGTGACGGAGCGCGACCAGAAGTGGTTCGGCGAGCGCGAGCAGGGCGGGTCCGGCGACACCCTCAAGACCACCGAGCCGGCCACCAATTTCGCGGTGCTGCGACTCAAGCAGGACCTGCGCAACGGGGCGAGCAGCATCGGCGGGATGTTCACGGCGGTGAACCGGAGCGTCGACGCGTACAGCGCGCCGCATCTCGATCGCAGCGCCTACGCCGGGGCGGTGGATTTCCGGCACCGTTTCCCGAAGGACATGTACGAGATCTCGGGGTCGGTTGACGTGAGCCGAGTCGCGGGGAGCGACTCGGCGATCACCGCGATCCAGACCGACGCGGTGCACTACTACCAGCGCCCCGATGCCGGGTTGCCGCTCGACAGCGCGCGCACGGCGCTCAGCGGCGACGCCGAGGAATTCAAGTTCGACAAGGTGGGCGGCGACCACACCAACTTCGAGACAGCGTACCAGCGTCGCTCGGCGGGGTTCGAGATCAACGACCTCGGCTACCTGCAGCGTGCCGACCAGCAGTCGTGGAGCACGTGGGTAGGGTACTTCGACCGGCACGTGACCAGGCTGTACCAGCAGTTCCAGTGGAACTGGAACTGGTGGCAGAACTGGAATACGGCCGGCCTGCCGCAGGAGCGCGCGTTCAACACCAACCTCCACCTGACGCTCAGGAACAACTGGGGGATCAGTTTCGGCGGCACCGTGGGCCAGCTCGGCACCACCTACGACGACCGGGCGGCGCGCGGCGGGCCGGCGATGCGGCAGAACCCCTATCTCGTTCCATGGGTGAGCATCGGCGGCGACGACCGCCGGGCCGTGGTGCCGTACCTCAGCATCCAGACCGCGTACCTTGACGCGGGGCACACGCAGACGTTGCACATCAGCCCCGAGCTGGACTGGAAGGTCGCCTCGCGGTTCAATTCTGCGGTGTCGCTGCAGTACGTTCGCAACGTCAACGACATCCAGTGGTACGGCAACTTCACCGATTCGGCTGGTGTGACCCACTACACCTTCGCGCATCTCCCCCAGACGACGCTGTCGCTCACGCTGCGGCTCAACTACACCTTCACGCCCAACATCTCGCTCCAGGTGTACGCGCAGCCTTTCGTCTCGAAGGGGACCTACTCGAACGTGCGGGAGCTGTCGGCCACGCCGCGCGCGGCGAGCTACGACGACCGCTACCAGCCCTACACGCCGCCGGCGGGGGTCCACGCCCCGACCGGGTTCAACTACAAGGCGTTCCAGTCGAACGTGGTGTTCCGCTGGGAGTACCGGCCGGGCTCGACGCTGTTCGTGGTCTGGAACGAGGGGCGCCAGGGGTCCGTCGGCGCCGAGGGGACGAACGACTTCCAGGGCGACGTGCGCGACCTGTTCCGGCTGCACCCGATGAACACCTTCCTGGTGAAGATGTCATACTGGCTCAACTGGTAGACGAGGGTTCCCCATGAAGCGTCAGCTCGTCCTGCCCGTCCTGCTCGCCCTCTCCCTCGCGCCGGTGGCCCTGGCCGCGCAGGCCGCGGCGCAGCCCGACACCGGCTGGCTCCGCGCCAACTACACCAAGCGTGAAGTCATGATACCGATGCGGGACGGGGTGAAGCTGTTCACTGCGATCTACGTGCCGAAGGACACGACGCGGCTGCACCCGTTCGTGATGACGCGTACGCCGTACAGCTCGGCGCCCTACGGGGCGGACCAGTACCCCCGGCGGCTCGCGTACATCACGGATGTCTACGCGCACGAGGGGATGATCCTCGTCACGCAGGACGTGCGCGGGCGGTGGATGAGCGAAGGCGAATTCATGGACGTGCGTCCGGTGGTAGCGCACCGGACCAACCAGGACGTGGACGAGACCACCGACACGTACGACATGGTGGACTGGCTGATCAGGAACGTCCCGTTCAACAACGGGCGGGTCGGCGTGCGCGGCACCTCGTACCCGGGCTTCTACGCCGAGATGGCGGCGATCGGCGCGCATCCGGCGGTGAAGGTGGTCTCGCCGCAGGCGCCGGTGACCGAGTGGATGGGCGGCGACGACTTCTTCCACAACGGCGCGCTGCTCGAGGCGCACTCGTTCTTCTTCAACTTCTTCGGCCGGCCGCGTCCCCAGCCGACCAGCCAGGGGGCGCCGATCGCCGGCTTCGACACACCCGACGGCTATGCGTACGCACTGCGGCTCGGCGCGCTGTCGAACATCAATCGACGGATGTACCACGACAGCGTCGCGTTCTGGGACTCCATCCTGGCGCACCCGACGTGGGACGCCTTCTGGGCGGCCAGGAGCGGCCGGCCGCACCTCAAGGATCTCAAGCCGGCGATCCTGTGGGTCGGCGGGTGGTTCGACACGGAGAACCTGTGGGGCGCGCTGCACGCGTACGCGGCGGCCGAGCGGCAGAGTCCGGGCACGGAGAACCGGCTGGTGATGGGGCCGTGGTTTCACTCGCAGTGGAACGTCGTGCCGGGCGATTCGCTGGGGTCGATCGCGTGGGGGTCGGCCACCGCGCGCTTCTTCTCCGACAGCATCGAGATCCCGTTCTTCAACTACTACCTGCTGGATTCCCAGCCCGCGCCGCGGAAGTACAAGGCCGCGGTGTTCGAGACCGGTCGCAACGTGTGGCATTTCCTGGACGCGTGGCCGCCGGCGAACGGGGCGCCGCAGAACCTCTACCTGCACTCCGACGGCGCGCTCCGCTTCGAGCCGCCGCGCTCCCGCGGCCGCGCCTTCTTCGACGAGTACACGAGCGACCCGGCTCGGCCGGTGCCGTACACGGCCGAGATCACCCAGTGGTACGACCCCGGCTTCATGGTGGAGGACCAGCGCTTCGCGGCACGGCGGCCGGACGTGCTGGTCTACGAGACCGCGCCGCTCGACTCCGCCCTCACGCTGGCGGGGCCGATCGGCGTGGACTTCACCGTCTCCACGACGGGCACCGACGCCGACTTCATCGTGAAAGTGATCGACGTCTTCCCCGACGACTACGGGCACGCGGAGGGGTTCGCCTACGGCCGCCCGAATCGCGCCGCTCAGCTCGGCGGGTACGAGATGCTGGTGCGGGGTGACGTGCTGCGCGGGAAGTTCCGCCACAGCCTGTCGAAGCCGGAGCCGTTCCGGCCCGGCGTGCCGACGCCGATCAGCTTCGTCCTCAACGACGTGTATCATACCTTCCGGGCGGGGCACCGCCTGATGGTGCAGGTGCAGAGCACCTGGTTCCCGATGATCGACCGGAACCCGGGACGGTTCGAGGACATCTTCCGCGCCCAAGACTCGGATTTCCGGAAGACGACCCAGCGCGTGTACCGGTCGGCCGATTACCCGTCGCACCTGGTGCTGCCGGTGCTGAAGTAGGGAACGAGCTGGTGGGTTGTAGGTGGCGGGTTGTAGGGCTTGAGGGTGGCAGGACGACGCGCCGCGGCGACCGGCTGCCCCCAACCGCATTCATCGCCTTCGACGCCCCGACGGAGCTGAATCCCAGGCAGCACGGGGTCCGGCACCCACCATTCGCAGGCTAGCGGGTCCCGCTCGGCAAATCGCGCCCGCCCGTGTGCGTGGCCCGAAGATCCTACACGTTGACGGCGCGCATCGCCTGCTCGGGGTAGCGGGGGCCCGCCGCCACGTTGGGCGGCGCCGCCTCCTCGATGCGCGCCACCTCGGCGGCCGAGAGCGTGATCGCCAGGGCGCCGAGATTCTCCTCCAGGTACTTCCGCTTCTTGGTGCCCGGGATCGGCACGATCTCGCGGCCCTTCGCCAGCAGCCACGCCAGCGCGAGCTGGCTCGGCGTGCACTTCTTTTCCCGGGCGATTTCCTCGACCCGCCGCACCAGGTCCAGGTTCTTCTGGAAGTTCTCGCCCATGAACCGCGGGTGGAAACGCCGGTAGTCGTCGGCGGGCAGATCGTCGGGCTTCTTGAAGCGGCCGGTCAGGAACCCGCGTCCCAGCGGGCTATAGGCGATGAACCCGATGCCCAACTCGCGGCAGGTGGGGAGAACCTCGCCTTCCGGGTCCCGCGTCCACAGCGAGTACTCGGTCTGCACCGAGCTGATGGGATGCGTCTTGTGCGCCCGGCGGATCGTCTCCGCCGAGGCCTCCGACAGGCCCAGATAGCGGACCTTGCCGGCCTTCACCAGGTCGGCCATCGCGCCCACGGTCTCCTCGATGGGCACGGTCTGGTCCACGCGGTGCTGCTGGTAGAGATCCACGTAGTCCACGCCGAGGCGCTGGAGCGACGCGTCGCACGCGGCCTTCAGGTACTCCGGTCTCCCGTTCACGCCGGCCCACTGCCGGTCGGGGCCTCGCACGTTGCCGAACTTCGTCGCCAGCACGATCTCGTGCCGCCGTCCCTCGATGGCGCGGCCCACGAGCTCCTCGTTGATATGGGGGCCATACACGTCGGCCGTATCGAGGAAGGTGCAGCCCAGGTCGATGGCGCGGTGGATGGTCGCGGTGGACTCGGTATCGTCGCGGCCCGCGTAGAACTCCGACATCCCCATGCAGCCCAGGCCAAGGGCGCTGACCGTGAGGCCCTGGCTGCCCAGTCTCCGTGCATCGAGAGGCATCGTCCGCTCCATTGAGAAGCTACGCTCGTGAGGTCCCCTGACTTAGCGTGGCCGCTGCTCGTCCGCCGACGGGCCGTACATGCCGGGGATGGCCACCTCCTGGAGGCGCAGGTACACGCCCAGCTGGGCGCGGTGGTGCACCAGGTGGCTCATCATCATGCTGCGGAAGACCGCGTGCTTGGGCCGGGTCCAGATGGTCTGGCCCCCGCGCTTGAACGTCCACGGCTTGGCGAACTCGGCATCGTTGGCGGACGCGAGCGCCTGGCGGGCCTCGACCACGGTCTGGTCGAAAATCCGCAGTATCTCGGCGGTGGACCCCAGCGTGCGCGGCTGGTACGGTGGTCCGCCCGGCGGGGCGATGTCCAGCTCGCTCATGGTGAGCGAACGCACGGTCCATCCGGGGATCTCGGCCAGGTGCGTGGCCAGCCGGCCGAGGGTCATGGACTTCGCGTGCGGCTGCCAGGCGGCCTTGCCGTCGGGAACGCGCTCGAGCATACGGCGGGTGGCCGCCATCTCTTCGTCGAATTCGGGGAGCAGGAAATCAGTCATCGACATGGCAGACTCCGGATTGCATGTAGGGGTCCAAGCTTAGCGCCCCGGGCGAGGGTCGGCCAGGGCGACCGGCACGCGGGCCGGCGACGCAATGGCCGGTCCCGCTTTGCACCACGGATGCGTTGTGTCTATCGTTGTGCCAAGGTTGATTGCCTATCTTCTCACCCCCGTCCGCGGAGGTGTTGTGACTCGCTCATCCGTGTCGTACGCAGTAGCTGGCGTGGCCATCGCAGCGGCGCTCGGACTCGCCGCCGCATGCAAGTCGACCACCAGCAGCAACAGCTGCGGCAGCGGCACGCCGCCAAGCCTGATCGGCTCGTATTCGCTGACGTCGTACACCATCGGAAGCACCACGATCCCGAATCCGCCGGCGAACGGCACGCTGGTGTTCACCGCGGCCAAGTACACGGTCAATCTGTCGCTGCCGAATGGGACGGGTGGGACGGCGGTGATCGCCGACAGCGGGACGTACGCGATCACGGGCGCGTCGTGCATCAGCGAGACTTCCTCGACGGGCCTGCCGACGTTCACCGGCACCTTCACGCTGAGCGGCTCTACATTGAGCGTGTCCGGCACCGCCGGAGGGCAGGCGGCTGGGAGTACCTGGGCCAAGACGTCGTAGGGCGATGCCGGTGCGGCCTGGCGTCGTCGCAGCGCTGTTCGTCGCTCTGAGCTTCTCGGCCGGCTCGCTCCCCGCCCAGGACCGGCCGTCGGACGGAGCCGTCCGCGGTGTCGTGATCGATCGCGCGTCCGACAGCGCGGTCGCCGGCGCGCATGTGCTGCTGGTCGGAACCCCGCTCAGCGCGACGACCAACGACCGCGGCGAGTTCTCGCTGGTCGGCGTCGAGCCCGGCCGCTACACGCTGCGCGCCCTCTGCATCGGGTATGCGCCCGCGCTGCGGGGGGGGCTGGTCGTCACCTCCGGGGCCACGCTCGAGGTTCGGCTCAGCCTCGACGCGGTCGCGCTGCAGCTCGCCAGCATCAACGTCACGGCCACGGGCTCCGCCCAGACGGTGGGCGAGGCGCCGGTCAGCGTCGCGGTGATCGAGAGCGCGGAGATCCTGCGGCACAGCGCCGTCGAGGTGCAGGACGCCCTGCCGTACGTGCCCGGCGTGGACATGAACCACGGCGAGGTGGACATCCGCGGCGCCTCCGGGGTCTCCGAAGGGGTGGGGAGCCGCGTGCTGATGCTGCTCGACGGCCACCCCGTCCTCACCGGCGATGGGGGCGAGATCGACTACGAGCAGCTCCCGATCCTCGATCTCGAGCGCGCCGAGGTCGTGAAAGGGAGCCAGTCGGCGCTGTACGGCAGCTCGGCCATGGGGGGCGTCGTCAATCTCATCACCTCCCCGATCGGCGACCGGCCCGCCACCGCGATGCGGGTCCACTACGGCGCGTACGACGTGCCGAGTGAATTCCGCTACGGGGGCGGCCGACCCGACTACTGGGGACTGGACCTGCAGCGCTCGCAGGCGATCGGTTCCGTCGGGTTGCGCCTCGCCCTCGGGCGCGAGGTGTCGGATGGCTACCAGCAGAGCGGGGAGTTCTCGCGCTGGCTGCTGCGGGCCAAGGTCAGCTCGATGCCCGGGAGCACGCATCCCTGGGATGCCTACGCGATGTGGGCGACGATCCGCGCGGGGCAGTTCACCAGCTGGGCGGCCGACAGCGAGTTCCAACAGCATCCGTACGAGGTTCCTTCGGTGGCGCTGGGCGACTGGAACCGGGTCTCGCATCTCCTGGCGGGCGGGCGCTACGCGGTCGTGGCGGGGAGCCGGGGCCTGCTGACGCTCGAGCCATCGGTGACGTGGACCGGCGTGCGGGACCACATGCACGATAGCGGCAACTGGCACGAGGCCACGCGCGCGGGGCTGAACACGCAGCTGGTCTTCAATCCGGGGACGGAGCACGCCGTCACGACCGGTGTGGACGTGGCGGGGACGGCGGTGAACTCCTCGTACTACGGCGCCAAGCGGATCACCGACGCGGCGCCGTACGGGCAGGAGGAGTTCGCGCTTACGGCCGCGCTCCGCTTCACCGCCGGCGTGCGGATCGACTACCACCACGTGGACGGCGGCACGGCCGAGACGGCGCTCAACCCCAAGCTGGCGATGGCCTTCAGCCCGGAGGGTCCGTTCGCGCTGCGCGCGTCGCTCGGTCGCGGCTACCGGGCGCCGAGCGCGATCGAACAGTTCCTCTCGACGAAGCAGCAGAACGTCACTGTCGTCCCGAATCCCACGCTGCACGGCGAAACGGCGTGGTCGGGGGAGCTGGGCGGAACGGCGTCGCTGGGGCGATTGTGGCTCGACGGTGCGCTCTTCGAGACGTGGTATCACGGGCTCATCGGCCCGAGCCCCCTGCAGCCGACGGTCTTCAGCTTCCAGAACGTGCAGCGCGCCCTGGTGCGCGGTGTGGATGCGACGGCGAAGGTGGACGTCGCGCCGCGATCGGTGGACCTCAGCCTCAGCTACCTGTATCTCGACACCCGGGATGAAGCGACTGGGCTGCCGTTGCCGTACCGCTCCCGGCACACGGTCACGGCGTCGGCGGATTTCTTGGGGGGTCTTGCCGGCGTGGACGTGCGCTACCGGAGCCGCCTCGAGCAGGTGCTCCTGTATCCGCTCGATCCGCGCTCCGACATCACGCTCGTGGACCTGCGGCTCGGCTTCCGCGTGAAGGGCGTGACGTTTCTCGCCAGGGTCTCCAACCTGGTCCAGGCCAGGTACGTGGACGTGTTGGAGCGGAACGAGGGTGCGCCGCGCAGCCTGCTGGTGACCGGCATGACCGGTCTTTGATCCGGAAGCCGGCTGTCGTCGTCCTGCTCGCGGTGGGCCTCGCATGCCCGCTCGCCGCACAGACTGTCGATACGATCATCGTCGAGAACCGCAACATTTTCGAGCCCCCGGGCGATGCGCCCGGCCTCCTGGCGCGCGTCGGCGACGCGCTGCATGTCCGCACCCGCGCGTGGGTGATCCGCCGCGCCCTGTTCTTCGATCAGGGCGACCGGTACGACTCCGCCAAGGTGGTCGAGAGCGAGCGGGCGCTGCGCGGCCTGGGGGTGTTCCGCAACGTCGAGCTCGACACGGCGCACGTGGACGGAAAGTTCGGCGTCCGGGTCGCCACCGCCGACGGCTGGAGCACGCGGCCGCAGGTCGGCTTCTCGTCCGCGGCGGGGGACGTGACGTGGGATGTAGGTCTGGTCGAGAAGAACCTGCTCGGCACCGCCAACTCCATCCTGGCCGATTACCAGAAGACGCCGGACCGCCGGCTGTTGACGCTGCTCTACCAGGCCCCTGGCTTGCTGTTCCGTCGCGCGAACCTGTACGCCGCGTACGAGGATCTCTCCGACGGGGGATTCGGCTTCTGGAGCTACGGCGTGCCGTTCTACGAGACCTCGGCCCGGTCGTCGCTGGTCGCCAGCGGCGACGCCGGCCGGCTGCGGGTCCTGCGTTTCCGCGACGGTGTGCTGGTGGACAGCGTGCCGCGACGGGTGCTGCAGCTGGGCCTCGGTGGCGGCGTCGCGCTCCGGGCCACCGACCAGGACTACGCCCGCCTGCGGTTCTTCGGCCAGTGGCGGCGCGAGAGCTTCGGGCGGTACGGCGCGCTGGCCGCGCCCGACTCCCAGACTTTCGCGGCGGGCGTCGGCCTGGAGCTCGGCCAGTCCCGGTTCCGCGTGGTGGAGGGTCTGGACAAGTACGCCAGGCGCGAAGACGTGGACATTTCGCAGCGGCTGTGGATCGGGCTGTGGGCGGCTCCGCGCGCGTTCGGCTACGCGCCGGGGCGCGCGGGGGTGGGACCGGAGATCCAGGCGAAGCTCGCCGGCGCCTGGCCGCGCGGGTTTGCGTGGTTCAGGCTGAATGCCGACGGGCTGCTTGCGGCGTCGGGACTCGACTCGGGGCGCGTCGAGACGGGTGTGACCGTGATGAGTCAGGCGTTGGCGGGCCAGACGCTGGTCTTCCACGCCGAGGGCGGTGTGGCGAGCAATGTGGCGCCGGGGAGCGACTTCGACCTGTGGTATTACATGAACGGGCCGCGGGCCTTCGGGGCGCACGCGTTCACCGGAACGCGCCGCTACTGGGTCGTCGCCGAGGACCGGGTGCTGGCCATGCCGAGCCTCCTGGGGCTGTTCGGCGTCGGCCTTGCGCCCTTCGCCGAATGGGGAGGGGCGTGGTATGACGTGGAGCACCCCCGCGCCGGCGGCGACGTGGGGTTGGCCCTGAGGCTCGGTTCGATCCGCTCGACCCGAGGCGAGGTAACCGAGATCTCCCTGGCGAACCGCTTCGGCCAGGGCTTCGCCCCGGGGGGCCATTGGGCGGTGACGATCCGTGAGGCGGTGGATTTTGCGGGGAGGTGATGACGTGATGATGTGATGAAGTGATGAAGAGCTCCTCATCACGCCATCATCCGCCGAGCAGCGCCTGAAAGCGCGGGTCGCCGCGCAGGCTCTCGAGGTCGGGGTCGCGGGCGATCCACTCCCGGGCGCCAAAGCCACTCCTGAACGCCTGCTCGAGGCAGGCGATGGCGTCGTCCGCCTGGTCCTCCAGCGTGAGCAGGCAAGCGACGTTGTAGAGGACCCCGGGGTCGTCCGGATCGATCGCCCGCGCCCGCTTTGCCCACTCGAGCCCCGCCTCGCGTTCTCCCAGGCGGCACAGTGCCACGGCGCACATCGTCGCCGCCCGGGAGTCGTCGGGATTCAGCTCGAGATGCTGCTCGACGACGTGCAGCGCCCGCCGGTACGCGGCTTCGGCCTCGGCGGCGCGTCCGAGTGCCGCATAGCACTGCGCGGCGAAGAAACGCGCCTGTGGATCCTCCCGTGCCCGCGCCGCCTCCTCGAACAGGTCCGCTGCCCGCGCGCTGTCGCCCTGCCCGAAGCGCAGGCGGGCGAGGAAGTACCGCGCCTCGAACTGCTTCGGGTCGAGGCGCATCGCCTCCTCGAATTCAAGCACCGCTTCGTCCACGCGCTTGGCCTGCCACAGCGCGAAGCCGCGGGACGCGTGCGCCTCGGGGAGCCGCGGATCGAGCGCGAGCGCTTTCGCGCTGGCCTCGACGCCCGCCGCCGGATCGGCCGACACACCGGGGTAGTACATCTCCAGCAGTGAGCTGCAGTCGGCGAGGCCGGCCCAGGCCTGCGCGTAGCCCGGATCGAGCGCGATGGCGCGGCGGAACATCTCCTCGGCGAACTGCAGGCTCCTGCGGCGCGTCTTCTGGAAGAACTGGCGGCCCTTCAGGTAGTACTCGTACGCGCGGATGTCGCGCGTCGGCACCCGGGAGAGCGCCACCCGCTCGTCGTCGCTCAGGATCACCTGCAACGCGCGGGCGATGCTCTGCGCGATCTCGTCCTGGATGGCGAACACGTCCGCCATCTCGCGGTCGAAACGCTCCGACCAGAGCAGGTAGCCGTCGGTCACGTTGACGAGCTGCACCGAGACGCGCAGCCGGCTCCCCGAGCGCTGCACGCTCCCCTCGAGCACCGCGCGCACGTGCAGCTGCGTCCCGATGCTCCGCACGTCCTCTCGCTTGCCCTTGAACACGAAGGCGGAGGTACGGGAGGCCACCCGCAGCCCCTCGATGCGCGACAGCGCGTTGATGATCTCTTCCGTGATGCCGTCGCTCAGCACTTCGTCCTCGGGCAAACCGCCCGAGTTGGCGAAGGGCAGGACGGCGACGGAGCGCGCCAGCACCGCCTCCTGGTCTGCCGCGGCCGTGCGCAGCGCGTCGGCAAACGCCTGCAGGGTGGGGAAGCGGTCGGCGGGGGCCTTGGCAAGTGCCTTCATCACCGCGCGCACGACGTTGGCCGGCGCATCGGGGCGTACGGTGCCGAGCGGCGGCACCGAGTCCGCGAGATGGCGCGCGATCACGGCCTGCGGCGTCGCCGCCGTGAAGGGCGGGCGCCCGGCCAGCATTTCGTACAGCGCGCACCCCAGCGAGTACTCGTCGCTGCGGCCGTCCAGCTCACCGTCGCCCGCGCATGCTTCGGGGCTCATGTACTCTGGGGTGCCGATCACCAGGCCGGCGTCGGTCAGGCGGTGCCGCGTCGCCGAGGTGACGCCGCGCGCCACGCCGAAGTCCGCGATCGCCGCGTGCCCGTCCTCGAACAGGATGTTCTCGGGCTTCACGTCCCGGTGGATGACCCCGTGGCGGTGCGCGTAGTCGAGCGCCTCGGCGATGTCGCAGGCGATCGCGACGGCCTCGTCCAGCGGCATCTGGCGCTGCCGCTCGATGCGGTCCCGCAGCGACTCCCCCTCCAGGTACGGCATGACATAGTAGAGCAGACCGCCGGCGTCGCCGGAGTCGTGGAGCGTGAGGATGTGGGGATGGTTGAGGCGCGCGGCGACACCGATCTCCTGCATGAACCGCTCGAGGCCCACCGACGCCGCCACCTCCGGGCGCAGGACCTTGAGGGCCACCTGGCGCTGATGCTTCAGGTCGTCGGCGAGGTACACGGTCGCGGCGCCGCCAACGCCCAGCACGCGTCGGACGGCGTAGCGGCCCGCGAGGGCCCGCGTTACCCGCTCGTCGACCGCGTCCATACCTACTACGACGGAGGTACCGCCTCCCCCGGTTTCAACCGGGTTACCGGGGTCGGTAGGTCTTCTTGTTCTTGGAGCGCTCCAGCCGGTCGATCTCGATCATGATGTCGGGCGGGATCGGCCGGCAGTTGCAGTTCTCGGCATGCAGCCGGTGCCACGACACCCGCTGGGCGAGCGTCGCCTTGTGCGGCATGGGGTGGGCCTGGTGCCACTCGTTGTTCATTGCCATACCGCAAGCTTCGCCACGCGTGGTGCGGAGTGTCAAGCACGCCGGCCGGAGGGGTGCCGGCCTGCGGCCCTCCTGCCGCACCTCGACACCGCCCCTGGTTGCGTCACAATTTCGATTCCATCATCATCCGTTCCCGTCTCCACCACTGGAAACCAGTCATGCCAGATATCGCGGCACTGCACCCCGAGGTCGTCCACTTCGTCGTCGCGCTCGCCATCGTGGGAGTGGCGCTCCGCTGGATATCGCTCAGCGGGAAGCTCGCGTTCACCAGACCGGCCGCTGCCACACTCCTGATCCTCAGCGCGGGCGCCGCGGTCGTCGCCGCGGAGTCGGGGAGCCAGGCGCACGAAGGCGTCGAGCGCATTCCCGGTGTCGCGGCGCAGGTGAGGGCGCACGAGGGCGCGGGTGAGTGGGCCCGGGACGTGATCCTGGTTGTGGCGGGGCTGGAGATCATCGGCCTGGCCCTGACAAAGCGCGACCAGTGGCGCCGCTACGCCGAGATCGCTTCGGCGGTCGTCGGGCTCGCCGGGATCGGGGCCCTTTACAAGGCGTCGGACCGCGGGGGCGACCTGGTGTACTCCTATGCCGGCGGGCCGGGCCTGAGGACCGGGGACACGGTTGACGTCCACCGCCTCCTCAACGCGGGGCTGTTCGAGGAGGCGACGCTGGCGCGGAGCCAGCACCGGAGCGTCGAGGCCGACTCGCTCTTCACCGAGCTGGCGCGGCGCAACCCGGCGAATGTGGAGGTGCAGCTCGTGGCGGCGCAGTCGCTGATGGCGGACCGCAAGGACGCGCGCGCGGCGCTGGCGGCACTGGACCGGATCGTCGTGCCGGACTCGCAGGCGTTCCTGAGGATGCGGATCGCCTTCGCCAAGGTGGACGTCTACGCGGCGGCCGGGATGAAGGATTCGGCGCGGGCGGTGCTGACGAAGCTGGTGGCGCAGAACCCGGACAATCCGCGCATCAGGCAGCGGCTGGAGAGGCTCAAGTAGCTTCTTGCCTCCGCTTGTTCCACTCCCACATCCCGAACGTAACTTCGTTCGGGAGGCGATGGCCCAGCTGGCGGCTGAGCATGCAGATCTGGCCGCGATGATGGGCGTCGTGGGAGATGAGATACGCCACGAACGCTGCGACGTCAGGAGGGAAGTTCTTCACCTTCCCCCCGGCCGCGAGCGAGGCGGCGACCAACTTCGCCAGGGCGGCGTGACTGGCGGCCAGCGCCTTTCGCGCTTGGCCACAGGTCGCCTTTAGGCGGTCGAGCTGCGGCGGGACCATGCCACTCTTGGCCGCGACGTTGAGCCACATCAACCTGGTATTGTGCAGGTGCGCGACGATCGCCGCGATGGTGCGTCCCGCACCTCCGGGTAGCTCCGCGCGCCACGCCGCCGCGGGCAGGCTTTCGAGCAGGTACTGGTTGATCCGCTCGCTCGTGGCGAGCGCGGACAGCAGGGACGCACCGAGGTCGATCGATGCGGCGTGACTCGCCGTGGCCATCGCAGGGCTCCGAGGAATGAAGGCGGGTAGCTTCGCCGGCCATCGTCGCCACTGTCAAGCGGGGACGGCCCACAGCCATCCTCAGGGCGCAAGCGAACGCGTGGGGGCGTGTCTTCGGCAAACGGCGACGTGTCCAGGATGTAATACAGGGGTCGGGATTTCGGGATTGGGGGTTCGGGAAGAAACTGGCGTAGCTGCAGGCTCTTGACGTTGCCTTGACGTTGAGCCCTAGATTGGCACGTGCGATGCCCTTCTACCTGGTCGTGAACGCTCGACGCTTCGTCCCGCCCGGTTTCGTGCCGCTCGCGCTGGTCGCGTTGGTCGGCATGGCCCAGCCCGCCCGCCTGGTCTCCCAGGACGAGCACAAGGGCAAGATCGACGACGTCCAGCACTCCGCGGACAACGCGAAGAAGCACGGCGACCACGACGGGGACGGCGGGTCGGCGGACGATAACGACGGCTCCTTCGGCGTCTTCGGTGGCGTCCGCGGTTTCTGGCACATGCTCTTCGCGGTCCCAAGAGATACCGGTCAGGGTTACCTGGCGTATCCCTACGCGCGTGCCGACGGGTCATCGAGCTTCGTGCTGCGCGACGTCTACCGAGACCGGTGGTTCGGCGCCGTGTCGGTCTCCTACTTCCAGGACATCGAATCCACGCTGCGCGCCGGCCAAGTGTCAGTCGAGTGGACCGGCGGAATGTTCGACCGGACGATCGAGTTCTCCCGCTACGCCGAGCCCCTGGCCGATCACACCGACCACTTGAGCATGCTCCACGCCGGTGTCGCGGTGCTGCCGCCCATCGGCGACCTCGGCTACCTGAAGGTCGGCCTGGCATTCCAGGGGGTGTTTACGGATCAGGGGGATGCCGCCGGCGGCCCCGAGCTGGTGTTGGGCGCTCAGCTCTTTCCGAAGCGGCCGTTCGGCGTCGCCGCGACGGCACGCCTGGCGCCGCTCACCTGGGTAGGTGGGCCCGCCTTCGGCACGGGCTTTGTGGACCTGATGGGCGGCGGCTCCGTGTTCCTCGGGCGGGTGGAGCTGCAGGCGGGATATCGGTGGACCCGGGTGGGTGTCGGCGCGCCGTTCAGTGGGCCGACGCTGGGGCTTAGGGCCTGGTTCTGACCGCGTAGAGGCTGGGTGTAGGGTGTGAGGGTGTAGGGTGTGGGAGTCGTTCTACACCCTACACCCTTACACCCTCATTCTCTACCCAATCACCTTCCTCGCCACCGCTCTCGCCACGAACCTCAGCCGATCCCGCCAGGGAAGCCGGAGCAGAGTGGTCTTTACGACGCCCTTGGTGAAGAAGGTCTTCACCGAGTAGTCAATCGCCGTGTCCACCAGCACCGGCCGGCCGGCCGCGGTGATGGCCGCCGCGCGGTCGAGGACTCCGGCGATCTCGGCGTCCCGCTCGAGCCTCAGGAACTCGACGCCCAGCGCCCGCGACAGCGCCTCGAAGTCGACGTCGGGCAACTCGCTCGCCGTCTTCCGGTTCAGCGCGACCTCCTGGAACTGGGCGATCTGCGCCAGCTCGCCGTCGTTCAGGATGAAGACTGCCACGGCCACACCGAGTTGTGCGGCCGTCAGAAGCTCCAATCCGGTCATCAGGAACGCGCCGTCGCCCGGCAGTGCGACCACGGGGCACTCGGGACGCGCGAGCTTCGCGCCGATGGCCGCGGGCACCGCGTAGCCCATGCACGAGTAGTCCACCGGCGCCAGGAACTTGCCGGGCCGCTCGAGGCGGAGCGTCTCCATGGCCAGGAACGTCCCGTTCCCGCTGTCGGCCGTGAAGATGGCTTCGGGTCCGAACTTCTGCTGGAGCGCGTTGAGCAGGCGGTACGGCGAGACGCGGCCGGTGTCGGCCGCGGCCGAGCGCTCGCGTGCCACGGCGCCGTGCCCGCTCTTGATCCGCGCGCGCTCCGCCTCGTCCAGGGGATGCGCAGCGAGCTTCTCGAGCAACGCTTGTACTACGGCGCCTGAGTCGCCCGTGATGGTCGCGTCGGCGGGGACGTTGCGATTGAAGACGCCGGGATCCACGTCGGCGTGCACCAACGGGCGCGGCACGGCCATCCCGTAGCTCCCCGTCGCGACCTCGCCGAACCGGCAGCCGATGGCCAGCGTCGCGTCGCAGCCGTCCGCGATCTGGCGGGCGAATGCAGGCGCGGCATCGCCGAATCCGGGCCAAAGGGCGAGCGGATGCGACTCGGGGAAGACGCCCTTACCCTGGAACGTCGTCGCCACCGGCGCCTCGAGTCGCTCGGCCAGGGTCACCAGAGCGCCGGCGGCGGGAGCGGCACCGAGGCCGAGGTAGAGGAGCGGGTGGCGGGAGGCGTTGAGCAAGTCGGCAGCGCGTTGCACCTCGGCAGGGTGTAGGGTGTGGGGTGTAGGGTGTGTGGGGGCCTCAAGTACCGCGTCATGTGTGAACAAGTAGAGGTTCGCCGGCACCTCGACGAACACCGGCCCCGCCGGGGCGGCGCGCGCGATCTGGCAGGCCTCGCGGATCGTGGCGTACAGCTCCTCGCCGCCCTGCGGCCGGAACTGCGCCTTGGTCACCGGCCGGACGATCGCCGCTTGATCCACGTCGTGCAGCTGGTACGCCTTCCCGGTGTCGCGGCGGATCCCGCACCCCAGCACGAGCAGTGCGACGTTGTCAAGAAACGCTTCGCCGATCCCGCTCATCGCGTGGGTGAGCCCCGCGCCGGGCACCAGGTTGGCGCAGGCCAGCCGTCCGGATGCGCGCCACACCGCGTCGGCACAGAAGCTCGCGCTCTGCTCGTCGGTGACGAGCACCGGCCGCACCCTGGTCGAGGCCGCGAGCGCGTCGTACAGCTCGATGTTGTGGGTGCCCGGAATCCCGAAGGTGAAGGGGACGCCTTCGTCCTCCAGGGCACGGACGACGATCTGCCCACCGGTGAGCTTCACGCTGCTCCCGCTCCGGCGCCGAGCAGGTCGTGCGCCTCGGAGCGGATCGTCTCCGCCACGCGGTCGGCCAGCGCCATGATGGTCAGGTACGGGTTGATCTCGAGCGAATCGGGGAAGAGGCTCGCGTCCGCCACCCGGAGCCAGGGGAGGCCGTGGACGCGGCCCCGGGCGTCGGTCACGGACCGGGCCACATCCCCCGGCGCTCCCATCGCGCAGCCGCCCATCAGGTGCGCGGCAGAAATGGAGACCTTGCCGGGCAGGAAGTGCCGAGCCTGGATCAGCTCGTCCACGCGCGACGCGTCACGCCGCTCGATCAGCGGCGGATCGGCCGAGGGGGCGTGGACGCGGAGTGCGCCGGCGGCAAAGAAAATCTTCGCGGAGGCGCGTGTCGCACGCACCAGCGCCTCGATGGTCTGGGGCGTGAAGCTGTAGCGAACGACGGGGCGCCCGGCGCGGTCCACCGCCACTCGATTCTGCGGGACCGCCTTGTCGCACGCCAGGACGAGGATCATCTGGAGCCTGGGGAAGGCGCGCATCAGGGCGCTGTGCTCGGGGCCGAAGCCGGTGAGGTTCTTGGCGGTCGTGAACGGGAAGTACATACAGGTCTCGAGCACGTACCCCTCGTCCGCGGCCCGGTCCACGAAGAAGCTCTTCGGGTGCCCCACGTCGTTGGTGATCGCCCGCCCGTGCTCCGCCACCAGGATGTGCGCCGGATGGCAGGTGAAGCCGGCGCCGAGCGCGGGCAGCGTGCCGCCGAAGTCCGACCGCAGCAGCAGGGCGGGGGACCCCACGGCGCCGCCCGCGACGACGATCACCTTGGCGCGCAGGTGGTACTGGCCCGGCGCCCACTCGGACTCCGCGCCCTTCTCGCCTGCCTCCTTGCCCCGCACCACGACGGAGAGCGAGCGCTCTCCGATCTTCAGGACCTCCGCGCGTGTTACGACCTGCACCCCTGCCCGCACAGCAGCTGGCAACTGCACCCTTGCCGTGCCCATCTTCGCCGCGTTGGGGCAGCCGAGGTTGCACAGGCTCGAGCCCTTGCAGCCCTTCACGTTGAGCGGGAACTGCTCGGCCCGGTAACCGGCCTTCTGGCACCCGTCGACGAACAGCTGGTTGTTGTCGTTGATGAGGTCGGGAGTGAAGAGATGGACGTTGTTCTGCTCGGCGAATTTGGCCGAGCGCTTGGCCAGGTCCGCGTGGTCGAGCCCGGGCACCTCCCACCCGCGGACCACACGCTCCGGCGCGACCAGCGACGTGCCGGTGTAGACCACCGTCGAGCCGCCGAGCGCCCGCCCGAAGGCCAGCGTCATCGTCCCGTCGGCGGTGAGGAAGCCGCCGCCGTCCTCGTACAGCGCGTCGGCCATCTCCACCTCACGGCCCGTGAACTCGGTATCCGCGAGGCGCGCGCCCTGCTCGAGGAGCAGCACGCGCACGCCGTCCTTCACCAGGGGTGCCAGCTCCTGGGCCACCGTTCCGCCGCCGGCGCCCGAGCCCACGATGACGACGTCGTACTCGCGCTCGATCACCGCCGCGCCTCCCAGCCGCGCGGGTCGGCGCGATAGCCGATCGCCGCCGCAGCATCAGGCCGCGCGTAGTAGCCCATGAAGGCCAGCGTCCTGAGCCCCCAGATGCCGCGCCTGAGGAGGAGCACGGGGGCACGCTGCATCGCCTGGAGGAAGTGCAGTCGCCGAGCGGCATCGAGCGACCGGAAGCGGCGACCGTGGACGAAGAACGGCAGGACGTCGAGCAGGCGGACCAGCACGCCGAGCTGGCGGCGGACCGCCGCCGGGCGGCCGGCCAGGAACCGCTCGACGATGGCCTCCGCCTCGGCCCAGCCGCGCTCGTCGAGCGCGGCGGACTCGGGGACGAAAGTCTCGGCCAGCGCGCGGTACGCGGGCCGTACGGCCGCCATGACGGGCTTGTGCACGGCGGGGGTTATAACCTACTGAGGCACAAGTTGCCAAATTGTCAGATGGCAGGTGAGTTGCGAGACGCCACTACCAGAACAGTTGCGAGACGCCGAGTTGCGAGTGGTTACGAGTCGCCGGTGATCGGAATCCAGACCAGCTAGAGGTCCTGCCCACTGGTCTGGATCCTCACGACTCCCGTCTCACCACTACTCGCAACTCGGCGTCTCGCAACTCCTCTCGCCACTCACGCTCTCGCCACTCTTACAGTCCGATCCAATAGCTGAGCTTGACCAGGAAGATGTTGTCCGGCGGGGTGCCGACGAGGCCCTGGAGGTCGCGCCCCAGCTGCAGGTCGCCCACGCCGGTGGCGGCGTTGGCGCTCCGCGCCTGGGTCCACACGAAGTAGATCGTGGACCCCGGATGGTACTCGCACCGCAGCACCGCGCTGCCCCGCAGCGAGCGGAAGTTGAAGTTCGGGTCGGAGAAGGTGAACGGCGCTGCCGGCCCGGCCCCGTCCGGGTCCACCGTGTAGGTGCCGTTCGCGTACGAGATCGTCCCGCGATCCACCCCGTACACGCTGCGCTCGAGGGTGCGCGGCTGGTTGAACTCCTTGAAGCTGGTGTAGGCGCCGCTCGCGATGAGCGGCTGCACGTAGAGCTGCAGGGTGAGGGCCGGCGTGAACGTCCAGTCCACCCGCGCGTTCATCGAGAGCGTGCGCTCCCACAGGTCGGCGAACACATAGCGGTTGCCGTAGAAGAGCGTGGCGGTCGGGTCCGCCACCGTCGCGACGTATTGCGTGCGCGTCCTCTGGTCGCTGTACGACGGGCCGAGGTCCAGGGAGAGGTTGGAGGATGGATGGATCGTCGCGTCGAGGCTCAGATCCCAGGAGCAGCGCCGGTCTCCGCAGCCGAGGTCGGGCATGAAGCTGAGCGACAGCGCTTTCCGGGAGTCCGTCTGCACGTTGAGAAACGTGTACCAGCTGTTCGCCACGCCGAGGGCCGGGCCGCCCCGCGCCAGGTTGTCGCTCAGGGTCGGTGTGCGGACTTGGCCGTAGGCCTGCACGTTCCAGTAATTGTGGAAGGTGAACTGGGCGTAGCCCTGCAGCTGCCGGTTCAGCAGATCGTGGCTGAAATCGTAGATCTGCTGGCCGCCGAAGAGGAAGAGCATCTGGCGTGCGAAGCGGTTGGGCTTGGAGAAATAGCGGACCAGATTCGCGCTCATGAAGATGCGGTCGGACTGGGTGTTGAATGCCACGTCGTTTGCCTCGAAGCCCGGGCTGAGGACGTCCGTCTGCACCTCCCACATCCAGTCCCCGGCGTCCTTGGCGAGACGAGCGTAGAAGGAGTATCCGCGCAACGACGTGAGGGTGGAGTCGTAGGCGTCACTGAACAGTCCATTGGAGCCGTTCTGGCGGTCGGGCCGCTGGAAGTATCGCGCACTCGACTGCTCAACCCGCAGGATGTCGGCCGGACTCCCCGCCACCTCCGTCATCGTGGCGTTGGCCATGAGCTGGTACGTCCGCTTCCCCCACCACAGGTCGGTCTCGACTCCGGCAGCCTCCGAGTGGGTATTGAGCTGCGTGCGGAGGGTGGAGTCCCGGATGTCCCGTACCACGGACGTGACCATGCCCCGGACGTAGCTTCCGCCGGGCAGGTCGTGGGACAGGCGCGCCACGAAGTAGTTGGTGAACGGCTCGACCTCGAGCTGGGATCGGCGGCCGGTCGAATCCTGGATTTGCGCCATCTCGCGGGCTGTGCCGGCGTCCAACGCGGCCAGTGTCCAGCCCTTGGCGACGCTGCCCGTGAGCTTCGCGGCGCCGAGGATGGCGGTGTTGTCGGGCACCTTGGAGTAGCCGCTGTCCCCGGCGGCCGGATGCGCGTTGCCGGCGCCCTGCGGCGCGCGGCCGATGCGCCGCGAGTAGAAGAGGCCCGCTGAGGAGACGTTGCTGCAGCTGTAGCAGTTGAAGTTCCCGAAGTCGAATAGCCCATTCCCCTCGATGAAGAAGGGCCGCTTCTCGGGATAGTAGGTTTCGAAGGCGCTCAAGTTCACTACCGCGGGATCCACCTCGACCTGGCCGAAGTCGGGGTTGATCGTGCCCGAGAGCGTCAGCGAGGAGCTGACGAGGTACTTGAAATCGCCACCGATCCGCGCGTCGTAGGCGTGCGGCTGGGTGAAGGGATCCGCCGCCGGAATCTCGGGCTGGAGGGTCGAGCGGCCAACCACGTAGGGGAGGATCTCGCCGCGGTCCGGCCCGCGCGTGATGTGCAGGCCCTCGAGGTGACCGAACTTCGCCGGCCCGCCCGTCTCGTTGAGGTGCCAGAAGGCCCATTGCGACAGCTCGTTGAGCCGCGCCTCCATCCGCCACACCTGGAGCCCCCACGTCTGCACCGAGTCGCGGGGATAGCGCAGCTGGCCGAAGGGGATCCGGAACTCGGCGGTCCAGCCGAGCGAATCCACGCGGGTGGCCACTTCCCACACCGCGTCCCATGAAGGATCGAGGTTCGAGCCGTTGGGCCCGTAGGAATCCGCCTTCACCCCCGACGGGTTGACCTGGAAGTCCACGCGACCCAGGTGGTCGTGGAACGTGTCGAAGATGATCTCCACGTAGTCCGCGCTGGGCATCTGGTCGCGCCGCGCCAGCCGGGTGCGGATGCCCGCGGCGCCCTGGGTGTCGTACATCCGCGCGCCGATGTACAGCGCCTGGTCGTCGTAGAGGAACCGGACCTCGGTACGCTGCGTGGCGGGCTGGCCCTCGTTGGGCTGGGACTGCCTGAAGTCGGTGGCGGGTGTGGCTGCCTGCCAATCCGGTTCGTCGAGCTTGCCGTCGAGCGTGATGGGGCCTGTCCTGCGCGCCGCGACCGCCGGCGGGGGAGGCGTGGGCTGGGCTTGGGCCCGGGCCAGGCAGGGCGCGAACAGGGTGCCGAGGACGAGACCCGCCCGGCCCCCGGTCAGGACGCCACGATGCACGGTCCCACCTCCGGTATCTGCTGCGGCATGGCGGAAGCGACGGCTACCACATCTGTAGGATGCAAGAAGGGCCGAAAACGTTGGAACCGGGACTGGCGGAATGCCGTCTAGCGGTCCTTGGGCGGCGAGAAGAGGGCGAGCCCAAGCATCAGGGCGGCGAACACGGTCATGGCGATGCCCCCGACCAGGTTGGCGTTGATGGTCCCGGCGACTGCGGGTCGGAATGCCGGCCCCGCGAACAGCAGCAGCAGTCCCAGGATCGCGAACAGCAGTCCGATGATGAAGCGGAGGTCTTCGAGGCGGCGCACGGTGCCCTCAGGCGAAGATGAGGTTGAGGACGATGGTCGCCGCCAGCACGATCACGGCGAGCACGGCGGGCCGGGTGAACCATCGGAGGCCGGTGGCTTTCGGCCGCTCGGTGAGGCTGTAGACGAGGCCGCGCATCGCGTCGTCCGGCTTGGGCCGGGTCATGAGGCTCACCACGATCGTCACCACGAAGCAGGTGGTCCAGGCCGCGATCGCGATCGAGAAGTTCTGGCCCATCGCCGAGCGGAAGACGTGCACCGGCGCGTTCCCGCCCAGCAGCCACCCGCCCTTGCCCTCGGCGAGCGTGGCGCCGTGGGTCACCGCGGCGGCCAGCGTGCCCGACAGCAGCCCCGTAAAGGCCCCGTGGCCGGTGGTGCGCTTCCAGAACATCCCGAGGAGGAACGTGGCGAACAGCGGCGCGTTCACGAACCCGAACACGAGCTGCAGCAGGTCCATGATGTTGTTGAAGGTGCGCGCGAGGTACGCCGTGGCAACCGACAGCAGGATGCCCGCCACCGTGGTGAGGCGGCCGACCCAGAGGTAGTGCGCGTCCGAGGCCTCTTTCCGGATGTGCGCCTGGTACAAGTCGTAGGTAAACACCGAGTTGAAGGCGGTCACGTTGCCGGCCATCCCCGACATGAACGAGGCCATCAAGGCGGTGAGACCCACGCCGAGCATCCCCGACGGGTAGAGCGCCGACAGCATCGAGGGGAGGGCCATGTCGAAGTCGACCCGCCCGTCGGGCTTCAGGGGGAGGTGGAACGCGCCGCCGTGGGCCGTCATCGCCATCGCGATGAGCCCGGGCAGGATCACGACGAACGGGATCAGCATCTTGGGGAAGGCGGCCAGGAGCGGTGTGCGCCGCGCGGCGTTCATGTCGCGCGCCACCATCGCCCGCTGGACGACCAGGAAGTCGGTGCACCAGTACCCGAACGACAGCACGAACCCGAGGCCCATGATCATCCCGAACAGCCCGATGCCCATCGGGTTGTCGCCCGCGGAGCCCATGTACCTCCAGGTGTGCGTCATCACCGGCGCGAGGCTGGCCTTGATGCCGGCCCACCCGCCGACGTGATGCAGCCCGACGTATACCAGGGGCGCGATGCCGAACACGATCAGGAAGAACTGGAGCACCTCGTTATAGATCGCGCTGGTGAGGCCTCCCAGCACCGTGTACGCCAGGACGATGCCGGCCGACAGGACGACCGAGAAGCCGAAGCTCCACCCCAGCAGCGTCTGGAACAGGATCGCGAGGGCGTAGAGCGAGATGCCGGACGAGAACACGGTCATGACGGCGAACGAGATCGCGTTCAGCGCCCGCGTCTTCTCGTCGAACCGCAGCTTCAGGAACTCGGGCACGCTGCGGGCGCGGCTGCCGTAGTAGAACGGCATCATGAACAGGCCGAGGAAGACCATCGCCGGGATGGCGCCCACCCAGTAGAAGTGGGCCGTCATGATGCCGTACTTCGCCCCCGAGGCCGCCATCCCGATCACTTCCTGCGCCCCCAGGTTCGCGGAGATGAAGGCGAGGCTGGTGATCCACAGCGGCACGGCGCGGCCGCTCATCAGGAAATGGCTGCTCGTCTTGACGTGGCGCCGGAGCACCGCGCCGATCGCCAGCACGAAGCAGAAGTAGACGGCGATGATGCCGTAGTCGAGCGGTGCGAGCCGCATCGCGTGGGCGGCGGCGAGGGTGTCGGGCGTCATGGCCGCCTAAGGTAGCGGTGGCGGACTCCGCCCGCGAGGTGGGCCCGCCGCCCTCTCTCCGGGGGCGAGCGGCGCGCGTTAGATTGGCGGCATGCGTGTCGCGGTCGCGCGGCCGGGCGCGGATGCGTCCTGACCAAAGCGGAGCTGATGGCAAAGCTGGCCTGTCCCTGGACAGGAGGGCGACGATGACGATCGGTCGGTGGTTGGCGTTGGCCTTGGTCGCCGGTGCGGGGCTTCCCGGTTTGCTCGCCGGCCAGGCTCCCCCCTCGCAGGCGGTGGTGCTCAGGCCGGCACGGGTGTTCGACGGCGCGGCGTTGCAGAGCGGATGGGAGGTGGTGGTCGTCGGCGACCGCATCACGGCCGCCGGACCGGCGGGCAGCGTCACGCGACCCGCGGGCGCCCGGGTGATCGAGTTGAAGGGCCTCACCCTGTTGCCCGGCATGATCGAAGGTCACTCGCATCTCCTCCTGCATCCCTACAACGAGACCAGCTGGGACGACCAGGTGCTGAAGGAGCCGCTGGCGCTCCGCATCGCGCGGGCGACCGTGGCGGCGCGCACCACGCTGCTGGCCGGCATCACGACCGAGCGCGACCTGGGCACGGAGGGCGCCGGCTACGCCGACGTCGGCCTCAGGCAGGCGATCAATCAGGGGATCATCCCGGGCCCGCGACTGATTGTGGTGACCCGGGCCATCGTGGCGACCGGGAGTTACGGGCCGAAGGGCGCGCCGGAACGCGACCTCGCGTTCGGCGCCGAAGCGGCGGGCGGGCACGACGACTTGATCCGGGTGGTGCGGGACCAGATGGGACGCGGCGCCGACTGGATCAAGGTGTACGGCGACTACCGCTGGGGCCCGAACGGGACCACCGAGCCGACCTTCACGCAGGAAGAGATGAACCTGGTCGTGGAGGTCGCCTCGAGCGCGGGCCGGCCCGTCTCCGTCCACGCCTACTCCGCGGAGGCCATGCGCCGCGCGGTGCTGGCGGGCGTGACGACCATCGAGCACGGTGACGACGGCACGCCCGACGTCTTCCAGCTCATGGCCCAGCGCGGGGTGGGGCTGTGCCCCACGGTCGCGGCGGGTGACGCGGTGGCACAGTACCGCGGGTGGAGGAAGGGTGTGGATCCCGAGCCGGCGTCCATCGCCCACAAGCGGGAGACGTTCCGCGCGGCGCTCGCCGCCGGCGTGCCGATCTGCTTCGGCGGCGACGTCGGCGTCTTCCCGCACGGCGAGAACGTCCGCGAGCTGGAGATCATGGTGGACTACGGGATGACGCCGCTCCAGGCGGTCGTGGCGGCCACGAGCGGAAACGCGAGGATCTTGCGGCTCGACGACCGGGGCAGCGTGAAGCCCGGGCTGTTCGCGGACCTCATCGCGGTGGAGGGCGATCCTACGGCCGACATCTCCGCGCTGCGCCGCGTGCGGTTCGTGATGAAAGGCGGCACAGTGGTGCGCGACCAGTGATCACCCGGCGCGATTTTGTCGAGCGCGCCGCGCTGCTCGGGGCGGGTGCGCTGGCGCTGCCTCGGCTGCTCGAGCGGTTGCGCACGCAGTCCGCCGAGGGCGACGCCGGCGGTGCCGGCGCGGCGCGGTGCTTTGCCCAGGGCAACGACCTGACGCTGGCGAACGACGCGGTCGCCGCCGTGTGGAGCGTGGCCGGCGGCGCCCTGCGGGCGGTGCGCTTCGACGACCGGCTGAATCGCGCGAGCCTCGCGCTGCCGCCGGACGTCTTCAGCCTGGACCTGCCCGACGGCGCGGCCATCCGCTCGTCGGAGATGCAGGTGACCGGCGCCCCGCGCGTGGAGCGCCTGGCGGCCGACCCGGCCGCGTCGCGCGCCGTGGAGCGCGTGGGCGGGCAGCAGGTGAGCGTCATCCTCACCGACGCCGCCGGCCGGCTGCGGGTCACCTGGCGCGGCATCCTGCGCGACGGCTCGGCCTACGTGCGGCAGGAGATCAGCCTCGAGAGCGTGGGCGGCGAGGTGCCGCTCCTCCGGATCACGCTGGTGGACGTTCCGCTTCCCGGCGTCGCGGTGCGCGGCGCGGTGACCGGCTCGCCGCTGGTGGCAGGCAATCTCTTCCTCGGCTTCGAGCACCCGCTCTCCGGCGCCGCGTCCGACGGCGGGCGCGCGCGGGCCTGGCTGGACCGCGAGCTGCCCATCAGACCCGGGACCGCGCCCACCTACTCCTCGGTCATCGGCGCGACCACGCCGGGGCAGTTCCGCCGCGACTTCCTCACCTATCTCGAGCGCGAGCGGGCGCACCCGTACCGCACCTTCCTGCATTACAACTCGTGGTACGACATCGGGTACTTCTCCGGCTACGACCAGGCTGCGGCGCTGGCGGTGGTTGACGCCTTCGGCACCGAGCTCGAGGTCCGCCGGGGCGTGAAGGTCGACTCCTTCCTCTTCGACGACGGCTGGGACGACCACACCACGCTGTGGCACTTCAGCTCCGGCTTCCCGGACGGCTTCACGCCGGTCAAGGCGGAAACCGCGAAGTACGCTTCCGCGCCGGGGGTGTGGATGTCGCCGTGGGGCGGCTACGGGCAGCCCAGGCAGGAGCGGCTGCGATCCGGCCGGGAGCAGGGGTTCGAGACCAACGCTGGCGGCTTCGCGCTCTCGGGCCCGAAGTACTACGCCCGCTTCCGCGACGTCTGCCTCGACATGATCCGCACCTACGGGGTCAACCAGTTCAAGTTCGACGGCACGGGCAACGCGTCGCAGGCGATTCCCGGGAGCGCGTTCGACAGCGACTTCGACGCCGCGATCCATCTGATTGGGGAGCTGCGCGCGGTGAAGCCGGACCTGTACGTGAACCTCACGACCGGCACCTTCCCCTCGCCGTTCTGGCTGCGCTACGCCGACTCGATCTGGCGCGGGGGAGAGGACCATGACTTCGCCGGCGTGGGAACGGACCGGCAGCGGTGGATCACCTATCGCGACGGCGATACCTACCGCGGCGTCGTGGCGCCCGGGCCGCTGTTCCCGCTCAACTCGCTGATGCTGCACGGGCTGATCTACGCCCAGCACGCGCACAACCTGAACACGGACCCGCACGACGACTTCGGCGACGAGGTGCGCGCCTACTTCGGCACCGGGACGCAGCTCCAGGAGATGTACGTCACCCCCTCACTTCTCACCCCTCACAACTGGGACACGCTGGCGGAGGCGGCGACCTGGTCGCGCCGCAATGCCGACGTGCTGGCGGACACCCACTGGGTGGGGGGCGACCCGATGGCGCTCGCGGCCTACGGGCACGCGGCGTGGCGCGCGGGACGCGGCATCCTGTCGTTGAGGAACCCGGCGGCGGTGCCGCAGTCGCTCACCCTCGACGTCGCGACGGCCTTCGAGCTGCCGGACGAGGCGCCGCGCGAGTACGCCGCACGGAGTCCGTGGGTATCGGACCGCGGCCAGACGCCGCTGCGTCTGGTGGCGGGGGTCCCGCACAGCTTCGAGCTGCAGCCGTTCCAGGTCCTGACGCTCGAGGCGCAGCCGCTCGGCTGAGTTCGCAGGCCTGGCATCAGGAGACGACGATGACGAAGAACGGTTCGTCCCGCAGGAAGTTCGTGCAGGAGCTCGCGCTGGGCTCCGCCGCAGTGGTGCTGGGAACCGGCGCCGGGCTTCGCGGCGCGGGAGCCCAAACCGCGGAGCCAGGCTCCCCGCTTCCGGACCTCGACTCCCGGGCCCCGGCCCCCGTTCGCGTGCCCCCGCTGCCGGAGCGTGACCGGGTCCACCGCGTCGCCGACGCCAGCGGGATCCCGCTCGGCGGGATCGGGACGGGCTCGGTCGAAATCCGCTCCGACGGCTTCTTCGACGAATGGATGATCTTCAACCTCGGCCCGTGGGCGTCGGACGGCCCCGTGCAGCTTGGCGCCCCGCCCGACATGTCGCCGGGCGCGCTGGCGTTCTTCCTGCGGGCCAAACCGGAGGGCGGTGCTCCACTGGTGCGCCGGCTCGGGACGCGCAGTGACCAGGAAGAGCTGTACTCGCTCAGCTGGGCGAAGAGCGTCGAGGCGATCGAGTACGACGCCGCATTCCCGGTCGCGACCCTGCGCTACCAGGATCGCACGCTCCCGGTCGCGACGTCCGCGACGCTGTTCTCGCCCATCGCTCCGCACGACGCGAGGACCAGCGGCACGCCCGGCTTCCACGCCGTCTTCACCGTGAAGAACACGTCGGCGCGGCCGGTGCAGGTCTCGCTCGCCTGCACGCTCCGGAACCCGCTGGCGTGGGGCGCGGCGGACCGACGGCTGCATCTCGCGGTGGTGCAGGACGGCGGCACGACCTACCTGACGATGCGCACCGACGCGGATCTGCCGCAGCCGTCCACAGTGGGCAGCCTGGGCCTGTCGGTGACCGGCGGCCAGGCGAGCTGGATCGCAGGCGATTTCGGGCCGTACGTCGGGAACGGCTTCTGGGGCGGCATCTACGCCTCGTTCCTCAAGGACTTCCGCGAGTCGGGGCGGCTGCCGAGCCTGGAGCCGCGGGAGTCGCCGGCCAAGCTGCTCCCGCTCACCGACGACCAGATCACGGCGCTTCCTTTGGCCGACAAGCAGGCCGCGGCGCGGCAGCTCAGGCAGTATGCCTCGTTCGCAGCGCTGTACGACCGCTTCGCGCGGGTGGAGGGCGCCGCCGTGGACGGCGACGCGGCGCTCGGCCGCTACCTCACGCGGGCGCGCTCGTGGCTGGACCGGCTCGCCGGCCGCGACCGCAAAGGCGCGCGGTGGGGCGACGCGGCGCTGTGCTCCACGCTGGACCTCGCGCCCGGCGAGGAGCGCGAGGTGCGGTTCACTCTGGGCTGGCACTTCCCGCACCACCTCAGCCCCAAGGGCACGGAGCTGGGGCACATGTACGAGGAGTGGTTCAAGGACGCGGAGGACGTGAGCCGCTTTCTCGTGGCCAATCTCGTTACGCACCGCGACGCGACGCGCGGCTTCGCCCGCACGCTGGCCGGCACCAGCCTCGGTCCCGAGCTGGCCGAGGCGTGGTCGGCGCAGCTCAGCACGCTGGTCAAGTCAACCTGGTGGACCAGAGACGGCCAGTTCGCGGTCTGGGAAGGTTTCGGGTGCTGCGGATTCCAGACGATGGACGTGTCGTACCAGGGATCGGGCAGCATCGTCGCGCTCTACCCCGAGCTGCAGCAGCGGCAGCTCGAGATGAGCGCCCGGTTCCAGCGCGCCGACGGCCGGGTGCCGCACTTCTTCACACCCGACTTCTCGCAGGTGGACAACTCGTTCGAGCGGGTGGACATGAACCCGCAGTTCGTGCTGATGGTGTGCCGGGACTGGCTGTGGCGCGGCGACCGCGAGTACCTCACGGCGATGTGGCCGCACGTGGCGAGCGCGATCGCGAATACCGCGCAGCTGGACACCGACGGCGACGGCCTGCCCGACAAGGACACCCGGCTCAATACCTACGACAACTGGGATTTCTTCGGCACGCCGTCGTACATCTCGAGCCTGTGGCTGGCCGCCCTCAAGGCCGGCATCCGCCTGGCGGAGGACGTGGGCGACGAGGCCGCGGCGTCCCGGTGGCGCGACTGGCTCCGCACCGGCGCCGCGTCGTTCGACGCCAAGCTGTGGAACGGCGAGTACTACAGCCTGTGGGTGGACGGGGACCGGCGCGACGAGTGCTGCATGAGCGACCAACTCAGCGGCGAGTGGTACACCCAGCTGATGGGGCTGGGCCAGAGCCTGCCGCGCGAGCGGGTGGTGGCGGCACTGCACGCGGTCGTGCGGCACAACTTCACCCCGGAGCAGGGATTGATCAACGCGTCGTACCCGGCGGGCGCGCAGGCGCGGTTCCCGACCTACGAGAATCCGCAGGCCTCCGGCAACTGGACGGGCATCGAGTACGCGATCGCCTCGATGATGATGGAGTTCGGTCTGGTAGAGGAGGGCGTCGCCGTGGTCCGCGCGGTGCAGGACCGGTACGCCCGCGCCGGCCGCATCTGGAACCACGTCGAGTGCGGCGACCACTACTACCGCGCAATGTGCAGCTGGGCGTGCCTGCTGGCCGCGACGGGGTTCAAGGTGGATGCGCCACGCCAGGTGCTGACCATCGCGCCGGTGATCCGGGCGCGCGAGGTGCGGGCGCCGTTCGTTTCCGCGACGGCGTGGGGCGAGTTCACCCAGGGCGCCCGCCGCTTCGAGCTGCATTGCCGGTCCGGGGACATGACCTTGCGGCGGCTCCGCTTGAATCTGGAGGTGCGCGGCCGCACGGCGCGGCTCAACGGCCGGAGGATTCCGTGCACGGTCTCGGAGGACCACGGCTACCGCGTGCTGGATTTCGGCGCGCCGGTCTCCCTCGGCAGCGGCGGCTCGCTGGTGGTCTCGTCCTAGCGCTGCTCCGCGCCGCCGCCTCGCTGGCGGCGGCCGGCGCGGCGCGCCAGCGCGGGTGCGTCGGGCCGGCGGAAGGTCGGACACTTGAATCCGTCCGGCCGCCCCGCTATTCAGACTTGTCATCCCAACCAGTCCAAGCGGTCCGGCGGCCAAGCGTGGCCGGCCGAGGAGGAAGCATGCGCGCATCGCTCGTCGTCAGCACCGGGTTCGCCTGTCTCGCCCTCGCGGGTCACGCGCTGGCGCAGCAGCCGCCGGCCGCCGTCCACGATTCGCTCGCCCGGCCGGCGGCCGGACCGGTCCCGAAGGAGGATTCGTCCGTCACGCAGCACACGATCCGGATCAACGGGCAGACGATCCCCTACCGCGCGACGGCGGCGACACTCTTGCTCAAGGACGACAAGGGCGAGCCGATCGGCAGCCTCTACTACACGGCGTATGCGCGCACCGACGTGCACGACCCGAGCCAGCGCTCGCTCGCCTTCGTTTACAACGGCGGCCCCGGTTCGGCGTCGGCGTGGCTGCATATGGGCGCGTTCGGCCCGCGGCGCATCGTCACGACCGACGCGGCGCCCACGCCCCCGCCCCCGTATCGCCTGGTGGACAACGCCAACAGCCTGCTCGACGTCACCGACATGGTGTTCATCGACCCGATCGGCACCGGCTTCAGCCGGCCGGTGGGAAAGGGCACGGGGAAGGACTTCTGGGGGATCGACGAGGACGCCAAGTCGCTGCAGCAGTTCGTCGCGCAGTACGTGAGCCGCAACGGTCGCTGGAACTCACCCAAGTACCTCATCGGCGAGAGCTACGGCACCACCCGCTCCGCCGTGCTGGTGAACCGGTTGCAGAGCAACGAGGGGATGGACTTCAACGGGGTGGTGCTGATCTCCTCGGTGCTCGACTTCGAGACGCTGAACTTCGCGCCGGGCCACGACGTCTCGTACGTGCTCTACCTGCCGAGCTACGCGGCGACGTCGGCGTACCACCACGTGATCCCGCAGCCGGCGAACCTGGCGGCGTTCCTCGACACGGTGCGGCAGTACGCGGCCGGCCCGTACACGGCGGCGCTCGCCAAGGGCTCGGCGCTCGGAGCCGAGGAGCGGCAGAGCGTGCTGCGCCAGCTCTCGGCCTACACCGGGCTCGGCGTGGACTACCTCGACAAGGCGAACCTGCGGGTCACGCTGGGGCAGTACATGGCGGAGCTGCAGCGCGCGCACGGCCTGATCACGGGCCGGCTCGATGCGCGCTTCACGGGTCCGCAGACGGACCTGCTCCGCGAGAGCGCCTACTCCGACCCGCAGTCCGACGCGATCACCGGCGCCTTCACGGCGGCGATCAATTCATACCTGCGGGACGAGCTGAAGTACGGCGGCGACCAGCGCTACGCGGTCGGCGGCAACGTCGAGTGGAGCTGGAGCCGCGAGGGGAGCCACGGCTGGCGCGGCACGCCCTACGTGGGGAACGATCTGGCGGACGCGATCGTCACGAACCCCAATCTCCGGGTCCAGGTCGAGAACGGCTACTACGACATGGCCACCCCGTTCTACGCGACCGAGTACACCATGGACCACCTCGGACTCCGGCCCGACTTGCGGAGCCACGTCGAGCTGAAGTACTACGATGCGGGCCACATGATGTACCTGCACGAGCCGGACCTGGCTCAGCTCAAGGCGAACATCGCGCAGTTCATCGGCGCGACGAGCCACGTCTCGCCGTAGCCGGCGGCGGTAGGCTGCGGGCCATGAACTGGCACGGAGGTACGGGGAAGCGGAGGAGCGGGCGATCCAGCTCCTCCGCCTCGTCGCTCGAGCTTGGTGCTGAGGCTAGAGCCGTCGCATCGCGGGCGCGGCGGGCGTGAGGAAGAACTCCGCCGCCGTGGCGTGCGCGGGGAAGGCGCGCCGGTACTCGTCGGCCCAGCGGGAGAGGAAGCCACCGGCTTCCCCGGCGCGGACCAGCGCCCACACCGCACCGCCGAAACCCCCGCCGAACGCCGACGCCGCGGTGGCTCCGAGCGTGCGCGCGGTGCCCGCCAGCGCGATCGTCTCGGGGATCTGGTTCTTGAGGAGCCGCACCGCCCGCTCCATGGACTGGTCCACCAGTGGTCCGATGCCTTCGACGTCGCCGCGCGCCAGCAGGTCGCCCACCGCGGGGATGATCTCGGCGTTCTCCACGTAGAACTGCTCGAACCGGTCGAGCAGCGCCGGCGTGGGCGTGAGGATCCGGCGCAGCTGCGCCACGGCGTCGGGGGCGGACTGAATCGCGTCGGCGAGCCAGAGATCAGTGCGTCCCGTCGCCTCGCGCCACAGCCGCATCACGTCGTCCACCAGCCGCGCCGCGCGGTTGTATTTCTCCTGCGCGGCCGCGTTCTTGTCGGCCACGACGCCGCTCACCGCCACCGCGAAGATCCAGCCGGCGGGGAGCGGAAGCTGGCGCTCGTGGCGCACCGGGCAGAACGCGTACTGGCTCAGCTCGCCCGCCCGGCAGCACAGGATGGCGGTCTGGTCCTCGCTCCCGCCCGCGAGCCCCACGCCGGTGTCGCCCCGCAGCGTGCCGAACGTGCGCCCGTTTTCGACGGTGCCGAGGTAACCGGCGAGGTCCTCCGGCCCGTGGATGTTGGCGGTGTATTCGCTCCGGCGGTCGAGCTCGTTGACGTCGGCGAGGGCGGTGTAGAACCCGACCGAAACCGCGCTCGAGCTGCTCATCCCCGCGGCCAGCGGCAGGTCCCCGACCAGGCCGATGTCGGCCCCCTTCAGCGGACCCGAAAAGTTGCGGGCCAGCCGGCGGGCCATGGTCATCGGGTAGTTGGACCAGTGCCCCGGCTCGGCGCGCACGCTCGGCGAGATGGCGAATTCCACCTTGTCGCCGAGGCGCCCGTCCACGATGCGCATCCGGTCGTCGGCGCGCGGCGCGACGGCGAAGCACATCCCGCGCTCGGCGGCGCACAGGAGACTCCGCCCACCGGCGTAGTCCGTGTGCTTGCCAAGGACCTCGATCCGGCCCGGAACGAAGTACCACCGGACCTCGGCCGACGTGCCATCGAGCTGCTCGAGGGCTGCGATCGCGCGGTCCACGAGCGGGTGGGTGGGCATGGCTAGAGCATCACGCGCGTGCCGGCCAGCTGCGCCGTCACGACGGCGACGTCGGCGCGGCTCGTCAGGTCGAGCACCGGCGCGTGGATGGGCAGGACCCGGAACCGCTCGCCGAGTGTGGTCATGGCGTGGCGCACGGCCACCTGGATCTCCAGCTCACCGTTGGCGGACGGAGCGATCGCGCGGCAGGCCGCGAAGATGACCGGCGTGAACATCCAGCAGTTCATGCTGATCAGGGCATCCACTTCGAATCCCTGCGGTGCGTCGCCCGGCTCCACCAGGCTCGTCGCGAATCCCTGGGAGTCCATCTCCACGATCGGGAACGTCGCCACCCGCTCCACCGCGAGGTTGCCTTCGGTCACCAACGTCTTGCGCCAGAAGGCGGCGATCCCCGGGCCCTCGATGGTCCGGAGGATGCGATACGCCTCGACCGGGTAGTAGTTGTCGGAGTTGATGACGAGGAAATGGTCCTCGCCGGCGAAGCGCTCCGCCGCCAGGACCGCGTCGGCCGTACCCAGCGGCTTCTCCTGGATGGCGTAGCTGATCCGCAGGCGGCGCGGTTTCACGTCGTGCTCGAAGTGATCGCGCACGACCTCGCGGTCCGGGCCGATGACGAGGCAGACGTCCTGGAAGCCCGCGTCGGCAAGCGCGCTCAGGACGTAATCGAGGAACGGTCGCCCGCCCAGCGGCATCATCGCCTTGAGGCCGGCTGCAGCGACGGCGGCCTGGTGGCCCTCGAGCACCGCCTTCGTGTCCTTGCGGCGCATCCGCGTGCCCAGACCGCGGGCGAGGATGACGGCCTTCGTGGCAAGTGCACTCACGCGCAGGAAATAACTGCGGGAACGCGCCGGGCGATAGTGCGATCCGTGCGGCTCGCCGTATCTTCGAAGGCATGACCGACCGCCGCGCGTTCCTCTCGTCCCTCGCCGCCGCCGACTTGGACCCTCCCGGCCCGCGCTGACGGAACGGGCATCGTCGGGCTAGCGGCTCGCCGCCTTCCAGTCTGCCGGAGGGCCGCCGGCCACCGGTGCCGTCACCTTCACGCCTCTTCCTTGCCGCTGCTGCCCCAAACCAGGGGCAGCAGGCGCGTGAGCCCCAACGCGCTCACGCCGAAGAACACGGTGAAGGCGAGCGCCTGCGGCGTCCGGCCGTAGAGGAAGCTTCCCACGCCGAACAGTCCCGAGTAGATGAACACGCAGCCCAGGACCCAACCCAAGAGCGAAAGCGAGAGACGGTCGGGCGAGCCACCGACGCCGGCTTCCGCGCGGATCGCTTGCCAGCCGGGGCCGGCGGGCCGCACCAGCTTGTAGAACGCCAGGAGCGTGCCGTGCTCGGTGGGGCGCGTGAGGAACGTAACGGCCACCCACACCACGGTCGTCGTGAGCACGGTGACGACGAGCGACTTGTAGGCGGGCACGGCGTACCCGAGTTTCGAGGCCACGAAGAACCCCACGGCGACGACGAATGAGCTGGCCATCGCCGCCACTTCGCTCCACGCGTTGATCCGCCACCAGAACCAGCGCAGCAGGTAGATCAGCCCCGTGCCGGCGCCGACCGAGAGGATCAGGGTGAACGCCTCCTTCGCGGTGTCGAGCGCGAAGGTGAACGACGCCGCCGCGACCATCAGCAGCGCGGTGGTGATGCGGCCCATCAGCACGTAGTGCCGCTCGTCGCGGCCCTGGTTGAGGAAGCGGCGGTAGAAATCGTGCACCAGGTACGAGGTGCCCCAGTTGAGATGCGTCTCGATCGTCGAGCGATACGCGGCCAGGGTGCCCGCGACCACGAGGCCGAGGAAGCCCGCGGGGAGGAACAGGAACATCGCCGGGTACGCTGTGTCGTTCCCGATCAGCCGCGGCGCCACGTGCGGGAACACCCGCGCGATGTCGGAGAGGTGCGGGAAGACGAGGGTGGAGGCCAGGGCCGTGATGATCCATGGCCACGGGCGCAGCGCGTAGTGCATCACGTTGAAGAACAGGGTGCCGGTCAGCGCGTCGCGCTCGCTCTTGGCGGCGAGCATCCGCTGGGCGATGTAGCTGCCGCCGCCCGGCTCCGCGCCCGGGTACCATACCGACCACCACTGGATGGTGATCGGGATGATCAGGACGGCGAGGGCGACGTTCCAGTCGCCGAAGTCGGGCAGCAGGTTCAGGACCTTGGGGTCGATCCGGTGGAGCAGCCCGGACAATCCGCCCACGGCCGGATGCTGGAGCGCGAAGTACGAGACCGCGATGGTCCCGGTCATGGTGATCGTGAACTGGATCGAGTCGGTGACCAGCACGCCCCAGAGTCCTGAGACCGACGCGAAGAAGATCGTGATCACCGACGCGACCAGGAGCGTCTGCCACGCCGGCCAGCCGAGCACGATGCTGGCGATCTTGACCGCGGCGAGATTCACCGTCGCCATGATCACGCAGTTGAAGAACAGGCCGAGGTACACCGCGCGGAAGCCGCGCACGAACGTGGCGGCCTTGCCGGCGTAGCGCCGCTCGTAGAACTCGAGATCGGTCAGGACGCCGGAGCGGCGCCACATCCTGGCGTAGAAGAAGACGGTCATCATCCCGGTCAGCAGGAACGACCACCACAGCCAGTTGTCGGACACGCCCCGCTCGCGGACCATGTTGGTCACGAGATTGGGGGTGTCGGTGCTGAAGGTGGTGGCCACCATCGAGACGCCCACCAGCCACCACGGCGCCGCCCGGCCCGAGGTGAAGAACTCGGTCGTGCTCGAGCTGGCCCGCTTGACGAACAGGATCGCCGGCAGGAACGAGATGCAGATCGAGATGGCGACGATGGTCCAGTCGAGGGAAGTCAGATGCATGCTGGGCCCGAAGGTTGGCAGGTGGTAGGTGGTGGGCTGCAGGTGGTGGGCTGCCGCTCCGCCCCCACCGGTCGCGCTGAAGATGCGGCGCCGGACGCCGCGCTGGCAACCGGTACCGGCTCACCACCTATCCCCGGCACGAAGATTGCTCTTCTGGGGTCCGGGGAGGTCGTGTGCCTGAGATCGCGATCGGCGGCCAGAAGTTCGTGGTGGACGAGGAGGGCTTCCTCCAGCAGCCCGAGCTGTGGGACGACGAGGTTGCCCGGCTGTTCGCCACCACGGAGGGCATCACCGAAATGAACGAGCAGCAGTGGGCGCTGGTGCGGTTCATCCGTGCCTACTGGCTCGAGCACCGGACCGCGCCGATGATCCGCACGCTGTGCCAGGCGACGAACGTCAACCTGCGGACCATCTTCAAGCTCTTCCCATCGGGCCCGGCGAAGGGCGCGTGCAAGGTGGCGGGGCTCCCTAAGCCCGAGGGGTGCGTCTAGCACCGTGACGGTCCCTGCACTGGTGCTGCTTGCGGCGCTGGCCGTGGCCGCCGGCTCGCTGGCCCGCGCCAGGCTGGCGATCGGGAGCATTCGCGGTCCGCTGTTCGCCGCCCCGCGCGGGAACCCGGCCGCCGGCATCCGCTACGCCTTCACCACCGCCTTCCTGCCGTGGGCCAAGGAGAGCGCCAGCGGCCACCTGCCGACCTACCTGGCGGGCATCGTCTACCACGCCGGCATCTTCGCAATGCTGGCGCGCCTCGTCCTGACGCTCGTCCCACTCGCCGTGCCACGCGGAATCGCAGCGGTGCTCGTCGCGCTGTTCGGCGCCGCGCTCGCCTGCGGCTTCGGGCTGCTGGTGAAGCGCCAGGTGGCACCGCAGCTCCGCGCCATCAGCGTGCCTGACGACCTGATCGCGAACCTGCTCGTGGATGCCGCGCTCGCGGCCGCGCTCGCGGCTTCGCTCGTGCCCGGCGTCGTGCCGCTCTTCCAGCTGCTGGGCGCAGCGCTCCTTCTCTACGCGCCACTGGGCAAGCTGCGGCACATGCTCTTCCTCGTGACGAGCCGGCGCCTATGGGGCGCGTACTACGGGCGTCGTGGAGTGCGTGGGTGACGGCGCCGGCGCTGGAGCTCCTGCGCACCCGCCTCGACCCCGGCGTCGCGGCATTCCTCGAGTCGTGCGTGCGTTGCAACCTCTGCGCCGAGAGCTGCCACGTCTACCTCGCCGACGGCGAGGTGGACTCGATGCCAGCCGCCAAGGTGGAGCGCGTCGCGCGGCTGTACCGCCGCTATCACACCTGGTCCGGCCGCCTGCTGCCGTTCCTTACCGGGGCGCGGGCGCTCGACACGGCAGGCCTCGAGGAGCTGAAGGAGGCGGCCTTCGGACGGTGCACGATGTGCGGCCGCTGCACGCTGAACTGCGCGATCGGTCTCGATCCCGCGGCCGTCATCGGCCTCGCCCGTGCGATGGTGGCTGCGGCGGGGCAGGTGCCCGCCGGCATCATGGCGAACGTGACCGCCGCGCTCGAGACCGGCAACAGCATGCGCATCCCGGCCGGGGAGGTGCGGGACACCATCGCGTGGCTGGAGGACGACCTGCGTTCCGGCACGGGCGACGCGAGCATCACGCTCCCGGTCGACCAACCCGGCAAGCGGGTGCTCTACGCGCTGAACCCGCGGGAGGTCAAGTTCTTCCCGCTCTCGATCCAGGCCGCGGGGCTCCTCCTCCATGCGGCGCGCGAGAGCTGGACCCTCACCTCGACCGACTTCGACATCACGAACTACGCGTACTTCGCCTGCGACCGCTCCTCGGCCGGCGCCATCAGCCGGCGCCTCCTGGAGCGCGCGGAGCAGCTCGGCGTCGAAACGCTGGTCGTCGCGGAATGCGGGCACGGCTACCGGAGCCTGCGCTGGGAGGCCCCGGAGTACCTGGGGCGCACGTGGCCGTTCGAAATCGTGAGTTTCGTGGAGCTGCTCGACCAGTACGTGGCGAGCGGACGCATCACGCTGGACGCGGCGCGGAACCGGGACCGGGTGACGCTCCACGATCCGTGCAATTTGGTCAGGAACGGCGGCGTGATCGAGCCGCAGCGCCGCGTGCTGCGGCGCGCCGCCTGGGATTTCGTGGAGATGACGCCGAACCGCGAGCACAACTACTGCTGCGGCGGCGGGGGTGGGATGCTGGCGGCGTCGGAGTACGCTGCGCGGCGGATCGCCATCGGCAAGCTCAAGGTGGAGCAGATCCGCCGCACCGGCGCGAAGGTGGTCGTCACGCCGTGCCACAACTGCATCGACCAGCTGCTGGAGCTGAACAAGCACTACGAGCTGGGCGTCGAGATCCGCACCTTGGCCGAGGTCGCGGCCGACGCGTTGGTCCTGCCCAACCATAGCGCGTGACGGGGCGCCTCCGCTCGCAGGCGCGAATCCCTACTGTTCGTCTAGGATCCCCATCGCCTGTCTCGCTTGACGCTCACCTGACGCCACGATACTAGGCTCATTCCCGGTCGGTGGGCCAGGTACGGCCCTGCGAATCCCGGCCGCCAGGGGGGCACGATGACCCGCACACTGCTTGCCGTTCTCGCGATCGCCGCCGCGTGGTGCGGCACATTGCGCGCCCAGCGGGGACCGTCGCTCACTCCGGGCCAACCGGTGCGCCTGACCGTTCCGGCCTCGGGGCTGACGAACGCAATCGCCACGCTGCTGGCGGCGACGCCGGAGTCGATCGTCGTCGGCCGCATACAGGCGCGATCCGAGGGGGGCTCCTGGCGCTTGGACACGACCAGGATCGCGGTGCCACTGCGCGACATCACCGGCCTCGAGGTGCTGGGATCGCGATCGCACGTCGTCGAAGGCGCCTTGATCGGCGGCGGCAGCATGGCGGTCCCCATGTACCTCCTGGTGAAGGCCATGGAGTGTTCCAGCCCCGAGCAGTGGTTCTGCGTGACGCCCGGCCACGCCACCGATGCCGCCTTCAAGGCCGGTCTGATCGGTGCCGGGCTCGGTGCGCTCGTCGGCATCGTCTGGCGAAGCCAGGAGTGGCAGAGTGTGCCGCTCGAGCGGCTGGGCGGCGTTCGAGTCGGCCTCGTCCCACAAGCGGGTGGTCGCCTCGGGCTGGGCGTGGCGCTGGCATTCTGATCGGGAGCGCTCCGAGCACGCGGCGGCCGGGCTACGGCGCCGCCGACCACGTCAGGCAGCGTGGACCTCGGCCGCGATCTCCGTCACCGCCGCAATGGCCGCGTCCACGTCCTTCCGCTCGTTCATCGGCCCCACGCTGAGGCGCACCGTGCCGCGCTCGCCCGTGCCCATCTGCTGGTGGATCAGCGGCGCGCACTGGAGCCCCGTGCGCGCGGCGATGTTGTAGTCCACGTCGAGCAGCGAGCCGACGTCGCCCGGGTCGCGGCCCGCGATGGTGAAGGACAGCACCGGGAGCCGGTGCTCGAGGCTGGTCGTACCGTGCAGCGTGACGCCTTCGGTGTGTTCCAGCCCATCCTGCAGCCGCGCGAACAGCTCCATCTCGTGACGATAGATCTCCTTGATCCCGCGCTTGGCCAGGTACTGCTGAGCGAAGTACAGCCCGGCGATACCCAGCACGTTGCCGGTGCCCGCCTCCAGCCGGTACGGGTACTCCTCGAGATGATACGGGTAGGCGGAGTGCACGCCGGTGCCGCCGAACCGCGTGTGGCGCACCTCCACCCCGTCACGGACGTACAGTCCACCGGTGCCGGTCGGGCCCAGGAGCGACTTGTGGCCGGTGAAGCACAGCACGTCGATGCACATCGCCTCGACGTCGATCGGGATCACGCCCGCGGTCTGCGCCGTGTCCACCACCAGGAGGATCCCGCGCTCGCGGCACCGGCGGCCGATCTCGGCCACCGGCTGGATCGTGCCGATGACGTTGGAGCCGTGGTTCACCACCACCAGCTTCGTGTTGGGCTGGAAACGGCGGGCGATCTCATCCGGGTCCACGAGCCCGCCGGCCTCGAAGGGCACGAAATCCACCTGCACCCCGCGATCCCGCTTGAGGTGGTTGAGCGGGCGAATCACCGAGTTGTGCTCGACGGTGGTCGTGATCGCGTGATCGCCGGGCTGGAGCAGGCCCTGGATGGCCAGGTTGAGGGCGTCGGTCGCGTTGGCGGCGAAGACCAGGCGCTCGGGCTTCGTGCCCCCGAAGAGCGTCGCCAGCGCCTTCCGCGTCTCGAAGACCAGCTCGCCCGCGACGAGGCAGAGGTCATAGCCGGAGCGTCCCGGATTGACCCCGAAGCGCGCGTAGGCGTCCAGCGCCTGCTGCAGCACCTCCCTCGGCTTCGGGAACGTGGTCGCCGCGTTGTCGAGGTAGATGATCTTCTGGGAATCGAAGTTGAGATCCATCGGCGCCGCTCCCGTGAACGACCATGCAGACCGGTGGGGCTGTGCAGCTCCCGGCATCCGCACGCGGACACGAACCGCAATTCCCGTACTCCGACCACGTCGACCGCCGTGCGGCGCCGGAACTCCGACTCCGACTCGGTGTTTTCTTCGGCCGCGAACGGCACGCAGATTGCGCTCAGTTTGCTCGTAATAGGCCAACTCGAAACCAGGGGTCTGAACCGTGATCGTCGGCATCGGCGTTGACCTCTTCTCCGTTCCGCGCGTCGAGGACGACCTGGACAAGGGCGAGCAGGGTCTCCGGGACACGATCTTCACCCCGGAGGAGATCGCCTACTGCCAGTCGAAGCGCTATCCCGCCCAGCACTTCGCGGCGCGCTTCGCCGCCAAGGAAGCCGTCTTCAAGGCACTCGGCGCCTCCGGCCTGAGTGGCTCGCACTGGCGCGACGTGGAGGTGCGGGTCGAGCGCAACGGCCGCAGCTACGTCCTGCTGCACGGCAAGGTGAAGGAAGCGGCCGACCAGCTCCGCGTCGCCAACCTGCACGTATCCCTCTCCCACACTCGCGACTGGGCCGTCGCCAGCGTGGTCCTGGAGTCGGCCGATGGTCGCCCCGACGATCGCCCTCAGTAGCTGGGAGACCGCCGAGCGGGAACTCGGGTACAGGCCGAGCGGCCCGATCAACATCGGCTGGTACTGCAGCGACCGGCTGTGTGAGTTGGGGCTTTCCGCCACTCCCGCGCTGCTCTGGGAGGACCACCAGGGCAACGAGCGGACCTACACGTACGACGACCTGCGGGTCAAGACCAACAGCTTCGCGGCGTGGCTCCAGGCGCTCGGGCTACGGCCCGGAGAGCGGATCTGCCTCTTCATGGATCGCGTGCCGGAGCTGTACCTGGGATTCCTCGCCATCCTCAAGATGGGAGGCATCGCCCAGCCGCTCTTCTCTGCCTTCGGTGACGAGTCGCTGCACACCAGGCTCGAGAACGCCGGCACGGCCGCCATCATCACGCAGAAGAAGCACGTGCTCAAGGTCCGGAAGATCGTGGGCTCGTTGCCGGAGTTGAAGCACGTCATCGTGGTGGACGCGCCGGCGAGCCAGCTCAAGCCGGGCGAGGTGGCGCTCGAGCTCGACGCGCTGCCGCCGGTGCAGCAGTTCGACGTCTATCCCAGCACCGCTGAGACGCCGTCGGTGCTGCACTACACCTCCGGCACCACGGGCCAGCCCAAGGGCGCGCAGCACGTCCACTATTCGCTGATCGCGCAGTACATCACGTCGCGCGTCGTGCTGGACCTCAAGCCGGGCGACATCTACTGGTGCAACGCCGATCCCGGCTGGGTGACCGGCACGAGCTACGGCATCATCGGCCCGTGGGCGTGCGGCGTGACGCAGGTCGTGCTGGACGCGGGGTTCCAGGCCGACCGGTGGTACGCCTTCCTCCAGAAGCGGCGGGTCACGGTCTGGTACTCGGCGCCCACCGCCATCCGGCTGCTGATGCGCGAGGGCACCGCGCTGGTGCGGAAGTACGACCTCTCCTCCCTCCGCCACTTGTGCAGCGTGGGGGAGCCGCTGAACGCCGAGGCGGTGATCTGGTCCGAGGAAGCGTTCGGGCGTCCCTTCCACGACACCTTCTGGCAGACCGAGACCGGGTGCATCGTGATCACCAACCTGCCGGGGATGCAAGTCCGGCCCGGCTCGATGGGCAAGCCGTTCCCCGGCATCGAAGCCACGGTCCTCGACCCGAAGACGTACGAGCCGCACACCGCGCCGGGGCGGGTGGGCCTCATCGCCCTGCGGCCGGGCTGGCCTTCGATGGTCCGCTCGTACTGGAAGAACCCCACCGGTTACCAGAACAAGTTCCGGAACGGGTGGTACCTGTGCGGCGACCGGGCGTCCATCGACCCGGACGGCTACTTCTGGTTCGTGGGGCGGGACGACGACGTGATCAACACGGGTGGCCACCTGGTGGGGCCGTTCGAGATCGAGTCGGCGCTGCTGGAGCACCCGGCCGTGGCGGAGTCGGCGGCGGTGGCCAAGCCCGACCCGATCAACATGGAAGTGGTGAAGGCGTTCGTGGCGCTGAAGCCGGGCTACGAGCCGAGCGCCGATCTCGAGCTGGAGATCATGAACACCATCCGGCGCAAGCTCTCGCCGCTCGCGATGCCGCAGGAGATCGAGTTCATCGCGGCACTCCCCAAGACGCGCAGCGGGAAGATCGTGCGGCGGGTGCTCCGGGCGCAGGAATTCGGCGAGCCGGTGGGCGACGTCTCAACCCTGATGGAGGAGTGACATGGACGACTTCACCACGGTCATCCTCGACTACGTGAAGCGGGAGTACATCGAGGAAGGGGACGACCGCGAGGTGGGCGTAGACACGCCGCTCATCAGCGGCGGGATCGTGGACTCGTTCTCGATGGTGTCGCTGAAGCGGTTCGTCGAGAAGAAGTACGGGATCCAGATCCCCGACGCGGACGCCACGCCGGCGGCCTTCGACAGCGTGACCAAGATCGCGGAGCTGGTGGTGCGGTTCCAGAAGGTGTAAAGGCAGGTGGTAGGTTTTGGGTTGGAGTTAGCGGGGAGGACGACGCATGGCATACGGAGCGAAGGCGCGGGAGTGGTACGAGTCGGAGCTGGCCGGCATCAAGGGGGCGGGGCTCCTCAAGGAAGAGCGCTACATCCGGAGCCCCCAGGGCGCGGAGATCGACGTCGAGTACCCCGCCGGCGCGCCCCCCAAGCACGTGATCAACCTCTGCGCCAACAACTACCTTGGGCTTTCCAGCCATCCGGAGGTCGTCGAGGCGGCGCGGAAGGGGCTCGACACGCGCGGCTACGGGATGTCGTCGGTGCGCTTCATCTGCGGCACCCAGGACATCCATCGCGACCTCGAGCGGCGGCTCACCGCGTTCCTCGGCACCGAGGACACGCTGCTCTTTCCCTCGTGCATGGACGCCAACGCGGGCGTCTTCGAGGCGGTCCTCGGCGAGCAGGACGTCACCATCGCCGACCGGCTGATCCACGCGTCGCTGGTGGACGGCGTCCGCCTGTGCAAGGCGGCGCAGGACTCCTACAAGCACTCCGACATGGGGCACCTGGAGGAGAAGCTGCAGCTGCACCAGGACAAGCGGTTCCGGATGATCATCACCGACGGCGTGTTCTCGATGGACGGCGACCTCGCCAAGCTCGACGAGATCGTGGCGCTCGCGGAGAAGTACGACGCGATGGTGTGCGTGGACGATTCGCACTCCACCGGGTTCATCGGCAAGACGGGCCGGGGGACCCACGAGCACTGCGGCGTGGTGGGGAAGATCGACATCATCACCACCACCCTCGGCAAGGCGATGGGCGGAGCCTCGGGGGGGTGCGTGAGCGGCCGCAAGGAGCTGGTGGAGATGTGCCGCCAGCGGGCCCGGCCGTACTTGTTCTCCAACACGGTGGCGCCGGTGATCGTGGCGGGCGCCATCAAGGTCCTCGACATCCTCAGCCGGTCCACCGACCGGCGGGATAAGCTGGAGTGGAACGCCGCCTACTGGCGGAAGCTCCTCGTCGAGGCCGGATTCGACGTGAAGGCGGGCGCGAGCCCGATCGTGCCGGTGATGCTCTACAATGCGAAGCTCGCGCAGGACGTGGCGCGCGACCTGTTCGCCGAGGGCATCTACGTCGTCGGGTTCTTCTTCCCGGTCGTGCCGAAGGGCCAGGCCAGGATCCGCACCCAGCTGTCGGCGGCGCACGAGAAGGCGCACCTCGACCGCGCGATCGAGGCGTTCGTCAAAGTGGGCAGGAAGTACGAGATCCTCGGCAAGGACAAGAACGCCATCATCCAGCAGTACGGCCTGTGAGGGGCCCATGACAACCAAGGCGGCGTCGAAGTGGGAGCAGGTGCGCGACCGGCTGGAGCAGGAAGGCTGGGAAGTGAAGTGCACCCGCGTCTATCTCGCGGAGGCGCGGCGCGAGGGGCATATCGAGCAGGCGACGGGCGACACGCAGGAGGAGGCCTTCGCCCAGCTCTGCCAGATGACGCTGCAGGACTCGGTGGACGGCTGCCCTTAGAGGCTGGCCAACAGATCGGCGTTCGTCTTCGAACGCCGCATCAGCGCCAGCAACATCTCGACGGCCTGGGCGGGCGGCAGTCCCGCGAGCCGCCGCCTGAGCGCTACGCGCCGCGCCACCTCGGCGGGTTCGCCGAGCAGCTCCTCGCGCCGGGTCCCGCTCGCCGAGATGTCCACCGCGGGATAGAGCCGCCGGTCCGCCAGCTCGCGGGAGAGCCTGAGCTCGGCGTTGCCGGTCCCCTTGAATTCCTCGAAGATCACGTCGTCCATCCGGCTCCCGGTCTGGTCGAGCGCCGTGGCGATCACGGTGAGCGACCCGCCCTCGGGAACGGCGCGCGCCGCCCCGAACAGGGCCTTGGGCTTGGCGAGCGCGGCGGCGTCGAGCCCGCCGGTCATGGTGCGGCCGACCGAGCGTCCCGCGGCGTTGTGCGAGCGCGCCAGGCGCGTCAGGGAGTCGAGCACGATCACGACGTCGCGCCCGATCTCCACCTGGCGTCGGGCGTGCTCGAACACCATCTCGGCCACGGCGACGTGCCGTGCGTGCGGCAGGTCGAAGCTCGAGGCGATGACCTCCCCGCGGCCCCAGTCCACCAGCTCGCTCACCTCCTCGGGCCGCTCGTCAATCAGCAGGAGCAGCAGCTCGGCGTCCGGATGCCCCAGCGCCACGCCCTCCGCCACCGCCTGGAGCATGACCGTCTTGCCGGCTTTGGGTGGCGACACGATGAGCGCCCGCTGCCCGAACCCGAACGGACAGACCAGGTCCACGGCGCGCTGGATATCGGCGGTGCGCGCACTGGAGGCGCGCTCGGTCTCGAGCCTCAAGAGCCGCGCCGGATGTACCGCCCCGAGGCTGGTGAACTCGGGGCGCGCCGCGAGATGCTCGGGCGGCAGGCCATTGACCGATCGCACGCGCCCGTCTTCCAGCACGACGAGGTCGCCGCGGCGCAGTCCCGGAAGCCGCAGACCTGGGTCGCTCGTGCCCGGGAGGTAGCTGTGCGCGGCCAGGCGCAGCGCGCCGCCTCGTGGGGCAGGGTCGTACCAGCCGGTGATGGAAGGCATGTGGGCTTGCAGCAGGCTATCCCGTCATCCGGCGCATGAACTGCATTCCAGTCATCATCCCCAAAGACCCCCGCGACGCCTGCTCCTCGTCGTAGCGCTCGGTTGAGTCGGGCGTCTCGCCGGGACGGAGGATGGCCACCGGCACGGGATCGCGACCGTGCTGACCGGTTGCGACGGGAGTGGGATGATCGGGGAGAACGGCAATGGTGGCCGTAATCGAGCGAGCGTCGAGACCCGCCAGGATCAGCCGCACCAGACGCTGGTCCAGGTACTCGATACAACGGATCTTGAGTTCGAGGTCGCGGGCGTGCCCCGCTTCATCGGTGGCCTCGACATGCACATAGACCAGATCGTGGTCCGCGAGGGCATCGAGACAGGCCTGGGCCTTGCCTTCGTAGTTGGTGTCGTAGAGGCCGGTGGCGCCGGGTACGCGAATCAAGTCCATGCCCGCGTACACGCCGAGGCCCATGACGAGATCGACCGCCGAGATGACGGCGCCATGGACGCCATACAGCTCCTTGAGCGTCTTCATCGTCGGACGGCGCCCCGGTGACCAGGTCCAGATCGCATCGGCCTGGTCCTTGCCCGCGGCCCGGCGGGCGGCATTCACCGGGTGGTTCTCGAGAATGGGCAGTGCCCGCCGGTACAA
>Ga0209777_10000604_pt1 | contig 57736 bp, 35 predicted proteins | sample FrelakmetHBP12HB_FD_187147 | JGI IMG/M metagenome (GOLD analysis project Ga0209777, IMG submission 187147) | Freshwater lake sediment microbial communities from the University of Notre Dame, USA, for methane emissions studies -HBP12 HB (SPAdes)... | ecosystem: Environmental > Aquatic >...
TATAGATAATGTTGAAGAAACCCCATAGTCGGTCAGTAATACTAAATCATTATTATTATCCGCTATTATTTTCCAATTATCATTAAGCTCGACCATCTTAAATACAGACCAGTCATTAGTAAAAGTATTAGCTACCCATATAGTATCTTTATTTTTTGGATTTAATCCAGTAGTCCCCCAATTTATTGTGGTTTGGGTAACATCATATGACATCCAATTGATATCACCCGAGTTTACATATCCTGCGTTTGGAATTGGATAATTTATAATATCGGTCAGTGGAAATTGTAATGAATACTCTGGATTATCAGGTCTCACAGTCCATAATATTGGGTCATCGACTGATATATCGATAATATTATTTGTAGTTGTATCTTTTACAATTTCACCTTGCCATACAGCATATAATTGATCATGTAAATTTGTACTTATGTTCGATTTTACAACAACCGATGGAGCACCTAAATATCCCATACCCGGGTCTGTAACATCAATCCTGGAAATTTGCCCTATACTGTTTAGTACAGCATAAGCTTTAGCACCCCTAGTAGCTAGTATCAATGTCCAATTATTTAGAATAAATTCACTAGGCCCTTGGGCAATATTACTAGTATAGTAATTTTCATTACCTTGTTTATCGGGATAATTTACAACCGAGCCTTCTATATATACTGATGTTGTAGAGAAAGAAGCATATGCTATCGTAGGTGTCGCATCTGGCTTGTCGATAATAATTAATGGAACTGTATTATAACTATTCTGAGTATTTAATATATTAATCTCTCGTACAGAACCTATAGTGGATGGTATAAAATTTAATCGTGCAACAACAACTTGCCCGGTATTTTGTTCCGGGTTTAATATAAACTCGGTAGAAACTTGCTCAATAGTATTACCAAATGACGATAATTTTAATGCCCACTCTTCGTACACCACAATGGTTTCGTTGGTCTGAATCACATTAGATCTAAATAAAGTATTTAATGCTTGCGATGTACCTTTTTGTCTAATAGATCCTTGATAGAACATATACTGGACATTTCGATCCACTTGCATATTATCCAGATAACTTTTACTTTCATATCCAATTAAGTGATATCCTAAATCTTGTAAGCTAGTATTATCTAGTGTAACGTTAGAATCATAGAAATATCTCATGCTATCTACTATAGTATCGTAATTTGGTACTAATTGATTATTAATGATAATATATCCTGCAGCTTCCATCTTACCATACCAATTATTACTTCTAAACCCGTTGAACCGTAGCCGTTCCTGCCTTGCCTGCAATAAGGGATTATATACGGTATCACCAAAACTTGTATCGTTGTCAAAAATTAGTATGTGTTCGGTAGTAGTCGTATTAACTTGTAAATAATATATTCCGCCCGAGTTAACTGTATTCGGAGATACTGTTATCGATAATCCACTACGTTCTGTAGTTATATTATTTGTAGGTATAGCTATACCGTATTTGTCTAGAATACTATATACACCATTAGACATGGTCTCAACATCTTTGGGATATCCTCGACTAACAATAATATTTGCACTATTTGCTAGTGGACTTAGTTGAATCATAGCATCTGGTGCCCACTCGGTGTTCAGCCAAAATAGTAACTGTTTTGCAGACGATAACCAATCGCTAACTATATTTGTAGTTGGATCTACGTTTTGAAATTGCCAGCCGATTGATTCTAAATATGCACCATACCCTATCATTAAATCAAATACTTCCTGTACAGAATTAACAGTAACACCATATGGGTATGTAGTAGTCGTAGTTAATGATTCGGGTCTATAATCTACAGATACTCCGCCAGAAATAGGTAAACTAGATAGTTTTCGGAAGTTAGCGGATATAAATTTATTACTAGTCTGTACTACTAAACTTTGATAGTATACACTATTATATCTAACAATATCTCCTATATTATATGTAGCACCTTGAGAAAAATACTGAAACGATGCAGGTGTCCCGCCTATTGTTATATTAACAATGGATGAGTCTGCTCTATCTAATGTTATAAATGATGAATTTAGTAAATCATATCCGTATACGTTAAATGTACCATTAGCTAAGGCACGAATAATAATTCCACTATAAGAATAGGTAGCTACAACCGGACTAGTATATAAAATGACATCGTAGTTAGTCGATGGAATAATTAATGTATTTCTAGTAGAGGTAGGACTAACAGCTTCAATATATAGGTTCGTCGTATCTTTATTAGTAAATCCTGCAAACTTATTGGCAAGGTTTACGTCAAGTGTTCTAATTTTTTGACCAAATGTATCAGTGATATTCATATTTAGATACGATACTCGATCACTGATCCATCGCTGATATCCAAATCTAACTTGTATTGTCCCATCAATATTTTCTGCATGTACATATTGATCTTTATTTTTTGGTCGCATCCATGAAAAGAAAGAATCAGTAGTTGTGGCCGAATAGGCATCGTTCTGTACAAACTGCCAATTAACGGACGACCTGACCGGACTTTCAATATCTGGTATTGTGATCATACCTGCCGATATCTCTGTACCGACTGTATCCCACATAAATTCACAATACTGTGCAGGCTTAGTTAAATATAAAATCTCCTGTACCGAAAATGCGTAGGCAGATGATGCGTACCATGCTTGCTCTACTGGTGATCCGTCACCATATGCCCACTCGATATCGAAATTATCATATGGTTCGTAATAATTACCAGAGAAGGCTATATTAAATAAAGTCATAACAGATATAATTTCTCCTGCGGAGTTGACTGGGATAATTGCCGCCAATCCTGGTCTTTGCCACAAAGATTGTGGTAGTGGTAATAAAGTATCTGGATCGTAAATTGCTGTAGCACCTTGGCGGATTATGCCATTCTCTAAATCTTGCCACATATTATTTAACCCACTTGCTGCTGAGGCCCATACTGATTCACCAGATACATTTTGTACAGGGATACCGTATTCACTAATCCACCAATCAGGCTGGCTACTAAATCCTAGCATTTCCCACGGCCGAGTATCTGGATATATTGTATCATAGCAATACTGAAATATACCTTTCCAGTTACCTGGCAGATTTAAATGTACGCCGGAAGTGGTAACTGCATCTGTGTAATTATATAATTTCCAAATATTACCTATTCCAGGTATAAAGCTCGATACTACTGACGGAGTGGTACTTGATGTACCCCAATCATTGGCTCTATAATTTGCTTTATTCTTTGCTGCCCATTTGTTAATATATGATTCCGTAATTCCTAAAAAATCTGGTTTCGTATATCGAGTTTGTCTAAAATATCCAGATTTTACAGATTCAATTCTTACAGGTAAATTATACTGCTTTGCAAATTTTGGTTGTAATAAATTATAAATTCTTTTTTCTAATTCTAATAACAGTTGATCTCTGTAGTCACCGTATGCTAATGTACGTGACCCATCATGCCCGATAATTACGCTAGCCGGACTAAGATAAGAAAAATCTGTTTCTATTCTCGGTAAAAATGTCGGATATGTGCCAACTTTAGTCGGTGTAGAGGGTATATATGCAGGTAACGGATTTTTATATAAATTAACTGCAACAGTATTACCAATAAAAATTTTAGGCGATAATAAATTAAATTGTATAGTTATTTCTAAGTTTGTTGAAATAATGTCGTAGTCAATTCCGACTACTAAAAGATTTTCTACAATAGTAGTATCGTAAATATATATCGAGTTTCTTGTATCAGTTAAATCTATGTAATTGGTCAATACTAATTGCCCGTCTGTCGGAATTATATCTGTTTCATTTGCATATGAACTTCCATTGGCAATCATATATGAATATGCAAATGCATTTGAAAATTCATTAGATACATTGACAATTTTTAAAATCTCCTCAACCCATGAATTGATTATAATCGTATTATTGTAGTATTGTATTGGGCTAAACCCTTGATTTATTAATTGTAACGCAGTTCTTAAATACTTATTTTTAAATTTAGTATATTCATCACTACTAAATCGTATAGCAGAAATAAGATCTAAGTTAATATCCGACATGGGTAGCATTGCTTTTAATACAGGTGTTACATTCTGTAAAATAAATGTACCTAGTGATCTATTTTTAATAGTATCCCTATAATTATTTGGACCCCCAAAAGCACTTCCAATTTCTCCAATCTGTTTTGAAATAATAGAAGAAAAGTGTTGTATTAAATTACTTCCACTAATTGTACTAATTTCTTGTTGGGTAGGATTTGCATCTAACTGTTGTGGTATTTCAAAATATCCTAATGCAGATTCACTTAACATAGTTTGAGTATATGTTTGAGTTTCGATAATAACCGGAGGTGTACCAGATATCGGTTGAAGTGCAGAAATATAAAATGATAAGTCTACATATACCTGATTATTAATTATTACTAAATCATATCCATTTGTATGAAATAGTGAATTCTGTACTTCAACACCATTTACTATAACAATAATATCTGGAGTGGCGGGATATCCGTACGGTACTACACTTATACCAAATTGGTATTTAGATCCGTAATTAACCACGAAGTTATCGATAACTCGCTGTTTACTTACAGGTATATCATTTGGTACATTTAATACTAATGTACCTTTCTGTGTTGGATCATAGAGATTCCAACTGTTATATAATACCGGGCTAACTAATGTCTGATAATAGTAGTATCCAGTAATAGGTAATACATTTGTACTATATGTGTATCTATCAGTAATTAGATTGTTTTCAAAAAGAATATCTGATGCTTGACCTAATGCTGTGTAGATAATTGCAAAACCTAGTACTGGATCTAGTGGAGCACTTGGCGCTACATCGACAGAATATGAAAATATTTTAGATCCTTTGAATGTACTAGTAGGATACGATATAATATCATCTAATCTTATACCTAAATGATCGTATAACTGGAATAATGGTGGTTGGTTTAAATATGTTTTATCGTTAAATGCTTCTTGCCAGATACCATTATCATAATACCAAACTTCGCCTCGTAGGCCGGCGTTATACGGGCCGGACTCACTTATAAAGGTTATATCACCAGTTGTTATAGGTGTTAAATATTTTATAAAAGTAAGTATTCCATTAGATACTACTGCTTTATATAATTGCTGATTAGTGGAAATATCGTTAAAAAATACAACTATCTCGCCACCGATAAAATTTGTTCCATATGTACTATTTACAATAGGTGTTTGTATACCATTTAAGTTTGATAGTAATAAAGGTTGATCAAGAGAGATATCACGAAATCCGTAGGTGATATTAGACTTAAATTGTGTACCAGAATTATATAAAACTAAATCAGCAATAAATTGAATAATTGGTCTTAATGCTCTTGTCGAATTAGTAGGAAATAACGATCCTGTAGCTAATGTAGCACTTGTAATAGCATCGATATGATACCATTTGTTAGACCTAGACCATGCATTTTTATCTAAACTACCACGCTCAATAGTTATGTAATCCCCATTTGACGGCTGTGGCTCCGACTCCCATGTATTGCCATCCCAATTTATGTTTTTAATGACTCGACCAGTCGATAGTGTAGTAGAATTATCCCATGGCAAAAATTCAAATGCACTTCCTGTAGTAAAATCAAGTGTCATTGGTACTAACCGTATACCGACAGAACCCCCTATATTTTCTACAGTATGAGCCACACTATATTCTGTATCTCCCTGAATTTGTATTGTTAATCCTGTAGTTAATGTGAAATTAGGCGGTGTAGCAGTAGGCGGAGTAGTATAAGTTGTTTTACCTATAATGTCTTCCGAGCTTACTCCTGAAATTACAATAGTAGGCAACCCTTGCTCTATCCAATAGTAGTTCTGATAGTTTGTAAACATATCATAATCAATTGGTGGTGCAAAACTATAATATTCTGATTCAAATAATCTATTCTGACTCGACGTATCGCCACCATAGTAATCGATATAATTTAATAAGTCTTCATAGAAAAAGATATTAGTTTTGTTACTACTAGCATCTTTTGAGTATGCTGTCGCTTCTAACTGCCACCAGGTCCTATTCTTAGTAGGTTCGGGTATGTAGAAATCGGAAATAGCATTATAATCGCCCGCTACTCTGCGACCTAAATATCCTGCTAATAATGTATTATCTTTTTTTGAAAAAACTTGATCAAACGTCGCATCAAAGAACTTTTTTTCAGTTGTTGTTTGAAATACTGAGGGTAATTTTTTTACATATTGAGTCATCTAATATCCAAATAATAGAAATGTTACTTTCTATTATTTATCATCAGAATTATATGCATGTAGAACTATGGTACTATAATACTTCAGTTACTTAAATTTTGAGCACTTAGACTAGTGATAATTTGCACATTATTTACATTAGCTGTAGACATAAATAGTTCATTTGGATTTGCTACAATTTCAAATAAATTACCAAATGCTGAGTTCGCGTTATTAGGCACTATTACAACTGAACTAATCATTCCTGAAAGTTGTTGATGTATAAATGCAGCTAATTCAGTATAGAAAAAGTTTTCTCCAAACGCCCAATTTCTGATATCAAAATACTGATTAATAGATGTAATAACCAATGTCTTTATTTCATTATCTGTAGTTGTTGTTGATAAAGATTTTACAACTTTAAATGTGGCCTGTAATGACTGGTCTGCTTGTGGGCCAAATAGTATCTTAAATACTCCAGAATTCCATATCATAGAATCGCTAACCATTTTATATTGGTCTAAATTCTGAAATTGGACTCGCAAATCTTCGGTCGTTGGTGCAACTGGTTTAGTTGCAAGTGTTCCATTAGCATTTGCCCAATTGGTCATATCTGTGTAGTATGAGTTAGTAATAACTACCATATCGATAATATTAGTAGGTGATGGGTCAATTCTTTGATCAATCGGTGAGTAGTGACTCCATTTAAAGTATAAAGGGATTTGCTGTGTCAATGGTATCTGCGTATTTTGTGTATAGGATTTACCATTTTTATCATAGTGAGAAGCATCTATCAGTTGGTTAACTACAGTGCCAGTAATATATCCGGTATTCGAAGTTGCAGTAAATTCTAACTTATAATATACACCAAACCCGGGTGGACTAATAGATGATAATAGATATGACTGGGATAGAAAATATGTATTTAAAATGTTAGATTTATTAACAAGTGATTGTGTACCTACTAGCCAAGGATATATAGTAATACCGTTTGATAGATTATTATTAAAAAATGCACTTAGCTGGTTCGCAATAGTTATGACCGGCATAGGTAATGTTATTGTTGGATCAGTATATGATAACTGGGATAAATTATTTATAAACAATAGATCGGTTTCGCTCATATAAGAATAATTTAGGCCTAATATAGCAGCAGGATTAAGTATTTGTGTCCCCGATAATAGTTGGTCTGCTATAAATGGCGAGTTATATAATACTGTATCAATCCCCGGGTTAACCATTGGAAAATATACATATAAAGATGTAGTCACATTCTCTAACATAAATTGCCAGTTTGATACCCACGTACGAGTACTTTGATAACCGGTAAGTGCATCAGTGTAGTATTCGAATACTACTCTATCTGTATGAGCGATTAAATTATTAAATGCGTTTGGATTATCTGGAATTCCGTCACTATTTGAATCAATCAGTGATACTTGAACTTTAGAATTATCTAAGTATCCATCATCCTGAATATATACACCCGATACAGTAAAAGATACTTCTTCTGATAAAAACGAGGTCGATGGATTATTAACTACAGGCATATTATTATCGACAGAGTTATTTGTATTAATAAATGGCATAATCTCAATAGTATCCTGTAGTGCTAGCCCGGTATTATTATCTATAACAACTACACCTGGCTCCCAGTAAAATCTTACATCCTTATAAGAGTCAAATACAAATACTCTGCCCCGGGCAGTCATATCATATGTCGTTACATTCAACTGGCTATTTGCTGTGATATTTACATATAATAATCCGCCGGGCGCATAGTTTGTCCAATCAGAGTAAATTTCTGTGTTTGGCCCATTAGTTATTGCTGGCGCATAACTCCACGGCTGTAATGATTGGTCAGTATATCCAGTTGTAGTTGCTGTCGATACATTCCATTCGTCCTGCAATAAATCATAATATATAAAAAACGAGATACCGTTATTGATTGCAGTAGTAATATTAGCAATTTCTATATTGTTAAGTACATTTCTAAAGGCCGGATAAAGTTTTATTGCCTGGTAATTTGATTGTTCTGTAACCCCTAATTCAACTGGGCCAATATTAGCATACGGATTTAATGGATTGATAATAACAGGTATTCCTGCCTGTATAACACTATTAATTTTTGCAGAATTTAGTGTTTTAGTTAGTATACTCGAACTTGTATTGTCGCCCATTTGTAATACAGCACCGTTGTTAATCATTCCCCATGGCTGATATGTTCCATTTGATAAAATATTCTGGGTAAATGTATTAACCAAAGTTGCTGCCGTAGTCGATGATTTAGTATTCGAGAAAAACCCTGTTGTATTGTGAAATGTTGCAGGGCTTGTTTGCCAATATAGTGGTTTTTGAGATGGATTATTTAGATCTAATATCGAAAACCCATTAGTAATAGGTATTGTAGTGCTACTTAATATAGCGATAGCTGTTGCTCCAGTACCGGCACCACCTGAAATAGTAATTGTAGGTGTAGATACATATCCAGTGCCAATCGAAATTAAAGTATATCCGGTTACAGAATATGTCGTTACCGGTAATCCTGATAGTATTGTTGTTATTGCCGATGCTCCAGTACCGGCACCACCCGAAATAGTAATTGTAGGTGTAGATGTATATCCCACTCCTCCCGAAGTCAATCTATATCCAGTAATAGAATATGTTTCTAATGTTCCGGATAGTATTGTAGCCGTAGCTGTTGCTCCACTACCTGATCCACCTGATATAGTAAGTGTAGGAGCAGATGTATATCCAGTACCGCCTGAAATAATATTATATCCTGTCACTGAATATGTTGTTACCGATGGGCCTGATTGTATTATGGATGTTGCTGTTGCTCCATTTCCGCCACCGCCTGATATAGTAAGTGTAGGGGCAGATGTATATCCAGTACCTCCTGAAATAATATTATATCCTGTCACTGAATATGATGTCACTGGAGCAATATATGTACCAGGTACCGATATTGGTTGTATTGTAGAACCTACGATATTTAATGTCCCTGGAGAAGTTGAAAAGTTACCGCCAGTAATATAACAACTATATGTATAATATACAACATATGCTACAGGACTAAGAGATACACCAATATCGATAGAATTCCCCAGTGAGAAAGTGTATCTAGCTGAACCTGATTGATATTGGTTAGTCCCGGAGTCAGTTGGTGAAAAACTTGTAAGGCTGGCTACATTATTTGTAATAGTAAAATTTACTGTTACTACGGTTGATCCATTAGATGGAGAAGCTATACAAGTAATTTGTTCTGAATATGCCCCATCAGGTATAGTACCAACAATATTAGTTAGTGTTACTTGAGACGACGGAGGTGTATCTACCGTAGCAATATATGTTATATTACTAACCGTCGGGGACGATATAACTGTCCCACCCGAAAAAGCACCGACTGTCGGAGTAGTAGTCTGAGTATTTGGAAAAGTAGCTGTATATGTACCGGAAGTTGCTGTATAAAATCCTCCGCCAGAATTAGTCGGATTACCTAATACAGCGGTGGCTAATGCGCCGGAACCGGCGCCACCGCTGATAGATACCATAGGGGCAGTTTGATATCCGTTACCGGTTATACCAACTAATATTCCCGAAACTACTCCACTAGATGGGGAAACTACTGGATTACCTAATACAGCGGAGATTGATGCACCTGAACCGCCTCCGCCGGTTATAATTACTCCAGGATTTGATATATATCCGCTACCGGGCGTATTAGCAGTAGCAGTCGATACTACCCCAGTGGTGGGAGTAACTACCGGGTTGCCTAATATAGCTGCTGCGGTTGCTCCTGACCCACCACCACCTATAATAGATACAGTAGGTGAAGATGTATATCCACTACCTGCTGATGTAGATATTACAGATGTTACTATGCCGGATCCCGAGGTAACGGATGGATTACCTAAAATAGCAGTAGCAACACAGCCGTTGCCGCCACCACCACTAATAGTAACTGTAGGCTGTGAAGTATATCCACTACCTGTTGTATTTGCAACTATCGATGAAATTATAGTAGTTGTAACTGTTAGCGCATTAACCCGTATTGTTGACTCAAACTGCGGTAAATATTCATCATAGAAGAAATTGTTAACTTTTGTATCATATAACATTTCCTGAATTGAATTTATTAAAATCTGTTGTATAGTTCCGGAGTTCGAAGAATTTTGTATTATTTCAGTTAATACATTTTGATTATCTCGATATAGTGCACCATCTTGTCCAAAAATAATTAAATCTTTATGAAATCCTGTGGGATCATTTATATCAATATATCTACTTTGACCACTCATAGTCCTGTCAAGTGCAGTTAATTTTATAATCTGATTACCATATATTAATGGTAATACATTATAATCCGATCCGTTAACCATCCTAGATTGTGTTGAAAAAACTTCTGGAGCTCTTAATCGTATCTGATCATTTGTTTCAGACGGTGCTGCATTAGCAATGGTTTGCTCTAAGTTAAAGGTAACTCGTAAAGTGTAAGATTGTTGATCCGCACCAACATATGGTATATTGATTTGTACCCCTTGTACATCAGTGGGGCGAATAACTAGTGATTGATTCGCACTTATTCGTGTCCAAAATCTAAATAACCCAGTAGGAACGTTTCCGAAGTTACCATCTGCAAATCTTACCGTAATTGCATCATTAGCATCTGTTAAAACATCAAAAATATTTCTTTGAGCAAATTGTATGCTATTGTAAATAATATTTTCGCCGGCTAATGTAGGTACCGCTTGCCATTGTGCTAATACCTTACCTGACTGATCTGTCTGTTGAACATATACGTCATTATTATTAATATTTTGTATGGGAATAGGAAATAGTGTATTAGGTGACGGAAAAGCAAAATTGGTATCGGTGTTAATTAAATTACCTTGTCTGAAATATAGAAAGAATCCCGTGTTAGCCGATGATACACCTAAGCTATCGTTACGATATATAAAATTAAATGCACTTGCAGGATCTGGATCTCTTTCAAATATTGTCTGATTCGTAGTAAAATCTGGATTACAAATATCTATAGGATATGTTTGTCCATTTATAGTGGCTGTAATAGGAAACGTCACACTCAGATTAGTTACGCTATTTAATTGGTATAAATCAGTTGGTATACTTCCAATTGTTCCACTTTTAGTCGGACGGCCAAATGGGTTTAATTGACTAAAACTTGCATTAGTTATTTGAATAAATTGATCAAACCAATCTGAATTATTCGGATCGTTCCAATATACAGTATAATTGTTAAGATTATTACCATTTGCATCAATAAGTGGCTGATTCGTCTGTAAAGAAGAAATCTTAAATAATCCGCTAGCAGTTATATTTCTACTAGGTACATAGTTAACCATAGATGCTAATCTTATGATACTTTCTCTACGAGTAGCAGTATCGATAAAATTTTCTCTACTATTTAAATCTGTTCTAAAAGCTAAACTTGTACCAAAATATGCTAGTAATTCAATAATTGCTATAAATTCAGAACTTTCAATATAGTCATTATAATTTTCAGGATAGTAAGTTTGAATATAATTTATTAGTGCCTGTTTTAATGTATCGAAATCGTATGCAGTGTAATCAATAAAAGAGTATGCTGCAAAAACTTTCTGGTAATCTTCTTGTGCAAATAAATTCGATTGTCTAATTGATCCGCTCATATAATTTCCTTATTCAATGAATTGGAATAATTATAATCACATGTGATGTCTTGTCTATACATATGCTGGTTGCCTTTATTTGTTTTACTTATTTTATTTCGTTTTTTATTATTCTGTATTTTACTAAATACAGATCTTTCTTCTAATATGTTAGATCCAATGCTTTGTATGATATTATCACATATTCTAAAATAATTCATTTTAAAATGTTTCCTTATCTGTGAGCGAAAATTCTGCATACAAACTTGTTGTAATATTTTGTGGTACATATAGTAATATCATGGCAACAGTTAATGCTTGATCAGTTTGCGACACTTCGATTGATACCATTTGCACTCTTGGATCTGCTTCTACTACTCGAACTGCATCTTCTATAATCGCATTTTTGGTATAGTCATCAAACGGATCAAACAGGTAACTATATATATTTGAGCCAAACGCCGGTAGCATTAATCGAGATCCTAGCGGAGTTGCAAATTGATTTAAAATATCTCTTCTAACAATATCAATATCAGTCAAGGAGTATGGTGGCTTAGGTTGATTAACCGTGTTAAAGCCTACAAATAAAGGCTTTGCTGGTTTAATATTTTTCTGGATATTACTGTTCGGTGGTATAATGGCCATATAATTCTCTTTATGTTATTTATCACTTAAATTATATGGTAGTTCACACCAATGTTATGCGTATCGGTTTAATACCCCGTGATCATACTTATTCTGATACATTGTCATAATTTTTAGCGGGTCGGATGAAGATCGATTTCCGGCCTGGTTAAAACTTAAATGATACCATACTGAATTTGAATTTCCGCTATATTCATAAATGAACTGATCATAAGGTAGTTTATCTCTGATCCATGGCGCATTCTCCCAATATTTATCTAGATTCCAACCTATAAATTGTACATCCATTGCCATACCACAGGTATGCTGACTTTTGTTAGGCGGTCTACAACTTTCTTCATTCCTGATAGCGGAGTTAATTCTAAATTTACCAAATTTAGCAAATAACGGTTCAGCAATATTAATAGCTAACGCTTGTAAATTACAAAATCGCTGTTGTGCAGTTAAACCATTAAAATCTATAAGAGGATGTGGAAAAAAGGCATTGACGGTAAAATCTCTAAGTTTGAAATTTGTGCTTAATTGTATATCGTAATTTGAACCATCCCATATAGTACAATTAACTGGTATACCGTTCCCACCTGGCGGTAAAGTAGTATCTGACGATAACGGATTAGTAGTATTTTGCCCTGGAAGACTAGTCTGCGTAGGAAGTGGATTATTACCTGTCTGTACTCCCTTTGTATTAGATGAATTATTTCCTGCCGCAATATTACTATTATATTCGTCAAACGTAGGATCGCCGTGATCGGATCCTCCTAACGCATTCAATAAAGGTTGTGCATTTACAAATGTACTAGTCGAAATGGCAACGCCACCGACAGTAATCGAGGGTGGTGTGCAGCTCATTTAATATTCCTGGTTAGTTTATTTAACATTATTTTAATACCTGTATTAAGCCGGCCATTTAACATCACATCCATTTGGGTCTATATTATTTACAATCATTGTTACTATTCTTGGTCCACGCTGTCCTACCTGTGTAAACCATCCAGAATTTTTAAGTTGCATTCCGGCGGTATTATAATCACCTGATTGCATTGCAGATATAAACATTTTAAACTTTGATAGACCTGCTTCGCCTAAGTTATAACATAAATCTGCACATGCACGGCGGCGAATATCTGTTAAATTACCCCAACAATCTAAACCTAGTTGCCGTTGAGCTCCTGCAATTGCATTTGGTGCATCTTGTTGAAACCATGCCGTAACTTGATTAGATGAAATAGTAGTTGGCACAGGGAATAAGGAAATTTCATTAGCCCTTAATAAATGTCCAATACCTGCTGTCGGTAATCCTCGAGAGTCATTATAAGATACATATTTAACTCCTTCATTTATCATTAATTCACATTGAAACGCTGGTAAATTAAAATCTTTGGTTATTGAACTATCGCCCGGCGACGATGAACCTAAACTAATATTATTTGCACCAGGTGTAGTATTGGTTACTGGAGAATTTGCTACATTATTGCCTGCACCGGATGATCCCATATAAGTCTGTGATGCTTGCGTAGATGCAGGTTTATATCCACTTATTGATCCATATGAAAATGTAGTATGTTCCGGACATGGCTCATAAGTTGGTAATCTAGTAATAGTAGTTTGCAACGACTGTGCTTCTCTTTTAAACTTATCTTCGGGTACAAAAATAACCCAATACAGCATGTTAAATGTCGCAGATGGTGGTGTTCCATTATTAGACGCTATATAGGTGAGATTATTATATATTACAATAGTACCCGGGTTATAGGCAGTATTTTCCTTCCATGCAGGGTAGGAAATAGATGGAACCCAAGTAGCAAGTATATTAATTTTTTCAATAAGCTGTTTAACTTCTGCTGCATTTGCTGCTAGTGCAGATAATGCAGGGTCTGCACTAGCAGGGGCTGCACTAGGCGGAAAACTTACATTTACTGGAGACCCAAGATTTACTTGACTACCTGCATTTAGGCCACCTTCAATACTTACTACTCCAACTATACCTACTGTATCTGAAAATAAAGATTTTGCAGTTACACCGACATTGACAGATTCTAACAAAATATCGCTTGCTGCTGCTTGACGTATATTACCTGCTGCTTTTAAACTAAGGTCTGCACTAGTACACATAATAATACCATTAATACCTGTTACAGATACTGAGCCATTTGAACTTGTCCTGATATTTCCAGTAGCTCCGATATCAAATGCAGCACCCGTTGTCATCTTAATACCTAAATCTGAATTATATTCTTGGCCTCCAGCAATAGTAGTAAGATTAAGAGAATTACCAATACTAATTTCTAAGTTATCATTCTTAACAGTTAGGTAAGCAGTATTCTGTGTTGTACTATGCCAGTTATTTAATGACTGCATTACAATATTACCACCTTCGCCATTGCCTTCGCCTACATATTTCCAAGCAGGAATAGTTTTAGTTTTAGGAATATTATTAACATCGTATGTAAATACTGTTGTATCTTCAGTAGTATCCATTGCTGCTTTCATGAATATATTTTGACCAGCTTCAATATTTACATTTCTGTCTGCTCGTATGTTAATATCGCGCTGAGCTCTCATAGATATATCTGTTGCCCCAAATATATCTATATTACCTGCAGAATCCATTTGTACCCATGCCGTGCCATCTCTATTTATTAAATATACGAATCCACTAGTTTCATCTATTCTAATCTGTGCCCCGGTTTTAGTAGCAAGTTGTATATATTCACTACCTGTACCATCGTCCATAATAAATGACGATCCACCTTTTCTTCTAAACTTATCAGATGTTACTGATGGGTCAATTACAGGTCCGGGTGTAATGATTCCGAATACATTACTTGGTGCTTCTCTACGAGCACTAGTTGTAGTTGTACCGCGAAAAGTATCATTAATTAATCCTTGATTACTTACACCTTTGAATTTAGTTTTTTCGTATGGTTTAATTGCTCGATCTGGTTCATTAACTGTATTATCTGACTTATTATATTCAGCAACTGGAATATTCTTGCCGGGATATTCCCAATTACCAGTACTCGATGCCATACCTGGAACCATCTGGTTCATATATTGATTATATAAACATCCTATCCAGATACCTCGGGACGGATCTCCATTAATAAACATTATCAAAACTTCATTATTAACATCTGGTGGAATCATCCACATTCCATATGAAGTCTGTGTTTGTTCAAATGTCTGCACATCTGATACACTAATAGATTCTACATTTGTGGCACCGGCAAATGGTGAGCAATAATTTACAATTATCCATCCATCGGGATTATCTGGTGCTGAACCCATTTCCGGAACCCATACACGTAATCTACCATTTCGCTGTATATCAGTGGCTTCTTTTACATATCCGAGATATACCCCATTCATTAATGTATTTCTGCCAATTGGCTGGGTAGATGTCGGTTTAGTTGTTCGTGCGTTTGTATTTAAATATGACATATCTTCCTATTAGTTTATGGCCCTTCTGGCAGGAATAACTTGCCAGGTGTATTATTAGTATCATAAGGTATATTAGACGTATTTACTGACGATATCTTACCATATGTATTAGCTAGTAAAGTACTCGGTGATATACCCGAATTATCCTGACCTTTGGGTGATATACTTGTGCCAACTAGTCTTGGTAGTTTTACTGCGGCAGGTGGTACAATAGTAATTACTGGCGGTGTTACGGCATGTACTTGACTAACACCGTTTTCTATGGAGTCTAATAACTCTTTATGATTAGATACATTAATAACTGGATCTAAATATGCACTAAGTTCTTGGGTGAATTTTCCACCAGCAAAATTACTGATAATATTTGTTACTTTATATACTCCACTAAATGTATCCGAAGTAGTAAATGGATCTACTATGCCGGTAGTATCATTGAATAATCTCGGAGTTCTAAATCTAATTACAAAGAAATTATCTGTACCATATAAATTTATCGATGCATCATATGTTTTTTGTGCAGTTTTTAATTCAGTTATTGCTTGTTGTTGGTCTGCATAATTAGATTTATACTGCAGAGAGGTAGTATCGGTTCCTAAATTTCTTGGAAATATCCAAAATGGGTCACCTTTAATTGTAAGTTTTATTTGCTGTAAACTAGCATCTAGCCCACCCGAATATAATGCTGTTGCAAATAAACTTGAAGTTTGTGCTCTTGCAGAGTCATTTGCCGGATCTTTACCGATAATATTGTTTTCGTATGGTGCCTCTCTATATGGAATTGGCCTTAATTTACCTTTTATAAGTGAGTCAGAGGTCGCCTGAGCTTGTTTTGCTTCCGCAGAATATATATTCACATCGGAAATAAACTTTAAATTCCCGGTGGCAGAACTTGCTGCTACTAGAGATCCGGTTTGCTGACCTGTGTATTTACCATTTTTATCATATGGACCGATTTGTCTTCCTGAGTTTAACCCACCTGAAAATTTTTGATTTGTTGTTTGAAGTGATTGAGTAAATGCTTGTTTTTTAGCTGGTACAGCATTTTCTAATAATAAATTATATCGGACAGCAATTTCTGGATTCACTTTTGTTGCAGCTATAGCTTTTTCGGCTGTGGTAATCGCTGAGTCTAAATTTGTATTAGGTGAGGCATTGTTAATAAGTTGTAATGTTTTCCTTATAATTTCTGCTGCTTTTTTTCTATTATCTTCAGTATCATTTTTATTTATACCTGTCGAGTTAGTTGCACTATCGATAAATGCGCCACCGAATCGTGAAACAGCCGCAGCAAATGCTAAATTCATGTTAAGATCTAATGTAATAATTTGATCGTTTAGGCCAGTAAATATATAATTATAATTCTTTCGTAAGATACTTTTAGATAGATATTCGTTTAACCTTTTTGTTTCGGCATCTTTTGTATTTGGTGTCTGCCCAGTCTGAGAGGCAACAGTATCTAATACTCCTATATCATATTTAATAATATATATTGTAATTGCAACAGCATTATCTTGTCTTAGCGAATCGAATGCAATAGGTTTAGTTTCTGTAATAATACGCCAAAGCTTTTTCATTTGATCTGTTTCAGTTGTAGACGGCTTTGGTTGTCCAGCCGGTGTATCCGACCCTTTCATTTGTACCTGAAATGTTTCTGTGCTACCTAATAAGTTATTTACAATAGTATCTATACCAGTAGTAGCTTGGAAAATTGCAGTTGCGTGAGAAAAGTCTACGAAATCTGCTCCTCTAGATGTACTTTTTTTAGCACTAGGATTAATTAGTGGTATACCAACTAACTCATTATCTACCACAATGGTATAACTATCGGGTATACTATAATTATCTATTAATTTTTCATAACAGTCTTGGTTTAATTTAGTTTCTAATTTCTTCATTGCATCACCGAATGTAGTTAATCCGGATAATGTAATATTTTGCATAATTGCAGAATATGCGTTTGTTTGTGCTACCTCATCGTAAAATATGGCTGAAAATTCATACTTAGACCCGACTTGAGTTACATTAATCTTTGAATCTGTTAATTTTATTGGCCATACCCATTTTAATGCACTAATTCCGCTAGGAGCTCCATTTATAACAGACTCTGCAGTTTCAGGATCACGACCTCTAAATTCTAATTGTAGATAGTATGGGGAAACCATCCAATTACCTATACCTAATGCAATAGATTCGTAATACATTTGATCTATTAAACTTGCTCCGGATGGTTCTACTATTTCAAATTTAAGAGTAGTCATAGTGCCTGTACTAGATTGTACTGATGGTGTGGCAATACTATTAATTTCTATCTTATCTATCGTTAAATCTGTTACGCCACTTTCTACAATAATAGTCTGTATATCTGTATTAAGTACATCGCCACTAGTTGCAGCAGATGTAGGTACTATAAATAATTTCCAGTGATATGTATAAGTATCATAGTAATCTAATACATTAGGCTGAAATGCTATAGTGGCCGCACTTTTTGCTGCATTATTTGGTATCCCTGGTTGAGATGGTATATTAGTACTATTTGACGATGCAGGAGGTTGGGGTGCTTCTGAATTGTATAAAGTATTAGTGACCCCCGCAGTGGTCGGTGGTGTAGTTATACCAGGAGTAGTAATTAATGGAGTTAATAAGGGTGCATCATTTAAGAATAATTTTTTTGTATCGTTAGCCATTTATTTTAGTATGTTAGTTGGGATATATATTTGTAAACCAGCAATAAAATCATTGATCGGGTCGATCAATGAATCCGGATTTCTAATAGAAAATACCCACCATAGTGCGGGCGTTCCATATTGTTGTTGACTTAATAAATCTGGCCGTTGATTATATGCTGCAGGAATAGTAAATATAGTATCATAATCGCTACTCGGCACTGTAACAGGTGCCCAAAAATCAAGATAAAAATTCTTTATCGGAGTCTGAGCATATTGACTTGTATCTTTTGAATTGGCGGCCATATTATATGTACCCTTTGTTAATTAATTTACCTTGTCTAAATTCATCTAAATTAAACTCATTTCTAAGTTTAATTGGTATGTACTGAGTATCTAAATCTATCTGTACAGTTATATGTGTCGGTACCCATGTAAACCCACCACTATTTCCAGGTGCTAAATTTACACCCATATTAGATGAAAATATCTGACTGTTAGTAGTGTTTATTGGTATATAGTCGATATCAGCTGGCATAGTATATTCAAAATTTTTAACAATAACTGGGACATTATTAAATTGATAGTCACCTAAATAATTAAATAATAATGTCGGCGGAGGTGTACCTGCCTTGGCATATGGGTTAATACCGAAGTATGATTTAGTAACTGACTTAAAAAAATGCATTACAGCTAGTAAATATAAAGCTTCGTCATTTGTCTGTGCAGTAAATTCGGCAGTAATACTTATCGGTTTTGGATACGATCTTGCATATGCATTATATCCGTAATTGGTTTGAATAAATGTACTTGGATCATATTCGGCAGTGCTGCCGGTTGATACCGACGGAGTATACGGAAATAATACTCCTCTTGTTGACCAAAGCGGATATAATAAATTTGATGGGTCTTTTGGTCCCAGGATATCATTCGATGGTACACTATACTGTTCGTCACCTGATCCGTATATCGCAGGAGTATTCCCGGTGCTCATTGTCTTAGGTTGCAATCTTGCTCGCTGATCTTGTTGTGCCATAGTATATGTCCGTTGTCTCAGCTATTTATCATGTATATTAACCACTATGTTTATTAAGAATTTCTTGACTAAATATATTTCTATTGCTATAATGTATAAAACATTTCATTGGAGAAATATATGTTACCAATAGACGACGATAATAACGATATAGATAATATCGAGGATGTAGGGAATATCGATAATCTAGATAATATCGAGGATGTAGATAATGTTGTCGACATGGATGATGTAGATGATATCGAAATTATCCCGGTGGTCGAAGATATTATGGTACCTGTTAAAAAAGTTAATTATCTTAATAATAAAGATATGTTAAAAGAAATTCACCGTAGTAAAAATTCGTTTTCAGAATATATTGATCCGAAATATTATGATTATGATGTAATTGTTAATGATATTAATGAAATATTTTTAGAAGAAACTCAGGAAAAAGGTCGTATTTCTAGAGCTGCAAGACTAGGTGCAATGGCATTTGCTAATGCAGTGTCGACATGTACATCTCCTGCAAATAAACCTAAATTATCGGAGCATAAGGTTAAACCTGATACTATTTCAAACGATATCTTAATTTACAGGGTATTAACTTTTGAGCATATTCCTTTTGCACCAGGAAGAAAAAAGACTCCAAAAAGTGTGGCAGATAGCCATATTAAACTGAACTTTGCACCTTTTAAACATTTTATTATTGAAGACGGTATAGCTAAAGAAGTAGGCAGGTCTCATTCTAAGAATGGAAAATTTAATTTAGAAAAAGGGTCTATTACAAATACGCTTGCTAAAATGTTTATTCTTATGGTTCATAAATATGGACAACGTAGTAACTGGCGCGGTTATACATATATAGACGAAATGAAAGGCCATGCATTATTACAATTATCTCAGATGGGGTTACAGTTCGATGAATCTCGTAGCGATAATCCATTTTCGTATTATACCCAATCTTTACAAAATAGTTTTACTCGTGTGCTTAATTTAGAAAAAAGACGACAAGATCTCCGTGATGACTTACTTATCGAAAGTGGTGCTAGCCCAAGTTTCTCGAGGCAGTTAGCAATTGAGTCTAATATCCGGCAACTTCGAGAAGAAGCACAAGAAGCTGTTAAGGATGAAAGATAATAATTCGCCAATTAATAAACTAGAAAAATTATAAAAATAAATAGGATATAGAAATATGAATTTATTTGAAAGCGTAATGGTTTTTACAGACATTCATTTCGGACTTAAAAATAACTCTTCCGAACATAATCAAGATTGTTTAGATTTTGTGGAATGGATGATAGCAGAAGCAAAAAAGAAAAATTGCAAAACTTGTATGTTCCTCGGAGATTGGTCACACCACAGATCTAATATTAATTTATTAACATTAGATTATACTATGCAGGCACTTAAAAAGCTTGATAGTTATTTTGATAAAACTTATATTTTAGTAGGAAATCACGATCTTTTTTACAGAGAAAGTCGTTCTGTACATTCTATGGTAATTACTACCGAATTTAATAATATTGTGCTTATCGATAAACCGTTGGTAATAAATAATGTTGCATTTGTTCCATGGCTTGTGGAAGAAGAGTGGAAAAATGTTGCAAATATGAAATCAAAATATTTGTTTGGTCACTTAGAATTACCCGGGTTCAAGATGAATGCTCAGGTAGCGATGCCCGATACAGGTGAACTTAATTCTGGACATTTCTCTCATCAAGATTATGTGTTCTCTGGGCACTTTCATATACGGCAAACTAAAGGAAAAGTTAACTATATTGGTAATCCTTTTGGGCATAATTATTCAGATGTATGGGATTTCGATCGTGGAGCAATGTATTTAGAATGGGATAAAGAACCCGAATATATTAATTATACTGGTGGTCCAAGATTTATTAGTATTAACTTAGCTGCATTGCTTACTAATCCAGACATTTATCTAATACCAAAGACATATTTGCAAGTTACCCTTGATGTTGATATTACATACGAAGAAGCATCATTTTTACGAGAGACTTTTTTATCACAATACAATGTTAGGGAGTTTAAACTTATTCGTAATCAGGCGGATGATTTAACAAAAGAATTTAATAACGATATTTCACTTAAAACAGTGGATCAGATTGTTATAGAATGTTTGGCTGCATTAGAAACTGATTCAAAGTTTGATATAAATAAATTCATAGAAATTTACAATGGGTTATAATAAATGATGACACTCCAAGGTTTAACAATTAAAAATTTCATGAGTATTGGAAATGTATCACAGGCGATAAATTTTAGTAGTAACGAATTAGTATTAGTGTTGGGAGAGAATTTAGATCTAGGTGGCAACGATAATCGTAACGGCGTCGGCAAGTCTAGTATTGTTAATGCATTAAGTTATGCATTATATGGTTCTGCATTAACAAATATTAAGAAAGATAATCTTATTAATAAAACTAACATGAAGAATATGTTGGTGACACTTACGTTCGAACTAAATGGTGTAACTTATAAGATCGAGCGTGGGCGCAGGCCAGGTATATTTAAATTTACTAAAGGAGATATTGAAAGTAGTGACACAGAAGACGAATCTCAGGGAGAAGGACGAAATACTCAGGTAGAAATTGAACGTATTATTGGCATTTCTCACGACATGTTTAAACATATTGTTACATTGAATACATATGTTGAACCGTTTCTATCGTTAAGGACTAATGATCAACGAGTAATTATCGAACAATTATTAGGTATAACAAAACTTTCCGAAAAAGCAGATAACCTTAAAAAAGAATCTACGCTAATTAAAGACAACATTAAAGAAGAAGAATTCAGAGTTACTGCTGCAAAAGAAGCAAATAAGCGTATCGAACAAAATATTTCTACCTTGGCATTAAAGTCTACTACATGGGAGCAAACAAAGAAGCAGAAGATTGATAGATTGAAGCTATCAATCATGGAACTATTGACTGTAGATATTGATTCAGAAATTGCATTACATAATACCAAAAAAGAAGTAGAAGATTTAACTGCCGAACATAGGTCACTTACTAAAGAACTTGCTGGCTACGAAAAAGAAATTATAGAAGTTGCTAGAGTAAAATCTAGATTAGAAAAGAATTTATCAAGCTATACCGACGAAATGTGTCCTAAATGCAATCAGCCCATGGATGCCGAAACTCATAAGAAATTACATGAAGAAGATAAACTCGATTATAACGAAACTGTAAAAAAAGAAATAGAGAAAAAGACAAAACGTGACGATGTTAAATCTCTTGCTGACTCGGTAGTATCCTTAATTCCTAAATTACCAGATACATTCTACCCTAATATAGATAAGGCGTATAATCATAAAACAACGTTAGATACTTTAGGTAATAGTTTAGATTCTGAACTACAAACATCCAACCCATTTGTAGATCAAATCAATATGCTTAAAAAAGATGGATTGCAAATAATCGATTTTACAATGTTAAATGATCTTGTTAAGTTGCGTGATCATCAAGATTTCTTAATGAAACTATTGACTAATAAAGATAGCTTTATTCGTAAAAAGATTATTGATCAAAATTTAGCATTTTTAAATCATCGGTTAGAACATTACTTATTGGAAATCGGTCTTCCACATGTTGTTAAATTTAAATCAGACCTCGAAGTTGAAATTAGTATGTACGGTAAAGAATTTGACTTTGATAATTTAAGCAGGGGTGAGCGTACACGACTTATTCTTTCATTATCGTGGGCCTTTAGAGATGTTTTCGAGAACATGAACGATAAAATTAACTTACTGTTTGTGGACGAGCTAATAGACAATGGGCTCGATTCCAGCGGTGTAGAGGCTGCTGTAGCTATACTTAAAAAGATGGGAAGAGACAATAGTCGAAACATTTACCTTATATCCCACCGTGATGAATTGGTCGGGCGAGTATCAAATGTATTGAAAGTCATAAAGGAAGGAGGATTTACATCATTATCTACAGAAGATGTGGGATGATAACTTGATTTTCAAAGAAGTTCGGTACTATACTGAACTTCTTAATAATTCTAAAGGATTTATGATTACAATACTTGAATTCAGTCGGCGCGTAGCTGAAAATACTACCGAATATGTAAAGCAACAAAAAGAAAATAGTTTCGATTTAAAAAAATTTCATGGTTTTGATTTGGAAGCCGGCGCTGCAACTAGATGTTTGTTAAAATCAAAACCAGATGATATTATTTGTGCAGTTATAATGGGGTTTTTACCAATTCTAGGAAAACGTACTGGTATCGATGCTGTTCGGCTCGATGGTATCATATTTGTAAATGTTGAATTAAAATCTAGTTATACTGACGAGACTAGATTTCATAAATCTAAAAAAAATGCAATATATTCAGTTACGCCAGGTAAACAAACCATTTCAGGACAAGCATTTAGCAATGATACAACATCGTTAAAATCAACATTTAATGCAACATATAATATTAAGGATAATATTAGTTTAAAGGGAGTCGATACTTATTTAATATTAATGGATCGACGTAATGACTCTATAATTGACTGTTACATGATACCTGCAGATAGAATGATAGAATTGCTTAATACAAAAACAATATCTAAATCCGGAAATTTACAAATTAAATTTGCAGAATTTTTAAAATTAGGAAAAAAGTGTAATACAGTTATAACAGTGGTCGGGTTTGATAACTGGGAAGAAACTCTTTTAAATACGTTACCACTTATTCATGTTATTAAATCACCCAGTAAAAAACTTAGTTGTATCCATTGTTAAGAAATCCGCTAACTTATATACTTTTTTACCTTTGTAAGTAAGTCTTAAATCAAGTGCTTCTGTATCGTCAACAAATACTAATTCATCAACATTATTATATTTGACTAATAGAAGCATTTTTTTGTCTGCTTTTTTAGCATCTTGTTCTGCCTGTTCAATCCACGTATCCCACTGTTTAACTTCCCCATTCATTATACTTTGAAAACTAGGTGCAGTTTTGTAGTGTTTACATTCTATTGAATATAAAAATGCTTTAGGGCATATTAAATCGCCAAAAATAGCAAATTCAGTACCGTAGGTTTCGGTTCTAGTTTGATTTTGACCCCCAAAAAATGAACCGGAATCCGGATTTCTTCTCCATCCCTTTTCTATTCCTAAATGTTCCTTAAACCTGTCAGATAGCAGGTTGGCTACTTTTCTTTCGAAATTGTTTCCTTTTTGCTTACCGTTTACTTTTCCTACTGCCATAATAACTCCTAATTTAATATATTTACCTTTTGATAAATATCAGAAAGTAATAAAGGAGAAGTAAAATGATATATACAAATGCATTTAATTCAGCTATTAATCACTGTATGCTTTACGAGGTAAGTGCTAACTGGGACGTGAACTTACCGGGTGTTAAAGATGGCACAAATATGCGAAACTGCGGGTATACAAACGATTCTAATGATCCGGGTGGGGAAACAAAATATGGTATTTCTAAAAATAAAAACCCAAATATTGATATTGCTAGATTAGATTGGCCTAGTGCAGAAGCTATATATTATAATGATTACTGGTTAGCCGGACATTGCGATAAATTACCGGGAAGAATAGCTGCATTACAATTTGACGGTAATGTTAATAATGGGGTAAATCAATCAGCTAAATTCTTACAAAGATCCATTGGAGTTGTAGCCGATGGATCTATTGGTCCTGCCACACTTGCCGCGATTGCTAATGCCGATCCTATTAATGTATGTAATTTAATATGTAATCAAAGAGCTATATTTTATAATGATATAGTTTCCAGAAATCCTAGTCAGTCTATTTACTTAAATGGGTGGTTAAGACGTATCAACGAAATGAGGGTGTTTACTACGAATCTTGCTAATAATTTTTAATTTAGTTAAAAAAGCCCCTTGCGGGGCTTTTTTATTTTCAGCTATTTTTTATGCAAATGCAATATAAATATAATTACCTGCTGTAACATTTATATTTGTCGCTACTACTTGGCTAACTGCAAAACCAGTAGTATTTGGTAGAACAGATGCATCAGTTGTAACTTCTGCTGCTGTTGTATTCATGCTCAAATGTGGACTGTTACCAGTTGCATTAATTCCGCGAACTGAATCCCACACATACCAATCACCTGCTGTATCTGTTCTCTTGATCATGATATAACGAGAACCAGATGAAAATCCACAGTTGATTATTTGTGACGATGTTCCGTCACCTGTGTAACTACCTACACTTGATGTATTAGGTAATGATGCAAATAGATATGCTACATATGTGGCTGCAGAGGTGTTATATGCATTATTCACAGTAAATGTTGTTGCGGTTGGTATCGAAACTACTGGAACACTTCGCTGATATTCGGCTATATTGTTATTATTATTAGCAACAGTATATACACTTGTTCCATCTGCTGATATACATATGCCGTGTAAATAACTACCAGAATTAATTGATCCAATGGCAGAAAGAGCGCCTGTAAGTGTATTACGACTAAATTCACTTACTGTAAGACCGTTTCTTGTTGAAAGATATACACTTAGTCCGTCTGCTGATATACATATACCGTATGGATTGCCAGAATTGCCAACTGTACCGCTTGCGGTAAGAACCCCGGTGTTTGTATTACGAGAAAAGATTGATATTGAATTGCCACTATAATTACTGACATAAACATAGGCGCCGTCCGAGGATATGCAGACATTTATTGCAGTCCAGCCTGCAGTCATAGTACCACCTGACGTTAACATTCCTGTACTTGTATTACGGGTAAATACTGCCAATGCGGAATAACCATTAGAGCCTGATAAAGAATTTGTCACGTATACACTTGTACCATCTGGTGAAATGCACATACCTTGTGGGCTAGTTGCTGCAATTGTTGGTGTTCCTAGCGGAGTTAATGCACCCGTACTTATATTACGGCTAAACATCGAAACTGTACTACTGGCATTGTTTGATACGTATACACTTGCACCATCAGCTGATATGCACATGTTGCTTGGGGCGGAACCAGTTGTATAAGATGCTAATAGAGTTAATATACCGGTGCTTGTATTACGAGTATATGCTGATACACCTGATGCACCGGTACTAGCACTATTCGTTACATAAACAGTTTTACCATCTGCTGATATACATAATCCAAATGGATTAGCGCCAGTTGTATAAGATGTTAATAGAGTTAATGTACCAGTGCTTGTATTACGAGTATATGCTGATACACCTGATGTACCTGTGCTACCATTATTCGTTACATATACGCTTGTGCCGTCTACAGATATACATACAGTTTCTGGTGTTGACCCAGTTGCAATAGTGGTAGAACCACTTAATATTCCAATGTTATTTGCAGCATTTGTATCTAATAATAAACTATTGGTCGCGGTAGATACTGGCCAATCAGACGCTGCACTTATACATTTAATAATAGACATTACTGGTGCAACAGTTAAGGAATGAGGGATAGTTTGTGTTGCTGCTCCGTTACCAGTATATGTAACTACATTAAATGCGCCGGGATCATTTGCAAAACTCCATGATGCATATGTTGCTGCATTTGTATTAACAGTTGGGTTTGCCCCTAATGTATACCCTGTGTTAGAAACTGATACTATACTTGATATAGTTGTTGTAAACTCATAAACAGTACCGCTAAGACTAGGATTATAAGTCGGGTAATATATATTTTTACCATCGGGCGATATACATATACAATATCCACTATATCCACTTGTAGCTACTATGGTTGTCGCGGAAATAGTAAGGGCTCCGGTGCTTGTATTACGAGCAAGATTATAAATTGACGAAGCTGTACCAACAATATATATCTGCGTACCATCTTGCGATATGCATATACTACCTGAGTGCGTACCAGTTGCAATTGTGCTTATTGTCGAAGTGCCACTTAATGAACCAGTACCGGTGTCACGAGTAAAAATCGAAACTGAACTACTACCGCTATTAGTAGTATAAACACTTGTGCCGTCTGCTGATATACATATACTATCTGGGTGCGTACCAGTTGCAATTGTGCCTGTGCTGGTAAGTAAACTTGTATTTGAATTACGAGTATATATTGACACTGAATTACTAGATCCATTAGTAACATACACACTTATATTATCTGGTGATACACATATACCTCCCGCTATTGTATCAGCAGTAGAAATTGATACGGGTGATGTTGCTGTTAATGCAATGGCTCCCGGGACACGCGAAAACATGAAAATTTTATTTGCATTTTGACTTACTACATAAACACTTTTATTATCTGGTGATACACATATACTATGTGGTACAATGTTACTGCCTATATTGGCCGTGCTGCCCACTTGTGTAATCACGCCTGTACTTGTATTACGGGTATAAGTATAAATATAACCATTTCCACTAGTATATGTAGCTATATATACACTTAAACCATCCGGTGATATACACATATCTTGTGTATTAAGATCATTGGTTGGTGCTGTTCCGTTTGCAGTTAATGTCCCGCTACTGGCATTGCGTTGGTACATTGAAACTGATCGTCCTGCCTGATTTAACACATATACACTTGTACCGTCCTGTGATATACAAGTGACCCACGAACTAACACCGGATGCTATTGATCCATTTGCTGTAAGTGCCCCTGCACTAACCACAGCAGCAGTACTGTCCGATTCCAACACAGATGTTAATCCACGCACTGTATCTGTTAAAATATTACCTGTTGTTGCTGATCGAGATTTAACCCATAGCAAGCCATTATTGGTCGATAAGTTAACTCCATTAGTTATTGATTGTGTTACGCCATTTCCTGTATAAGCATTTACGCCAAAAAAATGGGTGAGTGCTGATGCAACTTGACTTAGTTGGATTCCACTCATTAAGACGCCGGTAATTAATGCCATTATAAACTCCTGTTTAATTGTGTTTTATTTATCAAAAAAATTATTAACTATTAATATATTAATAAGTAAAATATATTATACCACAATTATGCCGAAACTCTTTAAGTTTATGCTAAAGTAGTATAACATTATAAAATATTTAAAAGTTTACAAGACTGACGCACCTTATAAACTTATCAAAGTTACTAGCGTATAGGTTTTACAATTACACAAGCATAATATAAAATACACAATTAAAATATAAAACCCAAATCATATAATTTAAATCTTAAAAGCAAATCATAATTTCAATTCGTAATATATACTGTAAGGTTGACGAGCCTAGTTAATAATTTCGTTGGCGTATCGTTCAGAATAGGGCGCAATGGTCAGGACTGGAGACAGTCTAGTCGATGAGTATACATCGGCGTAGCATAAGAAAACGACCAATGTCGTGAGTAAGATGTAAATAAGTTTGTGGTGGGTATGTGAAAACAGGGTATGGCCCGCCAGATGCGTTATCATTGGTTATAAGTGATAGCATATGCATTGAGTCCGTATGATGGTTACAACCGTCTTAGACCCCTTCAGGAGCCATGTGTGAATAGCATGGTGCAGTTAGACATAGTCAATCCAACACTGCTAAAAGTCCGATATAACAGTCTGCGAAACAGTCAAAGTTTCAAAGTATCCAGGTTTTGGATACCCTTGGTCTGACTCCTCAGTCAAAGCACTTAATAATACATGATATATGTTTTTAATATAATCAATTGCGTAGCAAAATAGTTAGAATGAATACGAAGCGAAGTTTACGAAGCGAGTAAGAATGAATAACTTGGCCTTTAGGCCATAACATGGTATAAACCACTTATATAATATATCTAGATAATATCACTTACTGATATATCTGTTTTCTTATATATTCGATTTATTAACTTAATTATTTGATTATCTGTTATTTCTTGTAAGTTAGCATATGCTTTTAATCTAACTAACATAATACTATTATTGATAGAGTCGAGACTGATAATACCTGTAAATTTTTGAAAATGTAATGAAATAAATGCATTTATTTTTAATTCTATATTACCTGTATTTTCGCTTGATATAGAATTTAACTGCGCATCTATATGCCGTAAAAGTTTAATCTCGCCTTTTAACAGGTATATTTCAGTAGTTATATGTTTTCCGACAGGATTATTTATGTATATAATAGAAGTAGAAATATTAACTTCTTTAGTAGTATCAAAATACATATTAACTACTGTATCTTTTAATGTTTCCGTTTTAAATGGACTCCACTCGATATGTTGAATATCCAACAATCGAGAAAGATCGAAAACCCATCGGTGTTTTGGATATGTCTTCCAACAATCCAAATCATCATTAGGAATATTTAACTTATCTACTTCTATCTTTTTTTGCATATTAATTTTTACATGTATTCTTTGGACCCAGGGTTTTGTTCTTTTAGACGATTGTTAATTACTTTAATCATGGTTTCCCTGTCTAAATAACTCATACCCCATGCAGAATTATATTCGACTCCACCCTTACAAAAATAACAAATTTCTGCAATTTGCTCTTTTAGCAACTCAGCGTCTCTGTAATATGTTTTAATAAGGTCACCTAACTTATCAGACGGTAAAAAAATTAAGGACCTTATGAAAAATTTACAGGATTAAAGTCAACTTCACTTTCCCATGAATTTGCACATTTTTCACATACTGCTGTAAATGATTTTTTAATACCAATTAAATTAATTTCTTTAATTAAATCAGAAATTTTATCAACACTTTTCTTATCAATATTTTGTAAAAATTCTTTAATATTATTTTTATCATTAACATTTATGTTGTTACTTTCGTCGACAACTTTAACAATTGAATTTAACATTAATGTATAAGTTACTAAAGATAACTCTTTAAAAGCAGAAGCAAATAGTTTCATTCTTTCTTCTTCAGAAATTGCTTCATTTTCAATTGCACGAGTTAATTTACTTTGTTCAAATTGTGCATGTAGCCCTTTTAATAATTCCGGAAATCCATAAGGTTTAACAAATACACTTAGGCCTGAATCTAAATTAACTACATATTCTGAATCCAAAAAGGACATATTATCTATAGAATATTGTAAATCAAGTTTATATGAATTACTATGTCCGCAACTAGGACATGATAATTCAGTTTCTAATGAATCATTGTAAGTTGCATATCTAATTGCAGTGACTATTGCATCAATGTCGTTAGTTAATAAAATCCGTGGATCAGAAATTGCAGGAACGCAACTTTTAATAAGTTCAATTAATGCTTCACCATTTAATAATGCATCTGGATTCTTTAATATAAGTTCATCCTTGCCAGTCATTGGCATAATACCGATTTCTCCAGCATCGCTGAATGCAATTGCACCTGCTTGATAATAAGATGTTCCACTTGGTAGTTTTAGATATATTTTAAATTGTCTAAAATATCCTTTTAGTGGATTTTGTTGTAGTTGTTGGTTCATAATTCTCCATTTCCGGTTTGATAAATAGTATCGAACACTGTTTGTTTATCTTATTTATCAAGGTATTTAATTAATTAAAATTATGGCTGATAACTCCGTTTTTATAACTGGCATCGCTGATGGTGCAATCGAAGATGCACTGGCATCTTTGCCGGCTTGGGCAAACCAAGAAACTGCTAAATCTATTGAAACTATATTACTTAAAACTCTTCAGCTTCAAACTAAAACTCTTAGTAATTTAGCTAGCAAATCCGGAAAAGGTCTAGATACTAAAGAAGTACAGACTGAATTAGATAAACTTGGTAAAAGTATTGGTGAAAGTGTAGGGCTTTATGATAAAGAAAAAAAGTTCAATAAAGATAAAGAAGATCAACGTAAAAAAGACAAAAAATACTGGGACTCTGAAAAAGGTGCTAGAGAAAATAATTTACTAGTTCTTGCAGAACTTGTAACTGCTAGTGTATCAATTAAAGCTGCTTTTTTAGATAATATAAAAACATTTGATGAACTAAATGCTGCTGGCATAAATGTAGTAAACGGTTTTGCAGCAGGCAACGACGGCTTTGAATCATTGAGAGAAATAACTGCACTTACTGGAGTGCGATTTACAGAATTATCTGCTGCTATGGTTAAATATAGTTCGGCAGTTAACTCGTTTGGCGTTAGTAAATTTGCAAAAACTGTGGGAATAGCTAGTTCTAATCTAACTCAGTTTGGATACTCTAGCAAAGAATCTGCAGAATTATTAGGTCAACTATTATCAATACAACAAAACACAGGTGATGTAAGTAGAAAAACATCAGAAGAAGCAAATGAAGACTTGCAGAAATTTGGTAATTCAGTATTTAGATTATCATTAGCTACTGGTATGTCACGTGCTGCAATTATGTCTAATATTGAAGCACTTTCAAAAAGCTCTGAAGCCAATGTTTATGCTGGGCAAGTGGGGGAATCTACTGCCCTTAATATGACAGAATTCTTAGCATCATTTAAAGATCAGAATCTAGGTAAACAATTATTAAAGCTAATGTCTGACCCAATAAAGCCGTTAAACGACACTTTTATGAATTTACAGAAAGTTGGTATGGGCGGATTTGCAATGAGTCTTTCTTCTGCAATGAAATCAATGCAAGGTCTGGCACCAGAACAGAAAGCCATGGCATATAAGAATTTTGTGCAATCACACCGTCAGGAGTTAGATCAACAAAAACAGCGATTAGCTATGTTAGCTCAGACAGGAAACGCTGAAGCAAAAGCATCATTAGATTTTATAGTATCTATGGAACAACAAGCAGATGCTACTAAAGACATGTCCGAAGAGGATATAAAAAGACAAATGGCAACTAATGCAGCTAGTAAAGATTTTAATAGTGCATTAGAAAAATTAAAATCAATGTTACAACGAGCGTTCGGCCCAACAACCACTATATTAAATATATTAACTGGTGCGTTAACAGTAGTTAATTTTGTATTAGAATCATTTATCGGAGTTATTGATGATGTAGGCAGATGGATAGGTGATGCATTTTATGCATTATTAGTTCCAGTAAATCTTGTGGTCGACGGTCTTAGTTGGCTAGGTGAACAATTTGGAATATTAAAAGGCCCATTAGATTCTTTAAAATCGGGCATTACTATGTTGACCGATGCATTTTCTGGTGGGATTGATTTAACTGCATGGCTCGGTGTAGCAGCAATTGGTATAGGACTTGTTACTGGAATGAAAACCTTACCTGGATTATTTAATAATCTTAAAAGTTTCTTACCCGGTGGTAAAGGCGCGGTGGGTGGTTTAGCAGAAAAAGCTACAGAAGGTGGCGGTAAAGGCGGTACTAAAGGACTTCTCGGTGGGTTAGGTAAAGGTCTTAGTGGACTTAGTAAAGGTATTGCTGACGTATTAAAAAACATTGGATCAGGAATAAAAGATTTTGTTGTTAATATTGCAAAAATGCTTGGGCAAGGTATTGCAGCAATTGCTCAAGGTATAGGTAGCGCAATTGCAAGTGTTGCCCAAGGTATAGGTAAGGCAGCAGAAGGATTACTTAGTGGAATAGGTAAAGGGTTGGCAGCATTTTTTATGGCATTTGCTAATCCAGCAATTCTCGTAGGAGCTGCAATATTTTCTGGAGCATTATTAACAGTCGGTGCTGCAATAGCCGGTGTTACATGGTTGATAGGGGCAGTATTACCCACATTAGCTGACGGATTATCAGCATTAACAAAAGTAGATGGTGCAGGATTATCACAGGTAGGGACTGGATTATTAATGTTAGGAGGTGGACTTTTTGCATTTGCCAGCGCACTTTTACTAGGAGGACCATCGCTAGTAGTAGGTGCAGTTGGTATTACAGCATTTGGTTTAGCAGCATTAGTAGCAGCACCGGGCATATCATCATTAGCAGATAGTTTTTCAAAGATGGGCAACCTTAAAGGTATCGATAATATTAAAAAACTAGTCGATACAGTAAATAGTTTAGACTTACTAAAAGCCGCAGCATTTGCTGCATTATCTGTTATAGGTATAGGGCCGAGTAATGTAACCCCACCCACGAATGTAAGTACTGGAACAGCACCTAAAGCATCGACATTAAATAGTCCATCAGCTGTATCAACTATTCCAGGTGTAGGTGGAGAGCAAGCTCTGCCTAAAGAAGCACAAGCGGCTTCATCTAGTGGTGCAGAAAAACCTGCATCAGGCTCAAGTGTTGAAACAGCATTAGGTTATCAAAGTTCTATATTGCAACAGTTACTTGAAAGTACTAATAGTTTAATATCAGTTAATAAAGATATTTTGAAATACACTAAGGTAAATGCATAATTGACTTTCTATTAAAAAGGCTGTATAAGTTATATTACAAAATATACTGGAATAAAGGCACCCGGGTACAATAGAATATAGGATTGTGGCAATGATGTTTTTATTTGGATAAATAGTATCAATAACATATAAGAGTAAACAATGACTTGGAAAAAATTTTTTCGTCCAGTAAATTCAGTACTGCCAGCAGGGCAACGTACAGTAGACAGTACATCTGCGTATGCATCTACTGCAAAATATAATAATTGGCTACCTGAAGTATATTCGGGCCCACCTGATAGACTCCAAAGATACGCCGTTTATGATCAAATGAATTATGACCACGAAATTAGCGCGGCTGTAGATACTATTGCTGATTTTGGAACAGAGTGTGACGAAGTAAGCAAACTACCATTAGTTATTAAATTCAATGACGATCCTACACCCTCCGAAGTACAAATATTAGAAAAATCATTAAATCAATGGTGTCGCTTAAACAAAATTAACCGTAGACTATGGAGAATGTTTCGTTCTGTGTTAGTTTACGGCGACCAATTTTTCCTGCGTGATCCTGAAACATTCAAACTGTATTGGATTGATCCTGCAAAAGTTGAAAAAGTCATTGTAAACGAAAGTGACGGTAAGAAGATTGAAAGTTATTTTGTTAAAGATATTGATCTTAATATGAAGAGTTTAGTTGGAACTAACCAATTAAATAAACTATCTAATGAAGCATTTGGCTCGAATAGTATTATATTTTCTCCTCCAATGCAAGGTAACATGAATTATGTTTCAGGCGGATATGGTGGCGCTGGCACAGCAAACTATCAAGATGGTGGCGCTACGGCTGTAGATGCTGAACATATCCTACAATTATCACTAACAGATGGTATGAATGCTGCATGGCCTTTTGGCCTGAGTATATTAGAACAAATTTACAAAGTTTATAAACAAAAAGAGTTACTTGAAGACGCTATATTGATATATCGAATACACAGAGCTCCAGAACGACGTGTATTCTTTATTGACGTAGGTACTATGCCGCCTAATAAGGCTCAACAGTATCTAGAGCGTGTTCGCTACGAAGTACAGCAAAAACGCATTCCAAGTAGAACAGGCGGCGGCGCTAATGTAGTTGATTCTACATATAATCCTATGTGCTTTGATATGTCTACTCGTGTGCCATTATTAGATGGCAGGACATTATCTATAACAGAGTTGGCTGAGGAATATCGATTAGGTAAAGAAAATTGGGGATATAGCTGTGATCCCATCAGTGGAAAAATTGTTCCGGGTAATATTACATGGGCAGGTGTAACAAAGCGTGATGCTAAGGTTCTGAAAATTACTTTAGATGACGGTAATACAATTACCTGTACTCCAGAACATAAAATACCAGTATTAGGTAAAGGGTTTGTCGAAGCTAAAGATCTGACTACTGACGATCCATTAATCAGATTTAATATTCGTAATGTAGATGGTTATTCTCAGATTTATGATACATCTACTAACTCATGGGAATATATACATAAGATAGTTGGTAATTTTTTTAAAAATTTACAAAAACATAAGGTGTTAATTTTTGATAAACGGCACGAAGACGATATAAAGAATACAGGTATACATGCAAATTCAGACACTAACGATAATACACCACATAATATTCGTTGGATGAATCACGATGATTTAACGACTATGCAGAAATTCGTAAATCCATCAGAATGGAAAAATTTAACTAAAGATGAAGAATATCAAAAATTAAAGAGTCTACATATCGAAGTAAAGAATTATCAGTCAAATAGCTTAGTCAAATATACTGAGTTTGTTGATAAGTTTGTATCAGTATTTGATAATATAGGTGCTAAGTCTATACAGAAAATCGAATATTTAAAAGATAAGATTGATGTAGGTACAATTACTATCGACGGTAACGAAGTGTGGCATAATTATCATACATTTGCACTAGAGTCCGGGATCTTTGTAAAAAATTCTATTTTAGAAGATTATTTCTTTGCTGTAACTTGCCTAACATTAGATACACAGATACCATTATTAGATGGCAGAACTCTTGAACTTTCTGAATTAATATCGGAATTTGAACAAGGAAAAGAAAATTATACCTATACAATAAATCAAGATACTCATGAAATGATCCCTGGTAAAATTGTGTGGGGAGGTATTACCCGCAAAAATGCAGAATTAGTTGAAAGATCGGAAGATAACGGGGAAAAACTTCGGTTAACACCAGATCACAGATTTATTATGAGAGACGGATCTGAAGTTGAAGCTCAGCATCTGAAAGCAGGTGATTCATTGATGCCTTTATATTTGAATGAATCGAGAACTTCACCGAAACAGAAAGGTAAACCATATTTAAGATATGTAGATAACACATCAGGGAAACTTAAATGGGTTCATACAAGTGTATGCCCTAAAACGACCCCGGGTAAAGATACAGAGATACATCATATTGATTTTAATTCAAGGAACAACAATCCTATGAATTTAATTAAAATGGATACTAAAGAACATCGTCGTCTGCATAGTAATACAGGTACATACTCATTACAGAAACAGTGGAATAATCCAATATCTCGCCAGACATTAATTAATGGTATGCATACACTTTATGAAAATAGATCAGAAGAGTTTGATGTTATGTTATCTAATAGAAATAGAAAAAACGGAGAGAAATCTCGAAATTCTATAAAAAATAAGATTCACATTAGACAAGAACAAGAAAAACTATCTAAAGCTAAGACCATACAATATTCTGTAGATATGTTTAATAGGGTTGATGAACTATTTGATGAAGGATACAATAGTCTTTCAAAGATTTTACCTGTATTAAAAACTGACGAGAAATTCCAAACAATATTTTTAGAAAATAATAAAGATATTATTCGGGATAATAATGATATGGTATTTAAACCAGGAGATACCCAATTAAATACTATTGTTGGGTTTGCAGGTTTTAATTTATGGGGCGACTATAAGTCTTCTAAAACTGAGCATAAAAAGTTCTCAAGTAAAGAATTTTATAATCATAAGGTAGTAAGTGTTACTTTCTTAAAAGAGAAAGAAGATACCGGTGATATTACCATTGAATCTGAGGGTGGTTATCACAATTTTGCAACCGCAGCAGGTGTGTATGTTCATAATAGTGAAGGTCGTGGATCTAAAGTCGAAGTTTTACCAGGTGGTGAAAACTTAGGCGATATTGACGACTTGCGTTATTTCAATAATAAAATGCTTCGCGCACTTGGTGTACCAAGTTCGTATTTGCCGACAGGTCCGGAAGATGGTACAGCAGCAGTAAATGACGGAAGAGTAGGAACTGCATTTATTCAAGAGTTTCGTTTCTCTAAAGTTGTTGCACGATATCAGCAGCAAATTATTGAACCTATTGATTTGGAATTTAAGTTATTTTTAAAATTCCGCGGAGTTACAATTGATAATAGTTTATTTGAAATAGAATTTACACCACCACAATCATTCTCCGAGTACAGGCAACTTGAGCTTGATTCAGCACGTATTAACACATTTACAGCACTAATGGATGTACCATTTATATCAAAACGATTTGTATTAAAAACATATCTTGCATGGTCAGAAGAACAGCTAGCTGAAAATGAACGTATGTGGAAAGAAGAAAAGAGTCGCTTAACAAAAACATCTGTACCCGCTGCTGGTATCGGTGGTAGCTCAGGACTTTCAGATGTCGGAATAACTTCAAGCGGAATTGATAACATGGCACCCCAAGGTGATCTAGGTGGAGAAGAAGATACTAGCGAACCAGCAGGAGCAGTTAGCGATAACGAAGTAGATAATTTTGGCGAACAATGAAATTAAGTGAAATTACTGAATCGTTTGATAGCAAAGTACCATATACCGTAGTTAGAGCTTCAAACGAGTCTTTTATTACTAAAGCATACATAGGTAATAGAACTATTATGTTTACTGCAAATATGATTGAAACTGGTCTAGATATTGAACCGATATATTCCTGGGAAATTGAATTTTTAGAAAAATCTACCAATTGGGATTATACATATAGCAAAACAGGATCAGGTAGTGAATTACAAGTATTTTCATTTATAATTGATTCAATTAAAGAACTTATAGAAAGATATCGACCTGATGAAATACAATTTGCATCAGAAAATACTGATGAGAATAGGTCTTCAGTATATAGTCGTTTGGCTAATAAAATTAAAATACCAGGATATCACTTAAATAGTATTAATAAAAATTCACGATCTAGTAAATTTAGTATTATGTCAGATAGATTAATGGCGAATTGATAAATAGTTCATACATATACTTACCATAAGAGGCACCCAAAATTTTAGCACACGAACTTCTTGTAGAATTTTACAATCCATCAGACGACGAGTTAGGGAAGGCAAATATGGATGATACCAGGCGTCCTCGCCTAACAATGTTACATATTCAAAAACTTCGTAAAAGTAGAGACGCAGAAAAATACGAAAAGGCACAGCATCTTAGCTTTTTACCAGATATGTACGGACAATCACCTGAAGATACATCAGGCGGCTTTTAAGTTTTTAACTTAGTTGTTTTCCATCCAATCCATAGTACTAAATATACTTTAGTACATTAAAACTAAAAATAGCCGGTTTTATGGCTATATCCTATAGTAAATCCTCCATCCGAGTTAAATACAACGAATACTAATAAATAGTATAAAGAAATATTTATTTAATCAATCAAGGAGAGATTAAGCATGTCACAACAAAAGAAGCTTGAAAGGGTTTTAGATTTGCTATTAAGCGAAGACTCTGACCGCGCTAGTGAACTTCTCCATCAAATCATTGTAGAAAAAGCTCGTGTTATCTATGAAAGCATCGTCGATGAAGAAGATGAAGAAATGGATAAAAAAGACGAGCTAGATGAATCCGATGAAGTTGGTGGCGAGCCAAATAAAGACTTTACAGATGAAATTAAATCCGATACAGATGAAATTGATACCGATGAACATAACGATGGTGAAGCCTCTGAAGACGACGATATTGATTATGAAGAGTCCGATGAAGATGAAGACGAAGATGAATTCGGCGACGAAGATGAAGGTAGTACAGAAGACCGCGTTGAGGATCTTGAATCTCAACTTGCAGAACTTCGTGCAGAATTCGATGCTTTAATGGGCGAAGAATTAGAAGAGCCTAACCATGCTGATTTAGGCGGAGAAATGAGTGACATCGAGAATGAGTTCGGGGATGAAGACGAATTCGGCGGTGATGACGAAGAAGGTAATATGCCAGACTTCGGCGGTGATACTAAGGTAGTAGGCGAAGTTGTTGCAAATATGTTTGAAAAGAGCAAGAAGCCGAAACTTAAAACAGCACCACAAAAGAAAGATTTAAAGAAAGATAAAAAAATGGACGAAGAAACCCAATTCTTATCTAAAGTTGCAGATACAGGCCAGTGCGGAACAGCAAAATTAGTCGGCACCGGTAAAGATTCTTCACTTGGTGCTGAACAAACTAAATCCTCATTTACAAATATTCCTCCACGTAAAGATTACGGTGGAAAGTCATCTAATATTTTAGGTAGTAAAACTACGGGTGGCGAATATGGAAAATATAACGGTGACTCTGCTACATGCAAAACGCCGACAAATAATGTAAATATTAAACCAAAAGGTTCTTCAACAAAAGCTGATACAACTGCTAAATTTACTGGTGGTAAAGTAGCAGGTGATAGCGGAAATAAATCCCCGTTCTCTAAAAAGCCTAGTTAAGGATATACGATAATGGCAATGGCTAATAAACTATATGAGTATTTGTCTTTTGATAAAGCACATGTTCAACTGCTTGAAGAAGATAATAAAATGACTGGTGGTAAAGATCTCTGTATGAAAGGGATTTTTATCCAAGGTGACGTAAGAAACCAAAATCAGCGTGTTTATCCTGTTCGTGAAATTGGCCGCGCTGTTAAGTCTATTACTGAAAAATTAAGTGGCGGTCAATCAGTTATGGGAGAGTTGGATCATCCAGAAGAACTTTCGATTAACTTAGACCGCGTATCTCATCTAATTACAGAAATGTGGATGGATGGGGCAGATGGATACGGAAAGTTGAAGATTGTTCCAACTCCGATGGGCAATATTGTAAAGACACTATTACAGTCGGGCGCAAAGTTGGGAGTTTCTTCCCGTGGTTCCGGAAATGTTGATGACAGCGGTGCGGTTTCAGATTTTGAAATTATTACAGTTGACATCGTGGCGCAACCCAGCGCACCAAATGCATTTCCGAGAACAATATATGAAAGTCTTTTTAATATGAAAGGTGGATCACGTGTAATGGATACCGCAAGGTCTGCATTAACGGAATCTTCTGCTCAAAAGCAGTTAATAAAAGACCTTCACAGATTTATTCAAGAGTTAAAAATTTAGGAGAACTCAAGATGGCTAAAAAAATTGATGAGATCTTGAGCGAAAGCGTTGGATTATCTGAAGATACCAGAAACCAAATTGTAGGTTTATGGGAATCAAGACTAACTGAAGCTCGTGAAGAAGTTGCTGCAACACTCCGTGAAGAGTTTGCTCGTAAGTTTCAACATGATAAAGGTGTCTTAGTAGAATCAATGGATCGATTCTTAACAGATAAAGTCCGCGTCGAACTCGAAGAATTCGCCGATGATAAGAGAAAACTTGTTGCAGAACGAATTGCCTACAAAGGTAAAATCGTCGAACATACAGGTATGTTAAATAGATTCGTAACAGAATCTGTAGCAAAAGAAATGAAAGAATTCTATGCTGAAAAAAGAGTAATGAAAGAAAATTTTGGAAAACTTGAAAACTTTTTATTAAAACAACTTGCAGAAGAAATTCGTGAGTTTCGCGCTGATAAGAAGTCGTTAGTAGAACAAAAAGTAAAAATGGTTACAGAAGGTAAACAAAAGTTACAAGAAACTAAAACTCAATTTATCAACCGTGCAGCTCAGATTATCGAGTCAAAAATAGAAAAAACATTACGCAATGAAATTGGGCAATTCAAGGATGACATTCGTGTTGCCCGTGAAAACGATTTTGGACGTAAAATGTTTGAAACTTTTGCAGCTGAATTTATGACCTCATATTTAAATGAAGGTACTGAATTAAGAAAAATGCAAAAAGTTGTCGAAACTAAAAATAATAAGATTGCTTCATTAACAGAATCTGTTAAGAAAAGTAGCGGACTTATGGAAAGAATGGATAACAAATTAAAAGTTACTCAAGACTTAGTTGAAAGACAAAAAGTCATGAACGAATTACTAGCCCCATTGTCTAAGGACAAGAAGTCTGTAATGAAAGAGTTACTTGAATCGGTACAGACAAAGAATTTGCAAGGTCAATATAACAAATATTTACCAAGCGTTCTAAATGAAGCAATTGAACGTAAACCTGCGTCTAACAAGACACAGTTGAACGAAGCAACATTGTCAACCAATACAGGTAACAGAGTGAAGGTCACTCAAGCTGACGATTCTTTTGAATCGACAGAATTGCAACATATATTGTCCTTAGCCGGAATTAAAAAGTAATCTAGGAGAAACTTACAATGGCAACAAAGCTATTTGAAAATAATTGGGTCGCAACTAAAGAAGCCCTTTTAGAAGGCCTTTCAGGCAACCGTCGTGCTAGTATGAATCAAGTGTTTGAAAACACTCGTAAATACTTAGCTGAATCGGCAACTGCAGGCGCTACACAAGCAGGTAATATCGCAGTTCTTAACAAAGTAATGTTACCGTTGATTCGACGTGTAATGCCGACTGTTATTGCAAATGAAATTATGGGTGTTCAACCTATGACTGGTCCAGTAGGACAAATTCATACATTGCGCGTTCGTTATGCAAATACTGCCGCTGGCGTAACTGCTGGTACTGAAGCATTAGGACCATTTGAAATTGCAAAAGCATATTCAGGTAATGAATCTGCTGCTGATCCTTCTGCTGCTTCTACAGCACGTTTAGAAGGCGTACCAGGTAATAAATTAAGTATCCAAATTTTGAAAGAAACCGTCGAAGCCAAGACACGTAAATTGTCTGCTCGTTGGACTTTTGAAGCTGCACAAGATGCTAATGCAATTCACGGCATTGATATCGAAGCTGAAATCATGCAAGCACTTGCACAAGAAATTACAGTTGAAATCGACCAAGAAATGTTGTACAAGTTAAGCAGCTTAGTTCCTGTTGCTCCAACTACATTTAACCAAGCTGCTGTATCTGGTACAGCTACATATGTTGGTGATGAAATGGCTGCTCTTGCAGTTATGATTAATCAACAAGCTAACTTGGTTGCTGCACGTACACGTCGTGGTGCTGCTAACTGGTGTGTTGTATCGCCTACAGCGTTAACAATTCTTCAGTCTGCAACAACATCATCGTTTGCACGTACAACAGAAGGTACATTCGAAGCTCCTACAAATACAAAGTTTGTTGGTACATTAAATAGCACAATGCGCGTTTATGTAAATCAATACGCAAGTGATAGCGATCCAATTTTGTTAGGTTATAAAGGCCCTACAGAAACTGATGCTGCTGCTTACTATTGCCCATACATTCCATTGATGAGCGTTGGCCCGGTAATGGATCCACAGACATTTGAGCCAGTGGTTTCATTTATGACACGTTATGGTTATTTAGAATTGACTAACACAGCTAATTCGTTTGGTAATGCAGCGGATTATTTGTCGAAAGTTGGTATAAATTCGGCCACACTTAAATTTTATTAATCTAAACAAGCGGACTGTTCGCGGTTCTCATTTAGAAAGGTAGAATTGAAAAACCCCGTTAATTCGGGGTTTTTCTTGGCTAAAGTTGTCGAGCCCATACAGATTGTCCACAATCCCAGTAGCGTCTGTACTTAGCAAGAAACATATTTTCAGATTCCGATTTTGTAGAATCAAATGTAGGTAACCATTTACTTAATTGTGATTTCTGACATTTAAACCTTGATATAGGATAGTTACCGTCGGTCCAAAAATATCCCGGAGTAATATCCTTTGTTAACTCAAATCCTAAATTTTTATAAGAATTACCATTAAATTTACTCATATCACAATAAGACACGATTGTTTTATTTTTATAAAGTTTGCTAATCTGATTAAATAGCCGTTGTGTACCCCCAATGACAATATAATTTATTTTAGTACATAATCTTAATAATTCAATATCAGCATTGTTAGAGAATCTAGATTTACCAATACTCATTAACATATATAACTCGTTTTCAAGATATAATCCGATAGCACTAGTCGATGATATATAACCTTGTAAATGATTTTTATTCAAAAATTCTTTTTCCTCATTTTTTAACACATCGCGTATTGTAAATTTTCTAGCATACATCTTAGAAGCCATTCCCAATTTTGTCTTAATTATTGATTTGATAATATCGGGTTTATTAATCCACTCGAAATCGGTTATTTGAATAAGATCTACATTATTTAATTTAGCTAAATCTGCCTTGTCTTTATGCTTATTTTTATTTTCAATAGATGGGGTATGTGTACAGTATGGATTATGTGAATGCCAATATAGACCGTTTAGTTCTATGCCAAATTTATGAGACGGAATATACACGTCTATTTCTTTAGATCCTAGTATAGTCCAGTCACTATGTGTATATTGTATGTTGATAGTATCTAAAAAATTACAAATTTCTTTTTCCTGAATTGAGTAGTTAGTTCTTTGACGAATAGTAAATCCATGTTTTTTGCAATATTCACCTACAGTGCTATAATATACGTTTAAGTCTTGTGCTATTTCTGTCAGAGATTTTTGTTTATCAATATATTCTTTTTGCATCCATAACTTATCGTTTAGTAATATTTCATTCTCTAGTGTAAGTTTAGACTTTGATAGTATTGTTTTAACTTCGGGTCTTTGTGAACTAAATGGTACCCCAAATTTTGCAATCATCGTATTTTCTCTTTTGATATTTATTGCTAAATTTTCTTCTGCAGTTGTTAGACTTTTAGTTTTAGCAACATTTCTTGCTATAGAATTAGCAGTGCATTTACATTTATTCGCAGGGCCACATCCAATCCATCCTTCAGACAAACGATTAACAGATTTTTTATTGCCAAATTCGCAAACATTAGATTCGTTATGTAATGCAGAATATATAATTTCGGGATAATGCAGCGAATCGGATAAAGTATTCTCTTGTACCCACTTAGATAGTTCGTCGTCCTTTTTTATAAAGAGTGAATAGTGTTTAGGCTTTTCCTTTATTATTTCTAATATTTTATTTCTCATTTAATGCCCTTTGATGTAACAGCTTATTACTTAGTATTTATATGTTATAGCAGTGTTCTTTATAATAATCAATAGAAACATCTTGATAACTTTCTGATAAATATATGAAACAGTAGGTATCTAAATATGGCACAGAAAATTAAAGTACAAGATGGTATAGTTGTTTATGAAGCAACTGACCCACAATATGATCTAAGTTTTGGAATCACAGGTGTATTAAATGTTACACAATCGGCTAAGATTGGGACATATCTTAATGTCGGGAATATTAATTTATCTTCTAGCTCAATAACAACTACGGCAGGAAGTAATTTAACATTAACGACAGGTATTAATGGTAATTTAAGTATATCGCCATTAGGATCATTACTATTTAACGGATTTAAATGGCCTGAATCAGGGTCAGCTAATGTAGGCGCATTTCTGGGAACAGGATCGACTGCAAATGCACTATCATTTTATCCCTTTATTTTTGCATCTGTTACTAGTGATATATTAACAGTAACAGGACTCAATACAGCTTATCCTAATATTCAGTCAGGACAAAGTATATCAGGCCCTACTGTTATATATCAATGTATTACAAGTCCCACACCTGGCCCCGGAGAATGGTTTATAGTCCAACCAAACCTAGGATATATACCTGTAAACAACACCGGTGATATAATGTCCGGCCCATTGATATTATCAGCTGATCCGACAAATAATTTAGGTGCGGTAACAAAACAATATGTAGATCAAATAGCCACAAGTATCAATATACATAGTGCAGCTCGAACTGCTACAACTACAACTAATAATTTAACATCCAATTCCTATATATCAGGTAGTCAAGGAGTCGGTGGCGGATTAGGTATAGGAGCGACTCTTACCGCATTATCAGATTCATATATTAATGATATAGGTATCGGTGGATATACAACTCTTGCTGTCGGTGACAGAATATTAGTAAAGAACCAGTCTAATAGTGTAGAGAACGGGGTATATGTTATTACCGATTTAGGCGCATCAGCTACTACAGGTACTTTACCGGCAAGACCGTGGATGCTGACTCGAACAAGTGATTATAACAACAGTCAGATTAACCAAGTACACCCAGGAAATATAATTTATGTAGAATCTGGAGTACTTTCGGTAACTCAATGGGTAGAAATAGGCAGTGGTACTGGCCCTAATTCGGCAATTATTATTGGAACAGATAATATTAACTTTGAACAGTTTGCTGGATCTGGTACGCTAACGAGTGGAACTGGAATAAATATTTCCGGAAATACTATATCTAATACAGGTGTATTAAGTAATACATCAGGCGCCGGTATTCTATTATCAAGTAATACAGGTAATATAATTATTTCAAATAATGGAGTATTAAGTATCACAGCAGGTAATAACATAGGTATAACAAGTAACACCGGAAACATAACTGTATCAGTGACAGGGACTGTTCCTCACGCAGTTTATGCCGATACTATTGCTATTTCTGCTACAACACCAACACCAACAAATGCACCATTTTATATTACATTAGTACCATCGACTATAGGTAACCAAACAATAGATGTTGATGAAGGATTTTCTCTTAATCCGGCAACTGGAGGATTGATAGTACCAGGCACTATTACAGTTACCTCAGGTACTATTACTAACCTTTTATCTCCAGTAAATTCCACAGATGCCGCAACAAAGGCATATGTGGATGCTGCAACCACATCTGCCAATGTACATCCAGCAGTTGAAGCAGCTTCGACAGTTAACTTACCTGCCATATACCTAAATGGTACATCAGGTGTAGGTGCATCTCTTACAAACTCTGGAGATCAATTAGCTTTTACAATAGATGGGTATTCAAATTTTGTTACAGGTGATCGCGTTCTTATTAAGAATCAGACAGATGCTACACAGAATGGTATATATAATGTAACAACGATTGGTACTAGTTCCACGAATTGGGTATTAACTCGTGCCCGTGATTATGATAATAGTTCGGCTGGTGGAGTTGCAGCCGGCGATCTTATATTTGTTGGAGAAGGCACCACTCAAGCATCTACAAGTTGGATACAAATTGATATAGGTACGGGAATATATTCCGGCGGTGATTATATTATTATCGGTACTGATGCTATTGTATTTACACAATTTTCTGGTGCAGGTACTTACCTTGCAGGTACAGGTCTTTCGCTTGTTGGTAATACTTTTTCTAACACAGGTGTTATTAGTATTACTTCGAATTCTGGATTAAGTACAAACACTTCTACTACAGGTAATGTAACTATTACTAATACCGGTGTAACAAGCCTATTAGCAGGCTCGAATATTTCTGTATCAAACTCGACAGGTATAATTACTGTAGCTGTTGTAGGTACTATTCCTACGGCAACAACTGCAATATATTTATCAGGAACAACTCAGTATTCAATTCCATATCAATCCGGCCCAGGAACTACTGCATATCTTTCTCCAGGTACTTTGAACCAAGTTATTATTTCGAATGGCACCGGTGCAGCACCGTCATATACTAGCACGCCGACATTTACTGGATTAACTGTTACTGGACCAAACACCCCATTACTAATTAATAGTACTAATAATACTAGCACAAAAATTCAGTTGCAAGATGCAGGTATTACTCGAGGATATTGGTCAGCTAATGCTACACAATCATTAGCAGTAATAGATGGATCAGATTCTTTCGTTACTTTTTATGTAGATCAATCAGGTAATGGTAACTTTACAGGAAATGTAACTGCAACATCATTTACAGGTGATGGATCAAAATTGACCGGTATATCCGGAGGGTCATCGTCTACCACAGTTACTACTTCGACAACTAATACAAACTGTCCGCTAGTACTATCTTCGTCCGGTATATCCGGCACACAAAGTTTGTTAATGGATACTAATATCACAATTAATCCAAATACTAATATCTTAACAACTACTGGGGCATTTTCGCATACTGGTTCTCAAGGTACAGCATATTGGTTAACCTCGGACGGGCAAGGTAGGCAACACTGGTACTGGAATACAGCAGGTACTAATACACCAACGATATTAGTTAGTAACGAAGATACAATGGATCTAATGATGACATCTACAACAGGTCTGGTCGGATCGCTTACTGCCACTATTACAGGAACGGTAATGACAGTGACAGTTGCTCCGACTGCGGCATTATCGATAGGTTATTTACTTAGTGGACCTGGTATTGCTGCAAGTACATATATTACTTCTTTTGGAACAGGTACAGGTACCTCAACAGGTACTTATAATATTAATATATCGACCTCTATTCCCACAGCAGAATCAATTACATTTACTACTACACAAGCAATTTATACAGGATCGATTGCCGGAACAACATTAACTGTTAGTTCGCTTGCTACAGGCGGAATAGCACTTGGACAATTTATAACCGGGGCCGGCATAACTTCGGGTACATATATTACTACCGGATTTGGTGCATCATGGACAGTTAATATTCCGCAGACAGTCTCGAGTATGCTTATGATGAACAGTAGCGGGCCGGTCATGAATTTCAGAACTGCTACAGGGTTAAATCAAACAGCAGGTGCTGCAATTAATTGGCAGAATACACTATCAGTTCAAAATACTGGATCTATGCTACTATCACCGTTAACAGTTAATAGTACATTAACTACTAGCGGGTTATCGATACTTGGTGTTAATGCAACACAAGCATCCCCTTCTGCAACAACTATAGCAGGAACTTCGTCAGTACAATTAGGCGGTATGGGCGGTAATGCACTATTTATTGGACAATATCCGACATCGAATATAATATGGGTGCAGTCGTCATACACTAATCCTACAACTGCCGTATATCCGATATCAATACAACCACTTGGTGGCAATGTCGGCATTGGTACTGGTGCAGTTACCCCGGTAAGCACATTACAAGTTGTAGGTATAGTAACAGCGACATCATTCTCAGGATCAGGTAGTGGATTAACCGGTATAGCATCAAGTTTAACTGTAGGTAATGCTATATTAGCAACAAATATTACAGCAGGATTAGCAAATCAAATTCCATATCAAACTGGTAGCGGGTCGACAGCATTTATTACTGCACCAACTACACCTTCTACATTCTTAGAATGGAACGGTACTGCATTTATATGGAGCACTGCTGGATCGGCTGGGAGTATTAATAATACTCCCATTGGTGCAACAACACCGAGTACTGGAGCTTTTACATCGTTAAGTAGTACTGCTGATGCCACTATACATGGATTAACAATAGGATTAGGTGGTGGCACCAACAGTACTAATACTGTGGTGGGTAATGCAGCTATGCCTAACAGTACTAGCGGTAATAATACAGCCATTGGATATTCTACTTTACTTAATACTACTTCGGGTGGCAGTAATACTGCACTAGGATCTAATTCATTATATTCGAATACTACCGGTACATATAATACTGCGGTAGGTGTCCAATCTGGGTATACGCAATTACCAGCTAATGCTAATAAAACAGGGGCAAGCAATACATGGATCGGATATCAAGCCGGGCCCGGAGTTTCAACAGTTATTAATAGTTCTATTGCTATTGGACTTCAAGCAGTAAATACATTAAGTAATCAAGCAGTCATTGGTTCTGCTACATCGATAATAGCAACTAATCTATTTGGTACATTAACTGTAAGTCAAGCTGGAGGATCACAAATACAAATAAGTTGTGGACCACAACTATTACCGTCTAATATGATTATTGGTAATGGAGCACTAGTAAACGCAACAAGTTCAGCATCACAAACTACAATATTAGGCCAAGGTAGCGGAAACTCCATTACATCCGGTGCATATAACACAGCAATGGGTAACAATGCATTATATTCAGCAACAACATCCGGTGCCAATACAGCTATAGGATATTCAGCATTATTTTCGACTTCGACTAGTACAGGATTTAACACAGCAGTCGGGTTTCAGGCAGGATATACATCTACTGCTAGTAATGCAAATGTTTCAGGTATACAAAATACATATATTGGTGCAAGTGCAGGCCCCGGTACATCGACACAGCTTTCAAATTCAATGGCATTAGGATACGGGGCATTAGTTCTTGCATCTAACAGTATTCAATTAGGTAATAGTTCTGTAACTTCAGTTACAACTTCTGGGTCTATAACATCTGGTGCATTAACTGTAACCGGCGCAATAACTGCAACAGGAAATATTACCGCATATTATTCTGACAAACGTTTAAAAGATATTATTGGCACTATTCCAAATGCATTAAGTAAGGTATTATCGATATCAGGTATACTTTATACTCCCAACTCTTTAGCAGCAAGTTTTGGATATAGTGATACAGATCAGCAAGCAGGTGTTATAGCACAAGAAATACAGCGTGTACTACCTGAAGCAGTTCATCCTGCTCCATTTGATACAGATAAAGACGGGAATAGTAAATCTGGAGATAATTACTTAACTGTACAGTATGAGAGATTAGTTCCCTTGTTGATTGAAGCAATTAAAGAACAAAACACTTATATAGTTGATCTAGAATTTAAATTAAATGCAATTATTGCTAAATTAGGAATATAATGACAATAGCATCGAGTGGGACAGTTAGTTTAGGCGGAACAGTTAGCACCCAGTCTGTAGATATAGAACTGGGTGTAGCAGGTACTACTCAGATTTCTATGAATGACAGTGGCGCCAGATCTTTAGCCGGAAAAATAGGCACAAACACTGCCATATCAATGAGTGATTTTTATGGAAAAACCCAGTATTATGCGTCATCCCGCACTTATACCACTGCCGGTACATATACTTTTACTGTACCAGCCGGAATGACTTCGCTAGTTTTATGGGTCGTCGGCGGCGGTGGCGGCGGCGGCGGCGGTGGCGGCGTGAGTGCTACTACTACGTCCTATGGTGGCGGTGGTGGCGGTGGCGGCGGCGGCGGGGTCGCAAACAATACAACATATGCAGTTACATCTGGGCAAACTCTGACAATTATTGTAGGAGCCGGCGGTACCGGCGGTACGGCAGGCGCAGCATCGACTACCGGCTCTGCAGGAGCCGGTAGTAATGGTAATATAAGTAGCGTTAGTGGTGGCACAAGTGCCACCATTACCGGTGGTGGCGGCGCCGGTGGTAATGGTGGCACGAATACCACCGGTAATGGTGGCAACGGTGGAGCATCTGGGACTCCGACATCCCATACAGGCGGTAACGGTGATACTACCCGCGACGGCGGTGGTGGTGGTGGTGCCGGCGGCAACGGTACAAGCGGTACGGGTCTAAATGGCGGCAGTCCAGCATCGTTCGGTGCAGGAACTTCGACGTCAGGGGCCGCCGGCGCAGGCGGCGGCGGTGGATACTATAGCGGTGGTGGCAATACTGGAAATAGTTTAGCTGGAAATGGCGGCGGCGGCGGAATAGCTACTGCTATATCTAGCGGGTCAATATCAGGAACAGTTGGCCAACCAGGTACTTCCGGAGCAGTATATTTTAATGGATAACTTATAAAATATTTAGATTATGTAATGTTAATATGTTGAGATAATATCATTTTAAGACGATTTTCTGCCTTAAGATTACAGAAACTTATTTTAGCTCCTTGATGCAATGGTTTTGGCCATTGCCCCATATTTATCCAACAATATCCGCAGCTCTCGTCGTTAAGTTCTGGAATAAATTCCTCTTCTACAATAGACACAAATGTAAAATACTTAAAATGTTTATCTTTACTTTGATATACATCAAATGGATAAATCTTTTCTATATCGGGAATAAAGTTCATTTCTTCACTTAATTCTCTTAGTAATGCTTCCTTGGGCTGTTCACCTTCCTCTACCATACCACCGAATAATGACCATTGTTGCGCGTGAGTTTTATGAAGAGCCCTTAATGTCAGTAATACTCTAGAAGTTTTTGTGGAGATAATAAGTGTGCCTACACCCACTTTTGTAATAATATTAGTCATAAATTTTTAACATTGATTAATTGTAGTTCCATTTGGCGCAGATATTAGATTAGAAAGAATCCAATAACCAGGCGCGTATTGTCCGTAATATGTATATGCCCACTGTCGTATAATAACATCAAATGTATACTGACTTGAATTCGAATTATTCACAACAAAACTATTACTAACAATATTTCTTGAATCAAAAATAACTACCCACTGAGTTCCATTATATTCGATAATATCATTGGGATATGCTACTATGTTAAATCCCCAAGGACTAGAAGTAACATTAAATGGAACAGCTGGTTCTTCTCCTGCACTATCCCTTGAAGTCAATAAATATCGTTGTCCACTGACTGCTGTAGGTAATTCATTACCTGGCCAAACTTCGGTAGGATCAATAATTGCCGAAATAGGTAAAATTGTATTGCCAGGTAAGGTATCTATATCAGGTGTAAATAAAAGCACGTTTTGACGATTTAAGTCTTGCTTGATTGTGCCAACTACATCTGCACTATCGACTTCTATATTAGGGTCTAATTTTAACGTAATCTTAGTAATATCGGGCACTACTTCCCCATATATTTGTATTAGGCTAGCCCAACTTAAAGTATTATCAATTTGCCCAAAACTATTTAATAAAACAATTTCATCTTCGTTAATACCACGAGATACAGATATTCTATAATTACCATCAGTAGTTATGATTTGAATATCTGTAGGCCCTATACTAGCAAATGGATCATAGATCCCGTTTAAATTAGTAGTTATAAAGTCATCATTACCCTCTGCAAATACTCGTGTAACAATTTCTGTAATAATACTGCTTCTTTTAATTTTTGCAGGAGGATTTATCCATCCCTCTACTTTAAATTTAAAACTAAAAATATCCCTTTCGTCTGTACCACCCTGGGGAATAGACCGGTTAGTCCATGTGGTATCTTCTAACCAGACTTCGAAAATATTCGTCCAATCTAATGTGTTACTATTTTGTTGCAATTGTAACGAAGGATTAAATATCGTCACAATTTGTTCAATGATTTGCAACTTTGTATCAGTATTAGTAGTCCAGAGATCTAATTTAAATGTAAAATCGTATGGTACAGGCATATATCTTTCAATATCCTGACGAACACCGGGCGTGTTTCCGTAAGTTTGTGTAGTAGTATTAAACGCACGTTCCATGACTGTTGCTTTACTAACATACTGAGGAATAGCTCGCCGCTTTTCGTTCATTTTCATTCCGTCTATATATGCACTAAACATAGGTACTGGTAGCATTGTGTTTTCAGTTGCACCTTTAATAAGATTTGCAACCATAGATGACGGGTCACCGTAGATTATAGGCACACGTTGTACTGTATATAACCCGTTGGCATCGGGCCCGTTTCTGACTTTTATATCAGAAAAGATTCTCATAAACATTAATAAATATCGACGGCATTGTCCGTCATACCAAAAATCCATTATATGACCCCTTTGTTTTTATTTGATCTTTTTAATTCAGCGTCTTTACGAATTTGTTCCATACTTTTACCTTTGTTTACATTAGTGCCGTCTTTGTTTGGATGTTCTTTTCCCTGCATTAGTCCACCATCTTTTCTTATCTAGTTTCCCTTTATATCGCCTTCTCTGCGTCTTGTAAGACAAGTATGTTTATAAATTATCATTATGTATTAGGTGGTGTGTAAGGATTAGTAAATCCGCTCGGTGCACCAGATGCCGGACTAGTTTTTTGTTTTTGTGCATTCGTATCAGCAATGGCTGATCTCTTCTCTTCGTTAGCTGATACAGATGCTCTACGTTCTGCATATAAATCTACTCTTTGTTTCATTACTTGACTAACTGCTTGCTTCTCAGGCATAGATGTTCCATCGGCTAATATTGTAACATTATTATTATTGATAAATTGATCAAGTATTCTATTAGTAGCAGTCCAACTCTTTAATACATTTTCTTGTATTAGTTTATATATATTACCTTGTTTTTGAAATAATCTTTCTGGAAAATAATCTATTCTAAGATAATACTGTCCGTCCTGCATTCCTGCAGGGAAAGTAATCCCAGCACCAACAAGTGCTCCGCCGTTTGGAGGTGTTCCGCCACCAGCAAAATAATAACTACCTACTATCGGATAATTTGTTATGGGATCTAAATAAATCCATAAATTTTCACTTTCAAAAAATTTAGGATCAAAGAATGCATTTTTTTCAGCTTCAGCTATATTTTTATTGGTAATGCCGATAATTTGACAAAATAAATTTAATGAATTAGTAATATTAGCATTAGCTCCAGTACCTGGGTTACCATATTCATCTACAGTATCTGCGAATCCCTCTGGCATAATACCGATACCTTGACCAACACCACCTAGTGTTTGCCCCGTAGCAGCTTGATCCAAAATTTCAGTAAATTCTACAGAGGCAGTCATTAGTTTAGCTCTGACTAGCCAAATATGTGGGAACCACTTTTGTCCATAACCACCCGCAGCCCATAGTGCATCTTGAATTACATAGTAACGATTTACACCAACTGCATTATCAAAAATAGGCGTAGAAATTAAACTAGGGAATTCTAAAACATCGCCTGCAATAAGTTTTCTGCCTAAAGAATCTACCATGTCATTATAATGAAATTGTATTCGTATAACATCGGAACTTAAGAATATCCCAAATTGCGATAAATCGTAATTTACATCTTGATGTACATGATGTCCTTTTAATTCAATAACATTTGGATTATATTTTCTATTATTATTAGCAAGAAATAATACATCTTGAATAGTAGTAAGGGAAGTATCGGTACTACCCTCGGAATCTGTTGTTGGACCAATATACTCATGTACTAAGATACCATCGCCCGCGATTCTAAAATTTTCTCCAACTGTTCTGTCAGTAAAATTAAAATCATCACCTTTAATTGGCGACCATAAGCTTATTCTGGACATATATTTTCTCCTTACTATTATTTATCATAGACGACCAAACATTTTCATTAAGTACATTGCAAATGATAAATACTAATATAATGACTGGGGTAAGACTCAGACGGAATTCTAATCCGACATAGGCAAAATTAAATGAGTATTACACTGAATGCTAAAGGTACATCTGTACCTTCTTTTAAAATTGGAAAAAGTGGTGTTACTATCTATCAAGGATTAGTAGACCCAAGTCTATCTAATATAATTAATAACAATGATTATTGGTTTGATTCGACTACTAATGCATTACATGTTTGGTCGACATCCCAATCAGTGTGGCAAGCTCCAAGGTTAGCAGACTTACACTTTGTAAGTAGTAGTATTGTTGCCCCTGCCGCAACAGATCTTACATTATCATTAGATGCCGGTCAATATGTAGATATCAACGCAGGTACATCAGGCCCTGCCCTTATTACTGCATCATTAGGTCAAGATATACATATTAATCCTACTGTCGGCGGTGGCCAATATTTATACTTAAATGCAAATCAGTGGCCGACAGCCGACGGTATAACTAATCAAACATTAACTACTAATGGTACAGGTACGTTGTCGTTTGCTAATTCTGCAGCGTTATACTTGCCGTCCGGTAGTACTATTCAACGACCATCGGGTATACCTGGAGAAATAAGGTTTAATTCAGATAATCAATGGTTTGAAGGTTATAATGGGACTGACTGGTATGCACTAAGTGGATCACCATCGGCAGCATTTTTTAATCTTGCATATACTTATACAGGCACATTAAATGTAGCACCTATAGCAATGTTAACACCACCGCCATTTTCAGTTAACGGCTATGTAGCAGATTATTCCGGATTATGGGCCTCTACATTTATATTAGCAAGTTCAAATAGTGCATTGACATCGATTACATTTACTAATCTCCAAGGATTAACAGGTAGTATTATTACTAATAGTATGCCGACTTTGACAGAATTAAGTATGCCTGCTCTTACTACAATTAATGGCGCATTTAGTATTTCGAGTATGGCTACAATAACTAATATGGATTTTCCAAGTTTAACACGAGTAGATGGATTATTTAACCCATCTAATATGCCGACCATTGCGACATTTAGTCTGCCTGCATTGCAAACTACTGGCATTTTTCAGCCAGCAAATATGGCAGCATTAGCAACATTAAGCATGCCAGAGTTAGAAACTGTAAATGGAGATTTTTCACCAAATACTATGCCGGCTGTTTCGACTTTTTATTTTCCACAACTTAATACAGTAACTGGGTACTTTATGCCAAATAATATGGCAGCATTACCAGCACTTAGTTGCCCGTCTTTAACAAGTGTAGGTGAGTTCAACCCAAATACAATGGCAGCATTAGCAGCACTTAATTGCTTATCCTTAACAACAGTTTTAGGATATGTTAATATAAACACAATGGCAGCATTGCCAACATTAAGATTACCCGCACTAACAACTGTAGGTGGTGACTTTCGAGTAAATACTATGGCGGCACTTACCGCAATTACTATATCTGCACTAGCATTTTGCGGTGGACGATTAATACCCAGTAATATGGCTGCACTTACTACTATCGACATATCCTCGATGGTTAGTATTGGTTCTAATATTACAAGCGGCAATGTTATTTCAATTACTACAGGTACTGATGCATTAACAACATTATTAATTAGTGGCTCACTAAAACAAGTAGGCTCCGGCGGTGGTAATGTAATTATTTCAAGTGCAGTATTATCACCCGCATCTGTTGATAATTTATTAATACGATTAGCTGCTCTAGATGGTACAAATGGCACAACTATATTTTCTAATAGAACAGTAGTAATTACTGGTACAAGCGGTACTCCTACTGCAACTGGAAATAATGCAAAAAATATATTAATTGCTAGGGGTTGTTCAGTAACTACTAATTAATAGTAATAAAGTTATATAACTAACTTTTATGTAGACTTTAATATAAATCTTTAAGGATTAAAAATGAATCGTTTTCAAATGGTACTTGTAGCAATAATTATATTTTTTATTAGCCCGTTCATTAATTTGTTAATGATTCTTCAGGCGTTAGATGGCAGTCCGACTAGAGCACATAATATGGAACTAGCATTTGACTGTTTATGTAATGCATTATTTGGAGGAGATCCTACTATATCGATTTCTGAAAGAACTGGTAATGGAGTAATTATGGGATATAAGTGGGCTATCAAACTTGCCCCGATAATTGATTTCTTTTTTGGTAAAAATCATTGTGCTAATAATGCTACTACGATTATCCCAACACAGAAATAATATAATTCAACAAATTTTAAAATAGGATATACAATTGGCTCTTTTACTTTCAGGCGTAAAACTAGGTAATCTTACTAATGGGCCGACATCATGGCCATCAGTGCTTAGACTTGAAGATCTAAGTGATATATCAATATCATCTCCACAGACAGGGGACTATTTACGATATAATGTAAGTACGTCCCAGTGGCAGAATCGGAATATAAATACTGAGGTATATGGATACTTAAATACAAATTTAATAGCATCTAATGGTATAAGCATTGTATATACTTCTGCAACTCAGACATTAAATATAGCTTTATCATTAGCAACATCAGGCGATGCTACAGGGTCATCTGCCGGTGGACTATTGCCGATTACACTAGCTACAGTAAATACTTCGCCAGGTGTATTTGGATCATCAACAACTATACCCGTTATTACTGTAAATGGAAAAGGCTTAGTAACTAGCATAACAAATACTCCATTTAATGGAAATGCACCAACATCAACTAATATTGTAGGCGGCGCCACCGGATCGATCCCGTATCAATCGGCTGCTAATACAACTACCTTTTTGTTAGCAGGAACACCTAATGAAGTGCTAGTTTCGGGACCTAATAGTCCTACCTGGACAAATACTCCGACGCTAACAGGTACACATTTTTCAAGTATACCAAACAATGCATTAATAAATAATTCAATAACAATTGGTTCCACGAATATTGCATTAGGAACAGCAACAACATCCCTAGTGGGATTAACATCGGTTTCTGTACCTATAATTACCTTGACAAACGGTGGGTTAACTACAATAACTTATACATCATCAGCTAATACTGCAAATCAGATTATTGATAGTTTATCTATAAATATAGCTCGTACAGTTAAATATTTAGTGCAAGTAACATCTAGCATAGGTTACCAGGCATGTGAGATTTTAATAATTCAGGATGGAACAACCGCATGGCTAAATACGTATTCCGAGATAAATACAGGGGTGGATTTGGCATCATTTGATGCATCTGTAACGGGTAATAATTTAAATTTATTATTTACTCCGATTAACCCAATAACTACCGTTAAACTTGTTCGCATAAGTATTAATATTTAATATAATAGCGAACCCAATCATAAACAACTAGGGGTATCTCACATATGAGTAATTCATTAAGATTTAAGGTCAAGACTGGTCTCGACAATAGTAGTAATACAATAACGAATGTATTAACACCTGTAAACTCTACCGATGCAGCTAATAAGTCCTATGTTGACGCTGCTACATCCGGCGCTGTTTCATCACTTACCGGTACAGCAAATCAAGTTATTGTATCAAGCTCAACAGGCGCAATTACATTAAGTTTACCGCAAAATATCAATACAACTTCTGCACCAATCTTTACCGGTACAAATTTTACAGGTATTCCAAATACAGGACTAACAAATAGTTCAGTAACGATTGGTTCTACAAGTATTGCATTAGGAGCAACTGCAACAACATTGGCTGGAT